>Ga0335084_10003343_pt1 | contig 15610 bp, 13 predicted proteins | sample Lox_Sample_44_FD_206721 | JGI IMG/M metagenome (GOLD analysis project Ga0335084, IMG submission 206721) | Soil microbial communities from Loxahatchee National Wildlife Refuge, Florida, United States - Lox_Sample_4.4 | ecosystem: Environmental > Terrestrial > Soil > Wetlands | place: USA... | reverse complement strand
CGCTCGGCCAGCAGATGAGGACGGTCTTCGCCGAGAAGATCGCCAAGCAGCGCAGCGGGCGTGCCCACGACCCGCTCATCATGAAGGTGCTCTCCAACGCGGCCGTCGCCCAGGGCGCGGAGTATGCACCCCAGGTCACGCCCAATCCCTCGCCGCTCGGCACCCTGGACGGGATCCCGGAGGTCACGCCCGGCCCCAGGACCCGCTCGCCTTCCGGCATCACCCGCCCGCGACCGGTGGTGAAGAAGGGTGTCCCGCTCTCGGTGACGCTGCTCGTGGGGATCGGGCTGGCGGTGGGCGGTGCGGTGGGCATCCACTTCGGCCGGGTGTACCTCGAGCCCGGGTTCGTGGTCGTGACCTCCGAGCCGGCGGGCGCCGAGGTGTCGCTCGACGGGAAGCCCACCGGCCAGCTCACCCCGGCGGTGCTGGAGGGGGTCCAGCTGTCGCAGCCTCACGAGGTGGAGCTTCGCGCCCACGACGCGAAGACGGTCAGCGTGTCCGTGCAGGCGCGGCCGGGCGATCTCGTGGCCCGGGCGCACGGCAAGCTCGAGGTCGCCGTGGGCGCCATCGTCATCGCCAGCGAGCCGCCCGGCGCGCGGGTGGAGGTGGACGGCAAGGTGGTGGGCAAGACGCCCGTTTCCGTGCCGGGCGTCCGCCTCGACGAGCCCCACCGCATCGATCTCGCCCTGGACGGGCACGACCTCGATCAGTTCGTGGTGCGACCCGAGAAGGATGGGACCCGATTCACGCGCCGTCTCACGCCGAGCCCGGGCTCGCGGTAGCCGGAGGGTCGATGAAGCTCGTCATCGAGGACGAGTCCGGCACGAAATCGACGATCCCGTTCTCCGGGTCCGCCATCACCATCGGGCGCGCCACCGAGGGCGTCACCTTCCGGCTGGCCGACCGGAACGTCTCCCGGCGCCATGCCCGCTTCTCGCTCGCGAACGGCACCGTCTGGGTGGAGGACCTGGGCAGCTCCTACGGCACCCGGGTGAACGGGGAGCGCATCACCGGCAAGCGGAAGATCCGGGCGGGCGACCTCGTCCAGATCGGCGATTACGACCTCGTGCTCGCCGGCCAGGCCGACGTGGGCGGCGCGCCCCCGCTGCCGCCCGCGCCCGCCGACGTCCGGGCCTCGGCCCTGGGCGCCAGGACCGAGCCCGCTTCGGCGGGAGGCCGGGCGGCGGTGGTCCGCCTCGCGGTGATGGTGGCCCTCGCCGCGCTCGTGGCCGGCGCCGCCGCCGGGTTCGCGGTGGGGAAGCTCACCGGGCCCTCGCGCGCGGCGGTGAGCGCCTCGCGCGCGCCCTGAGGCGTGTCGTCCCGGGCTCCTCAGATCTCGATGAGGACGAGGATGTCCCCCTCGGCCACCGACTGGCCCTCGGAGCACCTCACCTCGCGCACGGTGCCGCCCACCGGCGACTCGACGAGCATCTCCATCTTCATCGACTCGAGGATCACCACCACCTCGCCCGCCGAGACGCGGTCGCCCGCGCGCTTCTCGACCTTGGCGACGGTGCCGGTGACGTGGGCCGCGACCTTCTCCATGGGGGGACCTCCGCGAGGTGGGGCACGGTGAGGTGGGGCACGGTAGCGCACCGCGCGCCGCGATCGCCAAATGAAAAGGGCCCGCGAGGTGGCGGGCCCTTGAGTTTGACCGGGGCTGACCTCGCCTCCGGTCTACCGGCGGAAAGCCGGTCTGTCTTCTGAGTCATCCTTGCGCTCCGCGGACTCGGGCGTCAACGGTTCCGTTTGCGGCTCCCCACCGGGGGCTGCGGCGATCCTTCCGGCCGCCGATGTGATGAGCGAGCGCACCGCGCCGGCCAGCTCCTGATAGTTCACGGGCTTGCGCAGGAACGCCGCGGCGCCGAGCGCGAGGGTCTTCTCGCGCACCGCGTCGCCGCCGGAGGAGATGACCACCACGGGCGTGTGGGCGAGCGTCGGCTCCGCGCGGATCTGCTCCAGCAGCGTGATGCCGGAGACGGGCATGTAGATGTCGGTGACGAGGACGTCGATGCGCGGTGCGCGAAGCATCCGGTCGAACGCCTGCCCGCCGTCGGGGGCCGTCTCGATCGCCACGGGCATGGAGGGCTCGCTCTCGGCCAGCCGACGGAGCGAGCTCGCGTACATGGCGGCCACGAGCGCGTTGTCCTCCACCACGAGCACCCGCACCGCGTCGTCCGGCGCGCGCTGGCCCGCCACCACGCGGGCGACGTCCTCGAGGCGCGCGCGGTGCTCGGGCCGGTCGTCCGGGACCCTCACCGCCACGCCGGCGGGGGCGTCGTCGCTGGCCGCGCGCAGGCGCACCACCTCGACCTCGATCTCGACGGGCTCGAGGAGCTGCGGGAAGGAGATCACGAGCGCGACCCGCTCGCCGACCTTGAACTCGCGTTCGGTGCGGATGAGGAGGCCGGTGGCGGAGAGGTTCTCGGTGTAGTCGAGCACGCTCTCGGCGCCGAGGTACTGCACCGCCAGGATGAGCGGGAACCTGGGGTGCTCGCGACGGTCTTCCTCTCCCATCCCCGCTCCTCACACCCGGCGCCGACCGGAGGCCCCATCATGGACCAAGCGGGCCCTCGCACGAAGAGAGTTGCAGGCCCACGGACGGGTGACGTGCCTGCTGCGGCCCGGGAGCTCCCGGCCCGGACCTGAGTCCGCGGGGTTGCGGCCCTCGCCGTCTCGCCGCCCGGCGCCCACATCACCCGAAGGCGTCTCCGGCGCGGCGCGGCGCACTCCTCGCGAGCGCCGAGGTAGGTCCCGGGATATCCTCGATCCCTGGAGGCTCGCGGCCATCCTCGAGCTCGTCACCAGCCTCGTCCCCGCGCTCGCCTCGCTCGTGCTCGTCACGGGCCTCGCCGGGGTCGTCCACGCGCGACGGCGCCAGGCGCCGGGCACGTCGGGCTACGCGCTCGCGCTCGCGGCGCAGGCGGCCTGGCTCGTCGGCTACATCGGCGAGCTCCTCGCGCCGACCCTCGCCGGGAAGGTGCTCTGGGACGACCTGACCTGGATCCCGTGCGTGGTCACGGGCGCCGCGATCCTTCACTTCGCCGGCTCCTACTCGGGCCGGAAGCGGCTCGCCCTGATGCTGGTGCTGGGCTACGCGCTGGCGGCCGGCCCGGTCACGGCCTGGATCGTCACCGAGAGTCTCCATCCCGGCCTGCGGGCGTCGGCGCGCGTTCTCGACGTCGCGCCGTTCGGCGCGCTCGTGTACGACTTCACGCCCCTCGACGTCGCCGTGTCGCTGCTCCTCCTGCTCGCCACGGTGTCCGGCGCGGCGGTCCTGCTCGTCGACGCGCGCTTCCAGAGGGGCGGCGAGCGCGGGCGGACGCTCGCCCTCGCCATCGGCGTGGCGGGGCCGATGATCTTCTCGTACGTCGCCTTCTTCACCGGGATCACCTGGCAGGGGCAGCGGGACGTCTCGCCGCTCTCGTTCGGCGTGTTCGGGCTCGTGTCCGCATGGGCGCTCGTCCGCGGGGGGGCGTTCGACCTCGTGCCGGTGGCGCGCGAGCGGGTCCTGGAGGTCCTCTCCGACGCGGTGCTCGTGCTCGACGCGCGCGGCCGGGTGCTCGACGCGAACCCACGCGCACGCTCGCTCCTCGGCGAGGCCGGGCGCGACGGCGAGCCGCCACGCACGCCCGAGTTCGCCTCGCTCGAGGCCGTGCTCGCGACGGGTGCCGGCACGCTCGCGCTCCCGGGCGGCCGCTTCGACGTGCGCGTCTCGTCGGTCGGCGGCGCCGGGGACCGGCCCTCCGCGCGCGTGGTCGTCCTTCACGACGTGAGCGAGCTCGAGCGGGTCAACGACGCGCTGCGCGCCACGCGCGACGCCCTGGAGATCCGGGTGGCGGAGCGCACCGCCGAGGTGCTCGAGCGCGAGCGCACCCTGCGGGCGATCTTCGAGAACAGCCTCCAGCTCATGGGTCTCGTGGCGCCCGACGGTCGCCTGCTCTCGGCCAACCCCGCCGCGCTCGCCATGGCCGGAGTGTCCGAGGCCGAGGTCGTGGGCCAGCCGTTCTGGGACACGGCCTGGTGGCGGGGCGATCCGGGGCAGCAGGCCGCCCTGCGCGACGGCTTCGCGCGCGCCTGCCGCGGCGAGGTGTTCCGCATGCTCGCGCGCCACCCCGGCGCCGACGGGCGGAGCTACGAGGTGGAGTTCTCGCTGAAGCCGGTGCGCGGCGAGGGCGGGCGGGTCTCCGCCATCCTCGCGGAGGGGCGGGACCTCTCCGAGATGCGCCAGGGCGAGCGCGAGCGGCGCAGCCTCCAGGAGCGCCTCCAGCACGCGCAGAAGCTCGAGTCGCTCGGCCGCCTGGCCGGCGGCGTCGCCCACGACTTCAACAACCTCCTCACGGCCATCGCCGGCAACGCGGCGCTCGCCCGCGAGGAGTGCCGGCCGGGGTCCGCCGCATCCGCCGCGCTCGAGGAGCTCCTGCACGCGACCCAGACCGCGACCTCGCTCACCCGCCAGCTCCTCGCCTTCGGCCGCAAGCAGTCCGCCGGCCTGAAGCGGGTGGAGGTGGCGGCCGCGCTGGAGCAGATCCGCTCGCTGCTCGCGCGCCTGCTCGGCGAGGACGTCCGGCTGGAGGTGACCTGCGACGACGGCACCGGCCACGTGCTCATGGACCCCGGCCAGCTGGAGCAGGTGCTCGTCAACCTGGCGGTGAACGCGCGGGACGCCATGCCCGGCGGCGGCAACCTGACGATCGCGGCCGGGTGCCGGCACTACGCGGAGGCGGAGGCGCGGGCCCGTGGCCTGGCCGCGGGTGACTGGGTGCTCCTCGAGGTGAGCGACGACGGCGTGGGCATGGACGAGGAGGTCAGGTCGCGCCTCTTCGAGCCGTTCTTCACGACGAAGCCCGAGGGAAAGGGCACCGGCCTGGGCCTCGCCACCGTGTACGGCATCGTGCGGAGCTCGGGCGGCATCGTCGAGGTCGAGTCCGCACCGGGTCGCGGCAGCCGCTTCACGATCCACCTGCCTCGCGCCGAGGCCCCGGCCCAGGCGGAGCCCGCGGGCGAGCCAGCGGCGCTCCCCCGCGGCCGGGAGCGCGTGCTCGTGGCGGAGGACCGCCCGGAGGTCGGGCGCGTGGTGGCGCGGGTCCTGGCCGGGTGCGGCTACGCGGTGACGCTCACGCGCGGCGGGGCTGAGGCCCTGGAGCGGCTCGAGGCCGAGCCGCCCGACCTCCTCCTCACCGACGTGCGGATGCCCGACATGGACGGGCCGACCCTCGCCCGCGAGGCCCGTCGGCGGCGCCCGGGCCTCCCCGTCCTCTTCATGTCCGGGAACGCCGACGCCGCGCTCGCCGGAGACGGCGGGGAGCGGGTCCTGGCGAAGCCGTTCACCCCCGGCTCGCTGGCCTCGGCGGTCCGCGAGACGATCGATCGCGCCCGGGGCGCCGCGGCGTGAGCCTCAGGGCGTGTCGAGGAAGAGGTCGCGCATGAGCGCCTCGCCCGGCCTCACCGCGTAGCGGCCGAATTCGGTCACTCCCTCGGCGCGCAGGACGTCCTCGTCCACGAAGAAGTTCCCGGTGCAGGCCCGCGCCTCGCGGTTCAGGATCACCATCGCGGCGTCGGCGACGATGTCCGGGGTGCGGCCGTGGCGCGCCGTCTCGTCGCCGCCCATGTTGTTGAGCGCCGCGGTGGCGATCACCGTCCGCGGCCAGAGCGCGTTCACGCCCACGCCGTGGCCGGCGAGCTCCCCGGCGAGCCCCAGCACGCACAGGCTCATGCCGTACTTCGAGAGCGTGTAGGCGAGGTGGTTCGAGAACCAGCGCGGGTTCAGGGAGAGCGGCGGTGAGAGGACCAGGATGTGCGGGTTCTCCGCCCTGGCGAGGTGCGGGATGCAGGCCTGCGAGGCGGCGAAGGTGGCTCGCACGTTCACCTGGTGCATGAGGTCGAAGCGCTTCATGGGCGTGGCCAGCGTGTCGGCGAGGAGGATCGCGCTCGCGTTGTTCACGAGCACGTCGATGCCGCCGAACGTCGAGACCGCCTTCGCCACCGCGGCCGCGATCTGCGCCTCGTCGCGCACGTCGCAGGCGACCGCGAGCGCCTTGCCGCCGGCGGCCTCCACCGCCGCCGCGGCGGTGTGGATGGTGCCGGGCAGCTTCGGGTGCGGCTCGGTCGTCTTCGCCGCGATGACGACGTTCGCGCCCTGACGCCCGGCCGCCACGGCGATGGCCTGCCCGATGCCGCGGCTGCCGCCCGTGACCAGGACCGTCTTTCCCCTGAGTGAACGCATGACCGCCCCCGCGATCCGGTTGCGGGCAGGATAGCCGCGTCCCGGGCGGGAGCAACCTCTTGACGGGGTGCGTCGAACACATCCCGGGGTGTGTCGGACAGACACCTCACACCATCCCGTGTGGTCGATCCGCCTGCAGGGAACCGGAGAGGCACTCCGTGCCCCTCGATCTCCCTCTGAACGGTTGGCCAGCGGTCGATATCGCGAGGGAAGTCGGGTCATTGACTTCGCTCCGCGGATCTCCGTAGATCGCCTCACCGGTGGGAGAAAGTGGCAAGAAGCGGCTCCCAGCGGCAGGATCGGCCACAACGTGTTCTTCGGGACCTTCCACCACGCGATCGACGGGAAAGGCCGCACGAGCCTCCCGGCGAAGTTCCGCGAGGCCCTCGCCTCGGCGGGCGAGCCGCGGATCGTCCTCATGCAGTACCCGCACTGGCGAGCGATCCAGGCGCTGCCCCAGTCGGTGTGGAACGAGCTCGTCCGCAAGGTGATGGAGGCTTCCCCGCTGGACGCGCGCTGGCAGCGCAACGTGCTCCGCTTCGTGTCGTCGGCCCACGAGGTGGACCTCGACGCGAGCGGCCGCGTGCTCGTGCCGCCCGCGCTGCGCGAGTGGGCCGGGCTCCAGAAGGACGTGGTCTGGGTGGGCATGGGCCGCACGGTGCACCTCTACGACCGGGCGGCGTACGAGACGCAGATGACGGCGGAGATCCCGGCGGGCGACGTCGTGGATTTCTTCGGGAAGGCGTGACGGAGGCGGCGATGATCGACGTTCGCGAGCGAGACGAGGTGACGGTGATCGTGGGCCAGGGGGAGATCTCGCGCGAGGAGCTCGCCGTGATCGCCGACCTGGCGCGGCGCGCCCGGGCCGCCGGGCGCCGGGTGGTGGTGGACCTGAAGCGGGTCGAGCACCTGCACTACGCCGGCGCCGCCCTCCTTCGCGACGTCCCCGGCCTCAGGGCCGCGGGCGCCAGCCGCTACGTGCGCGACCTCGTCGCCGCCGGAGGCGCCGGCGCCCACGTCGAGCACTTCGACGACGTGGACGACGCCACCCAGGCCGCGTGACCGGGTTCGTCCATGCTCCCGTCCTGCTCGACGAGGTCGTCTCGCTGCTCCAGCCCGCGCCGGGGAAGGTCGTCCTCGACGGCACGCTGGGCGGCGGCGGCCATTCCGAGCGCCTGCTCGTCGCGGGGGCACGGGTGATCGGCGTGGACAAGGATCCCCGCGCGCTCGCCGCGGCGCGCGCCCGGCTGGCCCGGTTCGGCGAGGCGTTCCGCTCGGTGAAGGCGGACTTCCGCGACGCCCCGGCGGTGCTCTCCGCCCTCGGGATCGCCCAGGTGGACGGCGCCCTCGTCGACCTCGGCGTCTCCTCCCCCCAGCTCGACGAGGGCGAGCGCGGCTTCTCCTTCTCGAGACCCGGACCGCTCGACATGCGGCTGGGCACCGAGGGCGAGACGCTGGCCGAGCTCCTCCGCCGGGTGGACGTCCGCGAGCTGGCCCGCATCCTCCGGCAGTACGGCGAGGAGCCCTTCGCCGGCCCGATCGCTCGGGCTGTGAAGCGCGAGGTCGAGGGCGGCGGGCCGCTCGACACCGCGCGCCTGGCCGAGGTGGTGGCGGGCGCGATTCCGCGGAAGGCCTGGCCGCGCCGCATCCATCCGGCGACCCGAACCTTCCAGGCCCTGCGCATCGCCGTGAACGACGAGCTGGGCGCGCTGGCGGCCTGGCTCGACGCCCTGCCGTCGCTCCTGCGCAAGGGCGGGCGCGCCGCCGCGATCTCGTTCCACTCGCTCGAGGACCGGATGGTGAAGGAACGCTTCCGGGCGCTCTCCCTTGCCTGCACCTGCCCTCCGGATCTGCCCGTCTGCGCCTGCGGCGCCACGGCCGAGTTCCGCCAGGTGACGAGGAAGCCGGTGATGGCCTCCGAGGGCGAGGTTGCGGCCAACCCCCGGGCGCGCAGCGCCCGGCTGCGCGCGGTGGAGAAGATCCGGTGAGAAGAGCCCGCGCCATCCCGGGCCCGCAGGGCCGTCCCGCGGTTTCCCGCGGCTTCCTGCGCCAGCTCGCCGCCGTGGCCGCGCCGCTGCTCCTCGTCTCGGCGGTCGGAGTCTTTCACGTGTGGTCGCGCACCCGCGCGCTGGCCGAGGGCTACCGGCTGGCGGCGGTGCAGGCCGAACGTTCGCGTCTCGTATCCGAGCACGATCGCCTCCTCCTCGAGGTGGAGGCCATCCGGGCGCCGAGGGCGCTCGAGAACTTCGCTCGGACCAGGCTGGGCATGGCTCCGCCGGACCCGGGTCCGGTGTGGGCGGGCAGGGCGTTGGGTGGCGACGATCACCTGTCCGGGCCGGCGGGGCCTGCCCTTTCCACCTCCGCGCCGCCGGGCGCGCTGGCGATGCGCGCGACCCCGCGCGGCGCGGCCCGAGGGAGCCCGAGGTAGGCGGTGCGCCCGGGCCCCGATCCCGGCACGCTGCGCTGGATCGCGCTCCGCATGGGCGCGGTCGGCCTCCTCCTCGCCGGCGGGCTGGGCGCCGTCGGCGCCCGCGCCTTCCAGCTGCAGGTGCTGCGGCGGGAGGGCCTCGTCGACGAGATGGTCGACCAGTACAGGCGCCAGCTGGTGATCCGCCCGCGCCGCGGCGTCGTGACCGACCGGACCGGAGTGCTCCTCGCCGGCAGCGCCGAGGCCCAGAGCGTGTTCGGCGATCCGGCCATGCTGGACGGCGAGGCCCGCGGCTCGGAGGCGCTCCGCAAGGTGTCGGCGGCGCTCGGGCTCGACCCGCGCGCCGTCCAGAGGAAGCTCGCTCGCGGCAACCGGTTCGCCTGGATCGCCCGGCGCGTGTCGCCGGCCCAGGCCCAGGCCGTCGAGCGCGTCCTGGCCTCGACCGGCGTGCGCGGCGTCGCCCTCGTGCCCGAGACGCGCCGCTACTACCCGAAGGTCGAGCTCGCCAGCCAGGTGCTCGGCTTCGTGGGCGACGACGGCGAGGGCCTGGAGGGGCTCGAGCTGGCGCGCGACGAGGACCTGCGCGGCGAGGCCATCCGGGTCCGCTCGCTGCGCGACGGCGCGGGGCGCATGGCGCTCGCCGACGCCCCCGGCGAGGGGCGGAGGGAGGGCGCCCGCATCGAGCTCACGCTCGACCAGGGCATGCAGCTGGCCACGGAGCGCGCGCTCGCCACCGCGGTGCGCGCCTCGAGGGCGCTCTCGGGGGTGGCGGTCGTGCTCGACCCGCAGACCGGCGAGATCCTCGCCATGGCGAGCTGCCCGCCGGGGAACCCCAACGCGCCCCCCGACCCGGAGACGGCCCGCAACCGCGCCGTGACCGAGGTCTTCGAGCCCGGCTCCACCATGAAGGTGCTCACCCTCGCCGGTGCGCTCGACCACGGCACGCTCCGGCCCACCGACCCCATCGACACCGGCGACGGCCGTCTCACCCTGGGTGCACACGTCATCCACGACCACGCTCGCGGCTGGATGGGCCCGGCGAAGGTGCTGGCGGTCTCGTCCAACGTCGGCGCCGCGCGCATCGGCATGAAGCTCGGGCGCGCCGCGCTTGTGGACACCTTCACCGCGTTCGGCCTGGGCGAGAAGACGGGCGTGGGCCTCCCGGGCGAGGCTCGCGGGCTCGTGCCGGTGCCGCGCTCGGAGCTCGACGTGGCCACCCAGAGCTTCGGCCACCACCTCATGGCGACGCCGCTCCAGATCGCGACCGCCTTCGCCGCCATCGCCAACGGAGGAACGCTGCTGAGGCCCCACCTCGTGAAGCGCGTGGTCGACCCGAACGGCGGCGAGGTGCTGGAGGAGGCCCACCCCGAGGTCGTCCGGCGCGCCGTCTCCCGGTCGACCGCCGCCACGCTCTCGAGGTGGCTGGTGGGCGTCGTGGAGGATCCGGAGGGCACCGGCCGCCGGGCCCGGCTGGAGGGGTTCCGGGTGGCCGGCAAGACCGGCACCGCCCGCAAGGTCGACCCGGTCTCGGGCGGCTACGTGACGGACCGCCACCGCTCGAGCTTCGTCGGGTTCGCGCCCGCCGAGTCGCCGCGGGTCGTGGTCGGCGTCTGGCTCGACGAGCCGCGGGGCGAGGTGAACGGCGGCGAGGTGGCCGCGCCCGTGTTCCGGGAGATCGTGGCCTACGCGATGAAGATGCTGAACGTGGCCCCCGCGCCGGATCTGGCCGTCGGGCGGAGCACGGCGCCCGGGCCCGAGCCGGCCCGGGACGGCGACGCCCAGGCCGAGGGAGAGCCTCCGCCGGTGGAGGCGGTGGCCGACGAGGCGGCCCATTCCGGCGGCGGCGACGTGACCGTGCCCTCGCTCGCCGGGCTCCCGGCCCGCGCCGCCATACGGAACCTGGAGACGCTCCGGCTCGCGGGCGAGCTGGCGGGAGCCGGGCGGGTGGTCTCGCAGCAGCCACCGGCGGGCCGGATGGTGCCCCCGGGAACCCGAGTTCGAATGAAGCTCGCCCCCGCGGGGTGAGCTAGGATGTCGCCGCCGTGTCGGCCGGGACACGGCGGGCCGCAAGCGGCCGGATGGACGGCGGAATCCCGCCGGACGATCTCTTGCAGGGGCAGCGAGCGAACGGCGCGATGAAGCTCTCCAACGTCATCCAGGGCACCGGGGCGCGCGGCGACGACGGCGCCGACCCCGACGTCGTCGCGGTCACGGGCGACTCGCGCGAGGTCCGCCCCGGCTCGCTCTTCTGCGCGCTGCCCGGGACGCGCCTCGATGGCCACGAGTTCGCCGCCGAGGCCGCGCGCCGGGGAGCGGTCGCGGTGGTGGCGGAGCGCCACGTCGCCTGCCCGCCGGCGGCCCTCCTGCTCGCTCCGTCCTCCCGCCGGGCGATGGCCATCGCCGCGGCGAACCTGCTCGGCCGGCCGGCCGACGCGCTCCGGCTCGCCGGCGTCACCGGCACCAACGGCAAGACCACGGTCGCCTGGCTCGTCGAGGCCTGCGCGCGCGAGGCCGGCGTTCCCGCGGGCCTCCTCGGGACCGTCGTCCACCGCTGGCCGGGCGTCGAGCGCCCGGCCGCGCACACGACGCCGGAGTCCACCACGCTCCAGGCCATGCTGGCCGAGATGCGCGAGGCGGGCGCCCGGGCGGCGGTGCTCGAGGTGTCGAGCCACGCCCTCGCCATGGAGCGCGTCGCCGGCATGCGCTTCCAGGTGGCCGGCTTCACCAACCTGACCCGCGACCACCTCGACTTCCACGGCGACATGGAGCGCTACTTCGCGGCGAAGCGCCGGCTCTTCCTGGAGCACCTCGCCCCCGACGGCGTGGCGGTGGTGAACGCCCGCGACCCCGCCGGCGCGCGCCTCGCCGACCAGATGGGCCCCGGCCGCCGGGTCTGGCGCTACGGCGTTCGCGCCGACGACCCGCTCCGCGCCGAGGAGGTCTCGTTCGGCCTCGACGGGATCCACGCCGTCCTGGCCACGCCCGAGGGCGCGATCGGCGTCCGCTCGCCGCTCGTCGGCACGCACAACCTCGAGAACCTCCTCTGCGCCGCCGGGATGGCGCTCGGGCTCGGGCTGCCCGCCGGCGCCATAGCCCGCGCGCTCTCGGCGAGCGGCGGCGCGCCGGGCCGCCTCGAGCGGGTGGAGGGCCGGGGCATCTCGGTGTTCGTCGACTACGCCCACACCGACGACGCCCTCTCCCGCGCGCTGCACGCCCTGCGCGCGCTCTCGCCGCGGCGCCTCGTCTGCGTGTTCGGCTGCGGCGGTGACCGCGACCGCGGGAAGCGCCCGCTCATGGGGCGTGCCGCAGCCGCGGGCGCCGACCTCGTCGTGGTGACGAGCGACAACCCGCGCACCGAGCGTCCCGAGGCCATCCTGGACGAGATCGTGCCGGGCCTGGAGGCGGCCGGGGCGAGCCGGCTCACGGCCGACGCCGCGCGGCGGGGCACCCCCGGCTTCCTCGTGGAGCCGGACCGCCGCGCCGCCATCGCGCTCGCCATCTCGTGCGCCCAGTCCGGCGACGCCGTGCTCGTCGCCGGCAAGGGCCACGAGGACTACCAGATCGTCGGCGAGGAGCGCCGCCCGTTCTCCGACCGCGAGGAGGCCCGCCGGGCTCTCGGCACCGCATGACCGCGCGCTTCTCCGCCGACGAGCTCGCCGCCGCCACCGGCGGCAGGTGGCTCGCCAGCCCGCCGCCCGGGGTCGAGGGCGTCTCCACCGACACGCGCACGCTCGCCCGGGGCGCGCTCTTCGTGGCCCTGCGCGGCGACCGGTTCGACGCCCACGACTTCCTCGAGGAGGCCGCCCGCCGCGGGGCCGCCGCGGCCGTGGTGTCCTCCGCCTGGGCGGCCACCCACGCCGCGCCCGTCCCGCTCCTCGCCGTCGAGGACACGCTGGCCGCCCTGGGCGCCGTCGCCCGGCTGCACCGCTCGCGGTTCGCGATCCCGCTCGTCGGCGTCACGGGCTCGAACGGCAAGACGACGACCCGCGAGATGATCGCCTCCATCCTCGCCACGCGAGGCCCGGTGCTCCGGACCGAGGGCAACCTCAACAACGAGGTGGGGGTGCCGCTGACGCTCCTCGGCCTCGACCGGACGCACTGGGCGGCGGTCGTCGAGATGGGCATGAACCACGCCGGCGAGATCGACCGCATCGCCCGCATCGCCGGCCCTCGCATCGGCGTCGTGACGCTCGCGGCCGCGGCGCACGTCGAGGGCCTGGGCTCGGTCGACGCGGTCGCCGACGCCAAGGCGGAGCTCTACCGGGCGCTCCCGGCCGACGGCATCGCCGTCGCCAACGCGGACGACGAGCGCATGCTGCATCGCGCGCTCGCTTCGGGGCGCAGGGTGGTCACCTTTTCCGCCGCGCCGGGCCGCGCCGACGTCTCCGTGCTGCACGTGGAGCAGGGCGCGCGCGACGGCCTGCGCTTCTCGCTCGGCATCGGCAACCGGGAGATCCCGGTCCACGTCCCCGCCCTCGTCGGCGCGCACAACGCGGCGAACGCGGCCGCGGCGGCGGCGGCCGCGGTCACCCTCGGCTGCACCGATCGCGAGGTCGCCTCGGGACTCGCGCGCGTCGAGCCGGTGGGGCGGCGGCTCCGCCTCGAGCGCCTCGCCTCGGGGCTCCTGCTGCTCGACGACTGCTACAACGCCAACCCGTCCTCCATGACCGCGGCGCTCCGCACGCTCGCCGAGATCGCCGGCGCCGAGGGGCGGCGGCGGGTGGCGGTGCTCGGCGACATGCTCGAGCTCGGGCCCGTGGAGGTCGAGTCGCACCGGCGCCTCGGCGAGGAGGCCGCCCGCGCCGGCCTGGCCGCCCTGGCCGCGTTCGGCCCGCGCTCGCGCCACGCCGCCGAGGCGGCCCGCGCGGCGGGACTGGCCGCCTTCCACACCGAGGACGTGGACGCCCTGGCCGGCTGGACACGCGAGACCCTCCGTCCCCCCGGCGACGCCCTCCTCGTGAAGGGCAGCCGCGGCATGAAGCTCGAGCGGCTCGTCGAGGCCCTGCGATAGATGCTCTACCTCCTCCTCTACCCGCTCTCCGACCGGTTCGGCGTCTTCAACGTCCTCCGCTACCCGTCCTTCCGGATCGTGGCGGCCGGGCTGGTGTCGCTGCTCATCGGCCTCCTCGTGGGGCCCATCTTCATCGAGCGCATGCGCGCCCTGCAGTACGGCGCCTCCAACGTGCGCGAGGACACGCCCGAGAGGCACCAGGAGAAGAAGGGCACGCCGTCCATGGGCGGCGCGCTCATCCTCCTCGCGGTCACCGTGGCGACGCTGCTCTTCGGCGACCTGAAGAGCCGGCTCGTGTGGTCGGTCCTGCTCGTCACCCTGGGCTACGGCGGCATCGGGTTCATCGACGACTGGCTCAAGATCTCGAGGCGCGACTCGAAGGGCCTCGCCGGCCGGAAGAAGCTCCTCCTGCAGGTGCTCGTCGTCCTCGCCGTCTACTACGGGCTCCTCACCGACCTCGACTTCCACGTGAACGGCCATTTCCCCTGGGTGACGGTGGGCAGCCACCTCGACCTCCGCCTCACCCTGCCGTTCGTCCCCACCCGCTACTTCGAGCCCTACCTCGGCTGGCTCTACCTGCCGTTCATGGTCTTCGTCATCGTGGGAACCTCGAACGCGGTGAACCTGACCGACGGCCTCGACGGCCTCGCGATCGGGCCGGCCATCGTCTCCTCGATGACCTTCCTCGTCCTCTCCTACGTGGCGGGAGCGACCATCGCCGGGTTCAGCCTGGCCGAGTACCTGCGGATCGCCTACATCCCGGGCGCCGAGGAGCTGGGCGTCTTCTGCTCCGCCATCTTCGGGGCCGGCCTCGCCTTCCTCTGGTTCAACACCTATCCGGCCTCGGTGTTCATGGGCGACGTCGGATCCCTCGCCCTGGGCGGCGGGCTGGGCACGCTCGCCGTGCTCACCAAGAACGAGGTGGCGAGCGCCATCCTCCACGGCGTGTTCCTGGCCGAGACGGCGAGCGTCATCATCCAGGTCTGGTCGTTCCGCACCACCGGGAAGCGCGTCTTCCGCATGGCCCCCATCCACCACCACTACGAGTTGAAAGGCTGGGCCGAACCGAAGATCATCGTCCGCTTCTGGATCACCTCCATCATGCTGGCGCTCGTGGCCATCATGTCGCTCAAGCTGAGGTGACGAGCGGTGCGCCGTCCCGACCTGCGAGAGCGGAGCGTCGCGGTGGTGGGCCTCGCCCGGAGCGGGGTCGCGGCGGCGCGGCTCTGCGCCCGGGAAGGAGCGCGGGTCACCGTGACGGACGCGCGGCGAGAGGACGAGCTCCGCCCCGCCCTGGCCCAGCTCGGCGGCGTGGAGGCCCGCAGGGCCCTCGGCGGCCACGGCGCGGCCGGGCTCGACCGCCAGGACCTCGTGATCGTCTCGCCGGGTGTGCCGCTCGCGCTCCCGGAGATCGCCGCGGCGCGGGCGGCGGGCGTCACCGTGTGGGCGGAGGTCGAGCTCGCCTGGCGCTTCCTCGACCCCGGCACGCCGGTCGTGGCGGTCACCGGCACGAACGGGAAGAGCACCACCACCGCGCTCGCCGGCGCGCTTCTCGCCGCGGACCGGCCGACGTTCACGGGCGGCAACCTCGGCACGCCGCTCTGCGAGCACGTGCTCTCGGGCGAGCGCGCCGCGGCGGTGGTGGCGGAGCTGTCGTCGTTCCAGATCGAGGGCATCGACCTCTTCCGGGCGCGCGCCGCCGCGTTCCTCAACCTCACCCCCGATCACCTCGATCGCTACGCGGACGTCGCTGCCTACGCTCGCGCCAAGGCGCGCCTCTTCCACCGGCAGCAGCCCGGCGACGTGGCCGTCGCCAACGCGCGCGATCCGGTGACCCTGGCGGTGACCTCCGCCTCGCGCGCCTCGCTCCTCACGTTCGGGTTCGGTCCCCCGGCCGCGGACGGCGCGCGCGATCCCGGCGCCGAGGGGGCGCCCGCCGGTGGCC
>Ga0335084_10003341_pt1 | contig 15612 bp, 17 predicted proteins | sample Lox_Sample_44_FD_206721 | JGI IMG/M metagenome (GOLD analysis project Ga0335084, IMG submission 206721) | Soil microbial communities from Loxahatchee National Wildlife Refuge, Florida, United States - Lox_Sample_4.4 | ecosystem: Environmental > Terrestrial > Soil > Wetlands | place: USA... | reverse complement strand
TACATTGCCCGGCCTCGCGATGGTCGTCGCGATCTGTGCGTACGGCGTGCTGCACGTCCGGCGCAGCGGTGCGACGACGATCCCGTTCGACGCCGCCGAGGCGAAGCGCGCGCTGTGGGACTCGCGTTACGAACTCGCGTTGCCGATCGTCGTCGTCGTCGCGCTCTTCAGCGGCGTCGCGACGCTGATCGAAGCGGCCGCCATCAGCGCCTTCTACGCGATCGTCGTCGGCGTATTCGTGCGCCGCGACATCGGATTGCGCGACGGCCTACCCGGGGTATTCCTGCGTTGCGCGACGCTGCTCGGCGGCGTGTTCGCGATCATCGGCGTCGCGATGGGGCTGACGAACTATCTGGTCGACGCGATGGTGCCGATGCAGCTGGTCGCCTGGGTCGGCGACCACGTGCATTCGAAAATGACGTTTCTGTTGATGCTGAACGCGCTGCTGTTGCTCGTCGGCTGTCTGATGGACGTCTTCTCCGCGATCTTCGTCGTGCTGCCGCTGATCATTCCGGCGAGCCAGCTCTTCCATGTCGATCCGCTGCACCTCGCGATGATCTTCCTGCTGAACCTCGAGATCGGCTATCTGACGCCGCCGGTCGGCATGAATCTGTTTCTCGCCTCCTACCGACTCGAGAAACCGATGCTCGAGATCTGCCGCGGCGTATGGCCGTTCGTGCTGGTGCTCGGCGCCGTGCTTCTGATCGTGACCTTCTGCCCGACGTGGGTCCCGGGAGCTGCCGGACCGTGATCGACAAACGCAAACCCGCCCGCGGCAAAACGCCCGCCGATCCGCGCCCGCGCCGGCCGCATGCGCGTGACCAACAAAATGGCTATGTTGAGCGCGCCAGCAGCGGGGAGCCGGAAACCATGCCGCCTGACGCAGAGCGGGCGAACAAACTCGACGACGGCTTTCGAGTCGGCGATTTCGAGGTCTACCCGAAGCGCCTCGCGCTCGTGCGCGGCGACGCCACCGTGCGCCTCGAACCCAAAGTGATGCAGGTGCTGCAGTATCTAGCGGAGCGCGCCGACGACGTCGTGACGCGCGACGATTTCTTCGACCACGTCTGGAAAGGCCGCATCGTCACCGACGAAGTGCTGAACCGCGACATCGCGATCCTGCGGTCGCAACTCGGCGACGACGCGCGGGAACCCACCTACGTGCTGACGATTCCGCGGGTCGGCTATCGATTGATCGCGCAGGTGCGGCCGTTGCGCGAGCCGGTCGAACCACACGCGGCGGTCGAGGCCGTCCCCGACCCGACTCCGTCGGACGGCGACGCGCAGGAGAACGGCGCGCTACCGCCCATCGCCACACCCAACGACTCGTCAAACGTGCGAAGGCCGAGACGCTCGCTGATTTCCGCGTTGATCGGCGGCCTCGCGGTCATCGGCCTGATCTACGCCGTCGAGAAATACGTGCCGAAGCCGAAGCACGACACGAAGCGCATCGCCGTGTTGCCGTTCGAGAATTTGCCGAAGGACGCCGACCGATCGATCAGCGACGGCCTGTCGGAAGAGATCCAAAGCACGCTGAGCACCGTCGGCACCATCAACGTCGTCGCACGGAACTCCGTCTATTTGATCGACCCGCGCGAAGATCCGGCCACGATCGGCGAAAAGTTGAACGCGGGATTGTTGATCGAAGGTACCGTCCGGCGCGACGGCGACCGGCTACGGATCACCGCCGAAACGATCGACACGAACAGCGGGCTGCAGACGTGGTCGAACAGCTACGAAGGACACCTGTCGGACATCTTCGAGATTCAGAGCGAGATCGCGACCTCGATCGCCCATCAATTCGTTGCGCCCGAGATTCCGACCACCGACATGGAGGCCCACACGTTGTACCTGCGGGCGAATCAATCGCTGCGCAGCCGCGATTTCCCGCACGCGATCGAGTTGTACCAGCAAGCCATCGCACGCGATGGGAGATTCGCGCGTGCGTATGCGGAACTCGCGGAAGCGTACATCCTGCAACCGAGCTACGACGGATCGTCCGAAAAGGCGGGCCACGCACTCGCGCTCGACGCCGAGTCCCGCGCCGAAGCCCTCGGCGAAGATCCGCTGCGCGCGAGCGGCATGCGCGCGTACATGCAATTTCGCACGCACCAATGGCGCGCGGCCCGCGACACGTTCGACGTCGCGCGCAGCGCGCTCCCCAACAACGCCGAAGTGCTGCAGTGGTACTCGCAATATCTCGCGAGCGTCGGCCGCATCGACGACGCGAAGCGCGCGGCCGAAGCGGCAGTCACCGCCGATCCGTTGTGGCCGGCCGCCAATCAGCGCGCCGGCTTTCTGAACATTTGGAGCGACCGTGCCAAGGCCGACCGGTATTTCCAGACCGCCGCCGAAGGTTCGCAACTCGGCTTGCCCGAGGCGCGGCTCGCGTACTTGTTGACCGAAGGGCGCGTCGACGAAGCACGCAAAGTGCTGCTCGCCACCCAGGCGGCGCGCAAGCAGAGCGTCGATTGGATCGAGCCCGCGCTCGCGGCAGTCGCGCGCACCGGTCCGGCCCATGCGGCGATCGACGCGCTGCACCGCGACTACCGCGCCGGCATGCTCGGCGTTTCGATGTACCTCGGGGCGTTGTTCATGATCGGCGACGTCGACGCGGTGTACTCGGCGATGCCGGAAATCATCGCGAACGGCGAGCCGTTCGACGTCGAAGTGTTCTTCAGCGACAGCGACAACGGCCGCGTGTTGCGCACCGATCCGCGCTTCGCGGGGCTGATGCAGCGACTCGGACTGATCGACTTCTGGGATGCGACCGTTTGGCCGGACAAATGCGCGCGGACGGCGGGCAACATCGCCTGCCGATGACTCGACCTACGCGAGGTTCGTGTCGCGCAAGCGTTGCAGCATCGTTCTGAGCAACCGTCGCAAGTTGTCGCGCACTTCTTCCGATTCGCCGAGCGCCGGCAACACGTCGGCGATCGCCTCCAACGTGGACACATAGTCGCGCCGCGGCTCCTTGCGTAGCCGGCCGTACATCGACGGCTCGCGCGGCGTCAATACGATGCGCGGCAACTTGAGCAACCACGCGTTGCGCCACCACAGCGTCTTCGCTTGACTCCACGTCCCGTCGAGCACGATCACGCCATCGAGTCGATGCCGCTGTGCGTCGAGCACCGCGCCGTTGCGATCGACGAGGACGACCGCCTGTCCCTTAGCCGACTCCGGCAATTCGGCCGGCAGCTTCGCCGCCGCGAGCACCGCCCAACGAGACTTATCGGCGTTTTTCGTGCCGAGCGCGTGATCGAGCGAGGCCCACGACAATCCGACGCGGATCTGCGCTTTCGGCAACGTCAGCGTCACGAGCTTCGCGGTACCGAGCGTGACGTCGTCTTCCTGCGGGTGCTGCAAGATCACGACGCGTAGTTTCGTGTCGATCGCCTGCACCCGATCGCAAATGCAGATCGCCCGCGCTTTCGCGCACCGCGGGCACCCGTCGCTCGCGGCGTCGGCGCCGTCCCGCGGTGAAGCCGTCGACGAATCGTCCGTCGTCAAATTCCGCAATCCCTCGAACCATGTAAGCGTCTTCACCGCACAGTACCGAGTTCACATTCGGCGCGCACCAATCGGACCACAATGCCGCGCGGATCGAGGAGGAAACGATGAAATCCATCCACAAAACGCTGTTGGTCGTCGCGCTCGCCTGGCATGGGGCGAGCTACGCAGCCGGCAGCAAGGTATTTCGCTGCACCGACGCCGAGGGGAACGTCGTATTCAGCGACACCGGCTGCGGTTCGACGTCGCAGAAGGTCGACGTCGTGCAATCCTCCGGCGGGCTGAGTCCGGTTACCGGCAATGGGTTGACCGCGCAAGAGAGTTCGACGTTGAGCGCAATCAACGCGCAGGAGGCGCAGATCGCCGCGCAACGGGCCCAAGGCGGCGGATCGGCCCCGAGCGCGCCGGCGCCGGCCGCATCGCCGTCACCACCGATTTCGCACGGTTACTGATCGTCAGCGTTCGTCGGCGAGCCGTTGTTCGATGAGGCGCCGGAACATCGCCGGCGCCTTGTCCTGCACGATGAACGCCTTCTTTCGATCGGCCGGAGTGCGATTCCAGACGCGCTGCTGCGCCTCGATCATCCGCCGATCTTCGGCGAACGACGCGTTGATGACGCCGAAGATCCCATCCAACAGCTGCGGCGTTGCGATGCGCGCTTCGACACCCGACGCGTACAGATAGCGTGAACGTCCCTCCGAAATCGGCGTGACCGCCTGCTGCTCGACGCGCCGGAACACCGCCTTCGCATTGTTGGTCGGCTCGTTGAACTCGCACTCGCGCGCGGTGCCGACCGGATACGCCTGGGTGGTCATCAAGAACACGCCCGGCAGCAGATAGCGATACGAGTTCCACGTGTCGACGCGTTCGCTGCGTCCCGGCGCTTGCGGGTGGTCGAGGAACCAGCGTTCGAACAAGAGCCCGTCGTCGAGCGCACGAATCTTCGGCTGCTCGGTCGACCATTTCGCCCCGGTCGACCAGCCGAGCGTCGTTTCGTGCACGAAGTCGAGATGCGAGAGGTCGCACAAGTTGTCGTTCAAGAGCTGATAGTCGGCGTCGTAGTCCAGCGCTCCCGATCGCATCACCCACTCTGGATTGTCGAGACCGAACGCCGTCGGCACGCGCGCGGGGTCGGCCCTCGCCGGATCGCCGGTCCACGCCCAGATCCAGCTCGACCGTTCGACGACGGGAAACGAGCGTGCAATGGCGCGCGGCGGAATCGTCTCGTTTCCCGGCACTTCCCTGCAGACGCCGTCGCAGCCGAAGCGCAAGCCGTGATACATACAGCGGATGTCGTCGCCTTCGACGCGGCCGAGCGACAGCGGTGCGTGTCGATGCGGGCAGCGGTCTTCCAGCGCGACGACCGATCCGTCGGTGCGTCGATACAGCACGATCGGCTCGTCGGCGATGCACACGCCGAGCGGTTGCTGCCCCACTTCGTGACTCCACGCGGCGACGTACCAGAGATTCTTCACGAACGACATGGCTTGCCTCCTCGAAGGAACTCTTACCAACACGTGTAGCCGCCGTCGACGACGACGACGCTGCCGGTCATCAGGCTCGCCGCGTCCGACGCCAGAAACAGTACCACCGACGCGATCTCGTCGACGCGGCCGAGGCGCGCCATCGGCGTGCCGCCGATCCACGCGTCGTACATCGGCGGATTGTTCTTCACGAATGCGTTCAGCGGCGTCTCGATGTATGTCGGCGCAACCGCATTGACCCGCACGCCGCGCGCACCCCACTCGGCTGCCAACGACTTCGTCAAGTGGTGAACCGCCGCTTTCGACGCGTTGTAGTAGCTCTGGGCTTGCGGTTTGTTGACGATAAAGCCGGACATCGAGCCGATGTTGACGATCGAGCCCGCCCCGGCCGCGAGCATGTGTTTGCCGAACGCGCGACAACACCAAAACGTGCCGTTCAAATTCACGTCGAGCACGTCCAGCCAATGCTCGTCCGTCACCGTTTCGGCCGGCGTTTCGCTGCGCGCGATGCCGGCGTTGTTGACCAACACGTCGATGCGACCGTATCGCGCGACCAGCCGATCGGCGAGCTCGGTCACGCCGCGCGAGTCCGTCACGTCGACGACTTCGACGTCGGCGTCGTAGCCGTTCGCGACGAGCTGCGCGCGGCCGGCCGCGGCCACCTCGGCGTCGCGGTCGGCGATCACGACGGTCGCGCCCGCTTCGGCGAGCGCTTCGGCGGTCGCGAGACCGATGCCCTGACCGGCGCCGGTCACGACCGCGCTACGACCATCGAGACGAAATTTGTCGAGATACATCGTGCCCCCGTCGATCGCGAACTCAGCGGCGCAGCGCGCGCGCCTGCTCGACCCATTGTCCGTCGCCCAGCCGCTCGGCGAGCGCCGCGAGCGCACGCTCGTCCGCTCCGCGCCATTCGAGATCGTCCAGCGACTCGGCGATCGGCGCGTCGTAGCGCAACGTCGCGAGCGTGCGGAAGAGCTCCGCGTCGGCGCGCCGGGTGCGCAGATTCTCCGCGAGAACCGCGGCGCCGCGCACCTTCGCGGTCCACTTCGCGGCGTCGTCGGGAATCGCATCGAGGCTCCGATACGCAGCAAGCACCGCCGCCGCCGATTTGGCGCCCCACCGCGCGATGCCGGGAAATCCGTCGGCGCTGTCGCCGACGAGCGCGAGCCAGTCGGGAATCGACGCGGGCGGTACGCCGAACTTGTCGATCACGCCTTCTTCGTCGAGAACCGTGCCGCGCATTCGGTCGCGACAAACCACCCGGTTGCCGCGCACGCATTGGGTCAGATCCTTGTCCGGTGAACAGATCACCACCTGTTCGACCGTGGCGGATTCGGCGCAGCGCATCGCCGCGGTCGCGATTGCGTCGTCCGCCTCGAACTCGATCATCGGCCACGTGACGAGTCCGAGCGCACGCGTCGCTTCTTCCGCGAGGCCGAACTGCGAATACAGCGCCGGATCGATCCCGTCACCGGTCTTGTAGCCCGGATAGAGCGCGTTGCGGAACGATTCGATCACGTGGTCGAACGCGATGCCGACGTGCGTGACGTCCGGTTCGCCGAGCAAGACCAACATAGAGCGTATGAGGCCGCGCACGGCGCCGACTTCCGCGCCATCGTTCGCTCGTTTGGGCGGCGAGCCGTAGAACGCGCGGAATAGTTCGTACGTGCCGTCGACGAGATGGACCTTCATGAGCTGCGTCCGAAATGCATGAATTTGTCGGAAATTCGCTTACATCTGCCGCACACCATCGCCTTCATCGGAACACCGGCGCGCGGCGCCCTGAACAATGGAACCCGGCCGCACGAAGGCTACACGCACGACCCACTTTTTCTCCATCGTATCCGCGTAGCGTAGAGGCCGTGTTCGTTGTCAGTTTTGCGGTACCGACATGCGATACATCGTAGCCACCGTACTCCAGCTCTTGGGGATTTACGCTTTCGCGCAACCGCCGGAACCCGTCGCCGAGGGTGCCGGCCGGCGTGGGCTCGTGCGCGATCCATTCTTCCCCGAATACGCGCTCGGCATACAGCAGCTGCCGGTCGACGGCGGCCGCATCTACGGCTGGCAAGTGAACGACCGCGTCACGTTCGGCCGCTTCAAAGGCGAGTGCGACGAGTTCGGCTTCAGCGTCCGACTGAACCCCCGCGAGCACGTCGAGATCACGACCGACGGCATTCGCTGGCGGCACGCGCTCGGCGGCGCCCGCTAACCACTGTTCGCGCGCAGCGCACGACCTTCGCACGGCGAAGGCGGTCGACGGCGCGTCGGTGGCACGCGCTCGGCGGCGCCCGCTAACCATTGTTCGCGCGCAGCGCACCACCTTCGCACGGCAAAGGTGGTCGACGGCGCGTCGGTGGCACGCGCTCGGCGGCGCCCGCTAACCACCGTTCGCGCCGCTGCTACACTGCAGCGATCCGCAAGGACCTCCGATTCACCGCATGACGGCGACGCTCTTCATCTTCGCGGGATTACCGGGCAGCGGCAAAAGCACGTTGGCGAGACAGCTCGCCCAAGCGCGCGCCGCCGCGTACCTGCGCATCGACACCATCGAACAGGCGCTGCGCGATTTGTGCGACTGCCAGGTGCAAGGGGAGGGCTACCGGCTCGCGTATCGCGTCGCGGCAGACAATCTCCGCATCGGCCGCAGCGTCGTCGCCGATTCGTGCAATCCGATCGAGCTCACCCGCCGGGAATGGCAACAGGTCGCGATCGACGCAGGTGCGCGTTGGATCAACATCGAAGTCGTCTGCTCCGATCCGATCGAGCATCGCCGCCGCGTCGAGACGCGTACGGTCGACGTCGCGGGTCTCGCGCTGCCGACGTGGGAGGACGTCGTCCAGCGCGAATACCACGCGTGGACGGCGGACCGCATTGTCGTCGATACCGCCGCCCAATCGCCGCAGCGCACCGTCGAACGACTACTCGACGAAATGCACTCCGCTGGCGTCTGACGGCCGCGGCCGGGCGTACTCCCAACAACACCGCTCGGCCGCGACCGACAGATCGTTTGGCGACGATGCCGTCGTCGCCGAATTCGATCAGTTGCCGTTGCCCTTGCTCATCGAGATCACGCCGTATGCGCCGTGCGCTTCGTCGTCGGGACCGGCGGTGAAATACAACGAGTCGATCTGTTGCCCGAGAAAGCCATTGCCGAACGCGAGCCCCCACAAGCCCTCGACCTGCAGCGGACGTCGGTCGCTACCGATCAACATGCCGACCCAGCGGCCGGTCGCCAGATCGAACGCGTTGATGTGGCCGTCACCGAAGTTGCCGACCAGTAGGCGGCCCGCGAACGTACCGAACCCCGCGGGCGCCACCGTCATCCCCCACGGCGCGTCCAAGAAGCCGCGGATCGCGACGCGTTGCAGCAGATTGCCATTTGTGTCGAACGCGTCGACGTAACCGAGTCCGCGGCCGTGCACGTCGTCGACCTTGTCGGCGTCCTGCTCCGCATACGTCACGTAGATGTCGCCGTTGATCGCCTGGATGCCGAACGGCGCGAAGTTCGCCGGGATGTTCGGGTCGTCGAATCCGCCACTGATGGTCGCGGGCTTGAACGTGTTGTCGAAGACATCGACGCGCCGATTGTGAAAGTCGGTCGCGTACAGCAGGTTGCCGTTGCCGCCGGCGCTCAGCGCCAATCCTTTGTAGATCGCATTGCTCGCAGAGTTGTCCACGGCGGTGAACGCGTGCGTGAAGTCGACGCTCGGAGCCCAGCCCGCGATCGTGCCTTGCTCCGTCGCGAACATGAACAGCGACGGTCCACTGTGCGAGGTGGCACTGTCCGTCACGACGAAACTCGTGGGCGGTATACCGGCTGGCGGTGGAATGAGCGCCGCACCGTTGAAGACGATGCCGGTGGGCGCAGCGCCATCGGAACCCGGCGCGGGGATCGCAACGACGAGCGGGACGATGTGGCCCGCGCCGTCATAGAGCGTCGAGACGCCTGCGCCGTTGGCGGCCACCCACACCGGACCCCAGGGATTGAAGACGATGCCCCAAGGATTGACGAGGTTGGTGTCGGGCCCGTTGGGGTTGTCGGCCGCGACCGAACCGTCCGAGACCAAATTGTGTGCCGTATAGACAGTCAAACTCTTGTTGTGCGCGGCCGCCGGCAGCGCCAGCATGAACAGCATCGCCAGGGCCGAGTACCCTCCGATCTTCGTCTTCATCAGTGCCTTCCTAAATTGCAAAATGACGGGTCGTCCAACCAGGTATGTGCAGTTGCGATGCCTGAAGGGTTCACCGCCGGGAATATTTGAAGACCGCGTGAACCGATCGCGGTGACCCCGGCACTAACTTTCGAGGTATTTCTTTCGGGGGAAGGGTCGACTCCATGCGGCAACTGACCACGGCGGCCGTGAAACCAACCGCGCCGCTGCGCGACGACGAACTGCGGGCGTTGCTCGACGGCGTTGCCGCGCGCGACAAGGCCGCGTTCCGCGCGATGTATCACGCCTTGCGACCGGCGCTCGTGCGGCATCTCCATCGACTGCTGCGAAGCGCCGATCAGGTCGACGAACTGGTCAACGACGTGATGTGGGTGGTATGGCAGAACGCGGCTGACTTTCGCGGCGACGCGCAAGTGACCACGTGGGTGCTCGGCATCGCAACGCTGAAGAGTCACCGCGTCCGGCAACGCCGGCTGCGCGAACGCGAATTGCTCGACCATTCGCGCCTCGCGCTCGTCGTCGATCCGCCGACGGACGTCGACCGCGATCTGGAGGACGGCCTGGCGCAACTGTCGACCGAACATCGCGACGCGCTCGAACTCACGTACTACTTCGGCTATTCGTGCGCCGAGGTCGCGGCGCTGCGAGGCTGCCCGGTCGGCACGGTCAAGACGCGGCTGCACTACGCGCGGCGGCGCTTGAAGCAGGTCCTCGAACACTATGTCGGTTATGGTGAAGTGTCATGAAATCGTCGGATGTGCATACGCGTTGCATCGATGCGCTGCCGGAATGGCTCGCGGGGGCGCTCGCCGAAGACGAAGCGGCCACGTTCGCGCAGCACGTGCGCGACTGCGCCGACTGCCGCGGCGAACTCGACGTCGCACGCCGCGTGCGCGCGCAGTTCGAGCGCGAATGGCGCGACGTTGCGCCGTTGCTCGATGCGCATCGCGAGGAAGCGCAATTCGACCGGCTCTGGGCGCAGATCACCGAAGCCGAATCGGCACCGCCGCGCCGCCCGCTGCAACACGCCCGACTGTCGGCGCTGACCGCGCTCGCGGCGACGGTGCTCGTCGGCGCGGGCGTCGCGTGGTATCGCGACGCCGCCCAACCGGACTTCCGCACGCTCGCCGATCATCCGCCGCGCCACTGCACGGCGCTGCGCGTGGAAGTGAACGCGGCGCCGACCGACGCGGTCCGCCGCGCGCTGCAATCGACCGGCGCAACGATCGTCGACGGCCGCAGCGCCGGCGACACGTACGTGCTGACCGCACCGAACGCGGCCGATGCGCTGCAGGCGTTGCGCGCGCTGCCGGACGTGCGGCTCGCCGAACCGATCGACTGCTGAGAATGCCGATGCGCCCCTTGAAGCTACTGTTGGCTACGTTCACGATCGTCGCAGCAGGGTGCGCGGCGGCGCCGCGGGCGCCGCCGACCGACCGACTCGTCGTCGTCACGGTCGCCGACACCGGCGGCTCGCGCATGCCGGCGCGCGGCTATCACCAGCCCGGCTACCGAATCTCCGAAGGGGCGGCGCTCGCGCTGGCCGGACTCGAGCGCGACTACGGGCTCACGCGCGTCGACGGTTGGCCGATCGATCCGCTCGACGTCTATTGCGTGGTCATGCAGGTCGATGCCGCCGCGGGCATCGACGAAACGCTCGCCCGCGTCGCGCGCGACCCGCGCGTACGCCTGGCGCAGCCGTTGCAGACGTTCGCCGTGCACGGCGGCTACAACGATCCCTATTTCAACCTGCAATACGGCGCGAGCTCGCCCGAGTTGCTGCAGATGCACCAGCGCGCGACCGGCCGCGGCGTGCACATCGCGGTGATCGACACCGGCGTCGACCGGACGCATCCGGACCTCGCCGGTCGTATCGGCGTGGCGCGCAACTTCGTCGACGGCGACGCGCACTTCGACTCCGACATCCACGGCACCGCGGTCGCGGGCATCATCGCGGCGGACGCCGACAACGGCCTCGGCATCGTCGGCGTCGCGCCGAGCGCCGATCTGCTCGCGCTGAAGGCGTGCTGGCAGACCGCCTCCGACGACATCGCCGCGCAGTGCAACACGTTCACGCTCGCGAAGGCGCTGACGTTCGCGATCGAGCAGCACGCCGACGTCATCAACCTGAGCCTCGGCGGTCCGCACGACCCATTGCTAGCCTTGCTCGTCGGAGTCGCGCTCGGGCGCGGCGCGGTCGTGGTCGCGGCACAAGGTTCGACCGACCGGTTTCCGGGCGACGTGCCGGGCGTGATCGCCGTGCGCGTGACGTCGAGTTCCGACACGGTGCTCTCCGAATCCGACGATGGCACCGTCATCGAAGTGAACGCGCAACAGTTGCTCAGCACGAGTCCCGGCGGTCGCTACGACTATTTCTCCGGCAGCTCGATGGCGGCGGCGCGCGTCAGCGGCTTGTCGGCGCTGTTGCGCCAAGAGCACGCCGGCGCATCGATTCAGCAGTTGATCGACGATCTCGATCAGCGCCTCGTCGCACTCGGCGCGCGCGGCCCGACGCTCGACGCGCCGCTCGTGACTCACGGCAGCGCCGCCACGACTCCGTCGACACCGCCCGCCGAGCGCGAGCAGTACCCTGCGTCGCGAGCGCCGACGCAGGGAACCTGACGGGTGCCGCTGCCGGCCACCGACGCTCCGCCCGTCGCGGTGCACGCGCCGGCGCCATCGCCGCTGACGGTCGACGCGTACGTCGCGATTGCTTCGCAGTACGTCTACCGCGGCGTCGCGTTGCGCGATCGGCCGACGCCGAGTGTCTCGTTGACGACCGGCCTACCGCACGGCGTATTCGTCGACGTCTGGAGCGGGCTCGTCGATTCGGAGTCGAGCTACGACTATGCGACCGGCCAATACGCGCCGTCGCACGGCCACGAATGGGACGTCGACGCGAGCATCGGCTATGGCGCGACGCTCGGCGAAGACTGGCAGTGGTCGGTCGCCGTGGCGCGCGTCGTCGACGTCGGCGACGGCGATCATCTGTCGCACGACTACGACGAATGGCGCGCGAGCCTCTTCCTTCGTGACGTCGCGCGCGCGCAGTTCGCGTATTCGCCGGATTACAAGCAGCAGAATTGGACGTCGTGGAATCTGGAACTCGCCGGCGCCCGTGCGCTAACGGGTTTGCTGAGCGGCGAGTGGGGCATCGGACGTTCGCACGGCGCCGGCCAGCCCGGCAACGATTACGCGTACGGTTGGCTCGGCATCAACGGCGCACTGCTGCAGACGCAGTGGGAGTTGCGTTGGACGTACGCGCAGCACGGCGGGCAGTACGTCGTCGACAGTGACGCCGCCGGCGGACGCGTCACGATGACGTTCAGTTGGAGCGTCCGTGCGTTTCCGTAATCGTCGCAAGCGTCTACCCCGAAGGCCCTCCTCTAGTCGCGACGGATCGCGCGCCTCTACACTCGCCGCTCTCTCACATCGGATCCGTCATGGACGCTCCGCGCATCGTCATCGTCAGCGGTCCTCCGGGCGCAGGTAAGTCGACGATTGCGCGCCGCTTGGCGGTCGGCCACGCCGGACCGCGCGCCATCCACCTGCACACCGACGATTTCTACGCCTACATCCGCAAGGGCTTCGTCGAACCGTGGCGCGAGGAATCGCGCGCTCAGAATACCGTGGTCCTCGACGCGATCGCGGCGACCGCACGCATCTACGCGCGCGGCGGTTACGCGGTGTACGTCGACGGTATCGTCGGGCCGTGGTTCTTCGAACCGTGGTTCGCGGTCGCGCGCGCCGCTGCGCTCGACCTGCGCTACGTGCTCGTGTTGCCGGACGAGGCGACCACTGTCGCCCGCGCCGGTTCCCGAACCGCCCCGGCGCTGACCGATCCGGAACCGGTACGTTTCATGTGGCGCCAGTTCGCTGCGCTCGCCGCCTATGCCGACCACTGTATCGACACGACGCACCTGTCGATCGACGCGGCGGTCGCCGCGGTCGAGGCCGGCCTCGCGGCGGGTCGCTATCGCCTGACGATCCCGCGCGCATGAGCGATGCCGCGCGCTAGAATCGCGCGCAGGTCTTTCGGAGGGGCGCCATGGCATACGCAAAGGGTCGCACGTTCTACGACGCCGACAGCCACGTGATGGAGCTGCCGGATTTCCTCACGCAGTACGCCGATCCCGCATATCGCGATCGCGTGCCGCAGATCCGCGCCGTGCCGAAGCCGCTCGCCGACGAGATCGACGACCTCCTGGTGCGCAAATCGCACGCACCGGAGAAGGTGCGCGAGATGATCGCGCTCGGCGACGAATTGATCTCCGGGCCGAAAGGCTACTTCGCGCTCGGCGCGTTCAATCCGAGCGAACGCTCCGCTGCGCTCGACCAACTTGGCTTCGATCGGCAATTGGTCTTTTCGACGTTCGCGGCCGGCACCGCGTTCGCCGTGCAGCGCCCGATCGACGAACGCTTCGCGATCGCGCGCGCCCACAACCGCGCAATGGCCGATTTCTGCGCGAACGACGGGCGCTTGATGGGCGTCGCCGCGCTGCCGCTCGACGACACCGAGCTCGCCGTGGAGGAAGTCGAGCATTTGCGGAGCCTCGGCCTCGCCGCCGCGTGGGTGCCGCACCGCCCGTGCGGCGACCGCTCGCCCGGCCACGACGATCTCGACCCGGTGTGGGCGCGCCTCGCCGAGGCGAACATCCCGTTCACGCTGCACGTCGGCGGCAATCCGCTGCAGATCGACAAGGCGTGGATGAACACCGGCCGACCCGTGCCAACGGATTGGTTGGGGGGCGGCGAGAACGTGCGCGGCAAGGACATGACGTCGCTGCACCAGCCGGTCGAGACGTTCCTCGGCGCGATGGTGCTCGACGGCGTGTTCGAGCGGCATCCGAAGCTCAAAGGCGGCGCGATCGAACTCGGCGCCGGCTGGGTGCCCGCGATGATCGCGCGGCTCGATTGGATCGCCGAAATCTGGAAGAAGTCCGAACCCGATCTGCGCGCGCTCACGACGAAGCCGTCCGAGACGGTGATCGAACATTTGCGGTTCACGCCGTATCCGTACGAAGCAGTCGGCAACCTGATCGACGAGTCGGACGACCGGCTGTATCTCTTCTCGAGCGACTATCCTCACACCGAAGGCGGCCGCCATCCGCTCGGCCGCTTCGGAGCGTCGCTCGCGGGCCGACCGGAAACGTCGCTGAACCGCTTCTATCGCGACAACTTCGCGTCGATGTTCGGCATGCCCGAAGCCGCCTGAGGCGCGCTCACGACGCGAACCACGCGACGAGGAACAGCGTGTCGTTGTCGCTCGCGTCGCGGCCCGTCGCGGCGACGTATACGGTGCCGCCGAACATCGCGTAACCGCCCGCGAGCCCTCCGTACTGCCGAGTGACGGAAGTTCAGTGGCGGCGCGCGAATCGGCGGTTCATCGACGACAAAAAGACGTCGCGGCCGTGAACCAAACCGCAACCCCCGAGCACCAACCGTGGCGACAGATCCATATCGACTTCGTGGGATTCGCTTCATGTCGAACGTACCGACGGCCGTAGCAGTGCGCGCAACGCTGGACGACGCCGAGTTGCGCGCGTTGCTGCGCCGAGTCGTCGATCGCGATCGCGACGCGTTCCGCCGGCTCTACCACGCGCTGCGCCCGCCGTTGGCGCGCCACCTCTATCGGTTGTTGCGGCGGCCCGACGCCGTCGACGAGGTGCTCAATGACGTCATGTGGGTCGTCTGGCAAAACGCGGCCGCGTTCCGCGGCGACGCGCAAGTGACGACGTGGGTGCTCGGCATCGCAACGCTGAAGAGCCATCGCACCCGCGCACACCTCGAGCGCGACCGCCGCCACGCGGAGCTGTCGGCGATCGGCGACGACGACGTGGAAGCGCCGGTTGCGCTCGACCGCGATCTCGCGGGCGGACTCGCGCGCCTCTCCTCGGAGCATCGCGACGCGCTCGAACTCACGTATTTCCTCGGCTATACGTGCGCGGAGATCGCGCAGCTCCGCGGTTGCCCGATCGGCACCGTGAAAACCCGACTCTTTCATGCGCGACGCCGTCTGCGAGAGTTTCTCGATACGTGCGTCGAGTACTGCGAGGCGATATGAACACGACGACCGACGACGAACGACCTACGCGTTGCGACGCGGATATCGAGCGACACATCGCAGCGCTTCTCGACCCCGCGCACGAACGCGAACAGTTCGAGCTTCTGTGGGCGCGCATCGCGGCGGAGCGCGCGTTGCCGCCGACGCGGCGGCGAAGCACGCGCCGGTCGACGTCGTCGCTCACCGCGCTCGCCGCGACCGTGTTGATCGGCGCGGCCGTCGCGTGGTATCAGCGCGCGTCGGCACCGAGCTACACGACATTGGCCGATTCACCGCACCACACGTGCCAGCCCGGGCCGTTGCAAGCCGAGACTACGCCGCTCGCGCACGGTGCCGTCGACATCCCGCCGACGGTCGAGCGGTCCGACGCGCCGGC
>Ga0335084_10003340_pt1 | contig 15614 bp, 16 predicted proteins | sample Lox_Sample_44_FD_206721 | JGI IMG/M metagenome (GOLD analysis project Ga0335084, IMG submission 206721) | Soil microbial communities from Loxahatchee National Wildlife Refuge, Florida, United States - Lox_Sample_4.4 | ecosystem: Environmental > Terrestrial > Soil > Wetlands | place: USA... | reverse complement strand
ACTCGTGTTGCCAACGCAGCAGAAAGTCTGCCGCGACAGATTCGCCGCAACGTCGAAAGGATGTCAGGCGCCTGGAGGCGGTGTCGCTACCGGGGCGGCGAGCCCAGCCACCGCGAGCGTTATCGCTACCTCGCGACCGGGAAAGCCGGCGACACGGATCAGAGTGTCATAGGCGCCACCAGGCGCAAAGCGATCGTCAATCGTGACGCGACCCACGACCGTACGACTCGATTTCGGCTCGATGACCGTCGCCGCGGGGTCGAAGCTCATGGTATCGGCGCCCACGCGTTGGCCGTCACGGCTGAGCCACTCCCGACTTTCGATCGCCGCGTTCAAAGGTCGATCGTTGGGGTTGTCGAGCCGGAACTGAAACACGACGGTCTCGCCTGGCTTGCCCGAAAGCAGTGTCGCACTGGCGGTCGTGTTCGCCACGCGCGCCGGTGCGCTGACCACCGACTCCGCGAGCGATACGACCGCATTCATGTACTGCAGACTCTGCTCCGACAGCCGCGCATAGTAGTCGAGCTGCAACTGCAGCAGCTCGCTCACTAGAGAGCGTGTGTCGGCACCGCGCAGGCGCTCCGGATCGCGTGTTGCACGGCCGGCGTCCCGCAGCACGCTGCCAGCACGATCGAGCAGCTTCAGGTTCGCCTGCAGATTGCGGTCGAACAGCTGTTTCAGTTCTTCACCGATACCTGCCATGGCCCTACGCCTTTCTCTTCTTCGCGGCGCTCCGCCGTAACACTGCCTTGCGCACCGTCTTCCGCGTCCGCGGAACCGGAGGCACCGCGGCCGCTGCGGCGCTGCCCGCGGCAGTCCCGGCTGGCGGCGGTCCGCCCTCGGCTCCGTTGAACGTGTTATCCGTCGCCCGCGCCGGTACTGCACACGGATCCGTGCACTGCCAGTGCCGATACCACTGGAGTTCGGTGATCCGCTTGGGTACGTCGCCCTGGGCAAGATCGAGGTGCGGCACCACCGTGCGGTCCACGCAAAGCTTGAGTCTCACGCACTGCTCATAGGCGCCGCGGACCAGCAACTCGGTCGTGTAGGTCTCCCCTTCCTTCAGCCCCGCGGCCGGCACCGCAACCTGCAACGTTACCGACTGCCCGGCGTCGATCAGCGCCGCCGCTGGCGCGATCTGCACCTGTGCCGGCCCGAGGTTGCCCGCTGTAAACGTGAACGTGCGTGCCTGAGCCGACGTGTTCCTGACGGTGATCGTTGCGCGTTGTGTCTCGCCCGGGCAAGCGTGCCAGACGATCTCGGCCACGCAGTGCGGCGGACAGTCCTGGGTCGGTATGGCGCAGCATTCGTTCGCACCGGCCAGCATGTCGGCCGGCAGCATGTCTCCCACCATGCGGCCGGCGCGGCGTATCAACTTCAGGTAGACACTCGTTGCCGACGACAGCATGCCCGGCAACTCGTCGAGCATCACGTCGATGCCCTGCTCGGCCTTGCTGCCAGTCAGGTCACGCACATAGGCTTGGCTCATCGTGGGCTCCTCGCTTCAGTTCAGAATTAGCCGCGGGCTCTGCGCGCGGTGCCCGGCTCAGGCGGAATCGTCGATCCCTCGGCCACCTCGATCTCGACGCCGCACTCGGCCTTGCCGATCGAGAACGTCCCACGGTACAAGCGGTGTCGCGCGAGACGCTGCGGCAGCTCGAACTGCAGTGAGGTTTCAAGACTCTCGCCGGGAGCCAGCGGCTCACCCGCGCCGGCACCGACGAGTACCTTGGCGGGTTCCACCTCGGATTCGCCCACGAGTTGGGCATAGGCGTCGAGCGCCGCCTGATGACCCTGCGCTCCTTTGCGCGCCATCGCAACATGGAACAGCTGGGTCACTGCGGTGTCGAGCCCGAGTGCGACCAGGGCGACCTTCGGCAGAACGTAAGGAACGTTGCCCAGGTTGCTCACCACTGTCGGGACCGCGACCGTCGCACCGGGCGCTCCATACAACTCGAAGGTGGCCGGCGTGACCGTCACATCGCGGCTCTCGAGCACCTTCAGCACCACCTCACGCGCCTTGTCTTCGCCGTCGAAGGTCGCTTCGCCTGGGTATTCGCCAGGCGGCATGCGCTGATCAACGGTGAGGGAAACCGGCACCTGCGCCGCAGTGCCGCCCAGAAGTCGACCCGACACCTGGAGCGTCAGCGGTCGGTGGGGATCGCCCCATTGGCGATCCTTGAGCCGTACGAGGCCGGACTTGAGTTTGAGCTTGTCCGCCGTGGGATTGGCCAGCCGCAACATGCCGGCGAGTTGCGGCGGCCGGCCGATCAACACGAGACGCGCCGTGCCGATGACAAGCCGCCCGGGCACCGTTTGCGTAATCGCCATCGCCGGCTCCCGTCAGCGACAGCCGAGTTCGGCCTGCCGAGGGACGTAGGGCTCGAGGATCACCATGTTCTCGCCACATAGTGACAAGTCCATGAGCTTGATGCCCAGCAACTTCAGGCATACGTGCGTGTTCATCGGCATCGATACGCGTGTCGGCTTCAGGCCGATGTCCATGTCTATCTTTGGCAATTCCTTGACCGCGAGGTCGAGCCTGATCGTCGGCAGCTGCGTGATAGCCAGGCTCACGGGTTTGAGTTCGATGGGTGCGATCTCCTTGATCGCGCTGTTGATCTGAGGAATCTCCTTGATGCGGATCTCGTCGAGATCGAAGTCTGCCCCGCCGTGCAACGTCAAGTCGAACTTGTCAGGTATGCCCTTGCCCATGGATGGCTCCTCGCGGGTCGGATTCAGTGCACGGCAACGTCGCGCTGCCGATCGAAATCGAGCGGGATCTCGACGTTCGCCAGCTCGGCAATTCGCAAAACAATCTCGCCGATGCGCACATCGGGCGTCGAGGCGCCGGCGGCCAGCCCGATGCGGCACGGAACGCGTTCGGGCCACCAGTCGGAAGCGGACAGTTCGCGCTGCGCCTCCGGGTTCCATTGGCGCAGCATGTCGCGGCTGACGATGCAGTGCGCGCCCTCCAGGTGAAATGCCGGCACGCCCTGCGCCCGCGCCAGCTCGACCAGATGGCTCGTGTTCGCGCTGTTGTAGCCGCCCACGACGAGCAGCAGATCAAGCGACTCACCGAGCAGGTCGCGCAGGGCGTCTTGACGGTCCTGTGTCGCGGAGCAGACCGTATCGGCGCGGCGCACGCGCGCCGAGGCTTCCAGCTGGCCGTAGCGCTCCACAAAGGCGCTCCACAGGATTTCCTGAAGCTGCAGCGTTTCGCGTGCGAGCATCGTCGTCTGGTTCGCGATGCCTATGCGCTGCAGATCGCGCGCGGCATCGAAGCCAGGTGACAGGGCGCCGTCGAACCGCGCGCGCAGCTCGCCTGCTTCGGCCCGGCCGACAACGAAGCGTGCGATCAGTCGCGCGTCGGCAACGTCGCGCAACACGATCCAAGCGCCGCCGGCGTGCAGCGGTTCCGACAGGAACGGATCGTCGTGGTCGACCCGGCTCACCGTGGCGCGTGTCTCCTGATGGCTCGGCGCGCCGTGAATCACCGTGGTGTACCCATCCCGTGCGTATGCCCGCACGCGCTTCCACACCGTCATCACTTCGCCACAGGTCGTGTCGATCAGCTGAACGCCGCGATCACGCAGCCGCTCGAGCAGCGTCGTCTCGATGCCAAACGCCGGCAGCACGACCACGTCGTCCGGGCAGAGTTGCTCGATGGTCGTGCCGTCGGCGTAGCGCCCGCCGAGGTAGCGATAACCGATCGACTGCAGCCGCCGGTTGACCGAGGGATTGTGAACGATCTCATCGGTGAGGAACAGACGCGCCTGCGGCCACTGCAACCGCGTCTCATGAGCCAGCTGGATGGCGCGCTCGACGCCGTGGCACAGACCGAAGCTGCGCGGCAGGCGCAACTGAAGGGTGCCAAGGTCCACGCCGAAATCGTTCTCGCGAATGTGCTCTACGAGTCGGCTCGCGAAGACCTTCTCGATCTCCGGCCGCACAGCAAGCTTGAGTCCGAACGAGGTACGGCGGAACGAGCCCATCGGCTCCTCCCGGCCGAAAGGCCGCGGGTCAACATCAATTTTCGGCGGATGGGATTCGACCGTCAAGGCGCGGCGGGCAGGCGTTGCCGCCTTAGTGCTGCTCGCCGAGCGGGCTCCGCGCGAGCTGTACCACGGGCGGTACGAAGCGGCACAAGGTACCGTGCGCGGCCGGCTGATCATCGATCGCAGCGCAGACCGCCGGCCCCCGCGGCCAAGCAGCGTCGAACTCCGCCCACAGCGCGCGCAACTCGGGCCGGCGCGGACCGAGCGCGATCGCGAATAGCACGAGTTCGTGAAACGCGAGCAGCGCATCCATATCCGCCCGCAGGTCGATCGATCCGTCCGCTACGGCCGCATCCAGCAGGTGGCGACCGTCGATGACCGCGCGCAGCGTGTCGCCCGTGGTGGCGAGCCGGGCGGGCAACTCGCCGTCGGCCGCTGTGACCCGCACCGAGAGATCCGCCGCATTGGAACCCATGGCGACCAGGTGCAGCTGTGCTTCATCGAGAACGAACAGCGCCCCACGTCCAGCCACCGTCACCACGAGGCGCCGCGCGACCGCACCGCCTACTCCGAGCAGCACCGCAACCAGCCGCTGCAGCCAGCTGGCGAGTTGCGCCTCTGCAGGCGTCATGGCTCTCACCGCGTGTACTCCGCGTAGGCGAGGCCCCGCCCGGTGCAGCAGCTGTCCGCCAGCCGAAGCTCCGCCGTCGCCAGTCCGCTAGTTTCTCCGATGCGCGTGACCGCGGTCGAAGCGGCGTCGGGTGCGATGATCTCGAAGTACGAATCCACATCGACCGTCAGCTGCAACCGGTCGCGTTCGTCGGCGGCCTCCAGCACGATCGCACGCGGGCGGCGCGCCGGCCGGTCGGCGAGCAGCGTCGCCATGGCACCGGGCAGGCGCGCCGGCAGCACCGCCAGCTCATGCCAATGCCAGCGCAAGCGCACGGCGGGACCAAGGAAGACCTTGCGCAATCGTCCGCCGGTAACGACGAACACATAGGGCAGTGAGCCTGTTGTATGGGCACGATCGGTGCGCCAGTCGACGACAATGGTCAACGGCTCACCACCCTCGCCGAGCACATGCGCGACCAGCCATTCCCAGCCGAAGTCCTCGCCCCATCGAAAACGGCCAAAGTTGTGGTCGTGGTAGCAGAACCAGCTGCTGTCGATCTGCCATGACGTGCCGCACGCGGCGATTTGCCCCTCGGCTTCCAGGACGGGCACGATCCCCCAGCCGATGAAGCCGCTGCCAAACGGTGCGCCTTCAGTCACCAGCAGCGGCTTGGCCGCGGACCGCGCCACCAGATCGAGACGGAGGTCGATGTCGCGCGGCGCAATGCGCAGCGCGATCTGCCGACCGTCGAAGCTATAGGATGCCTCGTGTCCAAGAATCACCAGCGGTCGCGCCTGCACCATGCCAGCGCGCCACGGATGCGAGCGACTCGTGCCGTATAACCGGGACGGCTCGCCCGGCGCATGCACGACAAAAGTCCACTCCAGTACCGCGTGGTCGCCGCCGCCGGCAAGGTTGATATTTGCGATGGCGCGCGTTCCACTCGCTGCATGAAGCAGCACAATGTGATACCAATCCTTCCAGTCGCGCGCGGCCGCCGAAGGCATCGCTGGCACGCGCAAGGCCTCGACACGCTCGACGAGTTCGGCCTTCGACATTATCAAGACCTTGCCTTATCGGCCGAGCGAGCCGCCTTCGCCCAGTACGTCGTCGACGCTGCCACCACTGGTGGCGTCGTCGCCCACTTTCGGTGGCACCTCGGGGGCCAGTTGCTCGATCTGCGCGAGCGCCGCGTCGATCCGCGGCGACAGCGTCGCCAAACCGAGCAGCAGACTGGCGAACCAGCGATCAGCATGCGTGCCCAGCGTCGCAGCGAAGCTCTGCAGCTGCGAGTCGGGCAGCCGTACTTCGGCACTCGGTCCGCCGAGTTCGATGTCCGCGTCGGCGAGGCCAAGCAGCCATCGTTCCCAGATCGTCAGCAGTTGCCCCTGGGCCTGCGGACCACCCAGCGCCGCGCTGAGCCCAGAGGTCGCTGATAGACCTGACAGTACCCACCGCGGCAGCTGCGCCGAGGCAAACGACACGACTCCGTTCTTGAAGAAGCGCGTGCGGCCGAGCTTTTCGAGGCGCTGCGCACCGGCTTCGGTAGCGAGCTGCGCCTCACCCATTCGGCACACGGCGGTGAGCAGTTCAGCCACCAGCCAGCGCGCGGGCAGCAAGTCAAGCCCCGCGAGTCCAGCCACCAGGCTGTAGCTCGCCTGCGCCACTGAGCCAAACACGTCGCCTGCGTCGGCCGACCGCTCCTCGCCGATCGGCAACGCCACCTCGAGCGCGCATTCCAGCGCCGGCAGCGCCACGCCCGGCTCGCCGGCCGGCAGCAGCTTCAGCGTGATCGGCACCGCGGCCTCGCCGATACCGGGGAAGCGCAGCGCGCTGGTGAGCTGTGTGCCCTCGGCCAAGTGCGTCGGCACACGCAGCGTGGCCGTCAGCCGCACTTCCGAGCCCTGCAGCAGGTAGGCGTAGGCCGGCTCAATCCGGGCCGCAGCCGGCAGGATCTCACCGTCGCTCGCCACCCAGTCGTCGATGGTCGGCCGCACCAGTGCAGCGGCCATCATGCGATTACGCAGCGCGAGCCGCAGTGCCACCACCATGCCCGGGCGGGCTTCCAGGTCGGCGCGGGCGGACGGGCTCATCAGTGATCAGCGAGGCGGTCAGAGGTTACGGTAAATCACATAGTTCACCAACTCGCGCAGGAAGCGCGCGTCGGCCACTTCGCAGGTCCATGACTCGTCGGGGCGCAGGGGCGCGCGCTCGGCCAGGAAGTCGAGGTCGGCGAATAGCCGCGCGGCGAGTTCCGCATGAGTGCGCGCGATGGACCAGCCGTGCTCAATGCTGCCGCAGCGTTTCATCTCAGCAAGGATCAGCCGGATTTGCGCCGGCGTCTTGCGGTCGCGCGGGGTCGCGAGGATCTCCAGCAACTCGGCCGCCCGCGGACTTTCCCGCAGCACGTGGTTCAACATCAGCGTTCGCTTGCCCTCGTACATGTCGCCGCCGATCTCCTTGCCATAGGCCTGCTGTTCGCCGCGCAGGTTGAGCAAGTCGTCCTGCACCTGGAACGCGATTCCGATGGCCGCACCAAAACGGGTGATCGCAGCAATCGCCGGTCCGATCTCGCCGCCCCGCCCGATCGGCCACCCCACGATCAACCCGGCTCTCAGTGGCGTGATGAACGAGTACCAGCAAGTCTTCTTCGTGCACATGGCGAAGTAGTCGTCATCGGTCAGAGCAGCCGCATTCTCGTTGACCCAATCGAGTTCCATCGCCTGGCCCTCGGCACTCTGCCGCGCCATCAGCTCGATCTCGTGCAACAGATGCAGCGCCTTCGCGACGCCTACCACGGCGAGGTTCTCAAGCAGCAACCCAACAGACATGACGTTGGTCGCGTCCCCGGCGTTTATCGCCCGCGCGATGCCGACTTGGCGGTGCAGCGTGTCGCCGCCGCGGCGTGATTCGGAGCCGTCCTCGATATCGTCGTGAATCAGGAATGCGTTGTGGTACAGCTCCAGCGCCGTGGCCACCGTCAATGCCGTATGGCCCATGGCACCGAGCGCGCGTGCGGCCGCGATGCAAATCGCCGGCCGCAGCATCTTGCCCTGCCGGAACGGGTAGTCGCGCAGCAGCCGGTAAAGCCGGCCGTACGCACCGGCTTCGGCCGCCCGGGCGTCGAGGTAGCTGCCGATCTTTCCCGCAATGGCGGCGCGCACGCAGGACAGCGCATCGTTGATGATGTCGCGGTCGTACTGCAGAGCATCGGCGTGTTCGATGCCCATCGCGGCGCCTAGGTGGATGCGACCGTAATGCCAATTCCCGGTAGCGCTTCAATCCAATAGACGTCCGCGAATCCAGCCTGGCGGAACAAGGCCTGGAAATCGACACCCGTACGGTGCTGGACGAAGCCTGGATCAGCGAGCTTCGCCCACGCCTTGCTCATGTCATTGAACCACTTGGGCCCCGGGTCGGCGACGAAGGCCATGCCGCCCGGCCGCAGCATGCGGCGGAATGCGCGCACGGCAGCGGCACCGTCGGGATAGTGGTGGAAAGCCAGGCAGCACGAGATGGCATCGAAGTAGCCGTCGAACAGCGCCGGCGGATCGCCGACATCGGCCTGCACGAAGGCCATGTTGGAAACGCCGGCGCTTCGCGCATTGCGCCAGGCGGTCTCGACCATGCCGCGCGATAAGTCAGCGGCGACCACCTCGCCGTCCGGCACGAGCCTGGCGAGCGTGATGGCCTCAACTCCCGGGCCACAGCTGGGATCGAGGATGCGCGCGTCCGGCACCAGATGATTCAGCAACAGCCCGACCAGTTCGTCGAACACAGGCTGCGAAAAAGGCCTGACCGCCGCCTCGTAGTCATCCGAGCAATGATCGAATTCGACGACCGAGTCGTAGTGTCCCGGGGGCTTGTCCAGAAGTAGTGGCGCCGCCAGTGTCCGGGACACACCCGGCCCGCCGCCCGCGAGCCTCCGTGGCGCTGGGGGCTGGCCGAGCGTGTTGGGCCGGTACAGGCCCAGGCTCTTCATGAGCTGCGCCGGGCGAAACACATTGGCGCTCCAGGACCACAGGCCGTAGGTCAGCAGCGGTCCCAGTAGATGCCGCTGCACATCGAAGCGTTCCATCACCATCCCGTCCTCCGCGGCGATCATAAGGAATGAAGCCGGAGGGGTAAACCCAACAAACGTCCTGCGTGGCCATGCCGACGATGTCGTCGCCAGGTGCCGGAGCAGGCCGCTGCGGTCGTCGAGAGCGCACTTCAAAATTGAAAGGGCGACGCACACCGGCCACGAGCTACTCCCGCTTCACAATCGCAGCGACAACCGAAAATGCTGAACCGGCTTGCCCGACCGTGCCAGTTCAGTCAACGTCAGCCAGCGCGCGGCCGAGTGCAAAAATGTCGGCCCGTGCATGGTCGGCTCAAGCGCCGGCCTCCGTGGGTAGTCGAGCGCCCAGCCACCCGCTGATTCCGGCCGACATGACCCGAACGTCGGTGTAGCCCATGCCCTGCGCGCGGCGGGCCGCACTGGGCGCCTTCCGACATAGCATGTTGGAACAATAGAAGACCAGCGGGGCAGCCTTGTCCGCCGGCAGGTCCCCAACGCCATAGCCGGTCGGATCGAGATGCATCGCACCGGGAACACGAGCGCGGCGCCAGCTCTCCTCGGAGTTGACATCCACCACCGCGACCCGTCGCTCTTGCATTAACTCGTGCAGTTCACCCGGCGAGATCGCCTTTAGTCCCATTAGACGTGCAAACACAGTCGCTCCTCCCGGCCGGCATTCAAGTTCGTCGCGGCCTCACACGACATCGAATGTACTCGCGCATGGCCACCCCTCGACTCGACGGGTCGGATCAAGGGTTCCTGTGCAGCGCCAGGCGAAGAGACCCGGCCACGTCGTCTCACGCGACGACGGCGCTCACGCGTGGCCCTTGGAGTGAGGCAGTGTCGGCGCCTGCAACTCCCCTGTGACGCGAAGTCGGCTGACGACCGGTTCATCGATGTCTACGCGCCGGATGCCGACCCGACCTGTAACCAGGCCCCCAATGGCCACCGCGCCAAGGGCGAGCGCACCACAGTGAGTTTGTCCAGCGCGAGCGCGCCTAGGGCTTTCGTACCTCTCGCCCGGGCGGGGACATGACTGGAGCCCTCACTGCTGCGCAAGGATCCAGCTTGAATAGCGTCGCGAACTCGAATCGTTTCGGCACGACGCTGCAAGCACTGCCGCCGGAAACAGGCGAAACGTAGCCCGGCTCGGCAGCACACCGGGCGTCCGGTTCGTACTCCTCGCTTCCGAGGTGCGTGTTCCACCGCGAGAGGGAGCCCGCGCAGGGAATCCAAAGGCCGTTGACTCCACCGCCGGAGCGCAGGCCGATCGCAAAGCCCCAAAGCGCTGTCGGCTCGCCGTACGGTACCGGCGTCCAGACCTAACCGTGCTCTGCACTGCGCGCGGCTCCCGTGCCCATGCGGGCGGAGTCGGATTTCTCCCTGCAACCATTGACCGAACCGCAACGATTCGATGTCAGAAACATGACAGGCCGGACGGGTCAGCGTCCCCTGTCACAAAACCCGGGCGGGCGTGGTGGGAGAATGACTAATCTATTTCGGTGATCTCTCCCATGAACGCCATCAAGGAAGTCCGGAAGTACCTGCAGAGGAACCCGGGCACCGCAAACTCGAAAATCCTCGCGCGCCTCACGGCAGCAATCGCGGAAGAAGCCGAGTTCCCGCTGGGCGAACTGTACGGCCTGAACGCGGAGGCCTTCGACCTTGCAATGGAATTGATGAGCGACTGGCGGCTCGACCGCTACTATGCCGCCCGGATCAAGCTCTTCGACGCTGTGCTGACCGAGATTCCCGAGGCCACGCGCACTTCGTAGCTGGGGCGCGCGACGCGCGCCCGGAAGCGGTGCGCAAGCGGTTTGGCCGCCGTGACGTCGCGTTACGCCAGGGCGGCGACGACGAGTGAGGCGACGGCCATGCAGACGAACAGCGCACCAACGTACGAGCGTCGACCGGCCGGCGGGCCGGAACGGTCACCCGAAAGCGCGCCCGGCTGGCCCACCAGTGCGCCGAAAAGCATCGAATGCGGTTCGCTCATTCTGTCCATGGCGACTCCTGATTCGTGCGGGCCGTCAGGCACGGACCGAAGCACGATGTAGAAGGGGTACGGGTGGAGGGTAAAGATTACTTTTCCTCCGTGACAGCAACCATTCGAAATGAACGCCGCGACCCTGCCAATACTCCGATCGGCAGGACAATGGACCGTTCACGGTAGACCATAGGACTGAACTGCCAGATGCTGCAGGCCACGGCCCAAAAGACGCATGCTTATGTCGGGCCTGAACATGGCCTGATCTGCGGGTTCGAACTGGGCCCGGACGGCGAGTCGCGTTCCATCGGCATCGACGAGGTCGCGACCGCCGTCGCGTCGGGCAACCGTGTCGTCTGGCTCCACTTCAATGCCGCCAACGCCGGCGCGCGGCGATGGCTCGCTCAGCAGAGCTTCATTCCCCCCGACTACATGCAGCTGATCGAGGAGCACGAGACCCGCATACAGCTGACGGCGCTACCTTGGGGTCTGATCGGCGTGCTGTCGGACCTGGCCTATGGCGAACCGGTCGACCCTTCTGAGATCGTGACAGTGTGGGCTTTTGCCGCGTCGCGCATCCTCGTGACTGCGCGCAACCACGCCGCGAAAACCGCGGACCGCCTGCGCCAGTTGGCGAGGGTCCAGCTGGAGGCGACCAGCGGGCAGGCCCTGTTGCTGCGTCTGCTCGAAGCCCAGGCCGAGGTCCTGCGCGACTGGATCGCCGATGCCGCGCACGAACTCGATCACGCGGAAGACCAGATCCTGATCGGCAACGTGACGCGGCAGCGCGAAACCCTCGGCAAGACTCGGCGCCTGGCGATGCACCTGCGACGCCATTTCGGTCCACTGCGGGGCGTGCTGCAGAAGCTGCTGGCGGTGCCGCCCGAGCGGAACGGAAACATCGAGGCGGCCGCGTGGCGCACGCTGCACGAGGATCTTGCGTTTGCCGTCGACGAGGCTGCGAGCGTCTACGAGCGCGCCAAGCTGCTGCAGGAAGAACTGGCGTCGCGCCTGGCAGAGGCGACCAGCCACAACCTGTTCGTGTTGACGATCGCGACCATCGTCTTCCTGCCGATGACGCTGCTCACCGGGATATTCGGCATGAACGTCCAGGGCGTTCCGGGGGTCGGCGAAGGCGCGCCCGCCGCATCTTTCTGGTGGGTCATGCTGCTGATCGTGGTCGCCGGCGCGCTGACGTTCCTGCTACTGCGCCTGCGCAAACTGATCTAGGAATCTGTCACCGTCAGATCGGTGACAAGTCCCGCCGCCTCTGCCGGACCCGATTCGCCCCGCCAGCGCTGGATCGCCGCGATCCATGCCGCGGGTCGCTCCTCGACCAGCTCAACTGCGCCTGCGTAGACGGCTCCGCTGTTGCCATCAAGCGATACGACATCGCCTTCGACGAACTCGCGGCCCGCGATCCGGCAGCGACGCTGCGCCGGATCGATCACGAGATCGCTGCAGCCCACGACGCAGACCTTCTCAAGATGACGCGCCACAACGGCCGCGTGGGAGGTTCGCCCGCCGGAAGCACACAGCAGGCCGGCACATGCGGCAATGCCCGCGATGTCCTCGGTCGATGGAGTCTCTCGCACCAGGATCGGAATGTGTCCGGCCCTTGCGCGGCGTGATGCCGTCCCGACATCGAAGGCGATCTCGCCGATGGCGACGCCGGAGCTTGCAGAAACGCCGCGCGCGAGCGCCACTCCACCGCTGACACGCACCAGCACAAGCCGCGCGAGGTCGATGCCCTCGACGCGGGCGAGCGCCTCGGGCCGGGTGATCAGGCCCTCGCCTTCCATATCCAGCGCCATGCGGAGAGCCGCCCAGGCGCTGCGCTTCGCGGTGCGCGTCTGCAGCATGAACAGCTGCCCGTCCTGGACGGTGAATTCGAACTCCTGCGCATCGCGAAACTCCTGCTCGAGCGTCTGCGCGGCCCGCTCAACCTCCGCGTAAGTCTCCGGCATCAGCGCAGCCAGGGACGCAGTTTCGTCGGCACGATGACGGCCGCTGACAACGTCTTCGCCTTGCGCGTTGAAGAGGAAGTCGACGTACAGGGAGCGATCGCCCTGCGCCGGATCGCGTGTGAAGCCGACGCCCGAGCCCGACGTACCGCCCGCATTGCCGTAGACCATGCGCTGGATCGTGACCGCCGTGCCGGAGTCCTCGCGCAAACCCCTCAGTTGCCGGTACTCGCGCGCACGCTCGCTGTTCCACGACTCGAACACGGCGCGAATCGCCGCACGCAGCTGGTCGGCCGGCTGCTGCGGGAAACGCTGACCGGTCTGCGACTCGAAGATGCCGAGCGCGGCGTAGGTCACGTCCCGCAGCGCATGGAAGTCGAGCTCGCGCACGTCGGTCGCATCGGCCCGTCGCAATTGCTGGCGCAGCATCTCGTCAAACGGCGCCGGGCTGCAGCGGTGCACCACCTCCGCATAGGATTGGACGTAACGACGGTACAGATCCCACACCAGCCTCGCATTCCCCGTCAGCCGCAGGAGCCCGTGCACTGTCGCGTCGCAGAGGCCCACGTTCAGGAGGGTCTGCATCATCCCTGGCATCGACACCGGAGCGCCCGATCGCACGGATACCAGCAACGGCTTGCGGCTGGACCCGAAGCGAAGGCCGGTCGCGCCTTCGAGCTCCCGCAGCGGGCCGTTCAGGTCCGCCTGCAGCCGTTCCGCGGTGCCGACCGCGTCGGCCAGATAGTCGCGACAGTAACCGGTACCTACGACCAGCGCGTGCGGCACCGGAAGCCCCAGCCTTGCCATGCGCCACAGGTTGTAGCCCTTGAAACCGAGCGCCACCGCGTCCGGAGCGTGCAGTGGCTGCACCCCGAAGCGAATCGACAGGATCTCGCGTGTCGGTCCGGTTGCAGGAGAAGCGGAGGCGTTCATCCGTCAGGCCGCCAGCACGTCGCGCATCATGTGGTCGCGCATCCGCAGCCCGCAGTGCATCAGCGCATCGGCGGCCTGCTCCAGATTCTTCGCAGCCTCCGCGGTCATGTACAGCGCTCGGAAGTCGCCGGCGACTTGGGCGAGGGCGCGCTCGACATCGCGCTGCGCCTCGTCACTGCGGCGCTCGACGATCATGATGCGGTGGATCGCCGCCAGGAAATCGGACGTGTCCTCCCGCAGCCCCCCACGTCGCACATGCCGTGCGATCTCCAGCGCCTTGAGGTACTCCTGCGCACCCTGCACCACCAGCTGGCTCAAATTGCGCAGCGGCGCGTATGCCACGTGCTGACTCGCGTTCTGCGGCAGCAGTGTCAGATGAAACACCGCATCCTCGAGTTCGTCGGCGATGTCATCGGCGGATTCGAGAAGTTCGCGGAAGAAGACGCTCGCGTCACCCGGACGCTCGGCGTTGCGGGCGCGGTTGACCAACTCATCGGCGCGCGTTTCCCACTCCTTGGCTCTGCCCGAACAGTGCTTGATTCGCGTCGCCGCGTCCGGAAGCCGCCACTGCAGGATGCCATCACGTACGGCGGCGGCGAGTTCGACCACCCAGGCAGCGTGCTCCGAGGCCACGTCGAACAGCCCCTGCTGCCCCGAGCGAACATGGTTCAGGAACTCGGCACGTATGGCGTCCTGCAGGAACGATTCGGGCTCCGAGCGTGTCAGCGCCTGGGAGCAGGTGCGCAGCACGTAGCGCAGGTACTCGGTCGCGGCGGGTTCGCCGAGCAGTTCCTGCAGCGGACGGCCGGCGAGCGCCTGCCCGCGGAGGGCGAATTCGATCGCATCGTAGATCAGCTGCTCCCCGCCTGCGCGCAGGAAGCCCATGTGCCCGAAGTCGTTGTCAGCAGCCCAGTCGAGCAACTCGATCGCGGCAGACTTTGACACGAACGTCCGCAGGCGCTTGCGGGCACGGTTCCAGTCGATCAGAAACACGAGCCTCGAACCGAGGAAGGCCAGATAGTCGGCAAGCGCCTCTCGCTGTGGTGCCGTGTAGCTCCCGGTGCACAGATGGTAAGCACCGTCCTCGAAGTCCTCGTCATGCCGCAACCGCGTGTCGTCCCAGGCCACGTTCCAGCGCGCGAACCTGCGCTGCAGGAAGAGCAGCCGCTGCAGATGCACGTCGGTGTAGGTCAGCGTGACGCTGAGCCCTTCAACGTGCACGACCAGGACGTGTGCATCGGTCGTGCCGATGTCGTTCTGGATGACCAGGCGGTCACCGGTGCGCGTGGCCGTCGTGCCCAAGCCAGGATGGTCGAACTTCAGCGGTGCGGTGCGGTTGACGCCGGCCATGAAGGCGGCGATGAGCGGGCGGTCGTCGTCCGTGATGCCGTAGCTGCTCGCACCACCGATCGACTCGGTCGCGATGCGCGACTGCAGGCGGTTGAGCGCCTTGTGCGCGTCCATCACGATGATGTGGACGCTGTCGCCGCGCTCGCGCTCGCCCTGCGTGAGCTGCTGCACCTGCCGGCCGGTGATCAGATCGCCATCGACAGGACCCAAGGTCTCGCGCTGCGCGCTCAGCCGCGCTCGCAACGCCTCGGCGTCGCCATCGAGCGGCGAGAACATGGCTTCGACCTCGTTATAGAGCTGCTCGACGACCCTGCCGGCGCCCGGGATTCGCAGCGTATCTCCCCGAACTATCTCGGCCGTGGACACGACACCGTCGAGCCGTTCATCCGCGATTCCGCAGGCCAGACGCTCGGTACGCAGATCGGGCCACCATCGGGCCGGGTTTTCGCCGCGTGATCGCGCAGTCTGCAGCACGGTGAGCAGGTACTTGGCGCGATCGTTCGCTACCAAGCCTGCATTGACCCGCGCGGGCAGGAGCAATTGCTGCTCACCCAGCGTGTCGATGATTTGTTGTTTGGATGCCACGGCCGACAAGGTTATTTTAGATTCAGTTTCGACACATCGTGTTTCAGTCCTGTGACATCCGACGACGCATTGATGACGCGGTTGATTCAGATCAGCCGGCGATGATCAGTCGAACCCGCTTGTC
>Ga0335084_10003338_pt1 | contig 15617 bp, 16 predicted proteins | sample Lox_Sample_44_FD_206721 | JGI IMG/M metagenome (GOLD analysis project Ga0335084, IMG submission 206721) | Soil microbial communities from Loxahatchee National Wildlife Refuge, Florida, United States - Lox_Sample_4.4 | ecosystem: Environmental > Terrestrial > Soil > Wetlands | place: USA... | reverse complement strand
CGGAGGCAGCTGTGGCGGGAACCGTCGTTGCAATCTCTGGAATTGAGCTCGCGCGCGTGTGCCGGTTGCCGTTCTTCGATCCGGGACGCGTGCTGCCGCGGCGGCTCGAGTAGCTGGCTACGAACCAGGTCGTTTCCCGAGCGGCATCAATCGCTAGCAAAGCATCTGTGCCTGGGTTGTGACCGCCTCGTCGTCGCGGTGCTCGGGCCGGGCACGTTCTTCTACTGGCACCCACGCCGACGGCAGGATGCGGCCCAGGAAGAGACGGTGGGCGACTACTTGAACAGCCGCCCGACAGGACCGCGCGACGGCTTGTCTGCCTTGTTCTGCACAGTCGCGCGTTCGGCGAGTGCGTTCTGACACGGCGTGCGATCCGCGGTCTCCTTGCTGAAGAGCGATTCCGCGAGCAGCGAGATCCCGCCAGTCGCCATCGCGCCGCCGACCGACAGGGCGGCTTTCGCCGAGGCGACGGTGTCAATCCCGATTTGCGGCCTGGAGAGCGTTCCGGTCACACGAACCAGCTCGGCAAGATTCGTCGCGCCGATGCCCAGGCCTTTCTTCACCGTGGGCCGGATTGCCAGATCGAGCGCCTCGGTGCCCAGATTGATCGTGCCCGCGACCACCATGTTAACTTTGGTCGTTTCGTACGCGATCGTCCGTTGCGAGATGGCGATGCCATCGCGTACCGGCAGCCGAACCACCCCGCACTTGAAATCGGTGGAAGGGTCACTCCGGCGATACGGGTCTGCCTTATCCAGGATGTCAGTCAGCAGGCCGCCGCCGGCGTCGAGCCCGCCGCCCGTTATCCGGGCAGCGCCGATCACAACGCGTAGCTCGCCGTTTGCCCCGCTTGCGAAGCGGTGAAGCGATCCGCCCGGTCCGTTCAGGTTGACCGCGATGTCGGTGTTGCCGCCGGAAGCCACGCGCGCGTCGGCTGCAGCCGCCAGCGTTGCCAGGTTGATGCCGTGGCCGTCGAGATTGACAGCCAGAGTCGGCGACTCGATCCTCGCTGCGTCGAGTGCAGCGTGGCCTTTGACTGCGCCCCCGGCGATCGTCGCTTGCAGGGACTGCACCTCAAGGCGAGCACGTTTCAGGGTTGCTCGAACCTGCACGGCCTCAACGGGCAACTTGTTCGGCAGCACGAGATGATCGATCGCTAGCTCGGCATCGGCCTCAAACGCGTGCAGCGCCTGGAGCGGGAATGGCGCATCGCTGAAAACGCGCCCGCCGGGGGCCCTGGATGCCCCGCCGCGGTCAGCGAGCGGCGCGAGATCGACTTCCGGCGACTTGAGCTGCGCGCTGACAAACGGATGCGGATCGGCGGTCCGGAGCGTGATGCGTCCCTGGACCGTGCTCTTTCCGAACGCGACTTGAATGGAGTCGGCGCGTTGCTCCCCGGCGCTCGTGCCGAGCTTTGCCGAGAGCGCGAGCGGCGTAGGCAAGGGAAGCGCCGTGCCTGCAAGCCGCTCGAGGCCCGCGATTTTGCTCGCTTCAGCCTTCAGCACGCCGTCGACCGCAGGCACCTTCGGTCTCCAGTCGACCGTACCGGCGATAGTCCCCGCGGCGCCGTCGGTCGCGAGCGCGACGTTTACGGGCCAGGCGCTGTCCTTCGCAAGGACTTGCTCGATCGTTCCGATCGTGCCCTTGATCGTGAACGCCTGGTCGCGGAACGCCGCGTCGAGGTTCAGGTCGTACTGCGCGGCAGACGATTGTTCTGTCAGACCGAGCCGCTTTACCGTGAGCTGCAGGGTCTCCCTGGTAGCCCGATCGTGGTAAGCGAGCACGCCGCGGTCGATTGCGAGTTCTCGCGCGTCCAGGCTTAGAGCGGCGGACTCATCAGCCGCAGCGGGCTTCGTTAGAGCGGGTCCGAATACCCAGTTCCCGACGCCCTTCGCGTCGGTCTCGAGGAGTACGTCGGGCTCAACCGCCAGGAACCGCACCAAGCGGATCTCGCGGCGCAGGAGCGGCAGTAGCGCAATCTCACCTTCTATTCGCTTGATCTTCGCCATATCGGCCCGGGAACCCCAAGGTGCGTTCCCGAACGCGACGTCCTCGACGACGATCGCGAGGCGCGGGAAGACTTTCACCGCCAATTCGCCTCCGATCCGAAACTCGCGACCGGTCGTGCGTTTCACTGCTTCGACAGCGAGCCTGGCGTAGCGGTTGAAATCGAGCGTATGGACGAGGACGATCAACCCGATCAGCGCGAGCGCGAGGAACGCGGCAACGCTGACAAGGGCGTACTTGATCCAGCGAGGCATGTCCGAGTGGCGAATCGAACTTCAATCATCCATGCTAGGGTGACGAGCAGAAGCCGTCAAACCCAGCGAGCGGTCCGAGAGCCGGGAGCGCTTGCTTCCGGGTCGAAGGCGTCAGTCATGCGGTCCCGACGCTGTTCACTTGCCTCTCCGTGGCGATGGCTTCGTCTTCCACGCGCCGGACTGCCTCCATCGCCAACGCGAGTCTGCGAGTGTACGCAGGCCGCATGGCCCATTCGGGCCACTCGCGTGGCCCATCGGTGCCGATCGCCTGTCCCGTTCGCCCGGTTGTCGCAGTGTCGCATCAGAGTGATGATCGGTCGCATCGCCGCGCAGTCTCGGCGCTATGTTGGGCGACTGGACGCGCCAAGCGGAGATCCTTAATGATGGTACGGCTCGGTGGAGCGGTCCTGGTGGTCGAAGACGACGACAGCATGCGCGAGGCGATCGAACGATTGCTCAGCGCGGCCGGCTTTCGGTGCACAGCCTATGCGTCGGCCGACGCGCTGCTGGCGCGAGGTGTCGACGAAGATTCAGCCTGCGTGATCAGCGACCTGAGGCTGCCCGGCATGTCTGGACTGGAGCTCCTCGCCACGTTGCGTGAACGGGACATATCACTGCCGTTCATCCTGATCACGGCCCATGACGCACCGGGGCTGCGTCAGAAGGCGATGTCGCGTGGAGCGGCAGCCTACCTCGCCAAGCCGTTTCGCGGCACGACGTTGCTGGAAGCCGTGAGAGGGGCGATCGAACCGCGACCGCCGTCATGACCGCATCATGCTGCGCCGATCTTTCCTTGCTGGTGGCTGCGCGCCCCGGTTTTCGACAAGAGCCGCGCGGATCCTCAATCGCATTTGGGGCGCCGCCGCTAGCGTTCCCCAGCGCACTCGGCTGCCGCACTTGACCCGAATCAATCGTCCTGAAACGTTGACCCGTACGCTCGCTGCTTCCCGGCCCAGCCACCTAAGAGTGAGGAAACCTATGGATCGACTTGAACGTTGCTTGTCCGCCATCCTGTCCGTGCTGGCGATGGGGCTCCGAGAGAGTCGAATCATGAGACCTGCGTTACTGACGGGCGCAGCCGCGCTCCTGCTCGGGGCAGGTGCGGCGCACGCACAGGTCACGGCGCAGAACTTCGTCCTGCGCACGACCGGGGACCTGGTGGCGCTGTGCGGCGTGAGCCGCAGCGATCCCAACGCGATTGCGGCGATCCATTTCTGCCACGGCTATTTTCTCGGCCTCGATCACTTCGCGGAGGTGACGGGCCGGCCGTTCCGCGAGACGCTGTACTGCCCGCCCGCGGGTTTGAAGCTCTCCCGCGACGAGGTCGTCGCGATGGTCGTCGAGTGGCATCGCAAGAACCCGGGTCCGGCCTCCGAGGCGCCGTTCGACGGCATCGTGCGCTGGGCGGCGGCGACGTGGCCCTGCAAGAAGTGATGGCTACCGAATTCGAAAGGATCCCCGTGATGAAACGAGCTCTCACCCTCGGCGTCCTCGGCGGCGCCGTCTTCCTCTCGAGCTGCGCGGGCATGAGCGATACGCAGCAGCGAGCGACGACCGGCACGGCAATCGGCGCGGCGGGCGGCGCGGTGATCGGCGCGATCTCCGGCAACGCCGGTACCGGCGCGCTGATCGGCGCCGGCGTCGGCCTGGCCGGCGGCCTGCTGGTCGACCATCAGCAGCAGCAGCAGCAGAAGGCCTACCAGCAGGGCTACCAGGCGGGCCAGCAGCAGAAGTAGCCGGGCGGCCCACCGCTGAGCGCACGATCGGCTCGATCGACGCACCGGGGGCCTGCACGTAGGTGCCGGCGCGAATTCAATCCCCTTCCAACCTTCCAACAAGGAGTCTCCGATGAAAACCAAGTTCACTCTCGCGCTCGCACTGATCGCCGCGGCCTTCGCCACAACCGCGTTTGCGCAAAAACCCGAAGCTGCGGGGGGCGCGGTCGTCACCAGCGAGCCGGGCAGGGCGGCCGTCGTCCAGGCGGCAGAGCTCTCCGCCCAGGTCGTGGCCATCGACAAGGCGACGCGAACGGTCACGCTCAAGGGCCCGCAGGGCAACGCCGTCGACGTCGTCGCGGGCGACGAGGTCAAGAACTTCGACCAGATCAAGCTCGGCGACTTCGTCGTCGCGCGCTACCTGCAGGCGATGACGCTTGAGTTGCGGAAGACCAAGGTCAAGGCGGGGGAGCCGACCGTGCGCGAGGAGGCCGCGCGGGCGAAGCCCGGCGAGCGGCCGGCGGCCGCCGGCGCACGCGAGGTCACCGCGATTGCCGACGTCATCGGCGTCGATCCGAAGAAAAGCACGATCACGCTCAAGGGACCGCGGGGCAACGTCGTGTCGCTCGCGGTGCAGAACCCGGATCAGTTCAAGGTCGTCAAGAAGGGCGACCAGGTCCAGGTGACCTACACCGAAGCGCTTGCCCTGAGCGTGGAGCCGGCGCCAAAGCCGGCCGCAGCGAAGTCGCCCGCGGCGAAGAAGTGAGTCTGCGGCACTGCGCATCCAACGCCGGCTGCGCGTCCCGGGCGGCCGGCCGGGCTCGGCGCACGATCGGTTCGATCGCCGCGCCGAGCACCTGCACGCGGGTCCCGACGCGGTAGTTCGGCACGACGCGCGTCTCGACCGGGTCGGCAGGCCGGCGACCGGAAGGCCCCCTAAAGGTACCGGGCGGATCCATCGTGGTCCATGTCGGGCTCGGATCGATCCCCGCCTGATGAGCTATTAATGTTCACAGAAATTTTCATCGCTGGTGGCCTGGTGGTGGCCACCGTGGCCATCCATGCCCTCGGGTTCGATGTGCTGCTCCGGGCCATCGTCTGGTCGCGCGCCCTGGCCACGTCGGGCTTCCGGCGCGTCATCGGGTGGGTGATCGGCATGACGTGCTGGCTGATTCTGGTCCACTTGCTCGAGATTTCCGTCTGGGGGCTGTTCTATTTCTGGCAGGGCTGCCTGCCCGACGCCGAGTCTGCGTTCTATTTTTCCGGGGTCACTTACACGACCGTTGGCTATGGCGATCTCGTGTTGTCCAAGCCGTGGCGGATGTTCGCGCCGCTCGAGGCATTGACGGGCATTCTCATGTGCGGGCTCTCGGCCGCGTTCTTCTTCGCGGTCGTCACCCGGTGGATCAGCAACTGGATACGAAGGAAAACCGCGTTAGAGCACGACTCTGCGGCGCCAATGGACAGTACAAACAATAGTTAGGGGGACCATGATGTCGACGCACGGTCACGCCGCGCCCACCCGCTTTCCCATCCTGCAGGGGGTGCTACCGATCACGGCCGCCCGGATCCCGGCGGAAATCCTTGCCGGTATCACGCTGGCCGCAATCGCCATCCCGGAGGTGATGGGCTACACCAAGATCTCCGGCACGCCGGTGATCACCGGTCTTTACACCATGCTGATCCCCACGGCACTGTTCGCCGTGTTCGGCTCCTCACGGCACCTGGTGGTGGGCGCCGATTCGGCGACGGCGGCCATCCTCGCCGCCAGTCTCGTGGGGATCGCCGCCGTCGGCTCGGAGCAATACGTGGCGCTCGCCGGCGTGCTGGCGCTGATGGCCGCGATTTTCCTGATTCTCGCGCGCGTCATGCGCCTGGGATTCCTGTCCGACTTTCTCTCGCGCACGGTGTTGATCGGGTTCCTGACCGGGGTCGGCGTCCAGGTCGCGGTGGGGCAGATCGGCGGCATGCTCGGCCTGGAGGGGGGCGGCCACGGCACGCTGGGGAAGCTCTGGCACACCTTGCAGCAACTCGGACAGGTCAGCCGCTACGAGTCGATGATCGCGCTCGCCGTGCTGGTGGTCATCGTCGTCTGCAAGAAGGTTTCGAAGAAGATTCCGGGGGCCTTGATCGCGGCGATCGGCGCCATCGTCGCGAGTTGGGCGTTCGGACTCGACAAGCAAGTGCACGCGGTCGGAGCCGTTCCGGGTGGTCTGCCTTACCTGGGCCTGCCCAAGGTGGACTGGAACTGGCAAGTCATGACGACATTGATTCCGACGGCCTTTGCGATGTTCGTGGTCATCCTGGCGCAAAGCGCGGCGACCGCCCGCGCCTATGCCACGCGCTACGACGAGCGCTTCAGCGAGAACACCGACCTGATCGGTCTGGCCCTTGCCAATATCGGCGCCGGCCTGTCCGGCACCTTCGTCGTCAACGGCAGCCCCACCAAGACGCAGATCGTCGACAGCGCCGGCGGCCGCAGCCAACTGTCGCTCCTGGTGATGGTGGCGGTCGTCTTGCTGGTCCTGCTCTTCCTGACCGCACCGCTGGCGTTCATGCCCGAAGCGGCCTTGTCGGCCATCGTGTTCCTGATCGGCGTCGGCCTGATCGATCTCGCCGGGATGCGGAGGGTCTTCGAGCAACGGCGATCGGAGTTCTGGGTGGCGCTGATCACCGCGCTGGCGGTCATCGTGGTGGGCGTCCAAGAGGGGATCCTCCTCGCCATCGCGCTGTCGCTCATCGAGCACACCCGCCACGGGTATCGTCCGAGGAACGCGGTGCTCGTGCCGGGCGAATCGGGCGGCCGGCAACCACAGCCGGTCGCCACGGCCGCGCAGGCCGCGCCCGGCCTGGTCATCTATCGATTCACGCACAGCTTGTACTACGCGAATTGTCAGCAGCTCTCGGATGAGATCTCGTTTCTCGCGAACGTCTCGGAGCCGCCCCTGCGCTGGCTGTGCCTCGACGCGTCGGCGATTGACGATGTCGACTACTCGGCGGCCGAAACCCTCCGGTCGGTACACGCGATGTTGAAGGCGAGAGGCATACGCCTGGTCGCTGCTGAGGAAATGGAGGAGATCAAAGGCACGGCACGCTATCAGTTGCGGGAGCTCCTCGGAGAGGATGCCTTCTACGACCATCTGGAGGACGTCGTGAAGCAGTATCGGCAGCAGTTCAACTTGCCGGTTCCTTCCAAGCGTTCAGACCCGACTCCAGGGGGGGTGGATCGAGGCGCGTGACGACCGCGCCGCCCGGCCCGAACGTCAGCGGCGGCAAGTAGGCGGGGTCGCGGATCGGATCAGGAAGTAAATGCAGAGCATCTTCGAGCAGTGCCTATCGATTGTCCTTCGGCTGGAGGCCGACCTCCAGGCTGCAGGCGCTCCGGCGAGGAGGCCCCGAACCCGATGAACTGCGCGCGCCACCCCGCGCTGCGATAATGCCAATTCGGGCCATGATGCCGCACGGATTAAAAAGGCAACGGCTGCGCGTGGCGCATGCGCTGATCACCGCGCTCGTGCTCTGTAGCTTCGCCGTGCCGCTGCGCGCGGCCGAGGAAGAGGCGCGCGTGCTGATGCTCTACGGCCTGGACCCTTATCTTCCGCCCATGCTGGCGATGGACAAGGCCATGCGCGCGAACCTCGCCAGTGAAACCGACAGGCGGATCACCTTCTTTTCCGAAGCGCTCGATTCACAGCGCTTTGCCATGGAAGGGCTGGAGCCCGAGACTGTGGCGCTGCTCGCCAAGAAGTACAGCACGCTGCGCATCCACGTGGTCGTGGCGGTGTCGCGAACAGCACTGGACTTCTTCGAGCGGCACGGCGAGCAGCTTTGGCCCGGCGCACGAGTTGTGTTCGTGGGCTTTCTGGGCTACGAGTTCAGACCACCAGCGCTTCCGCCCGGCGCATCCGCCGTCCTGTCCATCCTGGACGTGGCCGGAACCATCGACATCGCCCGGCGCTTGCAGCCCGGCGCGGACCGCATCGTCGTAGTCTCCGGTGTGGCTGAGGTCGACAGAAGAGCCGAACAGCAAGCGCGCGAAGCGCTTGCGAAGTTGGACGAGCGGGCTCCGGTGGAATTCCTCTCCGGACTGCCGCTGCCGGAGCTGGAGCCCCGAGTGGCGGCGGAGCCGCCGGACAGCATCGTCATTTATCTGGCGCAGTTCCGCGACCGTGACGGTCGGCCGTACGAGCCGCACGACGTGCTGCGCACCGTCGTCAAGGCGTCCCGCGCGCCCGTGTATGGCGCTGTCGAAACCTTGATCGGCCTCGGCGCGGTCGGCGGCAGCGTGGCATCGTATGAGAGCAGGGGACGGCTCATCGGCGAGCAGGTGGGCCGCGCGCTGGCGGGCGGACCTCCGGACCCGAGCCGCACCGTGCTCGCAGCGCCGAACCGATGTGTTGCGGATGCGCGGGCACTGCAGCGCTGGTCGCTGGACGCGGGGCGACTGCCGAACGGTTGCGAAATTCGCTTCAAGGAGGTGCCGATCTGGCGCCAGTACTGGTGGCAGATCGCCCTTACGCTGGCGATCGTTGCCGGACAGGCAATGCTCATCGGGGCGCTGCTCTCCCAGCGTCGCCGGCGCCGTCTGGCCGAGCAGGCCGAGCAGGCGCAGCGCGCGGAACTCGCACGTGCGTCACGCCTCACGATGGCCGGAGAGTTGACGGGCGCCATTGCGCACGAGATCAACCAGCCGCTCGGCGCGATCCTCAGCAACGCCGACGCCGCTGATCTCATGCTCGACTCGGGCATGGATCGGCGCGACGAGTTGCGCGCGATTCTCGCGGACATCCGCCGGGATGACGTGCGTGCCAGCGAAGTGATCCAACGACTGCGGGACCTGCTCGGCCAGCAGAAACTCGAGCGGAAGGAGTTCGACCTCAACGAAGTCGTGAGCGAGCTGGAGTCGATCATACGCGCCGAAGCGAGGCGGCGTGGCGTCGGGCTCGAGGTTCGACGTGCACCGGGAACCCTTGCAATAATGGGAGATCGGGTCCAGATCCAGCAGGTGCTCCTCAATCTCGTGCTCAACGCCATGGACGCAGTGGCCGAGGTGCCGGAAGCCCGGCGCACGATTGCGGTGTCCGTGGCGAAGGGCGAGAACGGCGCCGTGCTCGCGGTGCGGGATCGCGGTCGGGGCATCGCGCCCGAGCACCGGACGAAGCTCTTCGAATCCTTCTTCAGCACAAAACCCACCGGCATGGGGCTTGGCCTGTCGATTACGCGGACCATCGTGGAAGCGCACGGTGGGCGCATCTGGGTCGAGAGCGGTCCCGGCGAGGACACGGTGTTTCAGGCTGAATTGCCCTTGACCATGGCGAGCGGCGCGTCGTCGCCGCACCCGGCATGAGCACCGCGCCACTGATCCATGTCGTCGACGACGACTCGGCGATGCGCACCGCGCTGCTACGGTTGCTCGATGCCGCCGGATTCGAGGCGCGCGGCTACTCGTCGACGGGGGATTTTCTCGTGCAGCCCCTGCCTGACAGACCGGGGTGCCTGCTGCTCGACCTGCGCTTGCCGGGCCCCTCCGGCCTCGAGCTCCAGGCGGCCCTGGAGCGCCAGGGGATCATGCTTCCGATCGTGTTCCTGACCGGACACGCAGATGTGGCCTCCAGCGTACGGGCGATGAAGGCCGGCGCCGTCGATTTCCTCACCAAGCCCGTGAAGCGCGACACCCTGCTCGATGCGGTCCAGCGTGCACTCGCGCGCGATGCAACCCAGCGAGCGGCGCGCGAGGGAGCAGACCGGCTGCATGTGCGTTTTGCCTCGCTCACACCGCGCCAGCGCGAGGTCTTCGATCGCATCGTCGCTGGCAAGCTCAACAAACAAATTGCCGACGAGCTGGGCATCGCGGAACGCACCGTCAAGAGGGAGCGCGAGCAAGTGATGGCGAAGCTCGATGCCAACTCGGCGGCTGATCTCGGCCGGCTGGCGGAGCTGCTGCAACGCCCTACGGCCAGATAGGCCACCTGCTGCCCGGCGTGCACACGCGTCGGGCCGACCCGACGAGCGGAGCGCCTGTGAGCGGCTTCCGCATCAGGCCCACCGTTCCGACGCACCGCCGTTCCCACTCATCGGCGGTCTGATCCCTGGAGCGCGAGCCCGCGCTTTCGGGATCCCCAACGCGAGTGTGCGCGGACCGCATGGCCCGTTCGGGCCACTCGCGTGGCCCGTCAGTGCCGATCGCTTGTCCCGTTCGCCCGGTTGTCACGGTGTCGCATCGGAGTGATGATCGATCGCCGATTTGGCCTGCTCGCTCGGCCGTGGGCGGGCGAGACAATCAAGAATCAGGGAGTGAAATGGAATCGACTGAAAGAAGTGTTCCCGTCGGCGCCAGGCTAAAGGGCCTGGGAGCGCTGTGCGTCGCGGGATTGATCCTCGCCGGCTGTGCGTCCACGGACCCCGGTGCAACTGCGGTGCTGGGGGGCGGCACGACCGTGACCGCCAGTGAACCGACCCGGATGACGCGGAGCGGGTTCCTTTCGGACTACGGGCGACTGAAGCCGGCTCCCGTCGGCGACGGTGTCGAGTGCTGGCGTGCGGCCGACTTCGATGCGAAGAGGTACGACAAGGTGCTGATCTCGCGCATGCTCGTGACGCTCAAGCCCGGTGAGACGCAGGGTATCGACCCGACGGATCTCAAGGCGCTGACCGACTATTTCCGCGACTCGCTCGTGAGGGCGATCAAGCCGCAGATGCAGGTCGTTGACAGCCCGGGGCCCGGGGTGATCGTGATGGGCATCGCGCTCACCGACCTGGTGCCGACCGAGGTCGCGCGGAGCGTGGCCGGTACGCTCGTGCCCTACGGGTTTGTCGCGGAAGCGGGCTCCGGCGTGGCCACCGGCCGGCCCGCGGGCGCCACCCCGTACCTCGGCGAGACCGGCATGGAGATGCAGTTCCGGGACGGTGCCTCGGCGGCGATCGTCGGCGAGTGCCGCGACACGGAGATCGGCCGCAAGTATGCAGCGGACCTCGATGCAGGCGCGGCGGGCGCTGCGCAGACCTGGGCGAGCGGCTACCTGAACTCGTTCCAGAGCTGGGCCTATGCGCGAAACGCCTTCGACAAGTGGTCGGCACTTACCGCGCAGCGCTTCGCCGAGCTGCGCGGGGTGGAACCCGCGCGCTAGCCGCCGGCCTGGGGTTGCAAGGCTCGCCGTGCGGAGATCCCCAATGGTGGTAGCCCAAAGCGGAACGGTCCTGATGGTCGAAGACGACGATGGCATGCGCGAGGCGGCCACTATGCGATTCAAAGATCTGCTGCCGGAGAAACTGACATGAGAAGGATTCAATCGATACCCGACGCGCTCGCCATGGCGTCGATCGCGATCACGATCGGCGTGGCGCCGGTCGCCGCATCCGCCGCCGGGTTGGACGGTTCGGCTAACCTCGTCTGTGCCGCAACCCGCGTGGTGGCGTGTACCAAAGCAGCCGTGTGCGTCGAGGGTGATGCAAGTACCTTCGACCTCGTGGAGTTCATGTTCGTGGATTTCAAGGCCAAGGTCGTGAAAGCGCGTGCCTTGGGCGATGCGAGAAAAGAGGAGTCGCCGATTCGCAATCTCGAGAAGTCCAATACCCAGCTGATTCTGCAGGGGGTGGAGAACGGCCACGGCTGGGGCATGGCGATCGACCAGACCGGCGGCCGGATGACGGCCGCGATTGCCGGAGAGTCGGCGAGTTTCATGATCTTCGGCGTCTGTACGGCGCTTTAAGGAGTCGAGCCATGTTCGATCGCAACGGAAGAGTCTTGAGTGTGGTGGCCTGTGCGGCGAGTGCGGGTCTGCTGGCGTTCAGCGCGCCGGCACAGGCCGACGGTGCGGGCTGGTTTATCGGTGGCGTGGTGACAGCGAAAGTTGTCAACAACATGGAGCGCCGCACGCAGGCCGAGGAGGCGCAGGCCAATCGCCCGGCGCCGCAGCCGGTGCACCAGGCGCAGCCCCAGCCGGCGAAGCCGTCGAAGGAGAAGCGGCTCGAGGATCTGGACCGGCTTGCAGCCGGCGGCTACATCACGCCGCAGGAATACAAGGATCGTAGAAAAGCGATTCTGGACAGCAATTAGTCTGGAGAGCGAAGGCTTCGGATAGCGCGCCGGTGCCCGAGGCGATCGTCGCCAAGCTGACCCGCCTGGATTCCGGCGCCCGCGTAGCACCAAGGTCATATCTCGCCACGCGGCGGGCTCGAACGCGCGGCAGCGGCCGTGACTCCGCCCACGCGCTCCGCGGGTTCGCCATCGAGGGAGGGAACATGCAAAGGATCACAGGAACAGCCGCGCTCGCGTTCGCCGCGACGCTCGCCGGCTGCGCCTGGCTCGGGCCGGAGATCATCCGCTCGGGCCGGCCCGCCTACAACGACGCCATCCTCACCACGAACGACGAGCAGCTGCTGCAGAACATCGTGCGCATGCGTTTCGGCGACAGCATCGGCTTCCTCACCGTGTCGGCGGTCACCGCCAACGTGTCCTTCACCACCACCGGGACCGTGAATGTCGGCTTCGGCTCGTCGGCCAACTACGCGGGCAACCTGGTGCCGTTCGCCGGTACGGTGACCGCGGAGCAGAACCCCACCATCAGCTACACGCCGGTGAGCGGCGACAGCCTGGTCCGGCACTTCGCCGTCGAGGTCCCGCTCGACCTCGCAATCCTGATGATCAACTACGTCCACACGCAGGGGGTGGCGTGGATCGCACTCGTGCGGCGCGTGAACAACCTGCGCAATCCCGACTTCCCTGACCCGCCGACGCTGGTGACCGATCCGCGCTTCCTGGAGATCGCCGCGCTCGCGGGCGCGCTGCAGCGGCACGGCACCCTCTACTGGGTACGGTTCGCCGGTGCGCAGTCCGGCTACGGGGTGGTGCTCCACAGCTACTCGCCGCAGAGCTCGCGCGAAGTAATGCGGCTCCTCGACCTGCTCGGCATCCAGCGGCCGGTGCGCGACGGCGACGACGTGGTGATTCCGGTGCGCCTCTCGGTCGGCTCGCCCGACCCGGGTGCGATCGCCATCGAGACCCGGTCGCTCCTCGACCTCATACGCCTCGCGTCGGCGGGCATCGAGCTCGAAGGGGAGGCGGCGGTGGGCGCGATCAGCTACCCGGAGCGCGGCCCGGCCGGGCGGGGTATCCGCATTCGCGTTGCGGCGGAGCGACCGTCCGAGGCGCGGGTGGCGGTGGCTTATCGCGGCCGCTGGTACTACATCGCCGGCGACGACGAGCCGAGCAAGGAGTGGTTCACCATGCTGCAGCTCCTCGCCGGCGCGCAGACCCCGGGTGCAGCCCCCGGGTTCGGCCCGGTGCTTACGGTGCCGGTGACCGGGCGGCGGTAGCGGCCCCTACCGAAGCCGTCGATTTTCCGCGGCGCCCGCGTAGGACCAAGGTCGTATTTCGCGCACCGCGCGCGCCCTCTTATTCCGAGTCATCGGGGCGGATGAACCCTTCCTGACCGGCTGGGATGCCAAGGTGGCGCGGATAACCGTGAGGGAGGTCACGATGACTGAATCCCGCTTTCTAGTCGCGATTGCGCTGGCCTCGCTCCTCAGCCTAGCCGGGTGCGCGACCACGTATCCGATGATGCCGACGCCGGTGTTGTACACCGGGGCGCAGGCGAAGCCACTGTTCGCCGAGGCGCCCGCCGCCGTCCGGACACCCTCGCTGGACCTGCTGTACATCACCGACCGCGCGCCCGCGCGGAGCCCGGACGCGCCGGAACCGTACACGTCGGAGCGGTCGCGCTCGGAGGCCTTCGGCTCGACGACGATCCTGTTCGGCGAAGACATGACGTGGGACACGTTGGTGAAGCAGAGCCTGCAGGTCGAGCGGAGCCCTTCGGTGGATCTCAAGCTCGGGCCGACAAAGGAAATCGGCCGCTTTCCGCCAATCCCGTACCTTCTCGACGTGGCCGGAACCGGGCTGACGCGTGCCCCAGCAATCGTCGACGCGCACGAGGCTGCCACCCGGGAATTGCAGGCCGAGGTCGCCCGGCGCCTGGCCTCGAGCCCCCGCAAGGAGGTCGTGCTGTTCGTTCACGGCGTTGCCAATACCTTCCGGGACGCGGCGCTCACGATGGGCGAGCTGTGCCACTTCCTGGGCCGCGAGTTCGTGTGCGGGATTTTCACCTGGCCCGCGGCCGGCGAGCGCGGAGTGCTGTTCGGGTACGAGGTGGACTACGAATCGAGCTTGTTCGCCGCCGAGCACCTGCGCAAGACGATTCGCGCGATTGCCGGGACGGCTGGGTTGCAGAAGATCCACCTGATTGCGCACAGCCGCGGGACCGACGTGCTCGTTACGGCAGTGGCCGACTTGGGCTTCGAGGCCTACACGCAGCAAAGCGACGTCGCGCGACGCTACAAGATCGGCAACGTTGTCCTGATCGCCCCTGACCTCGACCCCGACGTGACCGTTGCCAAGATCTTCAAGGTGCTGTCCGACCCCGACATTCCGTACGGGCCGGCGCCGAACCCGAAGATGGTCCTGGATGGCATGCCCGGATTTCGCCTCACGCTTTACGTGTCGCCCGAGGACGAGGCGCTTGCGACGTCCGGCTGGCTGTTTGGAAGCATTGTCAGGCTCGGGCGCATCAACGAGGCGATGTTTACGCCGGAGCAGTTCGAGTACGAACGCAGGGTCGGAATCGTCGACGTGATCCAGGTTCAGGGCAAGACCGACCTGTTTGGCCACAGCTACTTCGTCTCGAATCCCGGGGTTAGCTCCGACCTGATCGCGCTGCTGCGCTACGGGCTGCGTCCCAACGACCCGGGCCGGCCGCTGGAAGAGGTGCGGAAGCCTTTCTGGCGGACACCTGCGGGACATGGCACAGGCGCGGCGAACTAGCGGTGGGCGGCGTCTCGGCCGCCTTCCGACTTCCGGATAGGGGACCCGCTGCCCGGCGTGGACACGCGTCGGGCCGACGCGAGTACTGAATCGTCTGTGAGTGGCCTCCGCATCGGGTCCACCGTTCCGACACACCGCCGTTCGCGCGCATCCGCGGTCTGATCCCCGGAGCGCGAGCCCGCGCTTTCGCAATCGCCAACGCGAGTGTGCGCAGGCCGCATGGCCCGTTCGGGCCACTCGCGTGGCCCATCGGTGCCGATCGCCTGTCCCGTTCGCCCGGTTGTCGCGGTGTCGCATCGGAGTGATGATCGATCGCATGGCCGCGCAGTCTCGGCGCTATGTCGGACGGCTGGACGCGCCGTGCGGAGATCCCCAATGGTGGTAGGCCTGGGAGGAACGGTCCTGGTGGTCGAAGGCGACGACCGCATGCGCGAGGCGATCGAACGATTGCTCAGCGCGGCCGGCTACGAGATGAAGGCAACTTAACGATGAAAGAGCGGATCGAGATCAGGGAGGATCACGTGCGAAAGCGCCTCTTCGCAGCAGCGACAATGCTAATTCTGCTTAGCGGCTGTATGGTCGGTCCAGACTACCAAAAACCTCCGGTAGCAACGCCGGATGTATTTCGCGCTTCTCCTGCTCCAACTCCTGATGCCAAGTCGATTGCTGACCTCAAATGGTTCGAGGTCTTCTCGGACGAACAGCTCCAGGAATTGATCCGAACGGCGCTGGCGCAGAACTACGATCTCCGAGTTGCAGTAGCCCGAATCGATGCGGCGCGCGCCAACCTCGGGATCACTCGGTCGTATCAGTATCCAAACC
>Ga0335084_10003337_pt1 | contig 15620 bp, 19 predicted proteins | sample Lox_Sample_44_FD_206721 | JGI IMG/M metagenome (GOLD analysis project Ga0335084, IMG submission 206721) | Soil microbial communities from Loxahatchee National Wildlife Refuge, Florida, United States - Lox_Sample_4.4 | ecosystem: Environmental > Terrestrial > Soil > Wetlands | place: USA... | reverse complement strand
TGGCATAACAGTTACAAACAATACATTAAACCAAGTATCGGCCGGTCAGCATACAGTCTCCGAGATTCCAGTTCCTGGATACAAGGAAACATTTGGTGGTGCATGTGATGCAACAGGAAAGGTAACATTGGCACAAAATGACCACAAAATCTGCAATATATACAACAACGACATTAGGCCGACCCTCAAAGTAATAAAAAGAATAATCAATGACAATGGTGGAACGTTAACCCTGGCTGGTGTTACACTTCAAGTGGATGGCATAACAGTTACAAACAATACATTAAACCAAGTATCGGCCGGTCAGCATACAGTCTCCGAGATTCCAGTTCCTGGATACAAGGAAACATTTGGTGGTGCATGTGATGCAACAGGAAAGGTAACACTAGCTCTAGGTGAACACAAGATCTGCAATATATACAACAACGACAACCCATAGGCAATTCGGTTGAAGACCATTAATTTGGATTTTTACAACACCTGACCAAATTATTCTTTGGCATTTACATTAACAGACAATTTGACGCCATGTTTTTGGATTGATTTTTCTACAATAGTTTTCCCAAAATAATACCACGATGATACCCTAGTCCTAGAATGATATAATATTTCAAAAAGACATAATGATACTAGCATAGTTTCAATCAAGAAAGTTTTCATTATACTAATTCAATAAATTTTCAAATGATTATAAAACATGAGACAAATTCCAGTTTTGGATTCCAGTACAAAAAAAGGTAAATGAAATTTTTTCAAGCCAATCTTATAAAACTCACGAAATCAAATATTATCTAACAGTCTTAAAGAAAACAAAATTATTTTATCATTGATTTTAGCTTCTCAGGCGTTGCCTTCTGTATCTCATCTCTTGTATATGGCTTATTCAATCTCTTTTCGAGTAAAACTATGCTCATTCCTTGCGGAATTTCTTTTTTTGAACTTAAAAAACTCAAATATTTTTCTTTTTCGTCCTCGCAACAAAATACCATGTGATAATCACGAGACACCCATACCTTATCAAATAATTTTTCGTTATTTGCCATCATGGCATAACTAAACTTAGGAATCTTATAAGGAATTTCCATATTACTCGGCAGCAAAAAATCTCAGTTTAATATTATTTTTCATCGCTTTAGAAATTAAAATTATTTGAAATAATCTAAAATGACTCTTATATGGCAAAATTAGCTAGAATAATCCAATGAAAATACCAATTGGACTATTAATTTTAGTTGGGTCCCTTTTAATTGGAGTTTTCCTAATGGCAGATTATCTCATACCGCATGTGTTTTGCAAAATTATTCCTCGTGGCGATATTAAATCGCATATAGAACAACAATACAATTCACAGGTATTCAGCGATATATGCTCTGGAATACATCAATAACTTCTCTAAAATAAACTAAATCAAGATATAAAATTACATCTGATCGATTTTCAGGTTAGCAGAAATCCTCAGTTGCATAAACTGCCATTTTGTTTTCTGTAAATGCAACACCAATGCCTTCTGTCTTGTGTTCAGTATCAAAGATGTTGCCACGATCTGCAATACTGTTTAACCAAGAATTAACTATACGTTGTGCAATTTGTGATTCATTGCCCTGTGCAGTAACTACTACAATATTCTCATTTCCTGTAGAGTAAACATACGAGCCAACATGTCCTTGACATTTATAGCCAGCAAATGCATATCTGTGATTCAAACTATCTCCATCATAGGAGTTGTCAGACAATAATTGGTGTATGGCCATATCTTGACTATGTGCTCTTGCTATCTCTGCTAGTCTGAGATCATAGCTAATGGGTTGTATACCTGTTGTTATCCTTTCTTGGTTTGCTATTTCATGTATGTCCTGCTCAAGCAATGTGGTATTGATTGATGCTGGAACAGTGTTCGTTTCTTGAGGTTTGTAAACAGGTTGAATGGTATTGGTGGTTTGTTCTGTCTTTACAGGATTGGTCATGTTCTGAACTGGAGTCTGAACTTTGGAATACATATTTTGATAAACAAAAAAGGCTACAATTGCAGCTACACAAACTAGTCCAATGACTACATATAGTGGTATTTTAGTCTGAGAAGAGATTCTAGAGGATGTCATTTTTTACTCTAATTATAGCAATATGACATAAAAGATGAAAAGTCTTACGTCAGATTCATTCTAAAGGCAGATTCTATTCCTTGACATGTTCTTCCAAGTATGCCAGGTAGGTCTAACAGAATTAGACTTGATGAATACAAGTGTAGACAAATAATACGACCAAGATGGTATTCTAATTCTCCTGGCCAGGCCCGCTAAAATTTTGTATCTTTTTAAAATTTATTTCTGTTGTAACCATTACATTGAATTACAACATAAAGATCTTCAGTTCTTTATCCATTTTTAACAGAATTTGTTGTGACATAGAGTCCAAATTGCTTGCTAACGGACCATAAATTGTTGTCATCACCATAGAATTTTGCAAAAATATTGTAAGTACAAGAACTGGACCCCTTTGGCTTTACCGTCCAGTCTACGGTAAAATTTCCATTCTTGTCAGTTGTAGTAGTTGCAAGGGTCCATGTGGCAGCATAAGGAGAATCATGTTGTATGAATATGGTCATGTTTGCAAGTGGTGTTATATTATCCAAGGTCAAAAGCGTTCCTGAGAAAGTTAGATGATCTCCTTGCTGTAAGGTATGTGGTATGGGTTTTAGAATTAGTATGGTATGATGTATCTGATAATCTTGTCCAAATGCTAACGGTTGAAAAAGGATACCCATTGCTCCAACTAGTATTGCAAAAACGAAGAAATTTTTCAACTCATAGACAAGCTGTTTTTAATCGCTTAAAAATCTAATATCATATTATCAGATATGATTTATGCTTTGAATTCATGATTTAAGGAATGGTTTGCATATCAGACGTCTCCAATTGCGATTGATTTTTCTTGCAACTCTACGTTGTACATTTTAACTGTCATTTTGTAATGATTAGTTGAATAGAGCCACTTCCCCAAGGCTCCTTGACAAGAAATGAATAATCTTTTGTTGGCTGATAATCGAGATCTTGGTAAAAGGTCCAATCAATGTATTTTGGAATGTTTGGCAGTAAGGTAAGGCTTCCATAAACTAGAGTATTAGCCGAATAAGGAATTTCCTTTTGTCCGTCGTATAGTGCATAATTACACAAATCCTGTCTTTGGCAAGACATTGTTATTTCAGAATTACTAGTATTTTTTACAATAAAATGTATTGTCAGTATGTATTTGCCGTCCCCTGTAGGCTCTAGATGGCTATCAATATAGTAGAATGTGACTGGACCTATAAGATGAGGTTCTGATTTTGCAATATCGTCATTTAATTTACTTTCTTGTCGTATCTGTTCTTGGCAGGTCTGCTTTTCAGCAGGAGTCTGAAACTGATCACACTTGACATCGTTTCTAGCATCATTTATCTGAATTATATTCTGTGAGACTAGATATTGTATTGCTAAAATAAAATCACTGTCTGATATGGTATCATTTGCCCACCATCTGGCATTGTTTTTTATCCATGATGGAATCTGACTTGAATGGTTTGTGCCTACTGATACACTTGGTATTTTCATAATATCATTTTGAACAAGATACTCTATGCCCTTGATAAATTCAGTATCTCCAATCTTTCCTTGTGACCACCATTTTGCATTATTTTTTACCCAATGTGGTATGTTATAGATATCTTGTGCAAATGCTTCCGTGGCGAAAAATAAAAGTGGTATTGATATTGCAATAGTGACTAGATGTCCATACTTCAAGCAAATTAACTCACTAGATTTGCAATTCTAAAGCTTTGCTTCTAATACATGGTTAAATGGCGTACTTGTTGCAATTCTGAAATTCTTAAAGCCGCCAGCTCGTACGACTTGTTCTAGCTTTTTGGGTCCGGCCTGAGCTCCTAGTGCAGGACCATTTGAAGCAAGTGAGCATGGAACACAAACCATTGTAGATGCCCCATAGAACAGACGACCAACCGGATTCATGTTATCCTTTACATTGTCATTTGCAAATGGTTCTACCAACATTAGTGTACCATCGGGTTTTAGAATTTTTGAAATATGGGATACGGTTCCAACAGGGTCTGCCATATCATGCAATGCATCAAAAATTGCTACAAAATCATAATCGTTTCCTGGAAATTCTGTAGATTTGGCAACCTCAAACCGTACGCGGTCGCCTACTCCTTCTTTATTTGCTCTAATTCTTGCCTCTAGGATAGATGGCTCGTGATAATCAAAACCAGTAAACTGTGACTTTGGATAAGCTTTTGCCATGATTATAGTAGAGGCTCCATGTCCACAGGCAACGTCAGCAACCTTTGCACCATTTTTCAATTTTTCTTCCATTCCATCTAGTGCGGGAATCCAGGAACTTGTCAAGTTTGCAATATATCCAGCTCGGAAAAATCGTTCCGTCCCCTCAAACAAATCTGAATCATGCTCTCCCCACCCGATTCCTACGCCGCTCTTAAAGGCCTGTCTTATTTTGTGTTCATCTTTAAAAAGAGACATTGCTATCTGAAATGCTCCAAGAACATTTCCAGGACTGTTCTCGTCTGCCAGGCAAAAGGCCTGTTCTTCGCTCAGGTAATATTTTCCTGTCTTGTCATCAAAGCTTACATAACTTCCGGCTGCCTGGTTGTTTAACCATTCCCTCACATATCTTTCTGCAGTACCTGTCTTTGTTGCAAGCTCAGATGGAGTAAGAGGTCCAGATCTTGCCATTTCTCTATACAAACCAAGTTTGTCCCCAATGACAACCATGGGCGCACTAGTTATGGCTCCCATGTCATTTACAATTTTTCCTACAAACTCCATAACTTTTTCATGGTCTGGTGGCATGAGAAATTATCGTAAGGATAGGTAAAAAACCTAGCTCATATCTTATACTAAAAGTAAATCAGCAACATGAAGTGTAAGTATCTTGAACCCACTTGTGTTTTTATAACATAAATTCCTGCCTCAAAGGTGAAAAATAAAATTGAAAGAAAATCAAGATGGTTTAGAGCCAAACAAGAATGATGATACTATGAATAAAGTTCCATCTTCTTCCTGGCTTGCTCTTTCCGTCATATGTGGACTAGCTCTTGTAACAATGTATGGGGAAACGATGGTTCTGCCGGCAATTCCTGATTTTATCAAAGACTTTGGAATATCATACAACACATCATCCTGGATTCTTTCCTCATACCTGATAGCAGGCGCAGTAATGACACCCATTGCTGGAAAACTTGCAGACATCTATGGCAAAAAAAAGATACTCTTAATCGTGATGATGATATATTCTTCAGGAATTTTAGCCGGTGGATTTGCAAATTCGCTGCCTTTTCTGATATCTGCAAGAATCGCTCAAGGTGTAGGGATATCCATGTTCCCTATTGCGTTTGGAATCGTACGTGACATCTTTCCAATACAAAAGCTTGGAATGGCTCAAGGAATATTTACTTCGACATTTTTTGGCGGCTCTGTAATAGGTTTGATTGCAAGCGCAAAGATAATTTCTGATTATGGCTGGCATGCAACTTTCTTTTCAGTATTTCCTATAGCGATATTGCTTGCCTTTATAATGAACAGATTCATCAATGTAAAGAAAACCGAGCCAGAGGATGGACTGGCAATGGGGATTGATGTCAAGGGAATTTTGGCTCTGTCCTCGACGGTAATTTTGTTCTTGATGGGATTATCTTTTCTTGAGGACATTAGTTCTGGCAATCTGACATTTCTGGCCTTTTTTGCAGGCTCTGTTGTATCGTTGATAATTTTTGCAAGTCTTGAAAAAAGAGTGGCTCATCCTCTAATTGACCTCAAGGTGCTATCAGACAAGATTCTCTTGCCATCAAATATCATCTTGATTATAGTCGGTGTTTCAACATTCATGGTATACCAAACAATTCCTATACTGATACGTAGTCCACAACCTATTGGGTTTGGGGGAGACGTAATAGCAATAGCCGCCGTTCAATTGCCATTCATGATTGTTTCATTTGTGATATCTGCGGTGGGGGGCTTTTTGCTTTCTAGAGTGGGTAACTTCAAGCTCACAGCACTTGGAACAATAATTTGTACTGTTGGATTTTTTAGTATCTTATCATTTCACTCTAGCGAGTCTGCGATATCTGTTACATTGGCAATAATTTCCATAGGTCTGTCATTTACTATAGTAGGATGCTTTAACATTGTTCTAATGTCATCGCCACAAAAGGTGCAGGGAATTTCCCTTGGTATGACGGTACTATTGATGCTTGTAGGTCAGTCTCTTGGACCTTCACTTGCTGGTATGTTTCAGCAAATGTATCGTGAAACAATACCAAAACTTGCCGGCAGCTTTCCGTCTGCACAGGCATATGATCAGATATTTCTAACTGCAGCAGTACTATCTGTAGTTTCAGTTTTTCTTGTAATTATATTACGAAAGAATACGGCTGGCAATATCAATACCATGGAGCAATAGGATTCAAAAGTTGTCGCTAAAGTTTCTTGTATGCTTGTCTACTTCATCTTGAGGTGAAGGTGCCTTGTTTTCATGCTTGTGTTCTGATTTATGAATACGTTTATCCATTTTTTCTTCGTGTTCTTTTCTAGAATGATGAAGCCTGTCTGACTCGTGAATGAACTCTTTTCCGCATCCTGTGCATTTTACAATGGCATGATGATGAACATGTCTTGCATGATTTATCAACTCTTCATATTTTGAAAACTTTGAGTTGCATTCATCACACTTGAATTTACTGCCAAAAAATTTCATGTTTAGTAAAGGTTATGATTAGATGGATAAGAATGTTGCAGATCATCTATTCTTATCGTTAAAACTTTGAGGATCGAATCTACGGATTCAGACTGGAAAAATTTGTTATTCCTAAAAGATTTCTCACGTGTCTAGTTATCCTACAATCTGAGTTATTTTGGTCAAGATCTCATTTTCCACATGTCTTGTCCAAAGCATTTCAGGAATGTCAACTGCTAGAAATAATGCTGATAAGAGTAATGCCTCTGCAGCTGCTATGGCAATATGTTGTATCCACTTCCCCACTCCAATATGTATGGCAAAGTTGTTTGGATCTCCACTAATCATTATAGTAAATGCCCTGTCTGCAGTAATGATATCTCTGAGAATGCCTGCTTTATTTGCCTGGATGATTGTTCCGACTGGAGAATTAGAGGTCATCTGTGTCTTATATCCATCTTCATCTAACATTGCTACAATTTGTTTTGCTAACTGATTCAAATCCTTGTTCTTGTTTTGAAATCTTACTATTTTTTCAGAGACCATATAAAACATAAGATCTTGGTTTGATGTAATAATTAAACCATTTTTAGATTCTCATCTTGCCTTAGGTAGTAATTTAGCATACAAACTTACTCTGAAATGAAAGAAAAATTTCCTGGTATGCTCCATCTGACAAATCAAATCTGAGAATCATTGAAATTATTATATGCCAAGATTGTATGATAGTATCCGAAAACATATGGAAGAAACACACGAATCTTGCGGAATGGAAGGCGGTGCAAGATGTGGATGTGGCTCAACGTCATCTCACGAACATGGTGGTTGCGGTCATATGTCATCTCATGGACAATGCGGTTGCGGGCATGTACATCATTCGCATTCTGTGGCAAGGATGTACAAGCATGCATACATGGATGCCCTGTATCAGGCCCAGGTGGAGCGCATCAGAAAAAGAATTGATGCCAAATTTGGGACAACACTTGACAAGATGGCAGATGCCGTAGTAGAATCCTTTGGGAAGATGTGGCAATCCAAGATGGCAAAAATTGAAGCAAGACAGGAACTGGAAGCCAAACTTAGAAACATCCTTTCTGAAACAACAAAATAACTTTCCCTCAGTCTTTTTTTTAAATAATCTATCCAGAGAAACAGAGTCTTACAGGACTTGGGATATAATCCAACATACCATAAGAATCAAGGTTGATAATTTGCAATTACGTAATATATGATGAAACCATAACCTAACCATGGTAAATTACCAAGCCCTAAAGTCATGCGTAGAAAAAAACGGTGAGGTCATGATAAAAACTGACAATGGACAGCAAATTGAATTGCACAAACATAATGTCAAGTTTGATGACGCTACAAAAGAGATCATCGTTGATGCTTCTAGCGAGACCTACTGGATTGATTCAGACAAAGTATCCTATTATTGGATACACAGAGAAGGATTCGAATCAAAAAAATAGCCTTCTACCTAATTTTTTAATATATTTTCCGTCTTACACCACCCAGACTCAGGAATTAGTTGGTTCCATAACTACCTAAATGCGATGACATCCACCAGTTATCATGCCCTCTTTCATAACTGGATCATGCATGAAGTGTGGATACCAAGCAAAACCACGAAAACATCAATCTGCTGAAATTGAAGTTCATTCCTGTCCAAAATGCCACAATGAATTGACATAAAAATTTCATTCTTTGGGTTCAAACCAGAAAACCATCGGCTGATTTTGGTTATATTCACCTTCATAGGTATTGTTAAATCTACAGTTCAATCCGATGTAAACTATGAATAAGAAAAAAGCTATGGCAGAATCGATAGAAATCTACAAGGTAAGAATCAATCAACTAGACGAGGAACTCAAAGAGAAAAATCTTAGCACTGAGCAAAGAATAACCTTGGAATCTGAAAAAAGACTAGCCACCGAAGATATGATAAAATTAGAAACAAAAATAGGACAATAATTTTACCTAGGATTGTAATCCTTTTTCCATCTTTGCAATTAGTTTCTCTAGTTTTTCAGCGTCAATCTCTACCTCTTGGCTAACACTGCCTAGAGGGCAAGCAGCTATGGAAAATTGCATTATTGCTGTGAGGATCTTGATCTCTTCTTCGTTTAGGTCTATTGAAACCATGACCAGATCATACCACCATTTGATTTAAGGGATAGACATGATTCTCATATCCAGATACACGTAGGTCAAATCATCTCATGTAAATTTGGTTATGCCAAATTTCTATTGCTCCGTCATGATGTATAATCGAGGTTGAAAATTGAACTCAAATTATATCTCCAACGGACAGGTGTAATTACAAATGTGGTCCCTATTCACCTTAAATGTAGAATTAGCCTTGGCAATCAGTTTTATAATATACAAACATAACCAAAACAGTGACAAGATACCAAGTCAAGAAGATCCTAGTTCCCATGGATGGTTCAAAGAACTCATTGAGGGGACTTGATATGGGAATTTATCTCGCAAGACAATGTGGTGGTACGATAACGGGGCTCTTTGTCATGCCAAATCGCCTCTCAGTCTTTGAACCTATAACGTTTGACAGAAAATATCTCTTAAAATTCTCAAATGAAATAATGTCAAAGGCAAAAAAACACTGTGCACAAAATGGCATTGTATTTTATGGCAAGACAGCAACTGGTGACGGCTCTACAGAGATAGTGAATTTTTCTCAAAAAAATAAATTTGACATCATAGTTATTGGTGCAAGAGGACTGGGTTCTGTCAAGGAAGCATTTCTTGGAAGTGTATCGCATGCAATTGTTCATAAATCCAAGATACCTGTTCTGGTAATAAAGTAGGATTCTGTTATATTATGGATTGATTTTTCTTGCTATTGTCTTGGGTTGATAATTTACGATCAGTGCTACAAATCAAGGATGAGTCTAGGAAGTAAAAACCAGACTTGATAATCTAGTACTATCTTCTTATTGTACAAATAGTGTCCAAAATCAATGAAAATAGATCTAAAGTCAAAACATACAAGTTCAATACTTGGCGTTCTAGCTTTGGTTGTTATTGTAATCTTCTCACCACATGCTTTTGCACAACAAGGACCATCATCATCTGGTGTAGGGCAGCAAAATGGTATCCCACTTGGGTCATCATATAATGCGCCAGCGGGTACTCCTCCACCAAGTGCTACCTCTGGAGGTATATCATACACCGATGCAGACAATCCTCATGGTCCACTTCAAAGTATTGGATGGGGAGCCGGATTTGCAATAGTAGGAATCATGAGTGGTATTGGAGTCTGGTCGGCAGTACGAAAGCATTAAATCTGAAACAATAGCAACTCCCTTTTTTTTATATTTCAGTCATACAAATCTCAATTTTGAAAATCTATAACGACTTTTTCTAATGAAATAACTTGATCCCAGACAGACTTGTGAAATCTCTTAGAAAATGCATTAATCTTGTACCTTACTTTTGGTCTTTGGAGATCTAATGGCCTCATTAAAAAAAGAGATAGGAACTTTTGGTGCTGCTTCCATTGGTATTACAAATATTATTGGTGCAGGAATCTTTGTCCTAAGCGGGGTAGCGGCTGGTCTTGCAGGACCTTCAGTAATTCTCTCTTTCTTGATTGCCGGATTTGTTTCGCTTTTAACTGCATTATCATCAGCTGAACTTGCATCATTCATTACTGAAACTGGCGGGGGCTATGCTTTTACAAAAAGAGCTTTTGGAAGATTTTGGAGTTTTCTTGTGGGATGGCTTGGTTATTTTGATTCTATTGTAGGTGCCGCGTCAGTATCTGTGGGGTTTGCAGCTTATTTCACATCACTTTTTGGACTTGAGGGAACAATTCCCGTAATTCTTGCAGCGTTTTGTCTTCCAATTGTCATGCTTGTTTTGAATTTGATCGGAATCAAGGAAGTGAGTCGAGCTGCATCAGGAATAGTTATGGTGAAAATTTTTGCTCTAGTTCTTATCCTATTTCTTGGAGGTTTCTACCTATCAGGTCATTACAACCTGAACCACTACACACCTTTTTTTCCCAAGGGATTTCAAGGAACTCTTAATGGATCTGCCATTATCTTCTTTGCTTTTGTGGGTTTTAACATTATTACTCTGATGTCAGAAGAGACAAAAAATCCGAAGAAAACAATTCCAAAAGCCATACTTCTTGCCTTTGCTGTCACCTTTGTTCTTTATGTGGGAATTGGACTGGTTGAGGTTGGTGTTTTGGATTGGAAGGGTCTAGGAACGGAAGCATCGCCATTGCATGATCTTGTCACAAAAATTACAGATAATAAAATGATTATTGATTTTGTTTCATTTGCTGCCCTTATCGCAACTGGTTCAGTTACTATGGGTTCTATAGCTGGAACATCAAGAGCTAGTTTTGCAATGAGTAGGGATGGACTCTTTCCAAAGTGGTTTAGTTACATCAACAATAGATTTGGCACTCCATTTATTGCCATAATAGTTAGCGGAATTGCAGTCGCAGTTATTGCAAGTGTTTTTTTTGAAAGCCTAGGTATTATTGCATCAATTTTTAATTTTGGGATATTATTCACTTACACGCTGATCAGTCTTTCGCTCATTAAATTAAGAAAAAAAGAACCTGATGCAATAAGAAGTTTTAAGGTACCGTTTTACCCGGTTGTTCCGATAGCTGCAATTTGTAGTTCTATTCTTTTGATGTATTACCTATCTGACACAGCAAAAATTGCTTCCGCAATTTGGGCTGCTATCGGTGTGATACTTTACATTGTTGTTATTAGAAAATCATTATAAATATTGGGAAACGGAGCTTTGCAGTGAGTCTTACAGGACTCGCCTGTTAAAGTCATTTTTGAATTTGATGTAATTTTCTGATCTTATCTATTGTGCTTCTTTTCCGGCTTGCATTTTTTTGTCTTCTGCTAATGCACAGTCATGGCATAGTCTTGGTTTTAAGACTGCCAACTCTTTATGCTTTTTACAGCGTTTGCATATTTCTTTCATTGCTTACATACTTTATTCATGACAAACTATTAAGTTTCAATACTATATTGGTTAGGATTTCAGTATTAGCGCAAATTCCATCCATTCTTATGTGGCAAGTATCATAAAATGAGCAAGAAAGGAGGTGCAAGGATGAGTTATAACGAAGGCGGTTTTGGAAGATCTAACCGAGGATATGGAAGAGATAGAGGATTCGGCGGGGACAGACGTTTCAACGACGGACCAAAACCAGTCGAGACCGGAAAAGAATACGACGTTTCTATAACAGAAATTAGTAGGAAAGGAGACGGTATCGCAAAAGTAGAGGGCTTTGTGATATTTGTTAAAGACGGAAAAGTAGGACAAAATGCAAAAATAAAGATCACTCAAGTGGGTGGACGATTTGCTTCTGCTGAAATAGTAGGTTCTTCAACAGCTGCACAAGAACCAGCAGCTTAAAGATCTTTCTAATAAGATAGACTATTTTTTCTCCAATTTTTTATTATTTTTTTACCTATTTTGTAAAATTAGTCCGTTCGGTAACGGTGGCAAAAATCCACCATTCGAGGTTAATTCCTCTAACTTGGTATGTTCTGTCCAGTTGTTGGGTCTATATCGCGTACACTCAGGTAGGCAAAGTCGATATTTTTTGCTGCGTTTATTCGGTATTGGAATTCCTTCATTCCCCAAGTTGTTTTATGACCCTTGTATTTGCCGGATTCTGAGCCATCATCCAAGTGGCTGAATAAAAATTTCCAGTTGTTTTTTGGCTTGCCTGTAGTAAAGTCAATGGGATTCTGGTCAATGTAGGTTTTGTAAAGCTGTGCCTTGCATGGATTGGTGCTTGTACAAAGTCCTGCAAACGGAATGGGTACATGCGTTGAGATTACCTTGATTCCCACCCACTTGCCCACTATACTACCAGTGCTAAGCGCTAGTTTATCCTCAAAGAATTCATAATCGGGGAAAGTTAACTCTTTTTCTGACGTTTCCTTATCAACACCATTAAAATCTACTTTAATTCCAAATGTTCCTGCAAGGAGTGGATCATCTGATGTATGTTCTCCTCCTACCTTGAAGGATATGTGATCATCTGTTACTGTGTTGCGAACCTGAAAATATCCTGTCATCTCATATTCGTCAATATCGTTTGTTGATGTTTGATATCCATGTGTTTCTGCTTTGGGCCATTCTAGTGTGGTACCAGTTGATAGCTGCGGGGTTAGTTCAATTCTCATTGTGAGTTCTGTCCCACCACTTGCTAAGGATCCAACATATGGAGTAATGGTGTAATAATGAAAACCACCGTTGACTGCTGATACTGCTGGTCCTCCTGATTCGAGTTTGACTCCTGCTTGTTTGTTTGGATCAGTTAGAACAAATGATTGCCTACCTGGTTCCTGTGCATAGAATTGTTGGACTCCAAACGAGTCTAGTCGTAGAGCGGATGTGCTTATTGTATATGTTTGTGACACTATACTTCCAATGTTACCTGCAGTATCCTTTGCAAAGAATTTCAGTGTGGTAGTGCTTGATATGGATACTGGATTTGTATAGACGGTACTTGATGTTGTTGGAGTTGTACCGTCTTTCGTATAGTATATGGTAGCAGGCTCTGAAGCTGAAAGAGTTACTAATTGTGTTGAGCTATATGAGGCACCTGTTGGTGTTGCTGTTACAGTCGGTGGAGTAGTGTCAGTAGATGAGCCATATGTATTAGTGTGAACTTCACTAATACTTGCCCAATTGTTTTGTGTATTGCCATTAACGGTTATTTTGACATATCTGGCATTTACATGAGGAAATGTATAATTCTCAAAAGAGGAAGTTGTACCACTACTCTTGCCAGAATATACATTTGTAAATGTAGTGCCATCTGAAGATGTAGAAATTACAAAGTTATTGGATCTCTGGTCTCCAAGATACCAAGCGGTGTCAACGCCGCAGATTGTCTTTTGCTCACCAAGATCTAGATTAATCCAAGAACCAATTCCAAGATTAGACCATCGAGTAGCAAGGGAGCCATCAATTGTATTCTGTGGAATATTTCCATCATTTCCTATGGCTGTAACCCCTGAAACTTGTGAAGTCTGACAAGAATATGATGATGACAGCATCATGGATAGATCATCTCCTGAATAATTCTTCCAGATATTTTCATAGTAACTAAGATATGACTGCACACCGTCAAATGTGTCGCTTTGGTCGGTCATAATTGCGACATAATTTGAAGAATCACCACCACTGAACTTGATTCCTATTCTATCGCCTGATTGGATTTGATAGACTGACGTTGAAAATGTATACATGGTGTAATCTGTTGAAACGGCGCTAGAAGACATGCTGCCAACTAATTTCTTGACTGAAAGATCGCTATTAAATACACCAATCTGGATTGTACCAGTAGGCAATCCAATTTTTTTAAGGTATACTGTTATGGTATCTATCGATTTACCAACAAGAATTGATGAACTGGTAACATATTCAGAGTGAACAGGTCTTCCAGAGTATGTGCTTAGTCCATATGATTTGGTTGTATCCTGCATGTAGATCGTCCCAGTCTGTGCATAAGCCATATCCATTGTTGTCATTGAAACTATTGGAATTAGAAAAAGAAAGGTCGCTGTAAATAATCTAGTGTCAATTTTACTCATTCGTTCTCGAAGCAATTTTATTTTATATAAAAAATGGGTAGGAATCCTCAGTATGACTTAATACTCATGTAATTTATTTTTTAGATGAAATAAGAAATATATTTCTTGAAAAACGATTACAAATTAACAAATCGATTAGTTATTTGTAAAATGATTTTTATCTTTGACAGAAAAATAATGAACACAAAACCTGTCAATCCTCGACTCTCTAAGAATTTTATTCGTTATAATGTAAGAGAACAAAGCTACGTCAATTTTTTAAGATAGGAATGATTCATTTATTTTCATGGAAAACAAATTAACATGTGGAAATCATTATGATGAAGAAATCGTTCTTGATAACACGGGCTGGAATAGCTTTACCTGTCCAAAATGTGGAAAGGATTACTCGATCGGTAGAAAGGTTGTAGTATTGGATCCAAAACTGGTAGAATAGCAAGTTTTTCACAATCGTTATTTTTTGCTCTAGTTCCACTTTAAATGCAAGGTAGTACTAATAGAGATTGATACAGAAAATTGTCTAGCGGATATTTACCATTTAATTTTGGAGAGAAATTAGTCAAGCAAAAGGGCTCTGGGTACCATGTCATTTTAGGAGCTTTGATCCTCATTATTGGTATTGGGATAGGTTTAGCAATTGATAACAAACTAATCACATACGGCTCTCTTGGTTTAGGTATAGCAGTAATCATTTCCGCATTTCTTATGATCATCAAGCAATATGAGCGGGCAATAATACTCCGACTTGGAAGATATCAAAGGCAGGTTGGCCCAGGAGTTCAAACAAGACTACCCTTTGCTGACAATATTCTAGTTGTAGACATTCGAGAAAAGGTAAGTGAATTCAAAGCAGAAAGGATGCTAACAAAAGATAATGTTCCTGTTACCATTGATGCCATACTTCGTTACAAAATAATTGAAGAACGTGCTAAAGACGCAATACTAAATGTGGAGAACTTTAATCAAATGATACAGCAGGTTTCACAGACAACTCTTCGTAATAATATTGGCTCTTCGTTATTCCAAGATGTACTTTCAAAAAGAGAGGAAATAAACCAGCACGTAAGGACCATAATTGCAAGCGAGGCAAGCAGCTGGGGAATTGAAGTTACTGGTGTAGAGATTCGCCAAGTGATAATTCCACAAGAACTTGAATCTGCAATGTCTATGCAGGCACAAGCCGAGCGTGAAAAAAATGCCAGGGTTACATATGGTGAATCAGAAATACTAGTTGCAAAAAAATTCGAAGAAGCTGCAAAGGTATAC
>Ga0335084_10003333_pt1 | contig 15631 bp, 12 predicted proteins | sample Lox_Sample_44_FD_206721 | JGI IMG/M metagenome (GOLD analysis project Ga0335084, IMG submission 206721) | Soil microbial communities from Loxahatchee National Wildlife Refuge, Florida, United States - Lox_Sample_4.4 | ecosystem: Environmental > Terrestrial > Soil > Wetlands | place: USA... | reverse complement strand
CCATGACGCTTATTGCTCGGAACATTTGATCAAATTGGGCGCTTCTTCAAGTGGAATCCCTCTCGTCTTTAATCGAACCGTTGCCCGGGCTGATATTCGAATCTCTACGGGCGTGATTGAAACGCATGTCCTTGCCGGTTACAGCGGCGGGGTGAAGAGCATGGCAGTAGGAGTGGCCGGCGAAGAAACCATCGCTGCAACCCATAACTACCAAATGCTTCAGCAGACTCGCCTGGGTATCGTTGAAGGCAATGAATTCCGGCGTTACCTGACCGAAGCGACACAGGCCATCGGCCTCCATTTCATCGTCAATGTGGTTCAGACCGGGAAAAAGGAAGTGGTGAAGATCGTCGCAGGAGATCCGGTGGAGGCTTTTCACGAAGGGGTGAAAACGGCTCGCCGTCTCTACGAAGTGGAAATTGACGGGCCTGGCGAGATTGTGGTCAGTGGTGTAAATTATCCAAAGAGTCGGGACCTTTACCAGTCGACCCGGGCGGCCAATGTCGTGGTCTTCGGCCCTCAGCCCGTGGTGACAAAGGGAGGAACGATTCTCATCCCCGCGCCCTGTGAGGATGGATGCGGTCACCCCGGCTACTGCACCATCATGAGAAGGTCCAAAGACGCCGACGACGTGATCGCGATTTCGCGCGAAGAGGGTTTCGCCGCAGGAGAGCAGAAGGCCTTGATTCTGGCATGGATACTCAAACAAGCAAAGATAGTGATGACGGACTGTTCCCTCTCGGAGGACACGTTGAGGGAAATTCACCTTGTGTCGGCTCCAACTTTACAGGACGCTCTGAATCGTGAATTGGAAAGAAAACCAGGGGCAAGGGTAGTTCTCATACCAGACGGACTGCTGACATTGCCCATTATAAAGCATAGAGCATAGGGCAAAGGGTAATGCAGATGGAGGGAAAAATGAATTTTCAGCCTAAAGGGATCATCCCTGCGATGGTTACTCCTGTAACGTCTGGCGGAAAAATCAATGTAGAAGCGCTCCGGAAGCTCACAAATTATTTGATCAAAGGAGGTGTCCACGGACTCTTTCCGGTGGGCAGTCAGGGAGAGTTTTATGCCCTCACCTTCGAGGAGAAAAAACGTGTCATCGAAGTCGTCGTCGAAGAGACGAAAGGGAGGGTTCCGGTCTATGCCGGTACCGGAGCCGTCACCACCCGTGAGGCCATTGCACTGACGAAGATGGCAGAAGAGGCGGGTGTGAGTGCTGTCTCCGTTCTTACTCCCTTCTTCATTCGACCGAACGAAGAAGAACTCTTTGAGCACTACTCGGCGATCGCCAAGGCAACACGGCTTCCCGTACTTCTTTACAATAATCCTCAACGAACAGGCGTAAACATTTCGGCCGAATTTGTCACACGGGCCTCCAAGATTGCGAATATTGTTGGGATTAAGGACTCCTCCGGAGACGTGACGCTCACTGCAGAGTACATCCGAAGAACCGGCGATCAGTTCTCGGTTCTTGCAGGCCGGGACACCCTCATCTACGGCACCCTTTGCTACGGAGGAAAAGGCGCCATTGCAGCCACCGCCAATGTGGCACCTCAGATGGTTGTTGAGATTTATGAGGCCTTTCAGGCCGGAGACTGGAAACGATCGCTGGAGGCCCAGTTTCGGTTGGCGCCCCTTCGTTTGGCTTTTGATCTTGGAACTTTTCCGGTGGTGATCAAAGAAGCACTCAATCTGCTCGGCATCGATGCCGGAGTCGGAATACCGCCGGTAGGAGGGATCACTCCCAAGGCCAAGACGGAATTGAAAGAGATTCTGAAGAACATGGGACTACTGTAAATGATTTAAATTCGAAGAAGGAGATTACCACCCCCACCCTCACCCTCCCCCATCAAGGGGGAGGGGTGTGTTCGGCGGCTCCGGGTGATACCCTCTCCCCTGGCGGGAGAGGGATAGGGTGAGGGGGCCTCAGATTTCGCACTTTGGGAGGTAGCGATGACTTGGACAGGATTAAGAAAGAGAGTTCTGGCAGGAGAATCTGTCTATGGGATGATGATCCGGCAAGCACGGGATCCCGGGGCGCCGGCAATCTATGCTGCAGCAGGCTATGATTTTGCCTTCATCGATATGGAACACGGAAACTACTCGATGGAGACCGTGGCCGATCTGATTCGGGGGGCGAAGTCAGCGGGGATTGCAGCGGTCATCAGGGTCCCGCACTTAGAAACACATTTTATTTCAAGGGTCCTCGACGCAGGGGCAGAAGGAATCATGGTACCCATGACCTCTACAAGAGAACAGGCAGAGGCGATTGTTCGTTACAGCAAATACACTCCCCTGGGACGCCGCGGATTTGGGAGTCAAACGGGCCAGACCGACTATAAGCCGGTGAAGTCCGTCGAGTTCATGAAGGAGGCAAACGAGCACACCTTCATCATTGCCCAGATCGAGACTCAAGAAGCCGTCGAGAATATTGACGCGATCCTCGCCGTGGAGGGAATCGATGTCGGGCTCATCGGCCCGAATGATCTTTCCATCTCGTTGGGCGTCCCTGACCAAATGAATTCCGAAAAACTCATAAAGGCCATCGACAGAGTCGTCGAGACGGCGAAGGAGAGAAAGAAGGCGACCGGAATCCATATTGGAAATATCGAGGCGATCAAGAAGTGGCGTTCAAAAGGAATGACTGTCCTTGCTTACTCCACCGATGTCAGCTTTCAATACAACGCCTCAAAATCCAGCCTCGAAGAATTGAAGCGGCCGTAGTTTTGCTGTTCGCCGTTCGAGGGAGGAGAGGAGAAGCAAACGACCTCAGACAGGGGAAGAGATGAACCAGAAGACCTTTAAGGTGTTGGGCCTATTCTTTGTCTCACTTTCCGTCCTTCTTCTCGGTTTTCCGGTTGTCGCTCAACAGCCGGCACTGATTGATCGGGAGTTACTGTTCGGCGATCCCGAGATCTCCGCTGCACAGATTTCACCCGACGGCAAGTCCGTCGCGTTCCTGAAGCCTCTCAACAAGACTCGTAATATCTGGGTCAAGAAGACAGAAGAACCTTTTAGCGCTGCCAAGCCGATCACCGGGGAAACGACCCGGCCCATTCCATCCTACTTCTGGACTCGTGACAGCAGATACATCCTTTTTGTCCAGGATCAAGCCGGGGATGAGAACTACAACGTCTATGCGGTGAATCCTGCCGAACCGCCGGCCATGGGGTTAGAAGTACCCCCTGCGCGGAACCTCACGGCGGCCAAGGGAGTGAAGGCGGTCATTTATGCAGTCCCCAGGAGCGATCCGGACCTCATCTATATCGGCCTGAACGACCGCGACAAGGCCTGGCATGACCTTTATAAAGTGAGAATTTCAACACGTGAGCGCATCCTGGTCCACAAGAATCTCGATCGCATTTCCAACTGGGTCTTCGATAACAACGATCACCTTCGCCTGGCCGTCCGTTCGCCCGAAAACGGCGATCGGGAAATCCTGCGGATCGGCCCCGAGGGATTCACCAGCATCTTCGCCTGCAACGTCTTTGAGGCCTGCATTCCCATTCGTTTCCACAAGGACAACCAGCTTCTCTACATGGAGACAAACAAAGGAGAGGTCAATTTCTCCCAGTTGGTGCTCTTCGATCCGAATACCCGTAAAGAAGAGGTGGTTGAGTCGGATCCGTTGAAACGCGTCGATTTCGATAGCGCACTTTTTTCCGACCTTACCGACGAACTCATCGCCACGGTCTACGTCGATGACGGGCCGCGGATCTATTGGAAGAACCAGGCCTTTGAAGTGGATTACCACTGGTTGCAAGACCAGCTTCGAGGCAAAAAGATTAAGATTGGCTCCAAGACCCGTGACGAGCAACTCTGGATCGTCTCGGCTACGGCCGACAATGAACCCGGAGAGACCTATCTCTTTAACCGCTCGGAGAAGAAACTGATCCTGCAGTACCGTCTTTTCGGGAACTTGGAACGGGAGCAGCTCGCCACGACGAAGGCGATACGCTACCCGTCCTCCGACGGCCTGGAGATCCCGGCTTACTTGACACTTCCTAAGGGTGTCCCGCCGAAAAATTTGCCCATCGTCGTTTTTCCGCACGGCGGTCCCTGGTCGCGCGACTCCTGGGGATTCAACCCTTTTTGGCAACTGCTGGCCAACCGAGGATATTCGGTCCTTTCCCCCAACTTCCGTGGCTCCACGGGGTACGGGAAAGACTTCCTCAACGCGGGAAATAAGCAGTGGGGCGAGAAGATGCAAGACGACCTGACGTGGGGCGTGAAGTATCTGGTCGCGCAGGGCATCGCCGACCCCAAACGTGTGGGCATCATGGGGTTTTCCTATGGGGGCTATGCGACGCTGGCAGGTGTGGCCTTTACACCGGAGATCTATGCGGCGGCCGTGGCTTACGTCGGCCCGTCGAATCTGATCACCCTTGCTGAATCCATTCCGCCCTATTGGGAACAAATCCGAAGGATGTTCTATGTTCGTATGGGTGATCCAAGCCAGCCAGAGGGCAAAGCACAGCTCCAGCGCCAGTCCCCGGTCCACTCAGCTTTCCGGATCAAGACACCCTTGCTCATCGTCCATGGCGCGAACGACCCGCGTGTCAACCGGGCCGAATCCGACCAGATCGTGATCGCTCTTCGCGACCGCGGTTTCCCCGTCGAATACCTGCTCGCTCCGGACGAGGGCCATGGCTTTACACGTCCCGTAAACAAGATGGCGGCGATCGCCAGCGCGGAGAAATTCCTTGCAAAGTACCTCGGCGGGCGCTTCCAGGAAAGCATGCCCTCCGAGGTGGCAACCCGACTGAAGGAGATTACTGTCGATCCCAAAACGCTTGTCGCTTCTTCATCCGTACTAAGTTCCAGAGGAATACAGAGTCTCGATTCGGGCAATGTGGATGAAGCCATCTCCTTTTTCAGCAAGGCCATCGAGGTCAGCCCGAGAAGTGGCGAGGCCCACTATTATCGGGGATTGGCCTATTACTTGAAAAAAGAATACGACAAATCCTGGGAGGATATCCATGAGGCCCAAGCGTTGGGGTACAACCTTCCGGCTGACTTTGTCGATAAACTTCGTAAGGCCTCGGGAAGACAAAAGTGAGCGATAAGGGTCATTGCTTTGAAACTGAAATCAATCGCTCCTATCATTTTAACGAATCGTTGGGTCGTTGGCCAAAGCGTCAAGTGGACGGCCGATGACGCTGGCGCCCTCCCCAAGGTCATCTCCGCTTTGGTCAAATGACTCTGTCGTTGAATGAGATTCGGCAGAACCATACGACCCTGCTTGGCTCATTCAGGAGTAAGCCCTCATTCAACCCCTTTTCTTCCCCGCAACCGAGTTGACCGGATGGACGGGCTTCTTTCCTTCGAAAACCCTAATAATGTCCACGGCGACCCTGCTCATTCTTCGGAGCGCCTCATCCGTATGGGCAGCCATATGGGGCGTCCCGATAAAATTTTCTAACTGGAATAGCGGATGATCTTTTGGCGCGGGTTCCACCGCGAACACATCAGACCCCGCTCCAGCAATCTTCCTTTCTTTGAGCGCACGATAAAGGGCCTTCTCGTCCCAGACCGGACCTCTCGCCACGTTGATGATAAAGGCAGTCGGCTTCATGAAGCTTAACTCCCTCTCCTGAATCAACCCCTTCGTCTCGGGCAACATGGGAAGATTAATGGAGACATAATCTGATCGTGAAAGAACTTCATCCAAGCTCACCTTGCTCGCTTTCAACTCCCCCTCGGCCTCTGGATATCGAACGGAATCATAATAGAGGATTTTCATCTCAAATCCCCTGTATCCCATTCGCGCCACCGTCTTTCCAATTCGTCCGAAACCGAGGATGCCAAGTGTCTTTCCATGCAGTTCATTGCCGATATATTGGTACCGGGCTTCAAACCGGCCTTCCCTCAATGCCATCTCCCCTTTCTTGAGCATCTTTGAGAGCATCAGGGCCAGCCCAAAAAAGTGCTCCGCCACGGAGGCGTCATTGGCATCGGGTGTGTTCACCACCCATATCCCTCTCTCGGTTGCCGCCTCCAGATCAATGTTCTCCACCCCTACCCCGTGCCTTCCGACCACCTTGAGCCTCGGAGCAGCCTCTATCACCTTTCGGCTGGCTCTCCCGTTGGCTCTTACGATGATGCCATCTATATCCCCGACGTGGTCAATGAGATAAGGCTCATCCAGCCGTTCCGCAACAAAGAGGTCGGCTTTCTCCCTCAACATCGCTTTCCCCTCTTCGTGCATCTCCTCATAGAGGAATACCCTAAATTTCTCCATCTTCAGACCTCCGCTCCTTCTCCCTCACAATCTCTTACAAACTTTTCCAAGAATCTCCGACAAAATGTTTAACATCTATCATAAAAAAAGGGAAGTGGAATTGACGAAAACCCTCCTTCCCCGCAGCAATAATGGACGCGGAGCCAGGCGGTTTCCGTTCGCCCTCTCTCTCAAAAAAAGCTTGACAGATTCTTTGAAACAAATATAATGTGGAACATCATTTCGTAATATGGAACGATTCGAATGGTTCGAAAAGAAGCCTCCAAACCCAATAATCTCGTCCAAACCATTGAACGGGTTTCTTCCATCCTGGATATCCTCGCACAAAGTGCTCAGGGCAGCAGCATTCGGGAATTGTCCTCGACGATCGGACTCCCCAAAGGAACGACGCATCGTCTCCTTTCTTCTCTCATCTACTTTGGATATGTTCGGCAGGAACCCAAGACGAGGAACTATTTCTTGGGCCTCAAATTTGTCGAGCTGGGTCACATCCTTCTGAGCCAGCTCGACCTCAGAAAAGTGGCTGAGCCATTCTTGCGGGACCTTACGGACCGGACGAAGGAAACCATCCATCTCGTCATCCTCGACCGGAATGAGATTGTCTATATCGATAAGGTGGAGACCGACCAGAATCCGAGTGGCCTGAAGATGGCTTCCAGAATAGGCCTTCGAAATCCCGCTCACAGTTCTGCCGTAGGGAAAATGATATTGGCCAATTTTTCCGAGGAGGAGCTGCAAAGCTTCTTCAAAGAAAAAACTCTGATCAGAAGAACCGAGAACACCCTTACCGACCCGATCCTGTTGCGAGAGCACCTCAAGACCGTCCGGAAACAAGGGTATGCTGTGGATGACGAGGAGAACGAGAAGGGGATCCGATGCGTCGCGGCACCGATCTATAACGAGATCGGAAAGACCGTGGCTGCGATCAGTATCACCGCTCCTGCCTTTCGGGTTACGAAAAAAACCATTCAGGAAATACTGAAGAAGGAAGTGATGGAAACGGCTTCTAAAATCTCTGAGAGGTTGGGATTTAGAGAAAGGAGATGAATCCTTTACTCGGAGTTGAAAGTTCGCCCGTTTGCCCCGTACTATTGAAACCGAGATAAGCGCTCAATGGTCAAAGCCCCGACCTCCGGCCGGCGAGCTTCACATTTGAAATTTGTCATTTGAACTTTTGATTTTTAGAGGGACGAGTTGAAGAAGGACGAAGCAATCGTTGGGATCGTAATCTTTCTCTTCGGATTGCTAACTACGGCTCTTTCCTTAGGAATGCCCATCGGAACCTTCCGAATGGCAGGGACCGGGATGTTTCCCCTCTTTCTCGGGATCCTCCTCATGATCTTATCAGGCGTCTTCGTTCTAAGAGTTTTCCTTCAGGGCAAAGAAAAACAGGCAAGAAAGGAAGCCTCCATTGAATCCTCGGAATCTCCTATGCAATTGATCCTCTTCCTGGGAACGATGGTTTTGGCTACCTTGTTTTTCAGTCGACTGGGATATCCGCTCACCTCTTTTCTTCTGGTGTTGGGCCTCTTGAGAACCCTGGGGATAAAACGGTGGGGCCTAAACATTCTGATCTCTCTGGTGACGGCTGCGGGTTCCTATTTTCTGTTCGTCAAGTGGCTTGATATTCCCATGCCAAAGGGGTGGATTGGAATCTAGAGGAGACCGGCAGTGTTTGATTCACTGCAGCACTTAATCAACGGCTTTGGCATCGCGGGGACGGTCCAAAACCTTCTTTATTGTCTGATCGGTTGCATCGTAGGAACCATCATCGGTGTGCTCCCCGGAATCGGGCCGATCGCAGGGATCGCCCTTCTGATCCCTGCCACGTTTGGCCTGAATCCCACTTCTGCCATCATCATGCTTGCCGGAATCTACTACGGAGCAATGTATGGAGGCTCGACCACCTCCATCCTCCTCAATGTCCCCGGGGAGACGGCCTCTGTCATCACCTGTATTGATGGTTATCGAATGGCACAAAAAGGAAGGGCGGGCCCTGCCCTGGCTATCGTGGCCATTGGATCCTTTGTTGCAGGGACCCTCGCAATTTTTGGGATGGTCTTTCTGGCCCCACCCCTGGCAGAGGCCGCATTGGCTTTTGGCCCTGCTGAATATTTTTCCTTAATGGTCTTTGGGTTCATCGTCCTAAGCAATGTGACAGGCAAATCACTTCTCAAATCTCTCATGATGGCCATTGTAGGCTTGATCATCGGAACGATCGGACTGGATCCGGTTACAGGAGATGCACGATTTACCTATGGGTCTGTCTCTCTCCTGGGGGGAATCGAATTCGTTGCCGTTGCGATCGGGCTCTTCGGAATTGGAGAGGTCTTGGTCAATGTCAATCAACCTTCGGAGCTGCTGGATCAAGGAGTTCTCATGCCACGCATGCGGGAACTTTACCCCTCTCTTCAAGATTTGAAAAGATCGATGGGGGCAATCCTCAGGGGAACAGTCTCCGGATTTGGTATAGGCTTGGTCCCCGGACCCGCTCCGGTGATTGCGACCTATGCTTCATACATGATCGAACGGAGGGTCTCTAAACATCCTGAGGAGTTCGGTCAGGGGGCGATCGAAGGGGTGGCCGGCCCTGAGTCTGCGAACAACTCCGCCTGCCAAGCTGCCTTCATCCCCCTCTTCGTTCTCGGAATCCCCTTTGCTCCCCCCACGGCTATCCTCCTCGGTGCCCTTCTCATCCATGGAGTATCGCCCGGCCCCTTAATGATCAGTCAGCACGCAGGACTTTTTTGGGGAGTCATCGCGAGCATGTATATCGGAAACCTGATGCTTCTCATCCTGAATCTTCCTCTCGTCCCCCTCTTTGCCAACATTCTCAGAATTCCTAAGAGAATCCTTTTACCCCTGGTCATCCTTTTCTGCTTCACAGGGATGTTTACCGTGAATAACTCCGTCTTCGACATCTGGATGATGCTCCTCTTTGGCGCCATGGGATTCTTGATGAGGAAATGGGCCTATGAAGGCGCGCCGCTTTTATTGGCATTGGTTCTTGGACCGAGACTGGAAGTGGCCTTCCGGCAGTCGTTGATGATTTCTCACGGCGATTTTGGAGTTTTTATCCATCGACCGATATCCATGGTCTTTCTGCTTGCGACGGTCCTCTTTCTTTTGATTCCGATCTTTGGGATCTTCTTCAAAAAATTAAGGAAAGGAGGGATTTAGAAGTTCAAAGTTCAAAGTTCAAAGTTCAAAGTTCAAAAGTTAAAGTCAACCGTTCATGCGCATTGTTAGGAAAGGAGGGATGGCAATGTTAAAAAGAATTTTTATCATCTCATTAATTCTATCTTGCTTCACGGCGATACCCATCCATGCCGCGGAATTCCCTGCCAAAGAGGTTCAGATCAATATCCCCTGGGCAGCCGGGGGAGCAACCGATCTCATTTTTCGCGCCTTGGCTGCAACGACTGGGAAATATCTTGGAAAGGCTGTCGTCGTGGTCAACCGACCGGGTGGAGGAGGTGCTGTCGGATATACCGAGGCTGCACAGGCCAAACCGGACGGCTATTCGCTCGTTTCTGCGGTCACCCCTCTTACTATTCTTCCGCATCAGGTGACCACTGCCTTCACTTACAAAGATTTCGACGCCATCATCAACGTGGTGAGCGACCCGTCCATGTTTTTGATAAGGTCTGACGCTCCCTGGAAAAGCCTTAAGGAGTTTTTAGATTATGCTAAAAAGAACCCTGACATGATCACCGTAGGAAACTCGGGTTCGGGAGGAGGAGTCCACCTGGTTGCTCTCGCTTTTGAGAAGGCGGCCGGTGTGAAATTCAACCACATTCCTTTTTCAGGCGGAGGTCCGTCTGTCACCGCGCTTCTCGGAGGCCATATCAATGCTGTTTCCGTCTCTCCCCCGGAGGGGGTCGAGCATGTGAAAGCGGGGAAGCTTAAGATCATTGCTCTCTTTGCGGAAAAACGATTTGAGATGTTTCCCGATGTTCCGACAGTCAAGGAGCAGGGTGTTGATTTCGTGATGGGGATGTGGCGCGGGTTGGCTGCCCCCAAAGGCGCCCCGCCCGAGGCGTTGAAGAAACTCCACGACGCTTTCAAACAAGGAATGGAGGACCCGGTTTTCCAGAAGAATGCAAAGGACATGGCTATCAACCTCTCCTATCTTGGCCCGGAGGCCTTTGGAAAACTGATGGCCAGTGATAATGAATTTTTTGGTAAATTAATCAAAGAGATGAAAAAGTAATTTTTATGCGAAAGGAGGGTCAAAAAATGAAAAATCCAAAGCTCGGATTTACTCTCTCGTTCGTTGCAATCCTGTGCTTCCTCTCCGTGGGCGCCGGGAGGGCTATCTCGGCAGAAAAGACGATTCGTATTGGAAGCCCGTTTAAATCGGGTATTGTCGTTGAGGCGGCGGAAAAATTCAAGGAGTTGGTTGAGAAGGGAAGCGGCGGTCGGATCGAGGTGAACATTGACGCGGGCACCAAAGCGGAAATTGACATTAATAAGCTAAATCGGGCAGGCGAGCTCGAAATGCAGTCCAATGGGACGAATTTCCTTGAGCTCTACGCCCCCCCGTACTACTTCTTCACCGGTCCCTACGTCATGAAGGACTTCGATCATTACATGCGCGCCTGGAACGGGAAGCTCGGCCAGCAGGCGCGAGCCCAGTTGGAGAAGAACGACCTCAAGTACCTGGCGACCATCTACCGGGGGCTGCGGCAGACAACAGCGAAGAAACCGCTCTACACGCCGGCCGATGCGTATAACATGAAGCTCCGGCTGCCGCCCATCCCCAGCTGGATGGCCGTCTGGAAGGCGATCGGTACCGACCCTGTTGGGGTGCCTTTGCCCGAACTCTATAGCTCGCTCAAGACGGGCAAGGCCGAAGCCTCCGAAGGGGACCTGCCACAGATCCAATCCTTCAAGCTTGACGAGGTCCAAAACTATTTGGTCATCACCAATCATCTTGTCCAGACCGCGGGAATCCTGATCAACAAGCCTTTCTTCGACAAGCTGCCCAAGGCGGACCAGGATCTCATCGTCAAGGCCGGTAAGGAATCAGAGGAGTGGGCCAACAACAAGATCAAGACGGGCGAAGCGGCCATTCTGGTGGATCTCCAGCGAAAGGGTATGCAGGTGGTGATCCCGGACGCCGATTCGTTCCGTGCGAAGGCGAAGCCGGCGGTCGACGAGCTGTTCAAAACCCAATGGTCGGTCACAACGTGGGCTGAGGTGCTGGCTCAATAACATCCTGTAACCGGAATGATGGAATGTTCGAACATTGGAATACTGGAACGAGCAAAGATCAAGAGACGAAAGTATCGACTCATTCGAAGGTATTATTTCTCAAGTCTTCCATTATTTCATCATTCCAATATTCCATTGTTCCCAGTTTTTAAGGAGAAATCATGGGACTGGCTAATGAAATCAAAGAGAAAGAAAGAAGGGTGAGAGAATTTCTTCGATCAAAGAATTTGAAGGCTTTGCTCCTCAAGCGTCAGGCCAATTTCTCCTGGATGACTTGCGGCGGCCTCAATCTCGTGGGAATCACGACGGAGTTCGGGGCCACCTCTCTCCTCATCACAGAGGATTCGAAGTACGTCCTATCGAACAACATTGAATCCCCTCGCATGATCGACGAGGAAAGGTTGGAGAAACAGGGGTTCATTGTGAAGACCTTTCCCTGGTATGAAGATTATGAAATCCCCATGGTGAGAGAGCTCATGGGGGATCGTCCTTTTGGCAGTGATGTTCCGTTTCAAAATGCGATGATGGTAGCAGAGCGTGTGGCCAGGCTCCGATATTCGCTCACGCCCGAGGAACAGGACCGTTATTGCTGGCTGGGAGAAAAGGTCTCCCTCGCGCTGGAAAAAACCTTGATGAAGACGAAGAAAGGAGAGACCGAGTCACAGGTTGTAGGCAGGCTTTGCAACGAATTGTGGAAGGACCGAATCGATCCGGTCACCTTAATGTCAGCCGCGGATGAACGGGTTTCTCAGTTTCGCCATCCAATCCCCACGGAGAAGAAGATCAAAAAATATTTAATGGTATCGGTCAATGCCAGAAAATGGGGCTTGATCGTCTCCCTCACTCGCTTCGTCTATTTCGGAAAATTCCCCAGAGCATTGAGGAAAAAGTACGAAGCCAATGTCTTGATCGATTGCACCCTGATGGCTCATACCCGTCCCGGAGTTCTCGCAAGAGATGTTCTCCAAAAAGGAATCGAAGCCTATCGGGAGAAGGAATATCCGGAAGAATGGAAACTCCATCACCAGGGAGGCTCGATCGGTTACACAGGCAGGGACTATCGAGTCAATTTCAAGACCCCTGACCTGATCCAGGAGCATCAGGCCTTCACCTGGAATCCATCGCTCACGGGGACGAAATCAGAGGACACCATTCTCGCCACTTCCCAGGGGCCGGAAATGATCACCCGCCCTGTCCGTTACCCCACCCTTTCACTGGAGGTGGCTGGCACCTTGTTCGTTCGACCCGCCATCTTTGAGAAAGGATGAGATGATCCACCCTTAGGCTAGGGAACGGTTTGAAACTGTTCCCTACAGGTGAGGAATGATAAAGGAGGGTTTTTGAAAATGATCGAAAGGCATGTGACGTTCAACGTTATTCCCGGGAAGGAAAAGGACTTTGAAACCCTGTTCAAAGACGCTTATGGCGTCGCGATGTCGAAACAACCCGGGTTCGTCTCAGTGACCCTTCTGAAAGAGCATGAAAAAGAAGCCGTCTACCAGATGGTAATCCGATTTCAATCCCTTGAAACCGCAGCGGCCTGGAGAGACTCCGCAGATCATAAAACCCTCTCCCCCAAAATGAAGGCCCTCTATAAGGAAAGCACCGCTCAGGTTTATGAAGTCGTCGCACAGAGACAGGCGGTAGATCGCCATTAAGAAATCTATCCAAGAATATTTGAGGCAGAGATGACCCAAACCTATCCGATGGCCATTGTCAGTGCTCCCGGGAAAGTAGAGTTCCAGGAAAGGAGGCTCCCTGAGATTTTGCCCAAAGAGGTCCTGATCGGCGTGAAGGCCTCTTCCATCTGCGGAAGTGACCTTCATATCTTCAAAGGAAAACATCCTTCGGCTCCTCTCCCCGTGGCCATTGGTCATGAATTGTCCGGAGAAGTTCTGAGAATCGGAAATGAGGTTTCGCGTCTGAGAGAAGGGGATCGCGTCGTTGTCGAACCGGTCATCACCTGCGACCAAAGTTATTTCTGTCAGAAGGGAGAATATAACCTCTGTAGCCAGATCAGCTTCCAATACCGGAAAGGCCAGGGAGCATTTGCACCTTATTTTATCGCCAAGGAAGACTGGGTTCATATTCTTCCGGACGGAGTCTCTTATGAAGAGGGAGCGCTGATCGAACCGCTTTCGGTATCCCATCACGCTTTCAAAAAAGGGAATCTCCAGCCAGGCCATACCGTTGCCATCTTCGGAGCAGGTGCCATCGGACTGATGCTTCTGCTTTTGACCAGACTCTCGGGAGCGGGCGAAGTCTTTATGGTAGACGTCCAAGACCACCGGCTAAAAAAGGCCCGGGCCTTTGGGGCCACTTATACATTGAACAATTCGGAAGGAGAAGCCGCTCCGAGAATTCTGGAAAAAACTTCTGATTTTGGAGTGGACCGGGCCTTTGAAGCCGTGGGTTTGGAGAGCACACTGGTACAATCCTTAAAAGTTTTGAAGAAAGGAGGAAGTTCCGTCGTTGTTGGCATTTTCGAGGAACAAGAGGTTAAGATCCCTGTGAACCTGTTCATTCAAAAAGAGATCGCATTAATAGGCTCCCAGGGATACTGTTGGGACTTCCAGTCCGCTTTGAAGCTTTTGGCAAAGGGGAGGATTCATTTGGGAGAGATGATCACTCATGTTCTTCCCCTCTCCTCACTCCAGAAAGGTTTTGAGCTTTTGATGGACCCGAAGAGCGAGGCCATCAAAGTGGTCATTAAACTCGATTGAAGGAAAGGAGCCAGACGATGAAGGGATGGAAGACGAAAAGATATTTCAGCGGGCTTTCAGGAGCCCATCGAAGGGCAGCCTATCGGGGGATGGGGTACACCTCAGACGACCTCAACCGACCCTTTGTGGCCGTGATCAACACGTGGGGTGAAGTCTGCCCGGGTCATTTTCACCTAAATCAACTGTCCAAATCGGTGAAGGATGGGATCTGGAAGGCCGGCGGATGTCCCTTCGAGTTTACGACGATTTCGCAATGTGCGACCCCGAGCCTGGGAGAGCCGAGCATGCGTTACGACCTCCCGGCAAGAGACCTCCTCGCCTTTGATATTGAGACCATTGTGGAGACTCAGATGTTCGACGGGATGGTCGTTCTGGTCACCTGCGATAAGACAATCCCCGGCGCCCTTTTGGCCGCCGCACGCCTCGACCTTCCAACCGTGATCGTTCCGGGCGGATGTATGGAAGTCGGCTGCTATGAAGGAGCGGAGGTCTCTCTTTCCGACCTTGACGAAAGGGTCTTTGGAAAACTCCCCCTGGGCAAGGCAAGACCTGAAGAGATTTTGGGATTGGAGGAAGCGGTTTGTCCGACGGTGGGAGCTTGTCCCATCATGGGAACAGCCAACACGATGCAGTGCCTTGCAGAGGCCGTCGGCATGGCCCTGCCCTTTGCCGGAACGGCTCTGGCCACTTCTTCGGAAAGGCTCTGGATCGCCAAGCGCTCGGGCGAGGCGATCATGAAGCTGATCGAGAAGAATCTCACGGCAAGGAAGCTCATGAAGGAGTCTTCCATTCGAAACATGCTCAAGGTCTGTATGGCCTTAGGAGGATCGACCAACGCGGTCCTCCACATTCTTGCGTTGGCCCGGGAACTGAATCTTGGAAAAGAGATCACCTTGGAGACAGTCGACGAGACGAGCAGAAAAACCCCGTGCATTGTCGATGTCAAACCAACGGGAAAATATTACCTTCCCGACCTCCATACCGCAGGAGGGATTCCAGCACTATTCAATGCGATGAGAAATCAATTAGATTTGAGTGCAATGAATGTAACGGGTCAGCGGATCGGACAAATCATCCGACACTCGAGAGGATTATCTCGTAAGGGAGTGAAGCGGGTCATCCGAACCTCGAGAGACCCGATCTCTAAGACCGGAGGGATTGCCGTCCTGAAAGGAAACCTGGCTCCCCTCGGATCTCTTGCTCGAATGCTGGATAACACCATTCCCGAACATTCCGGACCCGCCCTCTGCTTCCCGTCCCAGGAAAAAGCTCTGGAGGCCTTGAACAGAGGCGCGGTGAAACCGGGCTCGGTTATCGTCGTGCGGTACGCAGGACCCAGAGGAGCTCCGGGCATGCCTGACATCTACGCCGTCCTGGCTACGATCGTAGGGAGAGGGTTAGAGGGAAAGGTGGCCGTGGTGACCGACGGACGATTCTCGGGATT
>Ga0335084_10003331_pt1 | contig 15632 bp, 11 predicted proteins | sample Lox_Sample_44_FD_206721 | JGI IMG/M metagenome (GOLD analysis project Ga0335084, IMG submission 206721) | Soil microbial communities from Loxahatchee National Wildlife Refuge, Florida, United States - Lox_Sample_4.4 | ecosystem: Environmental > Terrestrial > Soil > Wetlands | place: USA... | reverse complement strand
ACCGCCTCGCGGCCGTCGGAGTCGCTCACGTAGGCCTTCACGCGGCCCTCGAGGATGATGTAGAGGGCGTCGGTGCGGTCGCCCTCGGTCACCAGAATGGTGCGGGGACGGAACTCGCGCGCGACGCCGTGCCTGGAGATCTCGGCGAGCTCCTCGGCGCTGAGCGCGGCGGCGGCGGTGCGGTCGGCTTCAGTCATCGTTGGATAGTGCCACGGGGGCGAGCGAAAGGATGCGGTAGGCGGGCACCGGCGCCTGGAAGCCCTTGAGCCTGAGCTCCACCCGCTCGGCGGCAACCTTGCCCTCGACGCGCCCGAACACGCGTTGCGAAACGAGCACCTCGCCGGCTTGCGCCTCGGCGCATAACCGCGCGGCGAGGTTGTTCACGGCGCCGATCACGCCGTAGTCCTGGCGGCCCTCGTAGCCGATGGTGCCGATGGTCGCGAAGCCCTGCGCGATGCCCACGCCGCAGCCGAGCTGGTAACCCAGCTTGCTCCAGCCCTGCGCGAGGGCCGCCACGCTGTCGCGCAGCTCGAGCGCCATGCGCACCGCGGAGAGGGCCGGGTCGGGAAGCGGCGCCGGATCGTTGAAGATCAGCATCACGCCGTCGCCCGCGAAGTGCTCCACGGTCCCGTCGTGGTTGCCCACGAGGCGGCCGATCTCGGCCTGGTACTGGCGCAGCACGCCCATCACGTCCTCGGGTTCCGCGGTCTCGGAAAACGCGGTGAAGCCCCGCAGGTCGACGAACTGGATCGTCACTTCCTTGCGGCGGGTGGCGAGCGGGTCGTCGAGCTGCCCCGCGACGATGAGGTCGGCCACTTTCGGGGAAAGGAATCGACGCAAGCGCGACAGTCGTTCCAGCTGTCCCAACTGCTCCTGCACGCGCTCCCCGAGCCTCGTGTTCCAGTCGGCCAGCAGCACCGCCTGCTCCTGCACCTTGCGGTGCAGGCTCGCGATGCGCAGCAGCGACTTCACCCGCGCGAGGATCTCCTCCTGGTTGATGGGCTTGGAGAGGAAATCGTCGGCGCCCGCCTCGATGCCCTTCACGCGCTCCTCGCCGGGATCGAGCGCGGTAACCATCACGACCGGGAGGAGCTCGGTGGCGGGATCGGCGCGGATGGCACGGCACACCTCGTAGCCGCTCATGCCCGGCATCACCACGTCGAGCAACACGAGGTCCGGCTTGTCATGGGCCACCTTCGCGAGGCCTTCGGCGCCCGACAGCGCGGTCGAGACCTGGTAGCCCGAGAGGGTGAGCAGCTGCTCGAGCAGCTTCACGTTGGCCGGCTGGTCGTCGACGACGAGGATCCGGCACGCCTCGTTCACGCGGCGGCTCCCGCGCGCCCGGCGATGCGATCGACCTGCTCGCCGAAGGTCGCGACGTCGATGGGCTTGGCGATATAGGCGCTGAAGCCCGCCGCCGCCACCCGCTCGCGCTCGCTCGGCGTGACCGAGGCCGTCACCGCGATCACCGGGATGGCGGAAGTCTCCGGATCGGCCTGAAGGCGCTTCAATGCCGTGATGCCGTCCATCTTCGGCAGCTCGATATCCATCAGGACGACCGCGGGGCGGTGCTTCCTCGCGAGGTCGAGCGACGGCTCGCCGTCCTCGCACTCGACGACCTCGTAGCCGCGGAACTCCAGGATGGTGCGCACGAGCTTGCGGTTGCGCTCGTTATCCTCGACCAGGAGGACGATGGGTTTCATGGGGCTCCGATCGGAAGGTTGAAGGTGAAGGTCGATCCGCGCCCGATCTCGCTCTCGACGTGGATGCGCCCGCCATGCAGCTCGACCAGCTTGCGCGTGAGGCTCAGGCCCAGCCCCGTCCCTTCGGCCTTGCGGGCGTAGTCCGTGCCGACCTGCCTGAACTCCTCGAAGATGCGGCCCAGGTCGGCCTCGGCGATCCCGATGCCGGTGTCCTTCACGCGAAACACGTAGGCGCCGTTCACGCGCTCGGCGGCCATGGTGACCTTGCCGCCCTCGGGCGTGAACTTCACGGCGTTGGTGAGGAGGTTCAGCATGATCTGCTTGAACTTGCGCTCGTCGCCCTCGTACTCGCCCACCCCGGGCGCGATCTCGGCCTCCAGCTGGATGCCGTGGCGCTCGGCGCGGCCGCGCACGAGCGTCATCGCGTTGTCCATCGCCCGGGCCAGGTCGAAGCGCGCCAGGTCGAGCTCCATGCGGCCGGCCTCGATCTTCGAGAGGTCGAGGATGTCGTTGATGAGCGAGAGCAGGTGCTTGCCCGAGTCGCGGATGTCGCCCATGAACTCCTTCTGCTTGTCGGGCAGCGCTCCCGTCATCCCGGACAGCATCACCTCCGAGAAACCGATGATCGCGTTGAGCGGCGTGCGCAGCTCGTGCGACATGTTCGCGAGGAAGTCGCTCTTGTGCTTGTTGGCGACCTCGAGCTGGCGGCTCTTCTCCCGGATCTCGTTGAACAGGCGGACGTTCTCCACCGCGATGACCGCCTGCGCCGCGAAGGTCTTGAGCAGGCTCACGAACTTCTCCGGTGGCGGGCCGGTTTCCGTCCATGCGACCGACAGCACGCCGACCGGCCTTCCTTCCCGCAGCATGGGAACGCCAAGCACGCGGTGGCTATCGCCCATGGTGGAGCGGGATTCGCCAAGCTCGGCATCGGCCTGGATGTCCTCGACGGTCACGACGTCGCCCGCGAGGATCACACGGCCGGTGATGGACGAACGGTCGGGCGCCCACGGCGGCTTTGCGGACACGTACTCGATGAATTTCGCGTCGGTGCCGTCGCTGCTGGCGACCCACCGGATCCGCCCCTCCTCGTACCGGAACGCATGCACGCTCGAGGCCTGTCCCAGCTGCACGGCCGAATTCACGATCGCCCTGAATACCGGCATCACGTCGGTCGGGGACGCGCTGATGGAGCGCAGGATCGCCGCCGTGGCCGTCTGCTGCTCGAGCGCCTCCTTGGTTTCGTTGAAGAGCCGCACGTTCTCGATGGCGATCACGGCCTGCGCGGCGAAGGTCTCGAGCAGCCGCACGAACTTGGCGGGAACGCGGCCGCGCTCCGTCCAATTCACCGTGAGCACGCCGATGGGCTCGCCGTCGCGCAGCATCGGCACGCCCAGCAGGCGATGCTCGCCCGCGTACGACGCGCGCGGGTCCTTGTTCCAGCCCTTGTAGTCCGGATCGGCGTACATGTCCTCGATCTGGACCGTGGCCTTGGCGAGGACCACGCGCCCGGTCATCGTCGAACGATCGGGAACCCACGGCTCGCGCTGCGCCATCGCCCTGATCCATTGCTCGCGCGTGTCGGTGCTCGTGACGTAGTGCACGCGCTCGCCGTCGAACGTGAAGGCATAGGCGTTGAACGCCTCGCCCAGGCTCTTCGCGGCCTTGACGATCGCATCGAACACGGGGCGCACGTCCGTGGGCGAGCTGCTGATGACCTTCAGCACGTCCGTGGTGGCCGTCTGCTGGTCGAGCGCCTCGCGCAACTGCGTCGTGCGGTCCTCGACCTTCCTTTCGAGGTCCGCATACGACTCGCGCAGCTTCTCCGTCATCGTGTTGAAGCGTCCCGCGAGGTCCTCCAGCTCGTCGCCCGTGTTCACCGTGATCCGGCTGCCCAGGTCGCCGGCCCCGATGCGCTCGGCGCCCATTTGCAGCTCCCGCACCGGCCGCACCATGCGCCGCGCGAGGAAGAGGCTCGCCGCCACCGAGATCAGCATGCCGGCCACCAGCAGGAGGACCGTGCGCAGGACCGCGTCGTAGAGCGGCGCCAGCACCTCCTCGAGCGGCTCCTCCACGAAGACTTTCCATCCGGTCTGCGGCACGAGCGCGTAAGCCGACAGCACGCGCTGGCCGTTCACGTCGCGCGCGTCCTCGACCTGCCGCCATTCGGCGTCGTCGGCGCCTGCGGCGAGCGCCGCCCTCACCTGGGGAAGCCCGGAAAGGTCGACCTTCTTCAGCACGAGGCTGATGTCGGGATGGGCGACGAGGAACCCCTTGTCGTCGACCACGTAGGCCACGCCCTTCTGGCCGATGCGGATGCGCGAGACCACGTCCCAGATGAACTTGAGGTTCACGTCGACCACCGTGACGCCGGGCCGGTCGGGCGCCTCGGGGATGGAGATCGTCATGTAGGGCTCGGTCTCCTGGCGGAAGTACACCGGGCCGTACCACGTGTTCTGCTTGCGCGCCTCGACGAAGCGGGGATCCTTCGAGTAATCGACGCCGCTGCCCGCCACGTCCATCTCGAGGCGCGACACCTTGAGCTGCTCGCGCCCGGCGCCGTCCAGGTGCCTCACCTCCGTGATCGCGGGCACCTGCCGCAGGAGCTTGAGGAAGTCCAGGCGGCGATGCTCGAGCGGGTCGCGCGACTCCGTCACCAGCGGCAGCGTGGTCCACCCCATCTGGTTCTCGATGTCGCGCAGGAAGTTCTCGATGCGCACCGCGGCCGTGAGCGCCTTCTCGCGCTGCAGGCCGGCGAGGGAATTGCGCGACTCCCGGTACGAGAAGTAGAGCCCGATCGCACCGCTCACGACCAGGCCGACGCTCACCAGCAGGACGATGAACGCGAAGTACTTGCGGAACAGGCCCCCGCGCGCGCTGCCGGCGGCGCGCGACGGCTGCAGATCCTGCTCGAAGGGCATCTTCGGCCTCTTCTGGTTGTTTTCGTGCCAAGCCTATCGGCCGCGGCACCTCCTGTCGGTGAATTATTCACTTCCTGCCCACCGCTTTGCCAGCCCCTGCCCCGGCAGCTCTCAAGCGGCGGCGAGTGTCGCTCCGCCCGCGATGTCGAGGATCCGGCCCAGGCGCTCGATCCCGGGGCCTTCGCCCGCGAGGCGCGCGCCGGGCATGGCGAAGTAATAGCCCTGCAGGAAGTCGGCCCTCGCCTTGATGGCGAGCAGCGCCGCCTCGCGCGACTCGATGCCTTCCACCACGACCTTCACCTGCGCCTGGTGCAGCAGGTCGATCATGCCGGGCAGCATGCGCCGCACCCGGTCGTTGCCGAGCGCGGCGGAAAGCATCGAGCGGTCCACCTTGACCAGGTCCGGGCGCAGCGCCACGACGCGGTCGAAGTTGGAGCAGCCCACGCCGAAATCGTCCATGGCGATGCACACGCCCAGCGCGCGGTAGCTGTCCACCGCGTCGCGCAGCTTGCGCTCGTCCGGGCACGGCGCCTCGAGCACCTCGAGGCAGACGCGCTTGGGCACCAGGCCGTAGTAGCGGATGAGGTCGCCCAGCTCGCGCGCCTGGTGCGCGTCGCGCACGATGGCTGCCGGATCGACGTTGATGAAGAGCATGCGATCGCCCGGATCGACGGTCGCGTAGTTGCGCAGGTGCAGCGCGCGGCAGGTCCAGTCGAGCAGCGAACGGGCGCTCTCGGCCGTGCGCGCGAACACGTCCTCGGGGAAGACCGAGCCGCCCTGCGCGTCCTTCGCGCGCATCAGCGCCTCGAATCCGAAGCACTCCGGGCGGCGCACGCGGTAGATCGGCTGGAAATGGGTGGTGAGGCTCGCGCCTTCCCACTGGGTCGAGGCTCCGGCGCCCGCGCGCACGAGCGACTCCGCCGCATGCGCAAGCGAACGTCTCGCCGCCGCGCCGCCGGCTCCCCCCGCGGGCGCCTCGATCCGATCCCTCATGGCGCCCACTCTGGGCCGGCGGGATTACCGCGGGGTTACACCACCGGGAAGGGCGGTTGCGTTTGTAAGACGGGCGCCTTCAGGCCACCTTGGCGAGCAGGCCCTCGAGCGCCTCGGCGATCTCGTTCATCCGGTAGGGCTTGCGCAGCACCCGGTTCACGCCCGCGGAAAGGGCGCGCGCCTCGAAGCCCACGCCGCCGTAGCCGCTCGCGATGATCACGGGAATCGCGGGGTTGAGCTTGCGCAGCTCGAGGGCGAGCTGCGTGCCGATGATCTCCGGCATCACCTCGTCGCTCACCACCGCGTCGAACCGGTGCGGGTTGGCGCGCGCGGCCTCCAGCGCCTCGCGGCTGCTGTTGAACCCCACGGGCTCGTAGCCCAGCTGCGCGAGCATCTCCTCGAGGGCGTGCAGCACGTCCACCTCGTCGTCCACCGCGAGGATCACCTGTCCCGAGCCGCGCGGCGGCGCCCGGGGCTCCTCGACGACGCCCTCGATGCCGTGCACGCGCGGCAGCCACACCGAGAACGTCGTGCCGCGGCCCAGCTCGCTCTGCACGTCGATGAAGCCCTTGTGCTCGCTCACCACCGAATGCACGAGCGCGAGCCCCAGGCCCGTGCCCCGTCCGGCCGGCTTGGTGGTGAAGAACGGCTCGAAGATGCGGTCGATCACCTCGGGCGCGATGCCGTGCCCGCTGTCGCGCACCGTGATACGCACGTAGTCGCCCGGCGGGATGGTGCCGGTGCGGACCTTGACGGGCTGCGCGAGCGTCTCGGTGGCGAGCGCGAGCGCGAGGCGCCCGCCTTCGCCCATGGCCTGGACCGCGTTGGTGCAGAGGTTCATGAGCAGCTGGTGAAGGCGCGTGGGATCTCCCAGCACCATGGCGTCTTCGCCCGCCCCGGTGTAGTCCATCTCGATGCCCGGCGGGGTGGAGCCGCGCACGAGGTCGCACACCTCCTGCGCGATCGGCGCCACGATGACGGGCATCTTCTCCGCGCCCTCGGCGCGGCTGTACGAGAGGATCTGCGTGACGAGCGCCTTGGCGCGGTTGCCCGCCCCCATGATCGTGTCCAGGTAGCGCTTCATGTCGGAGTCGCCCTGCGCGCGGTTCTGCGCGAGCTCGCCGTAGCCCAGGATCGCGCCCAGGATATTGTTGAAGTCGTGCGCGATGCCGCCGGCCAGGTGGCCCACGGCCTGCATCTTCTCGGCCTGCTTCAACTGCGCCTCCAGGCGCAGCCGCTCCTGCTCGGCGCGCACCTTCTCGGAGACGTCCTTCACGAACCCGATGATGCGGCGCGTGGAAGGGGTGGCCTCGCCCGTGTCGCCGATGCGGTAGGCGTTCACGCCGAGCATCGTGTACTCGCCGTCGTCGCGCCGGAAGCGGTACTCGATGGCGATGTGCGGGATCTGGCCGGTCGTGAGCATGCGGCGCAGGCCCTTCAGGCGGATGCGGTCGTCCGGGTGCACGCGGTCCATCCACTGGCGCGCGGTGGAGATGGACCCGGGCGCGAGGCCCAGCACGGAGCGCGTGTCGCCGTCCCACACCACGGTGCCGTCCTGCGGGTTGAGCTCGTAGAGCAGGTTGCCGCTCGCGCGGATCACGGCCTCGTGGCGCGAGCGCCAGGCCGCGGTTTCCTTGATCGCCTCCTCGCGCTCCACCAGCAGCGCCGCCGAGAAGAGCGTGGTCACCACGATGGTCGCGAGGTAGCCCTGCAGGTGGAGCATCGAGCGCACGTCGGCCACCCCGTCGATGGAGAAGGGCCCGAAGCCATGCGCCGTCTGCCAGTAGCAGATGAGCCCGAAGACCGCGAGGCAGAGGGTGGTGGTGCGCATCCCGAAGCGCAGCGCCGCCCAGATGAGGAACGGGGCGCACAGGTAAATGAGCGGCGGGGTGAAGCCCGGCACCGCGAAGCGCGTGCCGAACACGTAGTTGGTGGTGACCACCAGGCCGGCGAAGAGCACCAGCATCTCCGGCAGCTGCGGCCGCGCGAGGTCGAAGGCCTCGGCGAGCCCGCGCCGGCTCCAGGCGAGGATGAGGGGCGCCGTGATGAGCATGCCCAGCATCGTCGAGACGAACGTGACGGACCACTGCTCGCGAAACGGCGCGCTCGTGTGCAGGTAGGTGAATCCCGTGTCCAGGATCGACATCGCGGCCACGAGCGGCGACATGCCGATCAGGAATGCGGCCAGGCCCTTCACCGTCTCCACCTGCACGCGGGGGCCGGCGAGCCTCAGCAGGCCCGCGGCCACCAGCAGCGGCTGCGCGACGTTCACCGCCATGCTCGCGGCGATGCGCGGCCAGCCCGCATGCAGGTCCAGCCCGACGGCGAAAGTGGCGAGCGCCGCGATGGCGAGGTAGGCCGGCCAGCGGCGCGGCGGGGCGACCAGCAGGGCCCCCAGCGCCACCCCGTGGGCGGGCCAGATCACGAGCGGATAGCGGGTCTGGAGGGGCAGGCTTACCGCGTACGCGGCGAGCACGTAGTACACGACCCCGAACACCACGAAGGCGAGCGTCTGCCGCACCGAGACGGCGGCATCTGCACCGGCGATCGACTGCGTTTGCGCGCTCATCGGGGTCCCTCTTCGGATTCTACGGGCTTGCGCGGTAAAATGGGTCCGTGGAAGCCCATATCCTCGTCGTCGACGACGACCAAGCCATCCGCGAGCTCATCCGCGAGTACCTCACGGAGCACGACTTCAAGGTTTCGCTTGCCGAGACGGGAGCGGACATGGACAAGGTGCTCGGTGCCGAGATGGTCGACCTCGTGATCCTGGACCTGAAGCTCCCGGACGAGGACGGCCTCGCCATCGCCCGGCGGCTGCGCGAGTCGCTCGACCTGCCCATCATCATCCTCACCGGGCGCAAGGAAGAGGCCGACCGCATCATGGGCCTGGAGCTCGGCGCCGACGACTACGTCACCAAGCCCTTCAGCCAGCGCGAGCTCCTCGCGCGCATCAAGGCGGTCCTGCGGCGCACGGAGGGCAAGCGCGAGACGCGGCGCGGCGAGAGCGTGCGCGCCTTCCGGTTCTCGGGCTGGGAGTTGAACACCGGCACGAGGAAGCTCAAGGCGCCCGACGGGCGCAACGTCGAGCTCACCAACAGCGAGTACGCGCTGCTGGTGGCGTTCCTCAAGGCGCCGGGGCGCATCCTTTCGCGCGACCAGCTGCTCGAGTCGAGCCGCCTGCACGACGACATCTACGACCGGTCGATCGACGTGCAGATCCTCAGGCTGCGCCGCAAGATCGAGGAGAGCCCCAACCAGCCGCAGCTGATCCGCACCGAGCGCGGCGCCGGCTATTACCTGAACTCCGCCGTCGAAACGATGTGACGAGGTGATCGCCCCGCTGCTCACCATCGACGCAATCCTCATCGTCGTCGCAGCGTGGCTCGCCATCGGGGTGGCCGGCATCGCCGCCCTGCGCAACCTGGGGCTGGTGGCCCGGGTGCTCTTCCCCCTGTCGGCGGCCCTGAGCGCGGCGCTCGCGGGCCTCGCCCTGGCCGCCATGGCCGGCACGCCCGAGGTCGCGGTGCTCGTGATCGGCCTGCCGGGGCTGCCCTTCCACCTGCGCCTCGACGCCCTCTCCGCGTTCTTTCTTCTGCTGGTGGGCGTGGCGAGCGCCGGCATCTCGATCTTCGCCGCCGGCTATTTCCGCCCGGGCGAGGGCACGCCCCCGGGCCTCATGTGCCTCGAGTACCACGTCTTCCTCGCCGCGATGGCGATGGTGCTGCTCGCCGACGACGCCTACGCGTTCATGGTGAGCTGGGAGATGATGGCCCTCTCGTCGTACTTCCTCGTCACCACCAACCACCGCCTGCCGGAGATCCAGCGCGCCGGGTACCTCTACCTGCTGGTCGCGCACATCGGCGCCATCGCGATCCTCCTTTGCTTCGGCGTCCTGCAGGCCAACACCGGCGACTACACCTTCGCCAACATGCGCGCGCAGAACCTGTCGCCCTTCTGGGCCTCGGCCGCGTTCCTGCTCGCGCTCTTCGGCTTCGGCGCCAAGGCCGGCATCCTGCCGCTGCACGTGTGGCTGCCCGAGGCGCACCCGGCGGCCCCCTCGCCCGTCTCGGCGCTCATGAGCGGGGTGATGCTCAAGACCGCGATCTACGGGATGCTGCGCGTGAGCTTCGACCTCGTCTCGACGACGATCTGGTGGTGGGGCGTGGTGGCGTTGTCGGTGGGGCTGCTCACGGCGCTCTTCGGCGTGGTGTTCGCCGCCGCCCAGGTGGACATGAAGCGGCTGCTTGCCTACTCGTCCATCGAGAACATCGGCCTCATCGTGGTCGCCCTGGGCCTCGCCATCATCTTCGAGGCCTACGGCATGCGCTCGCTCGCCGCGCTCGCCATGACGGCGCTGCTCTACCACTGCCTCAACCACGCCCTCTTCAAGAGCCTGCTCTTCCTGGGCACGGGCTCGGTGCTGCACGCCACCCACGAGCGCAGCCTCGGCAAGCTGGGCGGGCTCATGCGATTCATGCCCTGGGTGGCGTGGACCGCGCTGGTGGGCGTGATCGCCGCCGCGGGCCTGCCGCCGTCCAATGGCTTCGCTTCCGAGTGGCTGCTGCTGCAAAGCTTCCTCTTCACCGGCACCCTGCCCAACCCCTACCTCAAGATGCTGGTGCCGGTGTTCGCCGCGGGCGTGGTGCTGGTCGCGGCGCTGGCCGGCTACGTGATGGTGAAGTTCTTCGGCGTGATCTTCCTCGGGCAGCCGCGCGAGGAGCGGCTCGCGAAGGCCGAGGATGCCGGGCGGCTCGAGCGCCTCGGGCTCGCGTGGCTCACCGCGGGCTGCATCCTGCTGGGGCTCTTCCCGGTGGCGATGATCGAGGTGATCGACCCGATCCCCTTCCAGCTGGTGGGCCGGGGCCTCGCCCAAAGCGGCCGCGTGGGCGACTGGCTCATGCTGGCGCCCGTGTCGGCCGAGCGCGCCTCGTACAGCGCGCCGCTGCTCTTCCTCATCATCGCGGCGATCGTGATGCTCACCTTCCTGCTCGTGCGCCGCTTCTACCACGGGCGCATCCGGCGCGCGGCGCCCTGGGATTGCGGCTACCCGTTCCAGACCGCGCGCATGCAGGACAGCGCCGAGGGCTTCGGCCAGCCCATCCGGCAGATCTTCGAGCCGTTCTTCCGCATGCACCGCGAGCTTCCTTCGCCATCCGACGAGGCGCCTCGCTACCGCGTGGTGATCGAGGACCCGATGTGGGGCTGGATCTACGTGCGCATCGCGCAGGCGACCGAGGCCGTGTCGCGCACCGTGGGCATGCTGCAACGCGGGCGCATCTCCATCTACCTGCTCTACAGCTTCGTCACGCTGGTGGCGCTGCTGTTCCTCACCCAGGCATGAACCTCGAAGGCTTCCTCGCCCAGCTCGCCGCGATGATCGTGGCCCTCGTGGCCGCCCCGCTCCTGGTGGGCTGGGTGAACATGTGCCGCGCATGGCTGCAGAACCGCACCGCCCCGCCGCTCCTGCAGCAGTTCCGCGTGCTCCACAAGCTCTTCTGGAAGGAATCCGTGGTCGCGCGCAACGCCACGCCGATGTTCCGCATCGCGCCCTACATCGTGTTCAGCTGCATGCTGCTCGCCTCGATGATCGTGCCGACGCTCTCGACCAACCTGCCGCTGGCACCCGCGGCCGACGCGATCGCGCTGGTGGGGCTCTTCGCCCTCGCGCGCGTGTTCATCTCGCTCGCCGCGATGGACATCGGCACCGCCTTCGGGACGCTGGGCGCCCGCCGCGAGATGCTGGTGGGCTTCCTCGCCGAGCCCGCGTTCCTGATGGTGCTGTTCACCGCCTCCCTCATCTCCAACTCCACCTCGCTCGCGACGATCGTGACCACGCTCGCGCACCGCGAGTTCACGATCCTGCCCAGCCTCGCGCTCGCGGGCGTGGCCTTCACGATGGTGTCGCTCGCGGAGAACGCGCGCGTGCCCGTCGACAACCCGGCCACGCACCTGGAGCTCACCATGATCCACGAGGCGCTGGTGCTCGAGTACTCGGCGCGCCACCTGGCGCTGGTCGAGTGGGCGGCGGCCCTCAAGCTCTTCGCGTACTCGTGCGCGGGCCTCGCGCTCTTCTTCCCGTGGGGCGTGGCGCAGGCCAACGACCGCGGCGCGCTCCTCCTCGCGCTTCCGGCCCTCCTCGTGAAGCTCGCGGTGGGCGGCTTCCTGCTCGCCCTGATCGAGACGGTGACGGCCAAGATGCGGATCTTCCGCGTGCCCGAGTTCCTCGCCACCGCCTTCCTGCTGGGCGTGCTGGCCCTCCTCGTGCACCTGCTGCTGGGAGCCTGACCCCGTGAGCCCGCTCGGCATCCAGCTCGTCAACCTCTTCGCGGCCACCCTGCTGCTGATCGCGTTCGCCATGCTCGCGCAGCGGCGCATCGTTGCGCTCATCAACCTTTTCGCGCTGCAGGGGCTCACGCTCGCCGCCTCCACCGCGACGGTGGCCTGGGTGACCGGCCAGCACCATTTGTACTGGTCGGCGGCGATCACCGTCGCGCTCAAGGTCCTGGCGCTGCCCTACATCCTGCATCGCCTGATCCGGCGCCTCAACGTGAAGTGGGACATCGAGACGCTCATCAACATTCCCACGCTCATGCTGGTGGGCATCGCGCTGGTGATCTTCTCGTTCAACCTCGCCATCCCGATCTCCGAGTTCTCGAGCTCGCTCGCGCGCGGCACGCTGGGCATCGCGCTCGCGTGCGTGCTGCTCTCCTTCCTCATGATGATCACGCGCTCCAAGGCGGTGCCGCAGGTGATCGGCTTCCTCGCCATGGAGAATGGCCTGTTCTTCGCCGCCACCAGCGCCACGTACGGCATGCCGATGGTGGTGGAGCTGGGCATCGCCCTCGACGTGCTGGTGGGGATGGTGATCCTCGGCGTGTTCCTCTTCCAGATCCGCGAGCAGTTCGACTCGCTCGACATCCGCCACCTCGAGTCGCTCAAGGAAGACTGATGGACGTCCTCGTGCTCCTCTTCGCCATCCCGCTCGCCGGCGGCGCGTTCCTGTGGACGTGGGGCGAGCGCGACTCGGCGCCCGAGGTGAACTGCCTCTTCAGCTTCGCCACGCTGGGGGTGGCCGTGTGGCTCACGGCGATGGTGGTGGAGGGCGGGCCGATCCTGGGCTTCGGCGAGCAGTTCTTCGTCGATTCGCTCAACGTCTTCCTGGTGGCGCTCACCGCGTTCGTGGGCTTCACCACCTCGCTCTTCTCGCGCCCCTACATGCGCACCGAGCGCGACAAGGGGCGCATGACCGCGCCGCGCCTTCGCCTCTACCACAGCATGTACCAGGTCTTCATGTTCACGATGCTGCTGGCGCTCACCACCAACAACATGGGGATCCTGTGGGTGGCCATGGAGGCGGCCACCCTCGCCACGGTGCTGCTGGTGTCGGTGTACCGCACGGCGGCGGCGCTCGAGGCGGCGTGGAAGTACTTCATCCTCTGCGGCGTGGGCATCGCGCAGGCGCTGTTCGGCACGATCCTGCTCTACTTCGCCGCCGAGCGCGTGCTGGGGCGCGAGGGCAGCGCGCTCCTCTGGACGCACCTGGACCTGGTGAAGGGGCAGCTGCAGCCGGCGATCCTTTCGCTCGCGTTCGTCTTCCTGCTGGTGGGCTACGGGACGAAGGTGGGGCTCGTCCCCGTGCACAACTGGCTGCCGGACGCGCATGCCGAGGGCCCCACGCCGATCTCGGCGGTGCTCTCGGGGCTGCTGCTCAACGTGGCGCTCTACAGCGTGATCCGGTGCAAGGTGCTCACCGACGGCGCGCTGGGCTCGCGCTTCGCGGGCAACATGATGATGGGCTTCGGCCTGCTGTCCGTGGTGGTGGCGGCGTTCTTCCTTTCGCGGCAGCGCGACATCAAGCGCATGTTCGCCTACTCGTCGATCGAGCACATGGGGCTCATGACCTTCGCGTTCGGCATGGGCGGCCCGATCGCCAATTTCGCGGGGCTGCTGCACATGACCGTCCACTCGCTCGTGAAGAGCGCCATCTTCTTCACCGTGGGCCACGCCGCGCAGAAGGCGGGCACGCAGGTGATGGAAGACATCCGCGGGCTGCTCAAGGTGAGCCCGCGCGTGGGCTGGGGCCTCATGATCGGCGCGCTCGCGATTCTCGGCATGCCGCCGTTCGGCGTGTTCGCGAGCGAGTTCCTGATCCTCACCACGGCCATGCGCGAGCATGCGTGGGCCACGCCGTTCCTGCTGCTCTCGCTGGGCGTGGCGTTCGCCGCGGTCTTCGCGCGCGTGCAGCCGATGGTGTTCGGCGACACGCACCATCCGCGCCTGCCGCACCAGCCGGCGCTCGTGCCGGTCTTCCTCCACCTGGGGCTGGCGCTGATGCTGGGCCTCTACATCCCGCCTTACCTCGCGGCGTGGTATGCGCAGGCCGCGAGGCTCCTCGGCTGACATGGACACGCCCTTCACCCGCACCATCGTCACCCGCGAGCAATGGGTCGAGGGCGCGTGGGCCGTGCGCGACGCGGGGGGCCGGCTCGTCACGCTGTGGGGGTCCGACAATACCGACCGGGGCGCGGGCTTCGCGGTCATGGCGGCCTTCGTCGCCGCGGGCGGCGTGCGGGTGCTCGAGCTCTCCCTCGCCGCGGGGGAGCCGTATCCGGAGATCGCGGGCCTCTTCCCCGCCGCGGGGCGGATGCAGCGCGCGCTGCACGACCTGCTGGGCCTCGTGGCCGAAGGCGCGCGCGACACGCGGCCCTGGCTTCGCCACGGCGCCTGGCGCGAAGGGGAGTTCCCGCTGCGCCGCGACTTCGACGCATCGGCGGCCCGCAACAACGCACCCGCCGACTACCGCTTCGTGCGCGTCGAGGGCGACGGCGTGCACGAGATCCCGGTGGGCCCGATCCATGCGGGCATCATCGAGCCCGGCCACTTCCGCTTCAACATCGTGGGCGAGAAGGTGCTGCGCCTCGAGGAGCGGCTCGGGTACGTGCACAAGGGGATCGACCGGCGCTTCGCGGCGTTCGCGATCGGCGAAGGGCACCGGCTCGCGGGGCGCGTGAGCGGCGATTCGGCCGTCGCGTTCCAGTGGGCGTATGCGCAGGCCGCCGAGGCGGCCGCGGGCGCCGAGCCGCCTCCGCGGGCGCAATGGCTGCGCGCGCTGATGCTGGAGCGCGAGCGCGTGGCCAACCACCTGGGCGACCTGGGCGCCCTGGGCAACGACGCGGCGCTCGCCTTCGCGCTGTCGCAGTTCATGCGCCTCAAGGAGGATTGGCTGCGTTTGAACGCGGAAGCCTTCGGCCATCGCATGGCGTGGGACCGCATCGTGCCGGGCGGCGTGGACGCGGACCTCACCGGCCCCGCCGCCGCGCGCATGCTCGAGCAGGCCGACGCCATCGAGGCCGAGGTGCGCGTGCTGCGCGAGATCTTCGACGAAAGCTCGAGCCTGCAGGACCGTTTCATCACCACGGGCCGCCTCACGCCCGACCAGGCGCACGCCTTCGGGGTGACGGGCCTCGCGGGACGCGCGAGCGGGCAGGCGTTCGACCTGCGCTGCGACATGCCGTGCGCACCCTACGGCGAGCTCGCCGTCCGCAAGGTCGTGTTCGACGCGGGCGACGTCGCCGCGCGCGTGAAGGTGCGCTTCGAGGAGCTCATCGAATCGCTGCGATTGATCCGCGAAATCGTGCGGCGCCTTCCGCCGGGCGAGCTTCGCCGCGAGCTTGCGCTGCCGCCCGCGCGCGCCTTCGGGGTGGGCCTCGTGGAAGGCTGGCGCGGCGAGGCCTTCGTCGCGCTCGAGGCGGGCGAAGGCGGCGCGATCCGCCGCTGCCACGCCCACGATCCGTCGTGGCACGCGTGGCCCGCCGTCGAGCACGCCGTGATCGGCAACATCGTTCCCGACTTCCCGCTCATCAACAAGAGCTTCAACCTGAGCTATTCGGGGCAGGACTGCTGATGATCCCGCTGCTGCTCAAGGTCGTGCGAACCGGCATCGTCACCGAGCCCGCGCCCGGCGCCGAGCCGCAGTGGCGCGAGCGCGCCGGCACCATCCAGCAGGAGATCCTGC
>Ga0335084_10003330_pt1 | contig 15633 bp, 16 predicted proteins | sample Lox_Sample_44_FD_206721 | JGI IMG/M metagenome (GOLD analysis project Ga0335084, IMG submission 206721) | Soil microbial communities from Loxahatchee National Wildlife Refuge, Florida, United States - Lox_Sample_4.4 | ecosystem: Environmental > Terrestrial > Soil > Wetlands | place: USA... | reverse complement strand
CCAGGCCCTCCACCCCGCCGACCACCGACCAGGTCTCGCCGAGCGGCAGCGTGCCTTCCACGCCGCCGCCGATGCTCCAGAATTTGTCCGCCTTGGCGACGTTCTGGTCGGCGAGGTCGAAGCGCGCGCCGAACGCCGGCACGAACACCTGCGACTGCGACGGCGACTGGTTGACGTTGGTGCTCTTGCCGATGCTCGCGGTCAGGTAGCCGGCGAACAGCGGCGCGGGCGGCAGGCCGCGGCGCGACTGCTCGAGGTAGCGCTCGATCTGCGCCCGCAGCGCGGCCGGCGGATCGAGCGCGAGCAGCGACTCGAACGTCTGGCGCGCCTGCTGGTAGTTTCCGAGCGCGAGGTAGGCGCGGCCGCTGTCGATCAGCGCGCCGGCGTGGCCCGGGTCGACCGCGAGCACCCGGGAAAAAGCGAGTGTCGCGCGGGCGGGCTGGCCCGCGTCCAGGGCCGCGCGGCCGAGCGCGTAGTCGAAGCGCGGCTCGCCGATATGCTCGTCCTCGGCGGCGGCGAGCACGGAATAGGCTTCCTCGACGCGGCCAGCGGCAGCGAGCTGCCGCGACTGGGCGAGCAGCGCATCGAGCCCATCGGCCGCGGCGGCGGCGTGCATGGCGACGATGAGCCCGAATAACCCGGCCCCTGCGAGGCGGCGCATTCTTCTTCCTTGTCGGCCCGATTGCGCCGATTCTGCCAGAGGAAGAAGCGCCGATAGAATCCCTGCACGCGCATGCTGAAGACCTCGATCTACAGGATGGCGGGCGTGGCGCTGGCGGCGCTCGCGCTCGCGGCGCTGCTCTCCCAGACCGCGCTCTACTCGCGGGTGGCGGCGTGGCTGGAGGACCAGCAGCAGCGCGCCGTCGGCCCGGTGCTGCCGCTCGACCACGTGGTGGTGTTCGACGTGGACGAGGAATCGATGCAGCGCCTCGCGCCGCAACTGGGCCCGTGGCCCTACTCGCGCGACGTCTACGCCGACGCCCTGCGCTATTTCGCGGACAACGGCGCGCGCGCGGTGGTGTTCGACATCCTCTTCTCCGAGGCGCGCAGCGGCGACGAGCGCTTCGCCGCCGCGCTCGACCGGCGCGCCGTGCTCGCCGCCGCGGCGCTGCCCTATCCGCTCGAGCGCGGTCCCGGCTATCTCAGCCAGCTGCGCGGCGCGGCGGTCGTACCGAGCGCCTCCAGCCCCGCGGCCACCAGCGTCGCCAAGGTATGGCCCGACCTGACGCTGCCGCTCGCGCGCTTCACGACCGCGGCCGGCGCGCGCATCGGGGTGATGAGCGCGGTGGCGGACGCCGACGGCATGGTGCGGCGCCTCTCGCTGCTGCACCAGGCCTACGGCGAGATCGTGCCGAGCCTGCCGCTCGCGGCGCTGTTCGCCGCCGAGCCCGAGGCCGGGCTGTCGGTCCGCGCGAGCACGGTCCAGGCGGGCGCGCACGGCTGGCCGGCGCAGGCCGACGGCTCGGTCGCGCTGCGCTTCCCCGGCAACAGCGCCGGCCTCGCGGTCGTGCCGTTCTACGAGCTGGCGCGCGCCAGCGCGCGCGCCGCGGGCACCGCGCACATCGCCGAGCTGGTGCGCGGCCGCATCGTCTACGTCGGCAGCTCGAGCGCGGTGCTCGGCGACTTCGCGCTCACGCCGATCGGGCGGCTGCCGGGGCTGCACGTGAACGCGCTCATGACCGAGATGCTGATCGAGGACCAGGTGCTCCGGCCGCCCGCCGCCTGGATCGAGGCGCTGCTCGCCGCCCTCGCGCTCGCGCTGCCGCTGTTCATGGCGTGGCGCGGCGCGGCGGCGCGGCCGCGCGAGTTCGTGGCCGGCCTGCCGCTGCTTTGCGCCGCGGTCGCCGGCGTGGGCTTCGCGCTGTTCGCGCTGAACCAGCAGTCGCACTGGCTGTCGGCGCTGATCGCGGGCGCCGCCGCGCAGGCGTTCGCGCTGCTCGCGTGGCTGTTCGCGCTCTACCGCGAGCGCCAGCGCCTGTACTACGAGACGCTGGCGGCGCAGCAGGCCTCGCGCATGAAGTCGGAGTTCCTGACGCACATGACGCACGAGCTGCGCACGCCGGTGACCGCGATCATGGGCTTCAACAAGATCAACCAGCTCACCGACGACCTCGGCCGCGAGCAGCGCGTGCGCAACGCCAACATCATCGCGCGCAACTGCGAGCACCTGCTCGCGCTGGTCAGCAACAACCTCGACCTCGCGCGCATCGAGGCGGGACAGCTCGCGATCGAGCGCCGCCCCGAGAACCCGGCCACGCTGCTGGAGGACGTGGCGAGCACGCTGCGCGTCATCGCCGAGCAGAAAGGGCTCGCGCTGCGCCGGCCGCGCACCGACGGGCTGCCGCCCGCCCTGTCGCTGGACGGCTTCCGCGTGCGCCAGGTGCTCCTCAACCTGCTCGGCAACGCGGTCAAGTTCACCGAGCGCGGCATGGTCGTGCTCGAGGCGCGCTGGAGTGCCGGTGAGCTGCAGCTCGAGGTGCGCGACACCGGGCCGGGGATTCCGGCGGACAGCCTGCAGCGCGTGTTCGAGCCGTTCCAGCGCGCCGCCGGCTCGCAGGTAGTCGGCTCGGGCATGGGGCTCACGATCACGCGCAGGTTGGTCGAGCTGATGGGCGGCACCATCGCCGTGCGCTCCACCGTCGGGGCGGGCACCACCTTCGAGGTGCGCCTGCCCGCGCCCGCGGTCGCGCTCGAGCCGCAGGCGGAAGCGCCCGCGGCGAGCGCCGCGCCGCTCTGCGGCCGCGTGCTGGTCGCGGAGGACCACGAGTCGCTGCGCGAGCTGGTCGCGCTGCAGCTGCAGCAGCTCGGCCTCGAGTATCGCATCGTCGAGAACGGCTTCGCCGCGGTCGAGGCGGCGGACGCGGAGCGCTTCGACGCCATCCTCATGGACATGGACATGCCGCTGATGGACGGCTACGAGGCGGTCAACGTGCTGCGCGAGCGCGGCTACGACCGGCCGATCGTGGCGTTCACCGCGCACGCCGCCGGGCCGGCGCTCGAGCGCGCCCGCGCGCAAGGCTGCAACGCCGTGATCCACAAGCCGGTCACCGCGGAGCGGCTGCGCGCCGCGCTCCAGCCCTTCCTCGCCGCAAGCGAGACGGCGCACCCCGAGCCGCTGCAGATCGACGCGCGCATCGCCGACCTGCTGCCGCGCTTCGTCGAGGTATGCCGGCAGGAATGCGCCGCCCTGCGACGCGCCAGCGCGGAAGGCGGCTGGGCCGCGGCCGCCGCGATCGGCCACACGCTGCACGGCGCGGGCGGCGGCTACGGCTTCGACGAGGTGACGCGCATCGGCCAGGCGATCGAGCAAGCCGCAAAGGCGCACGACGCCGCCGGGGTTTCGGCGCTGGCGACGCGGCTAGAAGATTTTCTGGCGCGCGCGACGCAGGCGCTACTGCGAGACGCCTAGGCGTCCGCCCTTGCCCAGGCCGCCCTTCACTTCCTGCGCCTTGTAGTTCTTCACCGCCTTGACCATCTGGTTGTAGGCGTCGGCGAACGAGCTCGCGATCACCTTGGCCTCCGGCGTGTTGGTGTAGCCGTCGAGCGCGCCGCCGGCGCCGCTACCCGCCCGCGTGCCGCGCAACGCCGCGAGCGCATTGAAGTCCACCTTGGATGCGTTGCCCTCCACCGCCGCGAGCTGCACGGTCGAGCGGTTGTCGATCAGCGTAAGGTTGGTCGACGCTTCCTTGGTCTTCATGCTGCCGGCGACCGAGCCCGCCGCCTGGCCGAGCGAGCCGAGCTTGTTGGTGAAGCCGGAGAGCGCGCTGCCGATGCCGCTCGTGTCGCGGGCGCTGAAGCTGACCGTCGGGTTCATCGTGTAGTCGGCGGCCACCACCTGGCCCTTGCCGAAGTTCGAGCCCTGGCGCGTCTCGCCCGAGCGGTCGAGGGCGCGCTCCTGCATGGCGTTGTTCATCGCCGCGCCGCGCTCCACCACCACGAAGCAGTTCGACTGCTGGATCAGCATGCGCAGCAGCGGCACCAGCGACTGCACTTTGTACTGGCTCACCATCGTGTGGTACCAGGTCGCGTTGCGGTCCTCGTTCACGGCGACCGTGCCCAGGGACTCGCCGCATTTCTCGAGGTCGCCGCCGGCCATCTGGCTTTGCGCCCGGGAAACGATCGAGGTCGTGGCCAGCGCCGCCGCCAAGGCGGCGAGTATGAATTTCTTCATGTTTGAGCCTCCCATTTGGGCTTCGCCGCCACTATAGACCCGTGCCGGCTCAAGTAGAATCCCCTGCGGGGAGAAAGCTCATGGCAACACCCGTCAAGCGCAAGCTCGCGGCGATCCTGGCCGCCGACGCCGTCGGCTACAGCAAGCTGATGAGCGCGGACGAGGAGAAGACGCTCAAGATCCTGTCCGCCCACCGCGCCGTGATCGACGGCATCATCGAGTTCCACGAGGGCCGCATCGTCGGCACCGCCGGCGACAGCGTGCTGGCCGAGTTCGCGAGCCCGGTCGAGGCGGTGCGCTGCGCGGTCGAGGTCCAGGACGCGCTCAAGACGCGCAACGACTCCCTGCCGCCGGAGGACCGGATGCTGTTCCGGGTCGGCGTGAACCTCGGCGACGTGATCGCGAAGGACGACGACATCCTCGGCGACGGCGTGAACATCGCCGCGCGCCTGGAGAGCATCGCCGAGCCCGGCGGCATCTGCGTCTCCTCCAGCGTGTACGACCAGATCGCCGGCAAGCTCGACCTCGGCTTCATCGACATCGGCACGCAGAACCTGAAGAACATCCAGCGGCCGATCCAGGTCTACCGCATCGAGCGCGGACGCCGCCGGTCGGAGAAAAGCGGCGCCCTTGCCGAGCCGCGCCGGGGCGCGCGCGCCGCGTGGCTCGCCGCCGGCGCGACGCTTTGCGTCGTCGGCGCGGGCATCGCCGCCTGGACGCTCGACTACCTTCCCGGCCTGCCCTCGCCGCAGCGCGCGAGGGCCGAGGCCGAGGCGGCGCGCAGCCGCGCCGAGGGCGAGGACGCGCAGCGCCGCGCGCAGCTCGAGAGCGAGCGCCAGCGCGCCGCGAGGAGCCGCGCGCAGGCGGAAGCCGAGCTCGCGCGGGCGCGCGCCGAGGCCGAAGCGACGCGCCGCAAGGCCGCGGCCGAGCTCGCCGCCGCCGAGGCGGCGCGGCGTGCCGCCGAAGCCCCCTCCAGGGCGCGGCCGGCGGCGAAGAAGGCCGAATCCGTCGAACCCAAACCGCCTCCTCCCACCACGCGCGTGGCGGCCAAGACCGTCTCCGTCCCCGTTCCGCGCAGCTACGACGGCCCGTGGCAGGCGAGCGTCAACTGCCGCCCCTACTCCGGGCGGCCGGCGGTCGCTTCCACCGTCGATTTCTCGGTGAGCGGCAACGAGTTCAAGTTCGAGCACGGCGAGGCGGGCAAGCCCGGCTCGTTCCAGTTGAGCGGCACGCCGACGGCGGATGGCCAGCTGCTTCTCGCCGGCAAGGGGCTGGTGGCGACGAGCAAGCGCCCGCAGCCCTACGCCGCGAGCTTCGAAGCGCACTTCGACGCCGGGCGCTTCGAGGGCAGCGGCTCACTTGGCGCACAGCCCTGCGCGCTCAGTCTTTCGCGCGCGCCCTGAGGTGAAGCGGGTCCTGGTCGTCCACTTCTCGCAGACGGGCCAGCTTGCCCGGGTGGTGCGCCGCCTGGTTTCGCCGCTCGCCGCGCCCGACGTGAGCATCACCGAGGAAGTTCTCCGCCCGCGCGCGCCTTACCCGTTTCCCTGGCCGCTGTGGCGCTTCCTCGACGCGATGCCGGAGACCGTGCTGCTCGAGCCGCCCGGGCTCGAGCCGCTGTCGGTCGATCCGCGGGCGCAATTCGACCTGGTGATCGTCGCGTACCAGGTGTGGTTCCTCGCGCCTTCGGGGCCGATCACCGCTTTCCTGAAGAGCGACGCCGGCCGGCGGCTGCTGCGCGGCCGGCCGGTCGTCACCGTGATCGCCTGCCGCAACATGTGGCTCAACGCGCAGGAAACCGTGAAGCAGCTGGTCCGGGACGCGGGCGGCGAGCTGCGCGACAACGTGGTCTTCACCGATAACGCGCCGACGCTCGCCACGCTCGTCACCACGCCGCGCTGGCTCCTCACCGGGCGGCGCGACGCGTTCCTCGGGCTGCCGCCGGCGGGTATCGCGACAGCCGAGGTCGCCGGGGCCGAGCGGTTCGGCCGCGCGCTGCTCGCGGCGCTGCGCGCCGGCGCGGAAAGGGGAAAGGCGCCGCTCCTCTCCGGTCTCGGCGCGGCGCGCGTCGATCCGCATCTCATCTTCAGCGAGCGCATGGGCAAGCGCGTTTTCCGGATCTGGTCGCGCATCGTGCGTGCAGGCGGCCCTCCCGGCTCGCCTGCGCGGCTGCCGCTGGTCGCGCTGTTCTGCGTCTATCTCGTCGCCGCGATCGTGCTGCTGGTGCCGCTCAGCCTGCTCGCGCAACGGCTGCTCCGGCCGTTCCTCGCGCGTCGCCTGCAGGCGCAGAAGATCTACTACGAGCAACCGTCCGGCTCGTGAGCGCCGCCTACATCACCCGCACCTCGGCGTTCCTGCCCAACGCGCCGGTCGAGAACGAGCAGATGGAGCGCCTGCTCGGCCAGGTGAACGGCAGGCCCTCGCGCTCGCGGCGCGTGGTGCTGCGCTCGAACGGCATCCGCCTGCGCCACTACGCGATCGACCCGGCGACGCTGCAGCCCACGCACAGCAACGCCTCGCTCACCGCGCAGGCGATCCGCGGCCTCGCGCAGGACGGCTTCGCGCTCGAAGACATCGCCTGCCTGGTCTGCGGCACGTCGAACCCCGACCAGCTCATGCCGAACCACGCCGTGATGGTGCACGGCGAGCTCGGGGTGCCGGTGCGCGAAGTGGTCGCCACTGCGGGCGTATGCCTCTCCGGTGCGACCGCCTTCAAGTACGGCTGGATGGCGGTCAAGTCCGGCGAGGCGCCGAACGCGGTCGTCACCGGATCGGAGATCGCGTCGGCGGGGCTGCGCGCGCAGAACTACCGCACGGAAACGGACGACGACGTGCAGCGCCTCAAGGCGCAGCCCGAGCTCGCGTTCGACAAGGAGTTCCTGCGCTGGATGCTGTCCGACGGCGCCGGCGCGTGGCTGATCGAGCCGCGGCCGCGGCCCGGGCTCAACCTGCGCGTCGAGTGGATCGACCTCTTCTCCTACGCGCACGAGCTGCCGGCCTGCATGTACTACGGCGCGGAGAGGGACGCCGGCGGCGCGCTGCGCGGCTGGCTGAGCTACTCGCCGCGCGAGCGCGAGGCGCACTCGCTGTTCGCGCTGAAGCAGGACGTGCGCCTGCTGAACGAATCGGTGGCGGAGTACACGCTGGTAAGGCCGCTAGAGCGCGTGATCGCGCAGCGCGGCCTCGCCGCCGGAGACGTCGACTGGCTGCTGCCGCACCTGTCTTCGGATTATTTCCGCCCGCAGCTCGTGCGCGCGCTGGCGCAGGCCGGCCTGCCGGTCCCCGAGCAGCGCTGGTTCACCAACCTCACCTGGACCGGCAACACCGGCTCGGCGGCGATCTACATCATGCTCGACGAGCTCATGCGCAGCGGCAAGGTGCGCGACGGCCAGCGCCTGCTCTGCTACGTGCCGGAGAGCGGCCGCTTTTCGAGCGGCTTCCTGTATCTCACCGCCGCGCATGCTTGAGAAGGACGTGCCGCAGGAAGGCAACGCCACCCTCGGCGGCCAGCGCAAGGCGGTGTACGCGGTGGGCGAGGACGGCAAGCTGCGCCTGGTCGCCTCGCGCGGCTGGGAGGCGGAGGAGATCGTCACCCGCCAGGCGGTCGAGGACCTCGAGCGCCGCGCCGCCGACGCACGCCGCCGCGCGCTCGCCGGCGACGCTTCGCCGCTCGAATACCATATGTATAGGGCGCGCATGGACGTGGCGCTGCTTTCCCAGACCACGGGCCTGTGGCGCTGGCGCATCCGCCGCCATTTCCGCCCCGAGATTTTCAGAGACCTTTCTCGCGCGCTGAGGCGGCGCTACGCCGGTGCGCTTGGAATTTCTGCGGAAAGGCTGGAAGAGATTGGCGAGTAAGGCCTTCGAGCACGCGCATGCCTCGCACTGCGAATCCGGCGTGATGGCGTCGCTGGTGCGCCACCACGGCCTGCCGCTGAGCGAGGCCATGGCGTTCGGGCTCGCTTCCGCGTTGTCGTTCGCCTACCTGCCGTTCATCCGCGTCGGCGGCCAGCCGCTGGTCGCCTACCGCATGCCGCCGCGCTTCATCATCCGCGGCCTGCACGCGAGCCTCGGCCTCGGCATGCGCTTCGAGAAGTTCCGCTCGCCCGAGCGCGGCATGGCGCGGCTCGACCAGCTGCTCGACGCGGGGCAGCTGGTCGGCCTGCAGACCTCGGTGTTCTGGCTGCCGTATTTTCCGCCCGACCTGCGCTTCCACTTCAACGCGCACAACCTGCTCGTCTATGGGCGCGAAGGCGACGAGTACCTGATCAGCGACCCGGTCGCCGAGATGGCGGTGCGCTGTGCGCGCAAGGACCTGGAGAAGGCGCGCTTCGCGAAGGGCGTGCTCGCGCCCAAGGGCCTGCTCTACTACGCGACGCGCGAGCCCGCCGACCCCGACTGGGCGCGGCTCGGCAAGCGCGCGCTCAAGCGCACCGCACGCATCATGCTCTACACCCCATTGCCGATCATCGGCGTGCGAGGGATAGAGATGCTTGCTTCCAAAGTGGAGAAACTGCGCATTGATGACCATGCAAGGCTGTATGTCGGCCATGTCGTGCGGATGCAGGAGGAGATCGGCACCGGCGGCGGCGGCTTCCGTTTCCTCTACGCCTCGTTCCTGCAGGAGCTCGCGGCGAAGACCGGCTACGGCGCGCTCGATGCGCTCGCCGCGCGGCTGGTCGGGATCGGCGACCGCTGGCGCGAGTTCGCGCTCGCCGCCGCGCGCATGATCCGCGGCCGCGACCCGCTCGCGCCGCCCGCGCTCGCCGAGCGCCTGCGCGCGATTGCCGCGGAAGAAAGAGCGTTCTTCAGGTCGCTCGATGCCGCGCGGAAGGCCTGGGCGTGCTGAAGATCGAGTCGCTTTCTTTCTCCTACGGGAAAACGAAAGTCCTGGACGACGTGACTTTGAGCATTCCCGATCGAGCGGTTTTCGGGTTGCTGGGGCCGAACGGCGCGGGCAAGACCACGCTGATCTCGATTCTGTCCGGCCTGCGGCGCCCGGCGGCCGGCCGCGTGGAAGGCGATTCCAGGAACATCGGCCTGGTGCCGCAGGAGCTCGCCTTCTATCCGATGCTCACGGCGCGGGAGAACCTGCGGTTCTTCGGCGGGGTGCAGAACCTCGGCGGCGCGCGGCTGCGCGAGCGCCTCGAGGCGGTGGTGGCATTCGCGCGGCTCGACGGCGTGCTGGACCGGCGCGCCGCGGAGCTCTCGGGCGGCCTGAAGCGCCGGCTCAACCTGGCGATCGGCCTGCTCACCGAGCCCGACCTGGTGCTGCTCGACGAGCCCACGGTCGGCGTCGACCCTCAGTCGCGCGCGTTTCTCCTCGAGTCGATCGGCGCGATGCGCTCGCCCGCGCGGCACATCCTCTACACCAGCCACTACATGGAGGAGGTGCAGGCGATCTGCGACCACGTCGCGATCATCGATGCCGGCCGGGTGCTCGCCGCCGGCCCGCTCGCTGCGGTGCTGGGTGGCGCCGCCTCGCTTGAAGAGGTATTCCTGGGTTTGACGAATAGAAGGCTTCGAGACTGATGCGACGCCTGGCCGCATTGTGGGCCAAGGAATGGCTCGCGCTGTCGCGCGACCTGCACGGCCTGGCGGTGCTGTTCCTCATGCCCGCCGCCTTCATCGCGATCATGTCGCTCGCGTTGAGCGACACTTTCGGCGATCGGATGCGCGTGGACTTCGCAGTCCTTGGACCGGATGCCGCGAGGATCGCCAGCGATCTCGAAGGCGACGGATTTCGCGCGGCCGCCGCGCCCGCGAACGAAGCGGCGGCGCGGGATGCCGTGCGGCAAGGCAAGCTTTCCCTGGTGCTGCTCGCGGGGCCGCGACCTGTGGTGCTCGCCGATCCCGCGCTACCCCAGCCGCAGGTGCTGGCGTTCCGCATGCGCGCGCTGGCGGTCACCCTCGGGGCAAGACCCGCCGACCTCGCGCAGGCGATCGAGGTCGAGGCCGTCGGCATGCCGAGAGGACGACTCTCCTCTGTGCAGCAGAGCGTGCCGGCCTGGCTGATCTTCGGCATGTTCTTCCTGGTGCTGCCGATGTCGTCGCTGTTCATCGTCGAGCGCCGCGACGGCACGCTCGCGCGCCTGGTCGCGCAGGGCGTGCCGTTCCCGCTGATCCTCGCCGGCAAGATCGCGCCCTACTTCCTCATCAACCTCGCGCAGGCGGGCCTGATGCTGCTGGTCGGCCGCAGCGTCGTGCCCTGGCTCGGCGGCGAGGCGCTGGCGCTGCCGGCGCGCTGGGACCTGCTGCTGCTCGCCGCGGCGTGCACCAGCGTCGCCGCGCTCGGCTGGGGGCTGCTGGTCGCGGCGGGCGCGCGCACGCTCGAGCAGGCGACGGTCATCGGCGGCGTCGGCAATATCCTCGCCGCCGCGCTCGGCGGCATCATGGTGCCGCGCTTCGTGATGCCGCAGGCGATGCAGCGCTGGGCCGAGCTCTCGCCGATGGCCTGGGCCCTCGACGCGTTCCACGCGGTGATGCTGCGCGAGGGCGCGGGCGCCGCGCTCGCGCCTGCGTGCCTGAAGCTCCTCGCCCTCGGCGCCGCGCTGCTCGCCGCGGCGTTCTGGCTGCACCGCCGGCGGGGCGTGTAGCGTGGCCGCGCGCGACGCGCTGATCGCGGAGCTCGCCGCGCTCATTCTCGACGCGACCGGGAAGACGCTCGAGGGCGCGCCGCTCGCGCCGCAGGAGCCGATCTTCGGGCCCGGCGCCCGGCTCGCGCTCGACTCGCTCGATGCGCTGCAGGTATCGATGGCGCTGCAGAAGCGCTACGGCGTGCGGCTCACCGACAGCAAGGAGACCCGCCGCGTCCTCTCGTGCGTGGGTAACCTCGCCGACTTCCTGCTGACGCGGCCGAAATGAGTTTTTTCATTCGCGCGGCGGCGATGGAAGCATCGACGTTGCGCGGCCGCGCCGGCATCGATCCGGAAGAGTGGAGAACTCTGCCCTGCGTCGTCGGCTCGTCCTCCTACGCCATTGGCCGGGTGGAGAACGACTCCGACCCGCAGCTCGCGCCGCCGATCGAGTTCGCGCGCGAGCTCGCGCGCGGCTTCGGCGTCTCGGGACCCGTGCTCGCCACCAGCAGCGCCTGCACCTCGGGCTTCAGCGCCCTGCAGCTCGCGCTCGAGCTCATGCAGGCCGGCGCCTGGCGCCGCGCGCTCGTGCTCGGCGCGGAGCTGCCGAACCGCCTGACCGCGGCCGGCTTCGCCTCGCTCGGCCTCGGGCTCAAGCTCGGCGGCGCGCTCGGCGCGCTCGTCGTTTCAAACGAGGGCCCGTGGCGGATCGCCTCGCTCGCCTGGCAGACGGACCCGTCGAATCTCACCGGCGTCGCCGCCGCTTCGATGAAGGCCGCCATGCGGGAAGCGGTTGCGCTCGCGGGCTGGCGCCCCGCCGAGGTCGAGCTGGTCAAGCTCCAGGCTGAAAATGATCCGGCAGAACGGGAGGTACTCGCCTCCCTGTTCCCTTCCATTCCGAAAACCGTTTCCTTCAGGGGCGAGCTCGGCCACACACTTGGCGCGAGCGGTCCGGCCGAGCTCGCCGTGCTGCTCGGGCAGCCGCGGCCGGAGCGGCGGATCCTGTTCAATCTCTCGGGCTTCGGCGGCCACATGGCGTGCCTCGCGCTCGAGCGGGCGCCCTGATGGAGCTTCGCATCCCGCCGCCCGAGCTGCGCAGCCTCGTGCACGCCCGCTTCGGCGACCGGCTGCGCCGCGCCGGCAGCTTTGCGCAGCTCACCGTGCTCGGCGCCGCCGCCTGCCTGGAGCAGGCCGGGGGCGGCGGCACGCTCGGCATGTTGTGGACGTCGCGAAGAGGCGCCGTCCTCGCCACCCGCGCCGCGCTCGCCGAGCTGCGCTCAGGCGAGCCGCTCATGCCCTATACCTTCCTCGCCACGCAGCCGCACCTCGCCACGCCGCTGTTCGCCGAGCACGTGCACCCCCTCGCGCGCTGCGCCTTCCTTTACCTCGAGCCGGGGCAGGACACGGTTCTGGCGACGCTTGCCCGCGCCTGGACGAGCACTTGCGACCGGGTGCTGCTGGGGCGCGTCGAGGAATCGGCGGCGGCTGACGCCCCGCACGAGAGCGACTGGCGCCTGCTGCGGCGCGGAGAGCTGTAAAAAACGGTAAAGCGACCGCGCGGTCGTGTGCGGGCGACAAGGACAATTGTCCTCCCCCGCGACCATTCGCGAGCCCAAATTTTGATACGATGGGCGGGTCGATCCGCGTAGGGAAACGCGGAATTTTTCGGCGGCTCGTTGGGGGAGCAACTTGCAGGTTCGTCTGCCAATTGCGCGATGGTCGGCGTGGCCGCATGACGGCGCGGGCGCGGCCCCGGAGCTGAAGTTCGTGGAGCCGATGCTGCGCCGCCGCCTCGGTCCCCTTGGCAGGATGCTGCTGCAGGTCGCGAACGAATGCGCGGGCGATTCAGGCGAAATGCGCCCTGCGTTGCGCGTAGTGCTCGCCTCCCAGCACGGCGAGCTGTCCTACGCGGTGTCGATGCTGCGCGCGCTCGCGGCCGGCGAGCCGGTCTCGCCCGCCACCTTCAGCCTGTCCGTGCACAACGCGCCCGCCGGCCTGTTCTCGATCGTCCGGGGCGACCGCTCGCCTTCCACCGCGGTCGCGGCCGGCGAGGAAACGCTCGCCGAGGGCCTGGTCGAAGCGGCGGCGGAGCTCGACGAGAGCGGCCAGCCGGTACTCTTCCTCTACGGCGATGCGCCGCTGCCCGGGGAATACCGCGGCTTCGCAGAGCGCCCCGATCCGCAGCGCGCGCTCGCGCTGCTGCTCGAACGCGGCGCGCAGCGCGCCGTGACGCTCGAGTCGGCGCCGGCAAGCGGCGCGCCCTCGGGCGAGCAGCAGGCCGACGCCTTCTTCCGCCACCTCGCCGACGGCCGCCCCGGCGGCTGGAGCGGCGCGCAGCGCTCGTGGAGCTGGCATTGAAGCCGGTCGAACCTTTCCTCGCCCCGGGCTACTACCAGCGCGTGTCCGCGAGGACTAATTTCTGGTGGCGAACCCTCGTTACGACGGGGTGCTTCACCGCTTTCGCCGTCTGCGGCGTGCTGTTCACGGTGCTCCTCTATCCGCTGCTGCGCCTCGTCGGCGAGCGCGGCCACGCCCCCGCCAAGTGGCTGGTGCACAAGTTCTTCTCGGCCATCGTATTCACGCTGCGCTCGGCCGGCTGCATGCGCCTGGAGGTCGCCGGGCTCGACCGGCTGCGCAACGCCGGCCCGGTCATCGTGCTCGCCAACCATCCGACCTACATCGATTTCGTGGTGCTGCTCTCGCTCATGCCGAAGGCGAATTGCGTGGTCAAGCGCGAGCACTGGGAGAACCCGATCTTCGGCGGCATGGTGCGCGCCGCCGGCTTCGTGCGCAGCTCGCGCGCCGACGAGCTCGCCGACGACTGCTCGAGCGCGCTGCAGGACGGCAACCCGCTCATCATCTTTCCCGAGGGCACGCGCAGCGAGCCCGGCGCGCCGGTGCGCTTCCGCCGCGGCGCCGGCTATGCCGCGGTGAAGAGCGGCAAGCCGATCGTGCCGGTGGTGCTGCAATGCGACCCGCCGACGCTGAACAAGCAGTCGCGCTGGTACCAGGTGCCGCCGCGCCCGTTCCACTACCGCGTCGCGGTACGCGGCGCCATGCGCCCCGAGGCGCTCGCCGAGATGCGCCAGGGCTGCCCAGTGGCCGCGGCGCGCAAGCTGACCGTCGCGCTCGAGGGCTATTTCGCGAACGAGCTCGGCGTGAGCCACCCATGAGCGACCTCAAGCTCGAGATCAAGCGCCTCATCATCGACGCGCTCGCGCTCGAGGACGTCCGGCCGGAGGACATCGCCGACGATGCGCCGCTGTTCGGCGAGGGCCTCGGCCTCGACTCGATCGACGCGCTCGAGCTCGGCATCGCACTGCGCAAGCGCTACCAGCTCAAGCTCGAGTCGAACGACGCCGGCATGAAGGAGTACTTCCGTTCGGTCAGCAGCCTGTGCCTGCTGGTGGAGCGCAGCCGCGGCACGGCCGCCTGACGGGCATCCGGCCATGAAGCGCGGACCGGCCGCCGCAAGGTATCTGCTATTCGCGCTCTACCCCCTCCTGATCTTCGCCGGCCTGCAGTTCTTCGAAGCGCGCACGGTCGGTATCTGCGTGCTCATCGCGCTGGCGATCCGTTACCGGCGCACCGCGCTGCACATGGTCTCCAGCTTCTCGCCCGGGCAATGGCTCGCGGTCGCGCTGCCTGTGCTGCTCGGCGCGGCAGTGGTCGCCACCAATAGCGAAGCCCTGCTGCTGCTCTACCCCGCCTCCATCAGCGCCAGCATGCTGATCATCTTCGGCAGCACGCTCTTCAAACCGCCGACCATGATCGAGCGTCTGGCGCGCCTGCGCGAGCCCAACTTGCCCGAGCAGTCGATCCGCTACACGCGCCGCGTCACCGAGGCATGGTGCGTGTTCTTCGTCTGCAACGGCGCGATCGCCGTCTATACGGCGCTCTACGCTTCGCGCGAAGCCTGGGCGCTCTACAACGGATTCATCGCCTACCTGCTGATGGGCGCGCTGTTCGCCGGCGAGCGCCTGGTGCGCCGCCGCGTGCTCTCGGCCGCGTAGGCCGCGGTCGAGTGCCGGTTCCCTTCCTCCCTCTTTCGCGCCTGCTCGCCGCCGGCCGCGCCGCGGACGCTGCGGTGTGCCTGCTGGCCGATGGCGCGCTCGCATGGCGCGAGTTCGCCGGTCGCGCCGGCGCGGTCGCGCGCGCGCTCGCCGCGCGGCCCGAACGGCGCTGGCTGATCCATTGCGAGACGCCCTCGCGCTTCGCCGCGACGCTGCTCGGCGCGCTGCACGCCGGCAAGCTCGCGGTGGTCGCGCCCGGGCTGCAGCCCGGCATGGTCGACGCGCTGCGTGCCGGCTTCGACGCGATTGCCGGCGACGGCGCGGGCGCGGCGGTCGACCTCCGAGCGCTGCCAGCGGCGGATTTCCGTTTTTCCGGGCTGGAAGGCGCCCGCATCGATCTCTTCACCTCGGGCTCGAGCGGCGAGCCGAAGCGCGTCGAGAAAGCGCTCGCGCAGCTCGAGATCGAAGCACGCACGCTGGAGGACTGCTGGGGCAGGCTGGTGGAGGGCGCGACGATGGTCGCGACCGTGCCGCACCACCATATCTACGGCATGCTGTTCCGGCTGGTCTGGCCGCTGTCGGCCGGTCGGCCGTTCGACGACGTGCTGTGCGCCGACCCGAACGTGCTGCTCGAGCGGCTCGGCAAGACGCGCGGCGCGGCCGTGGTTTCCAGCCCCGCGCACCTCACGCGCCTTCCGGAACTGATCGAGCTCGAGTCGCTGCGGCCCGGCGCGCGCGTCATCTTCTCCTCGGGCGGGCCGCTGCCGGCGGCGACCGCGCTCGAGTTCGCGCGCCGCTTCGGCGCCGCGCCGCTCGAGGTGTACGGCAGCACCGAGACCGGCGGCATCGCCTGGCGCGCGCAGAGCGAAGGGCCGGC
>Ga0335084_10003329_pt1 | contig 15635 bp, 13 predicted proteins | sample Lox_Sample_44_FD_206721 | JGI IMG/M metagenome (GOLD analysis project Ga0335084, IMG submission 206721) | Soil microbial communities from Loxahatchee National Wildlife Refuge, Florida, United States - Lox_Sample_4.4 | ecosystem: Environmental > Terrestrial > Soil > Wetlands | place: USA... | reverse complement strand
AGCCCCTTGGTCGGCAGCAGGCCCGTCACCACGCCGAGGTTCACCAGCGTCTGGGTGGCGATGAGCAGCGTGATGCCCAACGCCAGGTACGAGCCGAAGGGATCGGACGTTCGAAGTCCGATCCGTAGCCCTCGCCAGATGAGGACGGAGAACAGGGCGACGAACGCCGCCGCCCCGACGAAGCCGAGTTCCTCGCCGACGACGGCGAAGATGAAGTCGGTGTGCGCTTCTGGAAGGTAGAAGAGCTTCTGCCGCGAGGCGCCGATGCCCTGGCCGAGGAGGCCGCCGTTGCCGAAGGCCAGCCACGACTGGATGATCTGAAAGCCGCTGCCGCGCGGATCGGCCCACGGATCCCAGAACGCGGTGATGCGGCGCAGCCGGTAGGGCGCCATGGCGATGGCGACGACGAGCAGCGGCAGCGCCGGCGCCAGCGCCCAGCCGAGGTAGCGCACGGGGCTGCCGGCCAGGAAGAGCAGGCCGAAGGTCAGCGCCACCAGCGTGAGGCAGTTGCCGAGATCCGGCTGGACGAACACGAGCCCCGCGAAGGCGGCCCCCACCAGCAGCGGCGGCAGCAGCCCGCGGCGCAGGTCGTCGAGCCGCTCCTGGTTGCGCGCCAGGAACGCGGCCAGGTAGAAGACGAGCGCGAGCTTGGCCAGCTCGGCCGGCTGGAACGACACCGGGCCCAGGCGGATCCAGCGCCGCGTGCCGTTGATGGCCTGGCCGATCGGCGGGATCAGCACGAGGAGCAGCAGCACGCCGGCCACGACCAGCGCCGGCACCACGAAGCGCTCGAGCCTGCGGTAGTCCACCCGCACCGCCGCCAGCATGGCGAGCGAGCCCAGCAGCGCCCAGAAGAGCTGCTTCTTGAGGAAGAAGTACGGATCGTGGAAGCGGTCGGCCGCCACGATGGCGCTCGCGGAGTAGACCATCACCACGCCGGCCGAGAGCAGCACGACGGCCGCGCCGAACAGCCACATGTCGGGCGTGACCTTGCGCGGCATTACTCCAGCACCCCGACCAGCTTCTTGAAGACGTCGCCCCGGTGCTCGTAATTGTTGAACATGTCGAACGACGCGCACGCGGGCGAGAGCAGCACCACGTCGCCGGGGCCGGCCTGGGCGCGCGCGGCCTCGATGGCCGCCGCCATGGTCGGCGCCGCGCTGGTCGGGATGCCGGCGGCGGCCAGGGCGGCGGCGATCTGGGGCCCGTCCTCGCCGAGGGTGACCGCGTGGCCCACGCGCCCGCGCGCGGCCGCGGCCAGCGGGGCGAAGTCCTGGCCCTTGCCCTTGCCGCCGGCGATCAGCACGACGCGCTCGCCGAAGCTCTCCAGCGCCTTGATGGTGGAGGCGACGTTGGTGCCCTTGGAGTCGTTGTAGAACTGCACGCCGCGCAGGTCGCGCACGAACTCGATCCGGTGCTCGACGGCGCGGAAGCGCCCGACCGCGCGGCGGATGGCCTCGGCCGGCAGCCCCAGCCACAGCGCGCAGGCGGCGGCCGCCAGCACGTTCTCCACGTTGTGCTGGCCGCGCAGCCCGATCTCGGCCAGCGGCACGATCGCCTCGACGTGGCCGTTGAGCTTGGCCGCCACCCACCCGTCGCGGTTCACGAACACGCCGTGGGCGAGCGCGCGCTGCCGGCTGAACCAGAGCACGTGGGCGCGGGTGCGCGGGGCGAGCGCGGCGGTGGGCGGGTCGTCGGCGTTCAGCACCGCGCAGTCGGCCGCCGTCTGGTTGAGGAAGATCCGCGCCTTGGCCTCCACGTAGGCGGCGAAGTCGCCGTGCCGGTCGAGGTGGTCGGGCGTCACGTTGAGCACGGCGGCCACGCGCGGCTGGAAGGTGTCGATGGTCTCGAGCTGGAAGGACGACACCTCGGCCACCACGAGCCCGTCCACCGGGAACGTCAGCGCGTGGGCGGCCAGCGGCGTGCCGATGTTGCCGCCGACCAGCACCGGGCGCGGCTGCTCGGCCAGCAGGGCGCCGGTCAGCGCCGTGGTGGTCGTCTTGCCGTTGGTGCCCGTGATGGCGATCGTGTCGGCCTCCATCGCGCGCCAGCCCAGCTCGAGCTCGCCGATGAGCGGCACCGCGCGCGCGCGCGCCGGCGCGAGCTGCGGGCTGTCGAGCGGCACGCCGGGGCTCACCACGACGAGCGCGGCGCCCTCGACGTCGGGCACGCCCGTCACGACGCGCACGCCGAGATCGCGCAGCGCGGCCGCCTCGCGGCCGAGCGCCTCGAGCGGCTTGGCGTCGGCGGCGGTCACCTCGGCGCCGGCGGCGTGCAGCAGCCGCGCGGCGGCGATGCCGCTCCTGGCGAGGCCGACCACCGTCACCCGGCGGCCCGCCAGCGATCCGAGCCAGCCCCGACCCCGAAGTGCCAACTCCACGTCCTCCTCGCGGGCGATCACGCGATTGCCGCTCGCCCTACCGCAGCTTCAACGTCGTGAGCGCCAGCAGCGCCAGCGCGAAGGAGACGATCCAGAAGCGCACGACGATCTTGGGCTCCGGCCAGCCGCTCAGCTCGTAGTGATGGTGCAGCGGCGCCATGCGGAACACGCGCCGGCCGGTCAGCTTGAACGAGGCGACCTGCACGATCACCGAGACGGCCTCCACCACGTAGAGCCCGCCGATCAGCGGCAGCAGCAGCTCGGCCTTGGTCAGCACGGCCAGCGTGCCGATGGCGCCGCCCAGCGCCAGCGAGCCGGCGTCGCCCATGAAGACTTCCGCCGGATGGCAGTTGAACCAGAGGAAGCCCACCGCCGCGCCGATCAGCGCCGCGCAGAACACCGTCAGCTCGCCGGCGCCGCGGACGTTGAGGATCTTGAGATAGTCGGCCGCCCGGAAGTTGCCCGTCAGGTAGGCGATGATGCCGAAGGCGCCGCCCGCCATGACGATGGGGCCGATGGCCAGCCCGTCGAGCCCGTCGGTGAGGTTCACCGCGTTGGAGGCGCCGATCACCACCAGCGCGGCGAAGGGGAACCACCACCAGCCGAGGTTCACCAGCCAGCCCTTGAAGAAGGGGATGGCCAGCACCGGCTGCCAGCTGGCCTCCGGCTGCCAGTAGACGATCTGCAGCACCAGCAGCGTCAACAGGATTTGCAGTCCGAGCTTCACGCGCGCGCGCAGCCCCTTGCGCTTCTTGATCTTCGACCAGTCGTCCCACATGCCGATCAGCCCGAAGCCGGCGATGGCCAGCATCACCACCCACACGTAGCGGTTGGTGAGGTTGGCCCACAGGATGGTCGAGCCGAGGATGGCGGCCAGGATCACCACGCCGCCCATCGTGGGCGTGCCCTGCTTGGTGCGATGGCGCTCCGGCGTGTCCTCGCGGATCGTCTCGGCGCCGTACTGCATGCGCTTGAGGCGCGCGATGAGCCAGGGCCCGAGGATCAGCGAGATCACCAGCGCCGAGATCAGGGCCATGAAGGACCGGAACGTCAGGTAACGGAAGACGTTGAAGAGGATGTAGTCCTTGGCCAGCGGGACCAGGAAGAGGTAGAGCATGCCCGAGCCTCATTCCCCGTCCGACCGAGGACCCGTCCGGGCCAGGCGCGCGACGAGCGCGTCCACCACGCGCTCCATCCGCATCCCGCGGGAGCCCTTCACCAGCACGAGGTCGCCCGCGGTCACCCGCTTGAGCAGGTGGGCGACCGTGTCCTCGAACGTCGTCAGGTGGCGCGCCTCGGCGAGGCCGGCCTCCTTGGCCGCCTCCACCGCGAGCTGCGCGGCGCGCCCGAGGCCGACGAACTCGTCGGCCGGCAGCGCCGCCACCGCGCGGCCCACCTCGCGGTGGGCCTCGTCGGCGATCGCGCCCAGCTCCAGCATGTCCCCCAGCACGACGATCACGCGCCGGCCGCGGCGATGGGCGTGGACGGTGTCGAGCGCGGCCCGCACCGACACCGGGCTCGCGTTGTAGGTGTCGTCGAGGATCGACACGGCGCCGGCCTGGCGCCACACGCAGCGCCCGGCCACCGGCGGCACCTCCGCGAGGCCGCGCGCGATGTCGGCGAGCGGGATGCCGAGGGCCACGCCGGCCGCCGCCGCCGCCAGCGCGTTGGTCACGTTGTGACGGCCGGCCAGGGCGAGCGTGACGTCCCGGCGCTCGCCGCCGCTCTCCAGCGTGAAGCCGAGACCGCGCTCGCCGTCCACCGGCTCGCCCACCGCGCGCACGTGGGCGTGGCCCGCGCGGCCGTAGGTCACCACGCGCGCCCGCGTGTCGCGGGCCATGCCGGCCACGCGCGGGTCGTCGGCGTTCAGCACCGCCACGCCGTCGGCGCCGAGCGCGCGCACGAGGCCGGCCTTCTCCTCGCGCACGCCGTCGAGCGAGCCGAGGAACTCCGTGTGGACGGCGGCCACCGTGGTGACGATCCCCACCGTCGGCGCCGCCAGCGCGGCCAGCGCCGCAACCTCGCCCGGCGCGTTCGAGCCGATCTCCAGCACGGCCGCCTGGTGCTCGGGGCCGAGCCCGAGCAGCGTCAGCGGCAGGCCCCACTGGTTGTTGAACGAGCGCTCGGGCTTGAGCACGGACCAGCGCGTGGCCATCACGCCGGCCGTCAGCTCCTTGGTGGTGGTCTTGCCGTTGCTGCCGGTGACCGCCACCACCGGGATCGTGAAGCGGCCGCGGTGCCAGGCGGCCAGCCGGCCCAGCGCCTGCGTGGTCTCCTCGACGAGCACCAGCGGCACGTTGGCCGGCACGTCGTCGGGCAGCGCGTGCACCACCAGGCACGCCGCGCCGCGCGCGGCGGCGTCGGCCAGGAAGCCGTGGCCGTCGAGGCGATGGCCGCGGATCGCGAAGAACGCCTCGCCGACCGCGAGCGAGCGAGAGTCGATCGACACGCCGGTGACGGGGATGCCGAGATCGCCGGCCACCAGCGCGCCCTGGGTGGCGCGCACGATGTCCTGCACGGTGAACGGGGTCGCGCGGCTCATGGGCGCGTCCGCCCGGCCAGGATCTCGCGGGCCACCGCGCGGTCGTCGAAGGGCCGCGTGTCGGCGCCGATGATCTGGTAGGTCTCGTGGCCCTTGCCGGCGATCACGACCGTGTCGCCCGCGCGCGCCCAGCCGAGCGCCCCGCCGATGGCCGCGCGACGGTCGACGTCGGTCACGTAGCGCTGCTCGGCGCCGGCCACGCGCGTCACGCCGGCCACGATCTCGTCGAGGATCGCCTGCGGGCGCTCCGAGCGCGGGTTGTCGGAGGTGACCCACGCGCGGTCGGCCAGGCGCGCGGCGATCTCGCCCATGATCGGCCGCTTGGTGCGGTCGCGGTCGCCGCCGCAGCCGAACACCACCGCCAGCCGGCCCGGCGTGATCTTGCGCGCCGTGGCCAGCACGCGCTCGAGCGCGTCGGGCGTGTGGGCGTAATCCACCACCACCAGGAACGGCTGGCCGGCGTCGACCTGCTCGAAGCGGCCGGGCACGGTGGTCACCGGCGCCAGCGCCGCGGCGATCGCGGCCGGCGGCAGGCCGAGGGCCAGGCCGGCGCCGATGGCGCCGAGCAGGTTCATCACGTTGTGCTCGCCGATGAGCGGGGAGGCCAGCGTGACCGCGCCGCGCGGCGTCTCCACCGTCATGCGGATGCCCTCGAGCCCCGAGCGGTGCTCGCGGGCGCGCACCGTGGCGCTCGGGCCGAGGCCGAACGTCAGCGTGGGCAGGTCGAGGCCGCGCACCATCTCGGCGCCGGCCGGATCGTCGGCGTTGACCACCGCCCAGCGCGCGGGCTTGGGCGAGGCGGCCAGCTGCTCGAAGAGCCGGCGCTTGGCGCGGCGGTACTCCTCGAGCGTGCCGTGGAAGTCGAGGTGGTCCTGCGTGAGGTTGGTGAACACGGCGACGTCGAAGGCGAGGCCGTCCACGCGCGAGAGCGCCAGCGCGTGCGAGGAGACTTCCATGGCGACGCCGCCGACGCCGCGCTCGCGCATCTCGGCGAGCATGCCCTGGATGTCCAGCGCCTCCGGCGTCGTCTGGCCGGCCGGCCGCACCTCGTCGCCGAGCACGTACTGGATGGTGCCGAGGATGCCCGTGCGGAAGCCCCGCGCGCGCAGCAGCGCGTCCACCAGGTACGAGGTCGTCGTCTTGCCGTTGGTGCCGGTGATGCCGACCAGCGTGAGCGCGCGCGAGGGATGGCCGTGATAGGCGCCGGCCAGCCGCGCCAGCGCCGGCCGCACGGCCTCCACCAGCACCTGGGCCACGGCGAGGCCGGGCAGCGGCTCGCCCTCGGTGACGACCAGGGTGGCGCCGCGCGCGACGGCGTCGGGGACGAAGCGGCGAGCGTCCTGCCTGAAGCCGGGCACCGCCACGAAGCAGTCGCCGGCCTCCACGCGGCGCGAGTCCGCGGTGAGACCGCGCACCGTCGCCGGCGGCGCGCCGATCACCCGTCGCTCGGGGAGCGCATCGAGGAGCACGCTCACGGGCACGTCTGGTCTACGCACTTCGTGCTCTGGTCTGCGCCCTTCGTGCTGTGGCCTGCGCATGTCATCTCGCGGCGGCGCCCACCAGGGTGAGCCGCACGCGCGTCTCCGCCTCCACCGGCGCTCCCGGCGCCGGGCTCTGCTCCACCACGCGGCCGCGGCCGTCGAGATGCACGGCCACGTTGAGCGGCGCCAGGGTGGCCAGCGCCTGCCGCAGCGTGCGCCCGCGCAGCTCGGGCATCACCGGCATGCCCTCCGCGATGGCCGGCTCCGGCGGCGCGGCCGCCGCGGCCGCGCGCACGCGGGCGGCGGCGCCGTCGCCGGTCACGATCGCCAGCGGCGCGGCATCGCGCGGCACCACGTCGAGGTAGCGCAGCACCTCGCCGCCGATCGCCGAGAAGATCGGCGCGGCCGCCTCGCTGCCCCACTTCTCGTTCTTCGGCTCGTCGAGCATCACCAGCATCACGAGCCGGGGCGCGTCCGCCGGCGCGAAGCCAACGAAGGACAGCACGCCCGGGTTCCGCGAGTAACGGCGCGTGGCCGGGTCGAGCTTCTGCGCGGTCCCCGTCTTGCCGGCCACCTCGTAGCCGGCAATGGCGGCGTTGTGGCCGGTGCCCGCCGCCACCACCTGGGTCATCATCCGGGTCAGCGTGCGCGCGGTCTCGGGCGAGACCACCCGGCGGACCGGTTGCGGCTCGAACCGCCGGGTCTCCCGCCCCTCGGCGTCGAACAGGGAGCGGACCAGCCGGGGCTGCATCAGCACACCGTCGTTGGCGATGGCGCCGAACGCCGCGACCATCTGGAGCGCCGTGACCGAGACTTCCTGCCCGATCGACATCGTCGGCAGCGACAGCAGCGACCAGCGCTGGGGCTCGCGCAGGAGCCCGCGGCTCTCCCCGGCCAGGCCGATCCCGGTGGGGGCGCCGAAGCCGAACGCCGTCATGTAGCGGTAGTAGCGGTCGCGCCCCAGCGTCAGCCCGACCTTTATTGAACCCACGTTCGAGGAGTTTTGCAGCACTTCGCCGAAGGTCAGCCAGCCGTACGGCTTCCAGTCGTGGATGGTGGTCCTGGCGATCGTGATCTGGCCGTTCTCGGCCCAGATGCGGTCGTCGGGCCGCACCACGCCCTCTTCGAGGGCGGCGGCGGCCAGGATCACCTTGAAGGTCGAGCCCGGCTCGAAGGGATCGGTGACCGCGCGATTGCGCCAGACGTCCCTCGACGGCACGTCCAGGAACGTGTTGGGGTTGAACGTGGGGCGGATGGCGATGGCCAGCACGTCGCCCGTGCGCGGATCCATGACGACGGCCATGGCGGCCTTGGACTGCGTGCGGCGCCAGGCGGCGTCGATCTCGCGCTCGGCCAGGTACTGGATCGTGCGGTCGAGCGTGAGCATCACGCCGCGGCCCGGCGCCGGCGTCTGCAGCGTGGCCTCGGTGACGACCTCGCGGCCGAGCGCGTCGCGGCCGACCACGGCCTTGCCGGGCGTGCCGGAGAGCGTGTCGTTGAAGGCGCGCTCGATGCCCTCGAGGCCGCCGTCCACGCCGTCGAAGCCGACCACGTGGGCGGCCAGCTCGCGGTTGGGATAGAGCCTGAGCGGCTCGGGCAGGAAGCCGAGCCCCGGCTCGCGCAGCGCCTTCACCTCGGCCGCCGTCGCCGGCGGCAGCTTGCGCCGCAGCCAGACGAACGGCCGCCCGCTGGTGAGCTGGGCGTGGATGTCGCCCTCGGGGGCGCCGAGCAGCGGGGCCAGCCGCGCCGCCACGCGCACCGGGTCGCCGACGACGCGGGGCTGCGCGAAGAGCGACTCGGCCGGGCTCGAGGTGGCAAGGGCCGAGCCCTGGCGATCGACGATGGGCCCGCGCTGGGCCTGCAGCACGACGGTGCGGGAGTACTGGCGCTCGGCGAGGGCGGCGAGCTCGGCGTGGCGGATCACCTGCAGCCAGCCCAGGCGGCCGAGCACGCCGGTGAAGGCCAGCGCCAGGATGCCGGCGAGGACGAGGACGCGAGTGCGCAGGCCTGTCATTCGCGCCTCGGGGTCGGCTCGCCGGCGCGCGTCACCTGATGGGCGCTCTCAGCTCGGTGTCGGGCAAGGCCGCCACGCGGCTCCGGTGCGCCGCGGCCAGCCCGGTGCCGGCCGCCGTGTACTCGCGGGCGAGGCGGATCTGCGCGCGCTCGGGCGGGAGCAGGCCGAGCTGGCGCGCGCGCTGCTCGACGCGGCCGGGGGCCTGCAGCGTGGCCACCTCGACCTCGAGCTGGCGCAGCAGGCTCTGCGTCTCGGCGCGCTCGCGGTGCAGCCGCTCGAGCTGGTAGGCCAGGTGCACCTGCTGCACGCGCAGGCCGACGACGCCGAGGGCGCCCATCACGACCAGCGCGCAGACCACGAAGGCGGCGACCAGCGAGCGTCGCACGCGGGGATCCTGTTCACGGGTGAGTCGCTGACGGTTCATCACGGCAGCCGCTCCAGCACGCGCAGCTTCGCGCTCCGGGCGCGGGGGTTGGCCCGCACCTCGTCGTCCCCGGGCGTCAGGGGCGACGGCTCCAGCGCGGCGTACCCCGCGCGCTCGAGCGTCCGGAACGTCTGCTTCACCATGCGGTCTTCGCCCGAATGAAACGAGATGACGCCGAGCCGCCCGCCGTGGGCCAGCAGTCGCGGCCCCGCCTCGAGGGCACGCCGGAGGGCGCCCGGCTCGTCGTTCACGGCCATGCGCACGGCCTGGAAGGTGCGCGTCGCGACGTGCAGACGCCGCGGCCAGGCCTGACGCGGAACGGCCGCCCGCACCGCGGCGACGAGGTCGCCGGTGGTGGCGAGCGGCCGGCGGCGGACGATCACGCGCGCGATCCGGCGCGCGTACCGCTCCTCGCCGTACTCGTGCAGCACGCGGGCCAGCTCGGCCTCCGGCAGGTGGTTCACCAGGTCGGCCGCGGTCTCGCCCCGCGTCGGGTCGAGCCGCATGTCGAGCGGCTCGTCGCGCTGGAAGGACAAGCCGCGGCCGGAGGCGTCCAGCTGCCAGGAGGAGACGCCGAGGTCCAGCAGGATCGCGCGCGCCTCGCTGACGCCGTGGGTGGCGGCCACGGCCTCGAGGTCGGCGAAGCTGGCGTGGGCCAGGCGCACGCGGTCACCGAAGGGCGCCAGCCGCGCGCCCGCCTGCTCGAGGCTTGCGGGATCGGCGTCGAGGCCGAGCAGCCGCACGTCCGCGCCGCTCGACGCCAGCATTGCCTCGGCGTGACCGCCCATGCCCACCGTCCCGTCGATCACCCAGCCCCCGTGCCGCGGTCGCAGGAGAAACGCGACCTCGTCCACGAGGACGGGAACGTGAACCGCTAGACTCCGTACGCCGACAGCTTCTCGAACAGCGTCGGCAGCGAGTCGCCCTGCGTGCGCTCGTATTCCTCGAAGCGCGCGCGGTCCCACACCTCGAACATCTTTCGGCCGCCGCCCACGAGGGTGACGTCCTTGTTGTCGAGCCCGGCCTGCCTGCGCGTGTCGGGCGGCAGGAGGACGCGGCCGGCGCCGTCGAGGGTGGCCTCCTTGGCGCGCGACATGTACAGGCGCGAGAGCTGCCGCACCTCGGGCGCGAAGGTCGGCTGCGAGTTCAGCTTCTCCTCGATGCGCTGCCACTCCCGCAACGGGTGCACCTCCAGCGCGTGCTCGTTCGGGACCACGATCAGCTGCTCGGCGTGGTCGCCGTAGTCGGCCAGCGCGTCCCGGAACTTGGCCGGGACGCTCAGGCGCCCTTTCGGGTCGATCGTGTGCTGATAGCGGCCCCTGAACATTTGGAAGGGGCACCCTCGAAGGGTTCCCCTCTTCCCTCTCTTGGGAAGGGGCACCCTCGAAGGGTCCCCCTCACCACTTCATCCCACTTCGCCCCACTTGAGGGCCGAATGTACAATTGCCAAAAAACCCTGTCAAGGAAAAACCCGGGATTTTTTAAGGGAAATTTGGCTTCCGTGAGCTTCGACGACGGGTGGGGCCGGGCATCGCCCCCTCCCACCCCGGATGGTGGAGTTCGGGGACTAGCGGGGGCGGTAGTGCTGCTGGGCTTCGGGCAGCCACCTCTCGATCTGGGCGATCCGGGTGGCGTCGGAGGGGTGGGTGGAGAGGAACTCGAGCGGCTTGCCGCCACCCGCCGCGCTCATCCGCACCCAGAGGTCGCGCGCCGCCCGCGGCGGGTAGCCGGCCTGGGCCATGTAGATCAGGCCCAGGTGATCGGCCTCGGACTCCTGGGCGCGGCTCCACGGCAGCAGCAGGCCGACGGAGGCGCCGGCGCCGAGCAGCGCCGTCACCGACTGCACGACGACGGGATCGCGCGCGGCCAGCGCCGCCTGGGTGGCGGCCAGGCCCGATTGCACGAGCATCGACTGGCTGAGCCGCTCGGCGCCGTGGCGGGCGATGGCGTGGGAGACCTCGTGACCGAGCACGGCGGCCAGCCCGTCGTCGTCGCGGGTGATCGGCAGGATGCCGGTGTAGACGGCGACCTTGCCGCCGGGCAGGCAGAAGGCGTTCACCTGCGTGTCCTCGATGACGCGGAACTCCCACTGGTAGTCGCGGCGCCCGGTCGCCTCCGCGATGCGCCGGCCCACGCGCGTCACCTGCTCGTTGAGGCGCGGATCCGTCGAGACCTTGGACGTGTGCAGCACCTGCTGGTAGGCGTCGAGGCCCATCGCGACCTCGGTGGACTCGGAGATCAGCACGAGCTGCGAGCGGCCGGTCACCGGCACCGTCTCGCACGCGGCGAGCCCCAGCAGCACGAGCGTGACGAGCGCGCGAAGCACGCGCGGATTCTATCGCACTCGCCGCGGGCGCCAGCGGGTCAGCGGTTGCGCAGGCGGACCTCGGTGGTGAGGGTGGGGCCGAGCGTCGAGGTGAGGAAGGCGTGGGTGTGGTCGGCGCGGGTGCTGAGGGTGATCCGTACCGTGCGGACGGCGGCGGGGTCGGCCGTGGGCGCGCCGGCGGCGTCGAAGTAGGCAAAGGCGAGGGCGCGCACGCCGTTGATCACGGGCTGGCCGCCGCCGCCGGTGTCGCGGCGCAGGATGTCCTTGTCCAGGCGCCAGACGATCGTCTCGCCGGACACGGCGATGACCCCGTCGTGGTTCTTGTCCACGTGCAGCACCACGCGGGTCGGCTCGGCGACCGAGATCGCCGCCGGCCCGGCGGCGCTCATCCCCTGCCCGGCCGCGCGCACCTCGGCGGTGAGCCAGGTGAGCGCCGCGCGCGCGCTCTGCTGCGCCTCCACGCGCGCGGCGCCGACGGCCCACGCCCGCTGGCCCTGCTCGAGGGTGACGAGCGTGGCGCCGGCCACGAGCCCGAGCACGCTGATGGACACGAGCACGTCGGTGAGCGTCACGCGCGCAGCGTGGGCCGCGCGCGCGCGCCCGTCAACGTCCAATCATTCAGACGGCGCGCGCGGGGCTACCCGATCGGTGGCGTGTGCTGCGCCCACGGACGCAGCCGCTCGAACGCCGCCGAGGCCCGCAGCACGGCGGCATCCGCGAAGCGGCGCCCCACGATCTGCAGTCCGACGGGCAGCCCGGTCGCGGTGAAGCCCGCGGGCACGGAGGCGGCGGGCTGGCCCGTGAGGTTGAACGGGTACGTGAACGGGATCCACGCGTAGGCGCCGACGGGGCGGCCGGCGATCTCGGTGGGATTGTCGAGGCCGACCGGGAACGGCGGACACGCGATCGTCGGCGTGAGCAGCAGGTCGTACTTCTCGAAGAACGCGCGCGGATGCTGCCACCACGCGAGGCGATCGAACCAGGCCTGGACGTACTTCGTCGGCCCGTTGCGCAGCGTCGTCTCGATGATGCGCACGAGGCCGGCGTCGATCTCCCCGCGCCGGTCCAGGTAGGGCGCCAGGCGCGCGGCGATGCCGCCGCAGAAGACCTCGTACCACGCCTCCTTCGGCGAGGGCCAGCCGGGCTGCACCTCCTCCACGCGGCAGCCGAGGTCGCGGAAGGCGCGGGCCGCGCGCGCGCACACGGCGCTCACCTCGGGATCGACGCAGTCGGCGAAGCCGAGGTCGTCCGTCCACGCCACCCGCCAGCCCTTGAGCGAGCCGCCGAGGGCCTTCACGTAGTCGACGCGCTCGGCCGGCAGCGAGTACTGGTCGCGCTCGTCGGGCCCGGCGCACACGTTCAGCATCAGCGCGGCGTCCGCCACCGTGCGGGTCATCGGCCCCACGTGCGAGAGGCTCCAGGCGCCGCTCACCGGGTAGGTCGGGATGCGGCCGTAGGAGGCCTTGAAGCCGTAGATGGCGGTGCACGAGGCGGGAATGCGGATCGAGCCGCCGCCGTCGGTGCCGACGTGCAGCGGGCCGAGGCCGGCCGCCGCCGCCGCCGAGGCGCCGCCGCTGGAGCCGCCGGGCGTGCGCTCGAGGCTCCACGGGTTGCGGGTGACGCCGAACAGCGGGTTGTGCGTGGCGCCGATCCAGCCCATGGTCGGCGTGTTGGTCTTGCCGAGCATGATGCCGCCGGCCGCCTTCAGGCGCGCCACGATGGGCGCGTCCTCGGTCGGCACGTTGTCGCGGTAGATCGGCGTGCCGAACGTGGTACGGACGCCCCTGGTGATCACGAGATCCTTCACCGAGAACGGCACGCCGTGGAGCGGGCCCAGCGTGGCGCTGCGCTTGGTCAGCGCGCGCTCGGCCGCGCGCGCCTCGCGCCGCGCCTGCTCGGCCGTGAGGGTGACGAACGCGTTCAGGCGCGGGTTGAGCGTGTCGATACGGTCGAGGATCGCCGTCAGCAGCTCGACCGGCGAGACCTTCTTCGTTCGAATCAGTCGCGCCAGCGTCGTCGCCGGCTGCCAGTGCAGGTCCATGTCAGGGCGCTCTCCTAGACGGCGGGATGGACGCTCACGAGGGCCTAGTGTACGTCACCGGTCGAGCGGTGCCCGCCCGCCGCGCGCAGAGGTCGAGCGCCGCCTCCGGCCACGACGGGTGCTCGAACGTGAAGCCGCCCGCCCGGAGCCGGCCCGGCACCACGCGCCGGCTCTTGAGCACGAGCTCGGTCTCCGTGCGCATGAGGACGGCGCCGATCTCGAGCAGCCAGCGCGGCGCCGGCAGCCCCAGTGGCATCCCGGCGGCCTTCCGGAGGGCGGCCATGAAATCGCGGTAGGGCAGCGGCACCGGCGCCGCCAGGTTGACCGCGCCGTCCACCTCGCCGTGCGCGAGGAGCCAGCGCACGGCCCGGATGAAGTCGGCGTCGTGGATCCAGGAGACGTACTGGCGGCCGTCGCCGGCGGTGCCGCCGAGGCCGCGGCGCACGAGCGTCAGCAGCGTGTCGAAGATCCCGCCGCGATCCGGGCTCATGATCATCGCCGAGCGCAGCGCGACCTTTCGCGTGCGCGGCGTGACCGCCTCGGCGAGCGCGCGTTCCCAGGCCGTGGCCACCTCGGTGCTGAAGCGCCACGTCTCCGGCACGCCGGGCTCCCGCCCGCCGATGAGGCCGGTGGCCTCGTCGTTGGGGGCGTCGAAGCGGTGGGCGTAGATCGTGGCCGTGGACGCCTGCAGCCACACCGCCGGCGGCCGGCGCGCCCGCGCGATCGCCTCGCCGACCGCGCGCACCGAGTCCACCCGGGAGCGCAGGATCGCCTCGCGATTCGCGCGGGTGTAGCGGCAGTTCACCGAGCGGCCGACCAGGTTGATGACGACGTCGGCACCGTCGACCTCGCCCGCCCAGGCGCCGACGTCGTGCGCGTCCCAGCGCGCGAAGCGCCACGGCAGCGTGCGCGGCGTGCGGCCGAGGACGACGACCTCGGCGCCGATGGCCTGGAAGGCGCGCGCGAGCACCGTGCCCACCTGCCCGGTGCCGCCGGGGATGACGATCTTCACGGGCCGGCGCCCGGCCCCAGGTCGAGGCGGAAGCCCTTGATGACGACGCCGGGCGCGGGCTGGAAGTCGAGCTCGGGCGCGCGCACGAAGCCCATGCGCTCGTACATGGCCTTGGCGACACGCATGAGGTCCGTCGTGTGCAGGCTCAGGACCGGCGCGCCGGTCGCGCGCGTGCGCCGGATGCACTCGTGCATGAGCGCGACGCCGACGCCGCGGCCGCGGGCCGCCGGTGCCACCGCGAGCAGGCGCACCTCGGGCCACGGCCGCGCGGGGTCCCCGCCGGGCGCCGCCGGGTAGAGCAGGACGGCGCCGACGACGGCGCCGCTCTCCTCGGCCACGAGCTGGAGGGCCGGCGCCGGCGCCGCGAGCGTCGTCACGATGTTCCGGCGGTAGGCCTGCCAGAGCGGCGGCGGCATGCGCGCGGCGTACGGCTCGTAGGCGGCGAGCGTCACGTCGTGGATCGCGGCGCGGTCGCCGGCGGCCGCCTCGCGGATCGCCGGCGGGCGGCGCGTCTCACTCACCGGGGTCTCCCGCTGCACGAAGGCGAAGCGCGAGCCACGGCGCCAGGTGTCGTCGAAGCCCTCCAGGCCGAGCTCGCGGCGGCCGGCGTTGTCCCAGAGGCAGAGCACGTCGCGGCGGCCGAAGTAGCCGACCCACGGCTCGTGCAGGAACAGGATGGGCGCGGCGCGCTGCGCCTCGGGGTGCTCGATGCCGAAGTAGAGCGCGTCCTCGTAGGTCGGTGCCTGCAGCCCGCGGCGAGCCGCCTCGGCCAGGACCTCGGGCGCCGTCACCTCGCGCTCGAACTCCAGCAGCACCAGCTCGCGCACGCGCCGGCCGCCGGCGTGCCGCGCGGGAAAATTTTCCGAGAGCACGGCCGAGTGAGCGTAGCCGTACCGGCCCGCCTCCACGAGCGCCTCGGTGGAGCGGCCGTCGCCGACCGTGATGGTATAGAAGACCGCCACGGCTACGCCGGGGCGGTCCGAACGCGGAGGGCTGGGGCCATGTCGGGGCCCCCCATCTTAACCGGCCCCGCGGAGCCGGGGATCGAGCGTGTCGCGGAGGGCGTCGCCGAAGAGGTTGGAGCCGAACACGGCCAGGCTGATGGCGATGCCGGGGAAGAGCACCAGGTGCGGCGCCTTCTGCGCGTACTCGGCGGCGGAGACCGAGAGCATGCGACCCCACGAGGGATAGGGCTCGGGCACGCCGAGGCCGAGGAAGGACAGCGCCGCCTCCGTGAGGATGGCGCTGCCGAGCTGCGCGGTCACCAGCACGATGAACGGCCCCACCGTGTTGGGCAGCACGTGGCGGAAGGCGATGCGCAGGTGGCGTAGGCCCAGCGCGCGGGCGGCCTCGATGTACTGCATCTCGCGGATGGACAGCACGCTGGCCCGGATGATGCGCGAGGCGCGCGGCAC
>Ga0335084_10003328_pt1 | contig 15636 bp, 13 predicted proteins | sample Lox_Sample_44_FD_206721 | JGI IMG/M metagenome (GOLD analysis project Ga0335084, IMG submission 206721) | Soil microbial communities from Loxahatchee National Wildlife Refuge, Florida, United States - Lox_Sample_4.4 | ecosystem: Environmental > Terrestrial > Soil > Wetlands | place: USA... | reverse complement strand
GCACGCTCGCGCGCCGCATGAAAGACACGCTCGGCAAGAGCCCGCTCTCTTATTTCCAGGACCTGCGCGTCGAGCGCGCCGTGCATCTGCTGAAGACCACCAGCCACAGCATCGAGCGCATCGCGGCGATGGTCGGCTACGCCGACGGCGTCACGCTGCGCACGCTGCTCCGGCGCCGGCTCGGACGCGGGGTACGCGAATTGCGCTCGGCACGATAGGATGCCGCCGCGCCGAACGGTCCGAGAGCTTCCCGCGAGCGCCGTCGAACGGCCGCTTTGAGCGACACGATCGTACGGCCGGTCATGGCCCGGATTCAGCCGTTCGAGCGGGACGCGCCGACACCACGCCAGAGGCGGTAGTCCTCCGGCGTATCCAGGTCGAGCGCGAGGATGGGATCCGCGCGCACTCGCGCCTCGACGCCCGCCTTGGCAGCCGCCCGCCGATGCTCGTCCATGCTCCGCTCGCCGAAGCAAAAGAGATCGGCCCGGGCGGGGCGAACCGCGAGCAGGTTCGTGCCAGTGCCGTGCCGGTCGGGTACCAGTACGCAACCTGGCGCTTTCATCAAGTCCGCGACGACGCTGCGAAGTGCCTCCGGAGTCACGAGCACCAGGTCAACGGGGACGACCACCAGGGCCTCCGCGCCCTGCCCCATCGCGTGCCGCGCGGCGAGCGCGAGGACCGCGTTGAGCCCGCCGCCTGATCCTTCGCGCACCACCATGAGCCCCCATGCCGAAGCCTCGGCCACGATCGTGTCGGCCGTCGTGACGACGACGGTGCGCTCGGGGCCGAATACGGCCGAACAACACTCGAAGGTTCGCCGCGCGAGCTGGCGGTTGAGTGCGAGACGCTCGGACGCATCGAGCAACTCGGCGAGCCGCGACTTGCCTTGCGCCGGATCCTTGACCGGTACCAGCGCGAAGACGCCCCCGGTCACGCGCGAACCTGTTCGAGCACCGCCAGGCACGCTCGCGCAAGCCGCTGGCGGTCCGAGTCGCCGGCCATCAGCGTGTCCTCCAGCACCGGCCGAATGCCGAGCGCCTCGATCGGCGCAGCGAGCGCCGCATCGGCCCAGTCGATCACTAGCGCACGTACGGTCCCGCGGTAGTAGCGCGCGATCTCGAGCGCCGACGGCGCGATTCCCAGCTCGTCCATGATCTTCGCCGCCGGTCCCTTGACCGCGCGCCCGGCGATGATCGGCGACACTGCCACCGCGCGATCGCCGATCGCTTCGCGAACGCAGGGGACCGCCAGGATCGGCGCGATGCTTAGGTACGGGTTCGAGGGGCAGAAGAGGACACCCGCGAGATCGCTCCCGCGCAGCGCCTCGCGCAGTGCGGCGCTCGGGTGCGCACTCTCGGCGCCGCGATACTCGAGCCGCTCCACGCGCGGCTCGCAGCGCTCGCGCACGAAGTAGTGCTGGAACTCGAGCTCGCCGCGGTCGGTGTGCACGACCGTGCGCACCGGATCGTCGGACATCGGCACGACGGCGTGGCGCACCCCGAGGCGCGCGCAGAGATCGCGCGTGACCTCGGAGAGCGTCTCGCCGCCACGGAGCCGACGGGTGCGCTCGACGTTGGTTGCCAGGTCGCGATCGCCGAGCTTGAACCAGTCCGGGCCGCCGAGACGGGAGAGCGCCCCCATGAACGACCACGTCTCGTCGGCTTGCCCCCAGCCGGTTTCCGGATTCGCGATCCCGGCGAGCGTATACATCACCGTGTCGAGATCGGGTGACACGTGCAACCCGAGATGCTCGAAGTCGTCGCCGGTGTTGACGGCGATCACAAGGTCCTCCGGCGGTAGCACGCGCGCCAGTCCCGCGGCAAGCTTCGCGCCCCCCACGCCGCCTGCGAGCGCGAGGATCATCGGAAGAGATCCTGCTCGCGCGGCCGCTGCAGCTCGCGCGCGGTGCCGTCCCGGCGCGGCGACTCGATGCCCCGGATCAGGACGACCGGCCGCCCCTCCGCGGCCTGGCCCATCACCGCAGATGCGCCGGACGCGAGCTCGTCCGCGAAGCCGACCTCGGTGATCTGCAGCGCGCGCCCGTGAAGGTCGGGCGTCCCGCGCAGATCGACGAGGCCAGGGATGCCGCTCGCGCCGATCGCCGTGCCGACCGTCCCCCGCCGCCAGGCGCGCCCGAGGCTGTCGTTGATCAGCACGCCGACGTCGACGCCCGCGAGCTCGCGGATGCGCGAGCGCAGGCGCGCCGCGCTCGCGTCCGGATCGACCGGAAGGAGGAGCACCCGCTCGCGGCCGCGCGCGTCCGGCTCGACGTTGGAGCGGTCGATGCCCGCGTTGGCGAGCACGAGCCCGCGACGATCTTCCACCACGAGCACGTTCGGCGCGACGCGCAGCACCGCGCGCGACTCCCCGAGGACCAGCTCGACCACTCGCGGATCCTTGCCGCAGCGCTCGGCCAGCTCGAGCGCGCGCGGCGACGGCACCACCCGGTCGAGCACCGCGTATCGGTTCTCGCTCTTCGAGACGATCTTCTGCGCCACCGCCACAACGTCGCCGTCACGGAGCGCGAGGCCGGTGTCGTCCGCAGCCGCGAGAATCCGTACCGCGAGATCATCGCCCGGCGCGACCGGACCGATGCCGTCCAGCGCAATGAGGGTAAGGCTCGCGGCGGCGGACATGCGGACCGCTTACGCGGTGGCGGCGCTCGTCGTCGGGGTCGTGGCGCGACGGGGAACAGGGGTCAGCACGACCGGCGCGAGCGGCGCGGCGCCGAAGCTCGCGCGGCGCCGCTCCTCGTCGACCGTCCGGTACAGCGTCGTACGCTGCCCGGGGCGACGCCCCGCGTGCCGGATCAGCGCTTCCATCGCCTCGGGCGGAAGCTCCTCGCCGTGCTCGTTGCCCGCAGCGCGAGAGATGCTCTCGTTCATCAGCGTGCCGCCGAGGTCGTTCGCGCCTGCGGCGAGGCACGCGGCGGCGCCCGCGGGGCCGAGCTTCACCCAGGACACCTGGATGTTCGGAATCAGCGGATGCAGCGCGAGCCGCGCGACCGCGTGCATCAATAGTGTCTCCCGCCACGTCGGCCCGCGCCGCGCGCCCTCCCTAAGGAACATCGGCGCTTCCATGTGCACGAAGGGGAGCGGCACGAACTCCGTGATGCCCCCGGTCCGCTCCTGCAGGTCGCGCACCGCGGCGAGGTGCCGCGCCCACGCGTGCGGGGTCTCGACGTGACCGAACATGATGGTCGAGGTCGTGCGGAACCCCGCCCGGTGCGCCGCCTCGAGCACCTCGAGCCACTCCGCGGCGCCGAGCTTGTCGGGACAGATGCGCGTGCGCACCGCATCGTCCAGGATCTCGGCCGCGGTGCCGGGAAGCGAACCGAGGCCCTCGTCGCGCAGCCGCGCGAGAAACGCCGCGATGCTCACCCCGAGCGTGCGCGCGCCGTGCGTCACCTCGAGCGGCGAGAACGCATGGACATGCATCCGCGGCTCCGCCTGCCTCACGGCGCGGAGCAGCGCGATATAGGTCTCGCCGGTATAGGCGGGATGAATGCCGCCCTGCATGCAGACCTCGGTCGCGCCCCTCGCCCAGGCCTCCGTCACCCGGCGCGCGACCTCTTCGAGCGCGAGATCGTAGGGCTGGCCGCGCAGCGTCTCCGCCGTCCTGCCCTTGGAGAACGCGCAGAACCGGCAGCGGAACGAGCAGATGTTGGTGTAGTTGATGTTCCGGTTGACGACGTACCGCACCGTGTCGCCGGCGGCCGTCGCCCGCAGCTCGTCCGCCGCGGCGAGCAGCGCGGCGAGCGCGCCTTCGCGCGCCTCGAACAGCCGCACGATGCCCGCTTCGTCGAGCGGTCTTCCCGCGACGGCGCGCGCCAGCGCCGCGTCGAATGCACGGTGGCGCCCGGCCGCGCTCTGCGCTGTCACCGGCGGAGCGATGTCCGCGACGCCGGGGCTCCAGTGATCGGCGCGCGCGTAACCTTCGCTGTCGCTCGCCGCCAGCACTCGCCGCACGAGCGGCGAATCGAGCCACCGGGCGGGCTCCTTGACGTACGCGGGATAGACGGCGAGCCGCTCGACCGGCACGAGGCCGGCTGCGCGCGTCGCGCGCTCGAGCGCGGCGATCGGAGGCCATGCGTGCTCGGGGTTGACGTAATCGTCGGTGACCGGCGAGATTCCGCCCCAGTCGTTGATGCCGGCCTCGAGCAGCTCCGGAAAGCGCGCCTCGCTCAAGTTGGGCGGCGCCTGGATATTGGCCTCCGCACCGAGGATCACCCGCGCCGCGGCAGCGGTCCAGAGCAGGTCGTCGAACGCTGCGTGCCCGCTCGCACGCATCCGGGTGTCCGGTTTCGCGCGGAAGTTCTGCACGATGACTTCCTGCAGATGGCCGTGGCGCTCGTGGGCCTCCTTCAGCGCGACGAGCGCCGCGACGCGCTCGAGGCGCGTCTCGCCGATGCCGATCAGAAGACCCGAGGTGAACGGAACGCCGGCGCGCCCCGCCGCGTCGATGGCCTCGAGCCGCACCGCCGGCAGCTTGTCGGGGCAGCCGTGATGCGGGCCGCCCGGCTCGCACAGCCGGTCGGCGATCGATTCGAGCATCAGCCCCTGCGACACGCTGACTTTGCGCAGGCGGCGCGATTCCTCTTCGGAGAGCACCCCGGCGTTGACGTGGGGCAGCAGGCCGGTCTCGGCGAGCACTAGCGTGCACATCGCGGCGAGGTACTCGATCGTGGAGCCGTAACCCAGCTGCTCGAGTGCGGCCCGCGCGGCGGCATGGACCGATTCCGGCCGATCGCCCAGCGTGAAGAGCGCCTCCTTGCATCCGCTGTTCGCGCCCAGCCTCGCGATCTCCAGGACTTCGTCCGGCCGGAGGTAGGGATAGGCGACCTGCTTCGGCCCGCGCACGAACGTGCAGTAGCCGCAGGTGTTCCGGCAGAGGCGCGTGAGGGGGATGAAGACCTTGCGCGAGTAGCTCACGCGCGGACCGTGGCCCGCTTCACGCAAGGCTCGCGCCTGCGCGGCGAGCGCCGCGGGCGTCAGCCGACCGAGCCCCGCCAGGATCTCCGCCGCGCGCGCCGCGAGCTCGGGGGAAAGCGACGTCGCGGAGCTCGCCATGGTCGGATGCGCCGGTCGGAAGGCTCGGGGATTGTAGCGTCAGCCCGGCCGGATGCCGGTGATCCGGATGCCCGCGCCTTCGACCTTGTAGGTCCGGTTGATCCCGATCAGCACCGAGGTGAGCGCCTCGGCCGCAACGGAGTTCGCGAGCGGCCCGGCGTGCAGCGCGCGCAGGCCGGCTGCCTCCGCGAGGCGGATGGCGACCTCGCGGTCCTCGGGCCGGTCGCCGAACACCAGCACGTCGCAGTCGATCGGCTCGCCCTTCTGCAGCTTGAGCGCGGCCACGTTGTGGAACGCCGAGACGACGCGCGCCGCCTCGCCGAGCGCCCTCTGCGCCGCGACCGCCGCCGAGTCTTCCGGCGGCAGCTGCACCCGCGCGACTCTCGGCGGCACGAGCGGAACAGTCGCGTCGATGACGACCTTGCCAGCGACCGATTCGCGGATCTCCGCCAGGATCGCCTCGTGGGAGGCGAACGGCACGGTGATCACGACCACGTCCGCGGCCGCCGCGGCCGCGGCGTTGTGGAGGCTGCGCGGCGCGGGCATGCCGGCCGGGGGCGCAAGGCGCGCAGCGGCTTCCGCCGCCTTCGCCGCCTCGCGCGAGCCGATGATCACCGGGTAGCCGGCAGCCACCCACCGCATCGCGAGGCCGGTGCCCAGATCGCCGGTCCCGCCGATCAGGGCGACCGTCGGCCTGCCCGCGCTCATTGCCCGACGCTCAGCCCGCGAGCTTCATCTTGTCGAGCGGCACGACCTGGATGCCCTCCTGCTCGAGGCGGCCGCGCACCGCACCCGCCACGTCGACCGCCGTGGGCTCGTCGCCGTGCACGCAGATCGTCTCGACCTCGACCTTGATCGTCTTGCCGTTGCGCGACACGATCTCACCCTCGCGCACCATGCGCAGCACCTGCTCGACGGCCTTCGCCGGGTCCTTCAGCACCGTGCCGGGAATCGCGCGGGAGGCGAGGTTGCCGTTGTCGTCGTACTGCCGGTCGGCGAAGCCCTCGCGCGCGAGCGGCAGCTCGAGCTTCCGCGCGGCCGTCTCCATCTCGGTCCCCGGGAGCGCGACGTAGACGATGTTCCGGTCGACCGCCTTGATCGCGCGCCCGATCGCGAGCGCGTACTCGAGGTCCTCGGCCGCCATGTTGTTCAGCGCACCGTGCGGTTTGAGGTGCGTCACCTTGAGCCCCGCGTAGGCGGCCATCGCCTGCAGCGCGCCGATCTGGTAGGCGATCATGTACTCGAGGTCCGAGGCGCGCATCGTGATTCGCCGCCGCCCGAAGCCCCACAGGTCGTTGAAACCCGGATGCGCGCCGACGCTGCAGCCTGCCTCCTTGGCGAGCGTGACGAAGCGGTGCATCACCGTCGGATCGCCGGCGTGGAAGCCGCAGGCGACGTTCGCCGAGCGGATGATCTTGACGAGCGCCGCATCGTTGCCGACGTTGTAGACGCCCCAGCTCTCGGCGATGTCGGCGTTGAGGTTGATCTGCTGGGCCATGGTCGGGTCTCCGCTCCAGGAAACGCTGCAAAAGGCCCGCCGGCAGCGCGGCGGGCGTCGACGCGATGGTACTATATTTAGAACCATTGCCCCGGCGCCGCGCAGGTCACGACGCTTTCCGCTGCTCGGGTCCTCGCGGCCGGACCCGTACCCGGATTCACTGCCGGCAAGGTGCCCACGATCCGGGCCTTGCCGCCTTTTGGTACGCGGCCCCGCCGACGAATCGGCGGCGATTGCGTCGGCGCAGGCGCCCACCGGGATTGTCGTTTGCAGGCACACGTTCGGCGTCGTCCGGGGACGGGTTCCCGGGACCTGAAGCGCGCGCCACTAGGAACGGCGCGGAGCGGGCGCCTCGGCTAACGGGGGGCGCGACACCGCTAGGCCGAGCAGGAACGCGGCCGCGACGACGGCGATGACGGCGAGTCCAAACGCGAGCTCGCGCCCCTCGGCCCAGGCAGCAAGCGTGCTCGACCAGCGCCCGGCGACGGCGAAAGCGGCGACGCCGAGGCTCAGGGACACGACGGTGAGGCCGAGCAACCGGGAGGCGATGAGCGCGCGTGCGTGGGCGCTGCGCAGCAGCGCGGCGATCCACAGCCCGTTCGCGCCATCGACCAGCGTCATCCCGAGCATGAAAGCGAGGCCGAGCACGACCGCGTGCTCCCAGCCGCCGAACTGGTTCGCGGTGATCGCAAATAGCGCCGCCTGCGAGACCGTGTCGAACGACACGGCGAACAACCCGCCAACCAGGGCGATCGCGCCCGGGTGCGAGGTCCGCGTCAACCGGCCGAACAGGCGGCCGCGCAGGCCGACCGGCTGCACGGCCCGGTCGGCCGACGTCCCGAGCAAAGCGGCGCAGTTGAGCAGGCCGAGCGCGGTGAGGAACGCGATCGAGATCCACGCTCCGAGATCCTCCAGCCAGCGCGGTACGGTCCAGAGGTCCGCGGCGAGACCGACCGCGAGCGCCACGCCGAGGACGACCGCGCCGTGGCCGAGGGAGAAGAGCAGCCCGCACCAGCGGGCGAGGCGCGGATGGGCGAGGCTGTTGAAGCGCGCCAGCCCGTCGATCGCGACCAGGTGGTCGGCGTCGAGGCCATGCCTCAGCCCGAGCACGAACACGAGGGTGACGAGCGCGAGCCAATCGCCGGGGAGGGACGCCATCGCCGCGGGCCGGTTGCAGCTCGGCTAAAGGATCCTGGTGCGTGGCGCAGGCCCGGGGTTGGAGATCACGTCCTCTCCCCGTCAGGCCGCGACGCGGCGCGCCGGCGGCACGCGGTGCTGCGCGAGATACAGCGGCGTGCGCGACTTCGGCACCTTGAACACGAAGTGGTAGCGCGCCACGTGGTAGCTCGGATCGAAGCCGTGGAAGTTGAGCTTCATCCGCTCGAGTTCCTCGGCGCGGTGCTGCGCGAGCGGCTTGGCGGCCTCGTCGGCCGCGCGGCGCGCGCGCTTGCGCTCGAGGAGGTCGGCGTATTCGGGGCTCGCCGCGAGCGCTTCGGCGGCGCGCACGGCGCGCCCGAGGAAGCCGGCCACGTCATCGCCGTGCGCCTCGTCGATCAGCCCGAGCGCCGCCGCCTGCGGCGCGCCGATTGGCAGCCGGTTCTCGGTGATCGCGCGCGCGCGCTCCCAGCCGACCCGCCTCGGCAGCAGGTAGGTCCAGTACTCGGAGCCATAGAGGTTCCCCATGCCCTTGTAGTGTGGATTGAGGATCACGCCCGACCGCGCCAGCGCGCGATCGGCCGCGAGCGCGAGGAACACGCCGCCTGCGCCGGCGTTGCCCTGCAGCGCCGCGACCGTCAGGTGCCGGTCGCAAGTCAGGATCTCGAGCGCCACGTCGTCGATCGCGTTGATGTTGGCCCACGACTCGTCGGCCGGCGTCGCCGAGGCCTCGATCACGTTCAGGTGGATGCCGTTCGACCAGAAATCGGGCCCGCCCATCAGGGCGATCACGCGCGTCGGGCGCGACTTCGCGAAACGGATCGCCGCCGTCAGCCGCTCGCACTGCCGGGTGCTCATCGCGCCGTTATAGAAGGCGAAGTGCACGCAGCCGACGCCGTTGCGCTCGTCGTAGCGGATTTCGCGGTAAGTCGGTCCCGAGGTCTCGTCCAGGCGGGGCGCGGCGATCTCGGGCACGCCTGCCAGCCGGTCGCCGAGAAGCATCGTCGCCGGCAGCTTGAGCGTCGGCTCGCCCTCGCTCTTCGCCTTCAGGTGCCCGATCCAGACCGCGCCGTCGACGGTCGCGCGGAGGATCGCGCCCTCGCGCCGCGCGATCACGGCGCCGGGCCGCGCGCCGCGCAGCGTGTCCTCGGGATGCGCGTCGTAGAGGTAGACCGGCTCGCCGTACAGCTCGTCCAGCACGCCCGGCACGCCGTCCGCCGCCCGGATCTTCGCGAGCACCGTCGCGGCGCCGTCGCGTGACCAGTCGATCGCGCGGTCAGCCTGCTTCATCGGCGGGCGCAGCCGGCCGCGCACGCCGGGCCTCGCGTAATCGAGCGGCTCGGGCCGGGAGGGGGGCTTCTGAAGGCGCTCGAGCGCGAGCAGGAGCGCGCGAACGGCCGCCTCGGTGACCTCGTTGCGATAGAGGCTGCCCTTGGACGCCTCGCGCATCGGAAACTCGACCGACGCCCAGATCGGCCCGGCATCCATCTGCGCCACCGCCTCGAGCGCGGTCACGCCCCACGTCCGCTCGCCCTCCTGCACTGCCCAGTCGAGCGACGACGGCCCGCGGTCGCCGACGATGCCCGGGTGGATCACGATGCAGCGGCGGCTGCGCCACACCGACTCCGGGATCGCGCGCTTGAGGAACGGCGCGATGATGACTTCGGGATCGGCGAGCCGCACCGCCTCCTCGGTGACCGGGTCGTTCACGTCGAACTCGATCGACACCTCGTGCCCGAGTGCCCTCAGCTCGACGTACAGCCGCTGGGCGAGGCTGTTGAAGGCGTGGGTAAGGAAGAGGATGCGCATTAGCAGATCCTCGGGAGCTGCTCCCCGGCCAGCCAATCGACCATGCGCGAGCCGCCGAAGCCCGTCTCGAGCTGGACGAACCGGTAGGGGTCCTCGACCACCTCGCCGATGATCGCGGCCTGCCGGCCGAGCGGGTGCGCGCGCATCGCGCCGAGCAGCCGCTCGGCGTCGGACGCGGCGCAGATCGCGACGAGCTTGCCCTCGTTGGCCACGTACAGCGGATCGAGACCAAGGAACTCGCACGCCGCGTGCACCTCGGGCCGCACCGGGACGTCGTCCTCGCGGATATGGATGCCGACCCCCGACTGCCCGGCGAACTCGTTCAGCGTCGCGGCGAGCCCGCCGCGCGTCGGGTCGCGCAGGCAGCGGATGCCCGCGACCGCCTTCACCATGTCGGCCACGAGACCGTGCAGCGCCGCGGTGTCGGAGCGGATCGTGGTCTCGAACTCGAGGTTCTCGCGGAACGACATGATCGCGACGCCGTGGTCGCCGAGCGTGCCCGAGACGAGCACCTTGTCGCCCGGGCGCGCGCGGTCCCCCGAGATCTCTACGCCCTCGGGCACGATGCCGACGCCGGTCGTGGTGATGAACACGCCGTCGCCCTTGCCCTTCTCCACGACTTTCGTGTCGCCGGTCACGATCGGGACCCGCGCCTCCCGCGAGGCCGCCGCCATCGACTCGACGATGCGCTTCAGGTCGGCGAGCGGAAAGCCCTCCTCGAGGATGAACGTCGCCGAGAGATAGAGCGGCCGCGCACCGGACATCGCCACGTCGTTGATCGTCCCGTGCACCGACAGGCAGCCGATGTCGCCGCCGGGGAAGAAGAGCGGCGAGACGACGTGGCTGTCGGTCGCCATGACCATGCGGCCCGTCGGCACCGCGAAGCACGCCTGGTCGTTTAGCTGCCGCAGCCAATCGTTGTCGAACTGGGCCACGAAGAGCTCCTCGATGAGCTGCGCCATCGCCCGCCCGCCCGAGCCGTGGCTCATGTCGACGCGCCCGCCCTTGAAGTCGATCGGCCGGACGTAGTCCTTCCTCACCGCTCCGCTCACGCGGCCTCCCGATCACGGAACCGGCCGTAGGTGTACCAGGCCGCGCATGCGCCTTCGCTCGAGACCATGCACGAGCCCATCGGGTTCTCGGGCGTGCAGACGGTGCCGAAGAGCTTGCAGTCTCGCGGGCTCTTCGCCCCGCGCAAGATCGCCCCGCACTCGCACGCCTTGTTGTCGGCGACCGAGCGGTAGACGATGCCGTAGCGCTGCTCGGCGTCGAAGCGCCCATATCTCGGCTTGATGCGCAGCGCGCTGTAGGGCACCTCGCCGAGGCCCCGCCACTCGAACGAGCGGCGCAGCGTGAACACCTCGGCCACGAGCGCCTTCGCCTTCGCGTTGCCCTCGCGCGTGACCGCGCGTACGAACTCGTTCTCGACCTCGCTCCGGCCCTCGTTCACCTGCTTCACGAGCATCAGCACCGCCTGCATGACGTCGAGCGGCTCGAAGCCGGCGATCACCACCGGCTTCGCGTACTCCGCGGCGAAGTACTCGTACGGCGCGCTCCCGATCACGCACGAGACGTGCGCCGGGCCGACGAAGCCGTCGAGCGGCACGGTGCCGATGCCGCGCACCTGCGGCGACTCGAGGATGCTCGAGATCGCGGCCGGCGTCAGCAGGTGGTTGCAGAACACCGAGAAGTTGGCAAGCGACTCTCGCTCGGCCTCCAGGATCGCGAGCGCCGTCGGCGGCGTGGTCGTCTCGAAGCCGATGGCGAAGAAGACGACGTCCTTCGCCGGGTTCTCGCGCGCGATGCGCAGCGCGTCGGCCGCCGAGTAGATCATCCGGATGTCGGCGCCCGCGGCCCGCGCCTTCATCAGACTCGTGCGTCCGGAGGCGGGCACCCGCATCGTGTCCGCATAGGTGCACACCGTCACGCCCTGCTCGAGCGCGAGCGCGAGCGCGTTGTCGATCCGCCCGATCGGGAGTACGCACACCGGGCAGCCGGGGCCGTGCACCATCGTGACGCTCTCCGGCAGCAGCTCGGTCACGCCGTACCGCGAGATCGCGTGCGTGTGTCCGCCGCAGAACTCCATGAAGCGGTACCGGCGGCCGGGCTCGACCGCGCGCTCGATCTTCCCGGCGAGCGCGCGCGCGAGCCCGCCGTCGCGGAACTCGTCGACGAACTTCACGGGGTTGCTCCCTGCAGCGCGTCGACCTCGGCGAACAGCGCGAGCGTCTTTCGCGCCGCCTCAGGATCGAGCCGGCTGATCGCGTAGCCGACGTGGACGATCACGTAGTCGCCCTCGACCGCCTCGGGGACGAGCGCGAGCGAGATCTGCTTGCGCACGCCCCCGAGATCGATGAGGGCATCATCGCCTTCAAGGCGCTTCGCCACCAAAGCCGGAATCGCGAGGCACATGCCGCTAGCCTCCGTGAATGGCCCGGGCGACCGCCGCCTGCCCGAGCGCCAGCCCGCCGTCGTTCGGCGGCGCCTGGCGCGCCTCGAGCACGGCGAGGCCGGCGCGCTCTAGCCGCGCCCGAAGTCCGCTCGCGAGAATCCGGTTCATGAAGCAGCCGCCGCCGAAAACGACGGTGCCGAGCCCGGCCTCGCGCGCAGCGCGCGCGGTCCAGTCGGCGAGCCCCGCGATGAGTGTCGCGTGGAAGAGCGCTGCGCCGTACGCCGGGTCGTCCAGATCGGCGAGACGCGCGACAAGCGGCAGAGGATCGAGCACGCCGCCCGCGATCCGCCAGCCCGCGTCGAGGGCCGCGACGGCACCGTGGCGCTCGGCGAGCCCCTCGAGCAGCATCGGCGCCTGGCCCTCGAACGCGCTCACAGCGCGCACGCGGAGCAGCCCCGCCGCCGCGTCGAACCAGCGGCCCGCACTGGACGTGGGCGGGCAGTTGAGGCCCCGATCGAGCATGCGCGCGACGGTCGCCGCGGCCGGGCGATCGAAGCGCGAGGGGATCTCCGCGCCACGACCGAGCGCATGGAGCGCTGAAGCGGCCATGCGCCACGGCTCGCGCGCGGCGCGGTCGCCGCCGGGGAGCGCGAGCTCGCGCAGGTGTCCCACCCGCCGCATCGCGCCGCCCGCGAGGCGAAGCAGCTCGCCGCCCCACACGCCCCCCTCGGAGCCCAGCCCGACGCCGTCGAGCGCGAGTCCGAGCACCGGTGTCTCGACGCCGTGCTCCGCCACGACCGCGGCGATGTGAGCGTGATGGTGCTGGACGCCCGCAGCCGGGATCCCGTGCTCGCGGGCGAACGCCGCGGCGAACCGCGTGCTATGGAAGTCCGGGTGGAGGTCGTGCGCGACTGCTTCCGGCTTGACGTCGAGCACGGCGAGCAGGTGAGCCGCCGCTTCCTCGAGCGCCCGGGCAGTCGGAGCGTTGTCGAGGTTGCCCACGTGCTGCGACAGGAATGCCTCGTCGCCGCGGGTGACGCAGACCGCGTTCCTGAGGAAGGCCCCGGTGGCGAGCACCGCGGGTCCCGCGGCCCGCAGCTTGATCGCGACCGGTGTGAACCCGCGGGCGCGCCGGATGAACGCCGGCGCGCCGCCGTCGCTCCGCACGACGCTGTCGTCGCAGCGCACGAGGATTTCGCGATCGTGCGTGACGAACGCGTCGGCGATGCCACCGAGCCTTCGGAACGCCTCCTCCTCCGTCGTGACCAGCGGCTCGCCGCCGGGATTGGCGCTCGTCATCACCAATACGAGCGGCTGCGGTGTCCCGAGCCACCGGGTGCCGGCCGGGCGCCCGGCAGCCTCGTGGAACAGGAGATAGTGAAGCGGCGTGTACGGAAGCATGACGCCGAGCCACGCGAGACCCGGCGCGACGCCGGGCAGGAGCTCGTCGCAGGCTGCCGTCTTGCGCACGAGCACGATCGGGCGCTCGCGCGACTCGAGCAGCCGCCGCTCCTCGTCGCCGACGAGCGCGAAGGGCGCCGCCGACGCCGCGCCCGCCACCATCACGGCGAACGGCTTCTCCTCCCGAGCTTTCCGGAGCCGCAGCCGCGCCACCGCCCGCGCATCGCGCGCGTCGCAAGCGAGGTGATAGCCGCCGAGCCCTTTGAGCGCGAGGATCTCGCCGCGGGCGAGCCGCGCCACCGCCGCGACGATCGCCTCGCCGCCGTCGCCGACCGTGCCGTCGTGGTCGCGAAGCTCGAGCCGCGGCCCGCACGCCGGACAGGCGTTGGGCTGGGCGTGGAAGCGCCGCGTCACCGGGGCCCGATACTCGGCACCGCAGCGCTCGCACAGCGCGAACGCATGCATGCTGGTGTTGGGACGGTCGTAGGGGAGCCGCGCGGTGATGGTGTAGCGCGGGCCGCACTGCGTGCAGTTGATGAACGGGTAGCGGTAGCGGCGGTCGCGCGGGTCGAAGAGCTCTTCGAGGCAGTCGGGGCACACCGCGACGTCGGCCGCGATGCCGGTCCGCGCGCGGCCGCCAACGCTCGTCTCGATCGCAAAACCGCTGCCGGCGCGCGGCGGCGCATCGCGAGCCTCGATCGCGTCGATGCGCGCGAGCCCCGGCGCCTCGCCGGGCAGGCGGTCGAGGAAACGGTCGAGCGCCGTCGCGTCCCCCTGCACTTCGATCGCGACGCCATGCGCGTCGTTGCGTACGAAGCCGTCGAGGTGCAGCTCGTTCGCAAGCCGCCACACGAACGGGCGAAAGCCCACGCCCTGCACCGCCCCGCGCACGCGAATCGCACGACGAGCGACGGTCGACTGGCGCGGCGCGGCAACGGTCACGTCAGCTTGCTCCGCAGCTCGGCAACCTGCGCCTCGAGCCCGGCGAGCCGCGCCTTCAGCGCACCGATCGATTCGTCGCGAGGCGTGCGTGCACCCTCCGCGCCCTGCTCGATCCACCCCAGCCATTCGTCCATGCCCTGGCCTTTCGTGGCAGAGACCTCGATGACGCGGATGCCGGGATTGACGCGCCGCGCGGATGCAACGCACTTTGCGACGTCGAAGTCGACGTGCGGCAGCAGGTCGATCTTGTTGAGCAGCATCAGGCTCGAGCGCCGGAACATGTCCGGGTACTTGAGCGGCTTGTCGTCGCCCTCGGTGACCGAGAGCACGACGACCTTGTGCGCCTCGCCGAGGTCGAACCCGGCCGGGCAGACGAGGTTGCCGACGTTCTCGATCATCAGCACGGCTCCCGCCGGCGGCGCGAGGCGCTCGATCGCCTTGCCCACCATCTCGGCGTCGAGGTGACAGCCCTTCCCGGTGTTGATCTGCAGCGCGCGCGCTCCGGTCGCGCGGATGCGGTCGGCGTCGTAGCTCGTTTCCTGGTCGCCTTCGATCACGACGACCTCGTGCCTTCCCTTTAGCGCCTCGACCGTCTTGACGAGGAGCATCGTCTTGCCCGAGCCGGGGCTCGAGACCAGGTTCACCGCGAAGATGCCGCGCTCGACGAGGCGCTTCCGGTTCGCCGCCGCGAGCGCATCGTTCTTCCCGAGGATGTCCTGCTCGATCTGCACCATGCGCGCCTGGGACGCCCCGGGCGCGTGTGCGCCCGCCGGGCCCAGTCCGTAGTGCAGATCCTGGTGACGATGGTCGTGGTGCCCGTGTTCATGGCCGCGACCATGCTCGTCGGCGTGATCGTGCGGATGGCTGTGCACGGTCCCGTCCGCATGACGATGCTCGTGCGCGTGGGCATGGTCGTGGTCGTGACTGTGGCCGTGCTCACCGGCTTGGTCGTGCGGATGGCTGTGCACCGTGCCGTCGGCGTGGACGTGGGCGTGATCGTGCGCGTCCTCGATCCGGGTCTCGTTCTGGCCGCAGCCGCAAGTCGTGCACATGTCGGTCCCTCACTCGATCTCGATGTCCTTGACGCGCATGTCGTCCCCGTCGGTGACCTGAAGCTGGTAGCTCCCGCAGTGCGGGCACGCCTCGCCGAGGCGCGCAAGCGGCACGGTCCCACAGCACTTCATGCACCAGGCCACCCCGCACGTGGCGTCGATGTCGAGCCGCGCACCCTGTGCGATCCCGTGCCGCGTCACGACGTCGAACGCGAACCGCAGCGCCTCCGGTTCGACGTGCGAGAGCTGCCCGATCTCGAGGCGCACCGCGCGCACGCGGGTCGCGGCGTGCTTGCGCGCGGTGTCCTCGACGATCTG
>Ga0335084_10003325_pt1 | contig 15648 bp, 12 predicted proteins | sample Lox_Sample_44_FD_206721 | JGI IMG/M metagenome (GOLD analysis project Ga0335084, IMG submission 206721) | Soil microbial communities from Loxahatchee National Wildlife Refuge, Florida, United States - Lox_Sample_4.4 | ecosystem: Environmental > Terrestrial > Soil > Wetlands | place: USA... | reverse complement strand
CGCCATGGCTGCCGCCGCTGCGGTCACCGGCCGGCTCACCGACGTCCGCACCCTCAATCCCTCTCCCCCATCGGGGGAGAGGGCAGGGTGAGGGGGCAAGCCATGGATCCATTCACGAAACTCACGGCCGGCGCGGTCCCCATGGACCTGCCGAACATCGACACCGATCGCGTAATCCCCGCACGCTTTCTCCGGAAGTCCAAGGAGGCGGGCCTGGGCTCGTATTTCTTCCACGATGTGCGGTTCAACCCTGACGGGTCCGAGAACGGCGACTTCATCCTGAACCAGGCGCCCTACCGCGAGGCGAAGATCCTCGTGACCGCGGAGAACTTCGGCTGCGGCTCCTCGCGCGAGGCCGCCGTGTGGGCGCTCATGGGCTCCGGCTTCCGCTGCGTCATCGGCCCGTCTTTCGGAGACATCTTCTTCGAGAACTGCTTCAAGAACGGCGTGCTGGCGGTGGTGCTTCCGGCGGACGAGGTGGCGGCGCTCCGGCGCCAGCTCCACGACCATCCTGGGGCGACCATCTCGGTTGATCTGGCGAGCCAGATGCTCACCGCGCCCGACGGCACCACGCGCCGCTTCGAGGTGGATCCGTTCCGCAAGCAGGCGCTGCTCAAGGGACAGGACGAGATCGCGCTGACCATGGAGTACACGCGCGAGATCGAGGCATTCGAAGCGCGGCACGCTGCCGAGATGCCGTGGATCGTGGTGGGCGGCGCGTGATGGACGGAGAGCTTCGCCTGGACGGCAAGAGCGCGGTGGTCGTCGGCGCGGCCCAGGGCATCGGGCGCGCCATCGCGCTCTGCTTCGCGGGGGCGGGAGCGCATGTGCTTTGCGCCGACATCAACGAGGGAGGTGCCAAGGCCACGGCGGCGGAGGCGGAGAAGCATGGCGGCAAAGCCGCGGCGGCGCGTGTCGACGTGACCAGGTCGGCCGACGCGCAGGCGCTGGCCGCGCGCGCGGTCGATGTCTTCGGCGGGCTCGACGTCCTGGTCTTCGGTGCGGCTACACACGATGCGACGGCCACCGTGCCCGAGCTGGAGGAAAGCGTGTGGGATCAGGTGCTGCGCGTCAACCTGACGGGCGCCTACCTGGTCAGCAAGGCGTGTTTGCCCGTCATGATCAGGAGCGGCGGCGGCAGCATCATCCTGATCGCTTCTCAGCTCGGCCGCGTCGCCTCGCCAGGCCGCGCCGCGTATTGCGCGACCAAGGGCGGGCTCATCCAGCTTGCCAAGGTCATGGCTGCTGACCATGCGGCCCAGGGTATACGCGTCAATACGCTCTCTCCCGGGGCGGTGGAGACCGACCGGCTCGTGCGCCGATGGGGAGACATGGGCAAGGCGCGCGAGATCCTGGCGCCGAAGCATCTGCTTGGACGTCTGGGCCAGCCTGACGAGATCGCGCGCGCGGCTTTGTTCCTGGCGAGTCCGGCATCGAGCTTCATGACCGGCGCCGATCTCCTCGTGGATGGCGGTTACACCGCCGTCTGACTTCCACATATTGCGGATCTCAGTCCTTCTCCCCACTGTATCTTGTAGTTGTTTATACTAAACATATGACGTGTAATATCTCTGTTCCTTTAATAAGACCTCAGCCATGGCCACCTCGATCGCGTCCTTGCCCCCGCCAGGGTGGGACGGTGAGGGGCTCGATGGCTTGCTGGCGGCCTTCCTCCCCGGCCGTCTCAGCGAGATCGTCGGGCCCCGATCCTCCGGAGGCGGCAGCCTGCTGCTGGCCCTTCTCTCTCGCGCCACCACGCGCGGTGGGCTGGTGGCTCTGGTGGACGCTTCTGACTCGCTCGATCCGTTAACGGCGGCGCGCGCTGGGCTCGACCTGCGCGCGCTGCTCTGGGTTCGATGCGGAGGACGCCCGGCTTCGGCGTGGAGCGCAGCGGATCTTCTCGCACGCTGCCCCGGCTTTAGGGCGATTGCGCTGGATCTGGGGGCCGCGGGGCATGCTGCGCCGCCTTCCCTGGGCACTCGCCTCCAGCGCGCAGCGGAGGGAAGTGGGGCCGCGGTCATCGTCCGCACCCCGCGGCATCTCCTGGGTGGTGCCGCCGCGCTGGTGGTGTCGGTGCGCCGCGTGCGGACGCGCTGGATCGGCGCGGATCAGCCAAAGCGCCTGGGCGGGCTCGTCTCCGAAGCGCGCGTGCTGCGATCCCGCGCGGATCCGCGCCTGGCCACGCCGGAGCGTGCCTGGCTCATCGAGTGGCGGGCATGACGCGCATCGCCTGTCTCGTCGTCCCCGGCGCCGACGAGCGAATCCAGCGGCTCTTGCTCGAGACGGCGCTGGCGCATTCACCCTCGGTGGAGGACGGCGGTCCGGGCGTCGTCTATCTTGATCTCCGCGGGCTCGAGGCGCTCTTCGGTGGCGAGAAGGAGATCGCGCGCCGGCTCCTGGACACCATCGCCGCACGCGGGCTCACCGGGCGGATCGGCATCGCGGGCAGCCGCGCGGGCTCGCGCTTCGCGGCGCGGAGCGGCGACGGTATCACCATCATCCCGCCCGGCTGCGACGCCGGGAGGCTCGGGCCCGCGCCATTGGCCCTGCTCGATCTCGATCCGCGCATGGCCGCGCGCTTCGGCCGCTGGGGCATCCGCACTCTCGGAGAATTGGCCGACTTGCCGTCGCGTGGGCTCGCCGAGCGCTTGGGCGACGAGGGGCCGTGGCTCCAGCGCCTGGCCCGCGGCGAGGATCCGACACCACTGCGCCTCTGGACGCCGCCGCCCGTCTTCGAAGAGTCGGCCCAATGTCCCTGGGGCGTCGCGACCCTCGATCCTCTCGTCGATCTCGCGGCGGATCTCGCCGGGATTCTCTGCGCGCGGATGATCCGGCACGGCTTCTCGGCCGACGCCTTCGAATGGTCCTGCCGGCTGGCCGACCGGACGGCGCATGCAGGCGCCTGCGCGCCGCCGGCGCCGCTCGTAGATCCCGGGGCCGCCGCCGCTCTCATACGGTCGTCGCTCGAAGCGCATCCGCCGCGCGCCGCGGTGGAGGAGATCACGCTCCGCGCGCGTCCCGTGCGTGTGGCGGTGGCCCAGCCGCGCTTCGACGAGCCGCCGCGCCCGAGCCCGCGCCAGCTCACGGCAACCCTGGCGCGTCTTGGCGCGCTCGTGGACACGCGCGGCGTCGGCTCCCCGGTCATTCTCGACACGCACAGGCCCGACGCCCATCGGATGACGCCGTTCACTCTCGGGCGCGAAGCTCCCTCACCCTTGACCCCCCCCTCACCCTGCCCTCTCCCCCCTTGGGGGAGAGGGAATAGAGGTCCTTCTCCCCTCAGGGGAGAGGGCCGGGTGAGGGGGGGGCCAACGGCGAGTGGTCCCAAGGCGAGAAGCCCGATTCTCGCCATGCATCGCATGCGTCCGCCGAGGCCGGTAGAGGTAACGGTTGCCGCTGGTATCCCCGCTCATCTCCGCGCGGCCGGCCTCACGGGACACATCGTCGCGGGCGCGGGACCATGGCGGATCTCCGGCGATTGGTGGACGGATGCGTCTTTCGCCCGGGACGAGTGGGACGTGGAGCTCGCCGACGGCACGCTCTGCCGACTGGCGCGAGACGGCCGCGGCTGGCGCCTCGAGGCCATCTACGATTGAGGAACGCGTGTCGAGCTTCGGTCGAAAACCTTCTCAATATTCAGTCGGAGTAAAAGTATGGACGCAATCTCGCTGGGAGTGGAGCGTGAAACCGAAGTGGCCAAGGATCGCGACGATCTCCGCGCCTGAGAGGCGGCGGAGCTTAGGCATGCGTGGGCGAGAGCTCCATCGTCACAACAACGGTGGGATTTGGGGCCAGCCCCAAGGCGGCCAGATCCTCATCGGCCAAATGGAGAGCGACGGCTTCCTGAAGGTGCCGGGTCACCTCGTCAAGCGTGTGGCCTTGGGTGACTACCGGGATCTCGAGGCATTCCGCCACGTATCCCGACTCTTCTCCTGGGCGAATCACCGCCATGATTGTGTGCTGAAGCATTTCTCTCCCCCTTTGCACAAGTCAGTATAGCGCGACTTCGATCATGTTCATCGAGCTCCACGCCAAGAGCGCCTTTTCCTTCCTCGAGGCCGCGGCGCTGCCCGAGACGCTGGCCGAGCGCGCCGCCGCCCTCGGGCAGCGGGCGCTGGCGCTCGTGGACGCCGACGGCGTTTACGGCGCGCCGCGCTTCTATCGCGCCTGCACGCGCCTGGGCCTGACGCCGCTGGTCGGCGCCGAGATCAGCATGCAGGACGGCGGCCGGCTGCCGCTCCTGGTGGAAGATCGTGAGGGCTATAGGAATCTCTGCCGCCTGCTGACGCGGATCAAGATGCGCGCGCCCAAGGGACAGGGCGCCGCCGGCTGGGAAGACCTCGAGGAACATGCGGGCGGTCTCGTCTGCCTGACGGGCGGCGCACACGGGCCGGTGGCTCATCGGCTCGTCCACGACGGCGATGAGGCCGCGCGCGGCACACTCGACAGGCTCGCCGGACTTTTCGGCCGCTTCAATGTCTACGCCGAGCTCCAGCGTGATCTCAGCCGGGAGCTGGAAGCCCAGAACGAATGGCTGCGCGCCGGAGCGGAGCGCCTGGGACTGCCGCTCCTCGCCAGCAATGCTCCGCTCATGGCCGAGCGCGGCGAGCGGCCATTGCTGGACACGCTGACGTGCATACGCCACGGCACCACGCTCGCCGAGGCGGGCCGGCTCCTCGCGCGCAACAGCGAGAGGTTTCTCAAGCCCGCGCCCGAGATGGAGCGGCTCTTCGCCGACTGCCCGGCGGCCGTGGCCAATACCGGCGAGCTGGCGCTGCGCCTCGCTTTCACGCTGAAGGATATCGGCTACCGCTTCCCCGATTACCCGCTGCCGCCCGGCCAGACGCCGATAGGCTTCCTCCGCGCGCTCTGCGAGCGGGGCGCGAAGACGCGCTACGGCGCGGGGCCTCTCGCGGAGCGCGCGAAGCGCCAGATCGAGCGCGAGCTGGATCTCATCGGCCGCCTCGACCTGCCGGGCTACTTCCTCATCGTGTGGGACCTGATCGAGTACTGCCGGCGCCACGACATCCTGGTGCAGGGGCGGGGCTCGGCCGCCAATAGCGCCGTGTGCTATGCGCTGGGCATCACCGCCGTGGACCCGGTGGGCATGGAGCTGCTCTTCGAGCGCTTCCTCTCCGAGGAGCGCGGCGAGTGGCCCGACATCGATCTCGACCTGCCGAGCGGTGACCGGCGCGAGCGGGTGATCCAGTACGTTTACGAGCGCTACGGACGGCTGGGCGCGGCCATGACCGCGAACGTCATCACCTATCGCGGCCGGAGCGCGGCGCGCGAGGTGGGCAAGACGCTCGGGCTGCTCCCCGCGCTCTGCGATCGTCTCTCGGGGCTCGTCAGCGACTGGGAGTACAAGGATCCGGGCGATACGCTCCTCGTCCATCTTCGCGAGGCGGGGTGCGATCCGGAGGCGCCCATGATGCGCCACTTCGCACGGCTCTGGACGGGCATCCAGGACCTGCCGCGCCATCTCGGCCAGCACTCGGGCGGCATGGTCGTCTGCGCGGGAAGGCTCGACGGCGTGGTGCCGCTCGAGCCCGCGTCCATGCCCGACCGCTCCGTCGTGCAGTGGGACAAGGACGATTGCGCGGCCATGGGCATCATCAAGGTGGATCTCCTCGGGCTCGGGATGATGGCGCTCCTCGAGGACGCGCTGGGGATGATCCGCCAGCGCGGTAGCGACGTAGACTTGGCTCATCTGCCGCCCGACGATCCCATCGTCTACGACATGCTCAAGCGCGCCGACACCATCGGCGTCTTCCAGGTGGAGAGCCGCGCCCAGATGGCCACCCTGCCGCGCCTCAAGCCCGTGTGCTTTTATGACCTGGTCGTCCAGGTCGCCATCATCAGGCCGGGCCCGATTGTCGGCGACATGGTCCATCCGTATCTGCGGCGCCGCGCGGGGCGCGAGGCCATCACGGTGCCGCACCCGGTGCTGGAGCGCATTCTCGATCGCACCCTCGGCGTGCCGCTCTTCCAGGAGCAGCTCCTGCGCATGGCCATGGCGGCGGCGGGCTTCACCGGCGGCGAGGCGGAGGAGCTGCGCCGCGCCTTCGGCTTCAAGCGACGCAAACAGGCCATGGACGAGGTGGAGAAGAAGCTCCGCGCGGGCATGGCGGGGCAGGGCATCACGGGCGAGCCGGCGGAGGCCATCATCCGCTCCATCACCTCCTTCGCCCTGTATGGATTTCCGGAATGTGTCATCGGCGAGACGCGTGTGGTCGATGCCGATACCGGGCGCCTGGTGCGAATCGACGATGTCGTGACAGGGCGCGAGCCAATCCGTCACACCCTCGCCTGCGATACGAACATGAAGATCCGAAAGCGCCGTGTTCTCAAAGCCACATCCAGCGGCCGCCGCCTGGTCTACTGCGTCCGCACTGTCTCTGGACGAATGATCACGGCGACTGCGGAGCATCCGCTACTTACTCTGGCTGGCTGGCGCCCGCTTCACGCCCTCCGCCCAGGTGATCATGTAGCGGCGATCCGCACATTGCCTCCTCTGGGTGGCCCGCGGTGGTCTCGACACAGGCTGATCGTTCTGACGGATCTCATCGCCGAAGGTAGCCTGTGTCATCCGTCTACGCCGTACTTCTACACAACTGACTCGCAATACTGCGATGAGTTTGAGAGAGCTGTGGAAAAGTTCCCCAACACTCGCGCGACGGTTGCCCGCCACAGGAGCTGCTTGGCTGACTCCGATGTCTACTGGGATCGAATTGCCGCCATCGACCGTGTAGGCATTCGCGAAACGTATGATCTCAGCGTCGAAGGCGATCACAATTTCGTCGCCAACGACCTCGTCGTCCACAATTCGCACGCGGCGAGCTTCGCGCTCCTGGCTTATGCCAGCGCCTTCCTCAAGGCGCATCACCCGGCGGCCTTCTACGCGGCGCTGCTCAATAACCAGCCCATGGGCTTCTATCACCCGGCCACCATCGTGGGGGATGCCGCGCGCCACGGGCAGGTGATCCGGCCGCTGGACGTCAATCACTCGGGCTGGCTCTGCGCGATCGAGGCCGATGGGACGGTGCGGCTCGGGCTCCGCTATGTCCGCGGGCTCAGGGAAGAGGCGGGCCGGCGCATGGAGCGTGAGCGCCCCTTCGCTTCCGCCGATGATCTTGTCCGGCGCGCGGGGCTGCGCAGCGACGAGCTGGCGCGGCTGGCCGAGCTGGGCGCGCTCGGCAGTCTCGGCCTCGAGCGGCGCGCCGCGCTCTGGGAGGTGGAGAAGGCGGCGCGACCCCCGGGTCCGCTGTACCACGAACTCGACGCGCCGCCCGATCCGTCACCGCTTCCGCCCATGAAGCCGACCGAGGCGCTGGTGGCCGACTTCGAGGGCGCGGGGCTCAGCCTGGGCCCGCACGCCATGACCTTTCACCGCGAGCGGCTCGCGCGCTCAGGCGTGGCGCGGGCGATCGACCTCCAGGGAATGCGGGACGGCGTTTCCGTGCGGGTCGCGGGAGCGGTGGTGGTCCGTCAGAGACCCGGCACCGCCAAGGGCTTCGTCTTCCTGAATCTCGAGGACGAAACCGGGCTCGTCAACGTGGTCGTGCCTCCGCCGCTTTTCCATCGCTGCCGGCTCACGCTGGTGGACGAGCCCTTCCTGTTGATCGCCGGAGTGCTCGAGCATCGGGAGGGAGTCATCTCGGTCCGGGCGGGACGGATCGAGCCGCTCCGTCACCGGCTCCAGCAGGTGCCCTCGCACGACTTCCACTAGCCCGCGCGAAGCCGCGTCAGGGCAACGTGATGGTCGTATTGTCGCCGCTGGCTGTGATCGTGTAGCCGGTCGTTCCGCCGGGGCTGTAGTTGTAGGTCCAGCCCGCCGGCGGCACTGCGGCCGAGGCCATGAAGGGCCCGCCGACCTGACCGGTGACGTTTGTCTGGGCGACGGTCAGGTCGCCCAGGACGGCGGGCATTTGCCCCATGTGCGCCTGGAAAGCGCCGATCGCTCCGGCCATGGTTCGCGTATCGGCCTGTGCCTTGGCGAGGCGCGAGCGCGACTGCACATTGTGGTACACGGTCAACGAAATGAGGCTGAGGACGGCGATGACTGATACCACCACCATCAGCTCGATGATCGTGAAGCCCCGCTGGTTCCTGGCCATGCCAACCCTGTATCGCAAACCTGGTGCCATCTGTCCTTTGGCTCCCGCGTGTCAGGAAACCTCGAATTACCGCCCTATCCGGGCTCTTAAGCCCGGATTCGTCGGGCCGGCCGCGCCAATATTTGTAGCCCGGTGACACGTATTGCGCACTACGGCCGCCTCACCCATGACTCCACCAGCCGTGAGAAACCGGCGACGATCGAGCCTGCACGTCCCGGCCGGTCCCCCATTCCCCCTTGCAACCGCGTGTTAGGATGTGGCATCTCAAAGGCCTGAAAGCCGAGGATCCAGCGTGCCCATCTACGAATATGACTGCCAGGGCTGCCGCCGACGCGTGAGCCTGCTTGTTCGCTCGCTCAGCTCGAGCGAGTCGCCCCGATGTCCTCGCTGCGGGAGCGTAGAGCTCGCCCGCCTCATGTCCCGATTCGCCACCCCGAAGTCCGAAGATGCCCGCCTCGAAGCCGCCGCCGACCCGTCGCAGTTCGGAGACCTCGACGAGAACGACCCGCGGAGCGTCGCGCGCTTCGTCAAGCGCATGGGCGAGGAAATGGGCGAAGACCTGGGAGACGATCTCGACGCGGCCATGGACGAAGCGTCAGACGACGGCGGCCTGGGGATCGGTGGCCCGGGCGGCGAACTGGGTGGGGACGGCGAGGGAAGTCTGTCGGACGCCGGGAGCGGCAATGAAGGTTGAAGTCCTCCCGGGCTTCGAGGCCCTCGACGAGGTGCGCTGGAATGGGCTCCTCGGTCGCGCGCGCCATCCTTCCATCTTCCTCTCCTGGCAATGGCAGACGGCGTGGACGCGGGCCTTTCTCGACGGACGCCCGCTGCAGCTGCTCCGGGTCGCGGACGATGCCGGAACGCTCGTGGGGCTCCTGCCGCTCTACGAGGAAAACGATGGCATGCGCCGTCTCGTCGGCGGCGTGGACGTCTCGGACTACCTCGACCTGATAGCGCCCGCGGGCGTCGAAGAAGACGTGTGGCAGGCCCTGCTCCAGTATCGCGCGGGCGAGGCGTCGGAATGGGACCTCCACGCGATCCGGGGTGCCTCCCCGACGCTCGAGATCTTGCCTCGGCTCTGTCCCGCCGCCGGGCTTCGCGCGGAGGTGGAGACGGAAGAGCGCTGTCCCGTGCTCGAGCTGCCGCCCTCGTGGGACGCATACCTCGAGGGGCTCTCCGGCAAGGATCGCCACGAGCTCCGGCGCAAGATGCGGAAGCTCGAGCGCGAGCTGCCGGGCACGTCGGTGCGCTCGCACGCGGGGCTCGACGGCTGGGACGGCGCGCTCGCCGAGTTCCTCCGGCTCCATCGGCTCTCGAAGGTGGGGAAGGCGCGCTTCATGGACGAGCGCATGCAGGCCTTCTTTCAGGACGCCACGCGCGCGCTGGCCGCGGCGGGGTGGGCGCGGCTGTGGTTCCTCGACTGGAACGGCTCGGCGGTGGCGAGCTTTCTCTGCCTGGAGTATGCGGGCTCGGTCGGTCTGTACAACTCGGGCTTCGATCCCGCCCATGCCAAGCTCGCGCCGGGCATCGTGCTGCTCGCTCAGGTCATCCGCGATGCGATCGAGCGCGGCGTTCGCGTCTTCGATTTTCTGCGCGGTGAAGAGCCCTACAAGTACGCCTTCGGACCCACGCCACAGGACCTCTTTCGCGTGATCGTTCGCCCATGAGTCTGCGCGTCGCCATCCTCAGCGTCCACACCTGTCCGCTCGCCGCCCTCGGTGGAAAGGAGACGGGCGGGATGAACGTGTACGTACGCGAGACGGCGCGAGAGCTCGGCCGCATGGGCGTGAGCGTGGACGTCTTCACGCGCTCGCAGAATGCCTCGATTCCGCGGGTGGCGGATCTCGGGGAAGGCGCGCGCGTCATCCATCTCCCCGCGGGACCGCAGTCGCCGATCGAGCGCCATGCCATCCACCCGCATCTGCCGCAGTTCATCGAGGGGGTGGAAGCGCATCGCTGGGGCGAAGGCATAGACTACGACGTGATTCACGCGCACTACTGGCTGTCGGGCGTGGCCGGCCTCGAGCTGCGCGAGCGCTGGGGCGTCCCGCTCGTGCAGATGTTCCACACCTTGGCCAAGCTCAAGAACTCGGTGGCGCAGGGGCCGGCGGAGCTCGAGCCCGAGCTCCGGATCGCCGAGGAGTCGCGCATCGTCGCGAGCGCCGATCGCATCGTCGCCGCCAACGTGGTCGAGCGCGCCCATCTCGTCTGGTATTACGGCGCCAAAGCCGAGGGAATCTCCGTCATACCCTGCGGCGTCGATACCGAGCTCTTTCAGCCCATGTCCCAGGCTGCGGCCAAGGATCTCCTCGAGCTGCCCCCGGAGCCGGCGCTGCTCTATGTCGGCAGGCTGGAGCCGATCAAGGGGCTCGAGACGCTTCTGGACGCGATGGCGCGAATCGGCGGGGCAGCTCGGCTGTACATCGTGGGTGGGGACTCGGACGAGCCGTCCGGCACGCATGCGGGGCGGCTGCGGGCGCGGGTGGCGGCGCTCGGGCTCGAGGGGCGCGTGCGCTTCCTGGGCGCCCAGCCGCAGCGCCGGCTCCGGTATTTCTACGCGGCGGCCGAGGCCACCGTCATGCCCTCCTACTACGAATCCTTCGGCATGGTGGCTCTCGAGGCCATGGCCTGCGGCAGCCCAGTGGTGGCCTCGCGCGTGGGCGGGCTCACCACCACGGTGAAGGACGGCGTCACCGGCTACCTCGTGCCAGAAGGAGATGCGGCCGCGCTCAGCGAGCGGCTCGAGCTCCTCCTCCACGACCCTGAGACGCGGGCGCGCCTCGGCGGTGAGGCCTTGCGCTGGGCGGCGGACCACCGCTGGCCCTGTGTCGCCGAGGCCGTCTGCCGCCTGTATTCCGAGCTTCGCCCGCAGGCGCTGTCCCACCTCAGCCGTGGCCGCTGTCAAACCTGATGGCGCGCGGCGACGGGCCGATCTCGGTCAATGGGCGCACGTATGAATGGCCCGCGCGCCCGCTGGTCGTGGTGTGCGTCGACGGCTGCGAGCCCGACTACCTGACCCGGGCCTACGCGGCCGGGGCCATGCCGTACCTGGCCTCCGCGTCGGTCGCCGGCGCGAGCCTTCTCGGCAACTCCGTGGTGCCGAGCTTCACCAACCCCAACAACCTCTCCATCGTCACCGGCGTGTCGCCCGCCGTGCACGGGATCTGCGGCAATTATTTCTGGGATCGGGACGCCCAGGCGGAAGTGATGATGAACGATCCCAAGTATCTCCGCTGCGAGACCATCCTCGCCACCTTCGCCCAGGCGGGGGCCACGGTGGCCGTGGTCACGGCCAAGGACAAGCTGCGGCGGCTGCTCGGCCACGGGATGCGCGGGATCTGCTTCTCGTCGGAGCAGGCCGACAAGGTCACGACGGCGGAGCACGGCATCGCGAACGTGCTCGGACTCGTGGGACTGCCGCTGCCCTCCGTCTACAGCGCCGACCTCAGTGAATTCGTCTTCGCCGCCGGGGTCAAGCTGATGGAATCCGCCCGGCCCGATATCCTGTATCTCTCGACCACCGACTACATCCAGCACAAGCACGCGCCGGGTACGCCACCCGCCAATGATTTCTACCGCATGATGGACGGGTACCTCGCGAAGCTCGACGAGCTCGGCGCGACCATAGCGATCACCGCCGATCACGGCATGAACGCCAAGACCGATGCGGCGGGCGTGCCGCAGGTGATCTACCTGCAGGACGTGCTCGATGGATGGCTCGGCGCGGGCCGGGCGCGCGTCATCCTCCCCATTACCGACCCCTACGTCGTCCATCACGGCGCGCTCGGCTCCTTCGCCACGGTGTATCTCCCCGAGGGGGTCGACGCGGGATCGGCGGCGGGCAGCGTGGCCGGGCTGCCGGGGATGGATCTGGTGCTCGACCGCGAGGAGGGGTGCCGGCGCTTCGAGCTGCCGCCCGACCGCATGGGCGATCTCATCGCGGTCTCGGCTCGCCATACCGTCATCGGCACCAGCGCGGCCAAGCACGATCTCTCGGGCCTCGACGCGCCGCTGCGCTCACACGGCGGGCTCACCGAGCAGTCGGTGCCGCTGGTGTTCAACCGGCGCTTGGGTGACCTGCCGTCGCGACGCCGGCTCCGCAACTTCGACATCTTCGATCTCGCCCTGAACCGCGCGCAGTAATGCCGCTTCCCCGTCACGCCCGCGCGATCATTGTCGGCGGGGGCATTGTCGGGACGAGCGTCGCCTATCACCTGAGCAAGCTCGGCTGGAAGGACGTGCTGCTGCTCGAGCAGGGGAGCCTTTCCGGCGGCACCACGTGGCATGCGGCGGGGCTGGTGGGCCAGTTGCGGGCCTCGAGCAACCTGACGCAGCTCATCCGCTACAGCGCCGATCTCTACGGAAGGCTCGAGGCGGAGACGGGGCAGGCGACGGGATGGAAGCGGTGCGGCAGCATCAGCGTCGCCCGCACCCGCGAGCGCATGATCCAGCTCCAGCGCAATGCCGCGCTGGCGCGCTCCTACGGCATCGAGGCCGAAGTCATCAGCGCGAAGCAGGCGGGAGAGCGCTACCCGCTCATGCGCACCGACGACCTGGTGGGCGCGGTGTGGATCCCCGGCGACGGCAAGGCCAATCCGGCCGACATCACCCAGGCGCTCGCTCGGGGCGCGCGGGCGGCCGGTGCGGGTATCCACGAGGGAGTCACGGTCACGGGCGTGCGGATCGAGCGCGGCCGCGTCGCCGGGGTCGAGACCTCTGGGGGCGCCATCGCCACCGAGATCCTCGTCAACTGCGCGGGGATGTGGGCGCGCGAGCTTGGTCGGCTGAGCGGCGTCACCGTGCCCCTCCACGCCTGCGAGCACATGTACATCGTCACGAACCCCATCGAGGGCGTGACGCCCGACCTGCCCGTGATGCGCGACGCCGACGGGCATATCTACTTCAAGGAAGAAGTGGCGGGGCTCCTGATGGGCGGCTTCGACCCGTGGGCCAAGCCGTGGGGCATGGCCGGCATTCCCGGGGGCTTCAGCTTCGGCACGCTCCCCGAGGACTGGGCCAAGTTCGAGCCCCTGATGCGCCATGCCGTCGAGCGGGTGCCTGCGCTCGAGTCGGCGCAGGTGCGCCTGCTGATGAACGGGCCGGAGAGCTTCACGCCGGACAACTACTTCATCCTCGGCGAGGCGCCGGAGGTGCGGCGCTACTACGTCGGCGCGGGCTTTTGCTCGGGCGGCATCGCGGCGGCGGGAGGCGCCGGCCGCGCGCTTGCCGAGTGGATCGCCGAGGACCGGCCGCCGATGGACCTCTGGCAGGCCGACATCCGCCGCTTCGCGCCCTTTCACGCCAATCCGGAGTTCCTGCGCGAGCGGGTGAGCGAGGTGGTCGGCGTGCACTACTTCGTCGCTTTTCCCAATCGTGAGCTCCAGAGCGGTCGCGGGCTCCGGCTCTCGCCGCTCCACGAGCGGCTCCGTGACCGGCGCGCCAGCTTCGGCAGCAAGATGGGCTGGGAGCGGGTGAACTGGTTCGCGCCGGCCGGGGTCGCGCCCGAAACCGAATACTCCTTCGGCAGGCAGAACTGGTTTCCGTACGTGGCCGCCGAGCACCGCGCGTGCCGCGAGGCTGTGGCCGTCTTCGATCAGAGCTCGTTCTCCAAGTTCCGCCTCGAAGGTCCTGATGCGGAGAGCGTGCTCCAGCGGCTCTGCGCCAACGATGTGGCGGTGGCGCCCGGGCGCATGGTCTACACCGGCATGCTCAACGAGCGCGGCGGCTTCGAGAGCGACCTGACGGTGACGCGGCTCGATTCCGAGGCGTATCTCATCGTCACCGGCTCCGCCCAGACGACGCGCGACTTTCACTGGATCAGGAGTCACATGCCCGAGGGCGCCCGCGCCACGCTCACGGATGTGACGGGCGCCTGCGCCGTGCTGGGCGTCATGGGCCCGCGCTCGCGTGACCTGCTCGCCCGTCTCACCCGGGCCGATCTCTCGAACGCGGCCTTCCCCTTCGCGACGAGCCGGGAGGTCTGGCTGGGGCGGGCTCCGGTTCGCGCCTCGCGCATCACGTACGTGGGCGAGCTCGGCTGGGAGCTCTACGTTCCCGTCGAGTTCGCGGCGGGCGTGTACGACGCGCTCCGGGAGGCCGGTGGCGATCTCGGCCTCGCGGACGCCGGCTATTACGCCATCGAGTCTCTCCGCGTCGAGAAGGCCTATCGTGCCTGGGGCCGTGAGCTGACCACCGACGATACGCCGCTCGAGGCGGGACTGGGCTTCGCCGTCCGCTTCGACAAGGCCGTGCCCTTCATCGGCCGCGAGGCGCTCTCCGCCCAGCGCGGCAAGCCGCTCGCGAAGCGGCTCGTCAACTTCGTCCTGGACGATGCCGGCGCCCTGCCGCTCGGCGACGAGCCCATCTGGTGCGAAGGGCGCATTGTGGGCTCGACCAGCTCGGCGGCCTACGGGCACACCCTCGGCCGCCCCGTCGCCATCGGCTACGTGAGGCGCCCCGAGGGAATCGACGCGGCGTATCTCGGCGCCACCCGCTTCGAGATCGAGATCGCCGGCGATCGCGTGGCGGCGCGCGGCAGCCTCCGGGCCCCGTACGACCCCGACGGTTTGAAGATCAAGAGCTAGGACTAGAGAGGAGCACGACCATGACCGAGCCGCGCCGCGATCCCTGGCTGCTGACACCGGGGCCGCTCACCACCTCCCGCACCGTCAAGGAAGCCATGCTCCGCGACTGGGGCTCGCGCGATGTCGAGTTCATCAAGCTCAACGCGCGGGTGCGCGAGCGGCTGGTGGAGCTGGCGGGTGGGCAGGGGACGCACGTCTGCGTGCCCCTTCAGGGCAGCGGCACCTTCATCGTCGAGGCGATGCTCGGCACCCTCGTGTCGCCTGCGGGCAAGCTCGCCGTGCTCGTCAACGGCGCCTACGGCAAGCGCATGGTCCGCATCTGCGAGTACCTGCGCCGGGCGTGCGTGGCGCTGGAAACGGCCGAAGACACGCCCGTCTCCCCGGCGGCCCTCGACGCCGCGCTCGCCGCCGATCCCGCGATCACCCATGTGGTGGTGGTTCAGTGCGAGACCACGTCGGGCGTCCTCAACCCCGTGGAGGAGATCGCGGCGGTCACCGCCCGGCGCGCCCGGCGGCTGCTCGTGGACGCGATGAGCGCTTTCGGCGCGCTGCCTCTGGACGCCACGCGCGTGCCCTACGACGCGCTGGTGGCGTCGTCGAACAAATGCCTCGAGGGCGTGCCGGGCGTGGGCTTCGCCATCATCCGTCAAACCGCGCTCGAGGCCGCCCGCGGCAATGCCCACTCGCTGTCCTTCGACCTGCACGACCAGTGGGTCGCCATGGAGAAGACGGGCCAATGGCGCTTCACGCCGCCCACGCACGTGCTGGCCGCCCTCGATCAGGCGCTCAGCGAGCATGCCGCCGAGGGCGGGACCGCGGGGCGGGGGGCGCGGTACGCGAACAACTGCCGTATCCTCGTGGACGGGCTGCGCGCGCTCGGCTTTGAGACGCTCTTGCCGGATGCGCTCCAGGCGCCCATCATCGTTACCGTGCGCATGCCCGCCGAT
>Ga0335084_10003324_pt1 | contig 15650 bp, 18 predicted proteins | sample Lox_Sample_44_FD_206721 | JGI IMG/M metagenome (GOLD analysis project Ga0335084, IMG submission 206721) | Soil microbial communities from Loxahatchee National Wildlife Refuge, Florida, United States - Lox_Sample_4.4 | ecosystem: Environmental > Terrestrial > Soil > Wetlands | place: USA... | reverse complement strand
ATCGATCAGGAGTGGGAGGATGCTTGCGGGACGACCATTGACTGGACCGACTCCAGCAATCCCAATGGGCATGGCGAAGTATTTATCCGGCTGAAGAAGGGCAAGGTATTTCAGATCGAGTCGTCGACGACACGGTTTCACACGGCGGAGGACATCACTACATTCGATTCGCCAGAGAAGGTGGAGCAGTCGTACAAGGACTTGCACGCGTGGGTGCTGCTGACGCCGCCTTCGCCGGCGATGGGGTCGCGTCCGCCAGTTTTCTGGATCGACAAGAAACGGGGAATCGCGTTTGAACTGGCGTACGACGTGCCGCACCACAAGCGATATGTATACAAGGTTATCGTTTTTCAGCCGAACAAAACCTTTTGTCCGGAACAGGAAACCGTCGATTCGGTGAAGTGGCAGGCGATCAATTCGTACGCTGTGGAGCCGCCAAAAGAGCTGAGCCCTGAATCCTTGGGCCGCTGAGGATCGTCAGTCCTGTGTGCTGAACCGGGTGGGCTGCTGTAGCGGAAACGGCACCTCAAGGGCTTAGGGTTTGGCCCGCTCGAAGCTGCGCCTCCCGACTGTCGTGCCCGCAGGATAGCGGCAATGCAGCCGGACTGGACCGCTCGGTTAGGTGGTGTGACATTTGAAGCTACTCCGAAGGACTATGGTCTATCTCACACGTAAAGCAGAGTTTTCTGCCTCGCACTATTACCACAGCCCGGAATTCAGCGCGGAAGAGAACCGGCGCATTTTCGGCAAGTGCAACAACCCGAACGGGCACGGGCACAACTACACGCTGGAAGTTACGGTAAAGGGCGAGGTGGATCCGCGGTCCGGGTTCGTCGTCGATCTGAAACAATTGAAAGAGATCATGCACCGCGAGGTGCTCGACGCGATGGATCACCGGTTTCTGAACAAGGAAGTCCCGGAGTTCATGACGAAGATCCCGACGACGGAGAACATCGCGATTGCGGTGTGGCAACGGTTGCAGCCGAAACTCAACCAGGCGCAACTGCATCGAGTTCGAGTTTATGAGACACCGGATTTATTCGTCGACTTTTACGGAGAAGCTTAACTCGCAAGTGGAAGCCAGAGGCTGAATGAGAGCGCACCTTACCCGCCGGTACCGTTTCTCCGCTTCGCATCGGCTCCATAGTCCCGAAATGTCGGATGCGGAGAACGTTACGACGTACGGCAAATGCAACAATCCGCATGGGCATGGTCACAACTATGCGCTCGAAGTGACCGTCAGCGGGCCGGTCGACGCGACGACCGGGATGGTATGTAACCTGGTCGATCTGGATGCATGCGTGGAAAGGGAAGTGCTCTGCCGCTATCACCTGGAGAATTTGAATACCAGGAAGGAATTTGCTGTAACCGTTCCTACCACGGAAAATCTATGTATTGAGATCTTTGAAATATTGCAGCGAAGCTTCTCTCACGCTCATCTGGAACGAGTGAGACTGGAAGAAACGATGATGAATTCGTTCGAGTACACGGGCGACAACGGGCCGCCTTGGTAAGGATTGGCCTAGCGGCTCACCGCAGTGGCTGAGGCCGTTCCCGTGGTGGGCTTGATCGCAGCCCTGAAGCGCTCGGCAAAACTGTAGTTGAATCGCGAAGGATGAAGGACAACGTCAGGGTGAAGTCCGTGAGGTGCTCTGCTGATCCGTGCCTGCGAAAGGCTCTAACTCAATGAAGACTATCGAAAGCGAAAAATCGAGAGAAGTACCTACTCTGACCAGTGCCAGCTATGAAGAGTTGATGCGCGAGATTCTGGTGCGCCTCGGAGAGGACCCCAACCGTGAAGGGCTCGCGGCGACGCCCGACCGTGTCCACAAGGCGATGAAGTTTCTTACCAAGGGCTACCAAGAAGATCCTGAGGCGCTGTTAAAGGGAGCGCTGTTCACGGTTACGTATGACGAGATGGTGATCGTAAAAGACATCGAGATGTTCAGTCTGTGCGAGCACCACATGCTGCCCTTTTTCGGGAAGGTACATGTGGCATATATCCCTAAGGGGCGAGTGATCGGGCTTAGCAAGATTCCGCGACTGGTGGAGCTATTCTCGCGGCGGCTGCAGATTCAGGAACGGCTCACGACCCAGATTGCCGAGACCATCCAGAAGGTGATCGAACCGCAGGGAGTTGGCGTTGTAATTGAAGCTCGTCATCTTTGCATGATGATGCGTGGCGTGGAGAAGCAGCACTCGGCTGCCGTCACCAGTTCGATGCTGGGATGCTTCCGCAACGAGGAGGAGACGCGCGGAGAGTTCCTGTCGTTGATTCGGCAGCGGCCGAACGGGGTGTAGAGGGAACGGCGCGGGTTGTGTAGAGCCGGACGGCCTTCGTCTGGCTTCCGCGCGCCGGGTGCTAGGTACACGATCGGGGTTCAGGTGGCCGGCGACACGCGCCCTTCGCTTCGCTCAGGGGCGCGGAGCGGACGAGGCGTCCGCCCCTACAGCGAAAACGCCGCGAATCGAAACACACGACAAACAGTGAAGTGCCACTTTAAGTTCCCGGATATTTATCTTATCGCTTTATTCCTCCATTAAAGGCTGCGCTATCCTCGACCACTTCTTGAAGAAACCTGGCGCATCCGCGAACCACAAGATCTAGTGGTAAGGCGAGAACCGCCCAAAAACAATTCTCGTATTAACTAATTAGCAAACATCCTCAGCTGTTAACTAACAAGTAAGCCCAAGATGTAGAGTCCCCGCCGGCGCGTTGTTTAACTATTCATTGCATGTATATGATATTACGTCCCTTAGTGATACTGGCCCAGCTCTGGGAGGTGGGGGTCTCTACTTTAAGATTTGGCATTGCCGCACGTGTGCGAGCTAATACGAAAATGATCCTGTTATATAGCAGTCGATAAGCGCCTCGCTCAGGCGTGCCCTTTGGCAACGGGATCGCCAGACTCAGTCAATATTCTTGTAGGCCGGAACTTACAGACTCCCGAAACCAGCATTCGATTATGGATCTGGACAGAGATAGGGGATTCAGCAGGGATTCAGCGAAGGGGACTGGGCTATACGATGCTCGGAAGAGCGGATGAACGGATTGTCGTCGTGGCCAGGGGAAGGACTCTAGGAAGGAGGGACTCGCCACCTGATCGAAGATTGCTATGTGGGAGTTGTTAGTAGAGTGAAGGATCAGACCGAGCATCCCCGGGTGCACGGAGGGAGCCGGTCGTCTTAGGACATCATAATAGATCGCCATGGGTACGCTATATAAGCGGTGCGATTCGCGGGGAAGACGTGCTGACCCTTGGAGCTGGCGTACCTCAGACACAAGGAAGCGAGCGTTGTCGGAATGTCTGTCAGACAGAATGTAAGACGCGCTGTCTTACATTGGCCATGAAGTCAGGCCCTTGTGACAAAGGAAGTACGCCCTGTTTGGCAGTATGTGCGCCGCGCGTGCATGCGGAATCAGAATAGTAACTCCATTCACAGCCTCGACAGCGATATGGTGCGGGGCATGGCGACAATCATAGCGGTTGCAAACAAAAAAGGTGGGAGCGGTAAGACCACTACGGCCACCAATTTGGCTGGCGCATTCGTGGCGAGGGGCTATCGCACATTGATTGTTGATGCTGATGGCAGCCAGTCGAGTGCTTTTTCATGGAGAAGAACCGGGCAGGCGGCCGGCTGTACGTACGAAGTTCTGGGACTGCAATCCACAAATGTCCGGAACTTCCTCAAGGCCGCTTTAGCAGTGGATCCCTATGACGTGGTGCTCATTGATTGTCCGCCGCGAGATCCAGGAGAGAAAGACGGGGAAGTGCTGCGGAATGCGGTATTGGTGTCAAACGCTGTCTTGATACCGGTGGTGCCGTCTGGGCATGACCTGCGAGCGCTGGTTGGGTTCCTGCAGTGGCTCCTGGCGATTCGCGAAAGCACCAAGCCGGATTTGGACGTTCTTGCATTCATCAACAATCGCGACGCCCGAACGAACTCGGCGAAGGGTGCGCGGACCCAGTTGGTGCTGAACCTAATGGGCCTGCCGATTCGTGTTCTGGAGAGCGAGATTGTGCATCGGGAGGACATTCGGCGGACAGGTGATGCTGGCCTTACCATCTTTGAACTCGCGCCAGAAAGTAAAGGAGCACTTGAATATTTGTCCCTAAGAGAGGAGATTCTTAAATGGCTAGCAGCAACAAGCGAGAGGGCGGCAGCGGTATTAACTTCGGCGCAGACTTCAGCGAACTCCGCGAACGTCCAATTCTAAAAGGCAGCGATCTCGATGTGCCGACGGCGATGGAAGTTGCTCCTCCGTCGGAGGGGGAGCCACAGACTGACGTCATCGAAAGCAGGGAAGCGGTGGCTGCTGAGAAGGCGGCCGATGTTGAAAACGACCCACTGACCAGGCTCCTGACGGCCGCCGAAAGGGAACGCGGGCTGCCATACACTTTTCGGATTCCCATCAGCATGGACAGGGAGTTTCGAACTTTGGCGAAAGAGTTTGATCTGGACCTGTCTGATATTGCCCGGTCGGGTCTGGAGATGGCTCTGGTAAAGCTGCGCCAGATGTCAAAGGCAAGGAAACGGCGCCTCCAGTGAGAAAAGTTCCTGGGACAGTTTCTGTTCTTGCGATTGTCTCCAGCACTACATTAACTCCTTTTAAATGCGGCGTTGCGGTTGAGCGATGACGAGACGCTCACCAGTCAACCGACTCCGTAGCCAAACCGCTCTCGTCACGGGAGCGAGCCGGGGGATCGGTCTTGCCATCGCTCACAGACTGGGCGCCGAAGGCTGCGATCTGATTCTGACCAGTCGTGAACGAAGAACCTTAGAAAGGATCGGCAGGGAACTGACACGTAAGAAGATACGTGTGCTTACTTATCCCTGCGATGTACGAGATCCGCATTCGGTTGATGATTTGATCCGAATCGTCCGTCGGCAGACTCGCCGGATCGACATCCTGGTCAACAACGCGGGTATCGCGCACGCAAACCTGCCGGTGGAGAGACTTCCATATCCGGTGTGGAAGGATATCCTGGCGACAAATCTCGATGGGACATTTCTGATCACGCAGGCTGCGCTCCAGTTGATACCGCGCGGCGGCACCATCGTCAACAATCTTTCGATTGCGGCTACGCGCGTCTTCGCGGGGGCCGCGGCTTACACTGCGTCGAAACACGCCGCCCTAGGGTTTACGAACACGCTGCGCGAAGAGTTGCGCGGAAAGGGAATTCGCGTCATCGGCCTGATGCCGGGGGCTACCGAAACCGATATCTGGAACACGCTTTGGCCGGAAGCACCGCGCAGAAAAATGCTTTCCCCCGAGACTGTGGCCGAGGCCGTGATCAATGCGATCGTTCTTCCATCGAACGCGACTGTCGAAACGCTGGAGATTCTTCCGAGCGCGGGAACTCTGTAGCGATACTTTTCTTTACTAGGGCCCAACCACGCTGGTCAGCTGATTCTTGAGGCCCATCATCACGCAGACGACTTGTCCTGTGCCGAGTGGAGCGCACGCGGGGGAGCCGGTGCCGCTGCTACCGATCTTGACCCATCCCGACCAGGACGTGCCGCTCCAGACATCGGAGTAGAACGCATTGTCGGTAACGGAGGTGACTCCGCAGACGAGCAAGCCGGGGGATTGCGATGTGCAACCGGCATTTTCAGTGACGGCACCACCGAGACCGGCATACACACTCCAGTTGGCCGCGGTCCAGGCTCGTCCGTTATAGCGAGTGCCGTAGATGCTTGAGACGTAGCCTTCGGCGAAGCAGTACACGTTGCCGTTCTGGTTCAGTGAGATGCACTCCGGGGCACCGCCAGCAACGCCTCCGACGTTAAGGAATCCTTCCCAGGCGCCGTTCGCATAGCGATTGACCTCAGTGTTTCCGGCCTTCGTGTAGACGGCACAAATCACGGCGTTGTTGTCGTCGTTTGTGCAACTCGGTTGGGAGATGGCTGTGGTGGCCAGGTTCGCGATGGCGTGCCATGTGCTGCCGTTATAGAGGGTATAGGCGAGGCCGCCACCGGCGTTGCGGGCCACACAAAGCACCTGGCCGACAATATACTGAGCGCAACTGGGCGCGGAAAAAAGGGCCGCGCTCAGTAGCGCCGGCGTGGACCACGTGGTGCCGTTGAAAATCGACCATTGCAATTTCCCGGTGCTGGCGGCGGCTGCGCAGATTACGTTGCCATTGCCGTCGCTGGTGCAACTCGGGTCGGAAGTGACGGTACCGGCGAGAGTTGTCCACGCGCGCCAGGAAGCCCCGTTGAATTCGTTGACCATCATGCCGGCTTTTCCGTTGCGAACCGCGCACACAACGTGGCTGGTCAAGAGCTGGGCGCATGATGGTGTGCCTATAGCCGTGGCGGCGCCGGTCGAGACAAATTTCCAACTTGCCCAGGAACGCGGACTGAGAGACAAAAGAGCGGACAACAGCACGAAAGACACGACGGCTCGTTGCATGGGATTCCTCTTTCCAATGAAAGCGGAACTAGGGGAGGACAGCGGCGGGATTATACAACGAGCACTGCTGGGATCACCGCGCGGCGGCCTCGTGGGCGTTGTAATTCGTGCCTGAAATGGCGAAGGACGGCTATACTGGCTCTATATGTCTGGGGTTGGCGAACAAACCACGCAGAAGACCTTCTACCTCGAAACGTTCGGCTGCCAGATGAATGTCCACGACTCAGAGAAGGTCGTGGGTACGCTGGTGCAGGTAGGATATCGGCAGGTGGAGACGGTCGAGCAGGCCGATCTGATTCTCTACAACACATGCTCGATTCGGGATAAAGCTGAGCAGAAAGTATTTCACCGGCTGGCGGATTACAAGAAGCTGCAGGCGCAAGGAAAAACATTCGGCGTGCTGGGGTGCGTGGCGCAGCAGGAGGGCGAGAAGATTTTCGAGCGTGCGCCGCATGTGTCGCTGGTGTGCGGGTCGGCTTCGTACCGGAATCTGCCCGGCATGCTGATCCAGTTGGGAAACGGGAATTCGGAAAATCAGAAAACGTCTCCGGATAACCTGGTTCGCATCACCGGATTGGACGACCGCCAGACCGACAAGTGCTTTGAGACTGAGTTCACGGCCCGAACCAATCCGCATCGGGGCTACATCACGATTATTGAGGGGTGCGACAAGTTCTGCGCATACTGTGTGGTGCCCTTTACGCGTGGCAAGGAGCGCAGCCGGACGTCGGAATCGGTGTTGGCCGAGGGTCGACAGATGGCAGATCTTGGATATACGGAGATCCAGTTGCTCGGGCAAAACGTTAATTCCTACCGGGATCCCACTGATAAAAAGTCATTTGCTGAGTTACTGGTGGCGGTGGGAGAGGTTCAGGGAATTCGCCGCGTGCGGTTTACGACCTCGCATCCGCGAGACTTCGGCAGAGACATTGTTGACGCCATCGAGGCCGTGCCGACACTTTGCGATCACGTGCATCTGCCCGTACAGAGTGGCTCGACGAGGTTGCTTGGTGCGATGCAGCGGCTGTACACGCGCGAAGAATATCTCGAGCGCATTGCCTGGATGAAAGCCGCCAAGCGGGAAATCAGCATCACAACTGACGTGATTGTGGGTTTTCCGGGAGAGACGGAGTCCGACTTCGAGCAAACCTTGAGCCTGCTGGATGAGGTCGGCTACGACGGGGTCTTCTCATTCAAATATTCGGCACGACCGAATACGCCGGCTGTGAGGCTGGATGACGCGATTCCTGAGCAGGAAAAATCGCGTCGACTCGAAGTGTTGATGGCGAAGCAGCGAGATATCCAGAACACTCGTTACAGGAAATACGTCGGTCAGCAATATGAAGTGATGGTTGAAGGGAAGAATGGTGCGCGCGGCCAGTGGATTGGACGCACTTCGCAGAACAAGACGCTGAACTTTACGCTGGGAGCGGCGCCGGAACCGAGAGTTGGAAACTATGTGCCGGTGCTGGTGACGACAAGTTTTCCCAACAGCCTGCTGGGCGAACTGGTAATGTAGCTTGTCGTCGGGTCGGGAGGTCACGATGGAAGTGGAGATGACAATTCGGGGACTGATGATGGATCCGGTAAGCAATATGCCCATCGTGGTCTTGAAGGATGTTGGCGGCGACACCGTGTTACCGATCTGGGTTGGGGTGTATGAGGCGAACGCGATCGCTCTCGAGATGGAGAAAGTGACGACCCCACGGCCCATGACACATGACCTGATCAAGAATGTTCTGACGGGGCTTGAGACGCAGGTGCACAAGGTAGTCGTGACGGAATTGAAGGAAGACACGTTTTACGCGGTGATCTGGCTGGAGCGTGGCGGGGAAGTCATCAGCATCGATTCCCGGCCGTCGGATGCGCTGGCTCTGGCCTTGCGGGTGGATTGCCCGATCTTCGTGGAAGAGACTGTGCTAAAGACCTCAAAGCTGGCAGCCAACATGTCGGATCGGCTGACCAGCGATGAGCTCCGGAAGTGGCTGGAGGGACTCAACGACGAGGATCTGGGAAAGTACAAGATGTAAACCCACCAGGAAGGTCGCTGAGTGTCCTCTCGGCGTCTATCTCTGTGCGCTAAATGACAGATGGGGTCGTGCTTCCCCAGGGCTTACGTCTTCAGCATTTTACATAATACATGTTATCGGACATTGCGTCGGGTTGTTTCCACTCCTGCCCGGAGCTGTCCGAGGTTCATTGCACCGTTTGCTTCACCGATGCCGAACTGGCTTTGATGTTCGAATTCCCTTGATACGTGACAGTCACCACGGTGGCCCCCAATGGAAGGGACGACGTTGTGAACACCGCCTTTCCGGCAGTGAGTTGAGCCGTTCCCAGCACCGTCTTCCCCACGTGGAATGTCACCGGGCCCATCGGGGTAACCGTGGGTGAGGTGATTTTCGCTGTGAATGTGACCGCCTTAGTCGCAGGCTCGAAAGTGCCATCTCCACGACCTAAGAGGACTCCCACGCTACCGTCCGCCGATAAGCTTCCGCACCCGTTTGTCCCGCAATTCCCTCTATCAAATCAGGAATCCCGTCCGAATTGAGGTCTGCAACCGTAACCGTAGATGCGCCTTGTCCCCCAGAAGCGTATGGCACTGACGTTTGCAGCGTTCCGTTACCACTGCCGAGGAGAACGTTGAGGAATCCCGGGGTCGTACAATTTACGACATTAGCGTTTCCACAAACATTAGCCACAACGACATCGAGTTCCTGATCAGCATTTAGATCAGCAACAGCCAAACCACTGGACACATAACCGCCAGACGCATAGACCGACGGAGATTGGAAGGCTCCTTTACCGTTGCCTAGCATCACGCTGACGGATCCCTGTGGCGGATCGTTCGCATCGCACGGACTCGAGCAATTGTTCAAAACGATCAAATCGAGATTGCCGTCACCATTCACATCCACGGCTGAAAGCGTGAGGCCGGTGTAGCCAAACCCGCCTGTGTTGTAGTCGACTGCGGTGCTGAAGGTTCCGTCTCCGTTACCTAGAAGTACACCGATTCCACCCTCATCCGAGCACACTCCCTGTCCAATCAAAGTGCAACCGTTGGCGGCAAGTATGTCGAGCCTGCCATCATGATTAACATCTGCCAGCAAAACAGAATGCAAATAGGACCCACCGGAATTGACGATTAAGGGACTCTGGAACGTTCCGTCACCGTTGCCCAGCAGCACTCCGATCGTGCTAGCGCTGAAGGCGGTCTTTGCGTCGCCTCGCGCATTGGCGACAAGCAGATCAGGCTTTCCGTCTCCATTGACGTCCCCGACCGTCACCCAAGCAGGGTCGTACCCGCCTGTGTTGTAGATGACTGGGGAAAAGAACAGAGTCGTTAGCGGAACTGACGTGTCAACGGAAGACTTCTGGATTTTGCGTTTAGCGAGAGGTGCCGGCGGCTGCGCCGTTCCATCGAGTCCAGTTGCTAACGGCAGGAAGATAATGACAAACAAGCTCAGACATATTTTATACACGTAAAGACCGGAGCATCTCATACCAACTCCTGTGACCAGTAACTCAGGGGCTTAGTTGTTGAGTTCGCGTGCAGCGATCAGGTTCGGGTAAATAAACGCTGGAAGCTTAGCATAAAAATCCTGCTGGCACTTCCACAGAATCTTTCAGGTAACTCCTACTTGGTCGGTGCCGTTTCTAATCGCAAGAACCTCGCCGCATTGTTATACAAGATATCCCGTTTCTGCTCCGTCGTCAGATAGTCGGCGTTCTGGATGATACTGATCGAATACGCCATCAACTTAGGCCAGATTAGTTGGTCGGTGCCGAACATGACGCGATCTTCGAAACCGGCATCGACCAGGCGTTCGATGTAGCGGTTGACTTCCTTGATGGGATAACTCCAGATCAGGCCGGCGACATCAACGTACACGTGAGAGTTCGCCTGTAAGAGCGTGAGCATGTTGTCGATCATGGGATAGCCGGCGTGCATGACCTGTACGCGCAATTTCGGGTGCTTTGCCAATAATCCTTCGAGCAATAGCGGATCGCCCATCGACCCACGGAATTTGGGCATGATCACGTTGGCACGTCCGGAGCCGCCGGTGCCCATGTGGATGGCCACGGGGATGTCGAGTTCCTCGGCGAGGGCGAAATATTGATCGACCGAGGGATCACTGGGAGAGAGTCCTTCGTATTGCAGGCCGATCTCACCCATTACTTTAAAGCCGCCCGTGGTGAAATCCTTGCGGAGTTCGTCGATCGCGACGCGTTGCCCGGGCGTCATTCCGTTGGAGAATGCTGTTCCGGGGATGACTCGGTTGGGAGCGGCGTCCTTCCATTTTTGGACACTCTTCGGGTCGCCGAACACAACGGCGGTGACGTTGAGGCGCTCCATCTCGGCCAGGACATCTTTCATGTACTCACCGTGGGCTGATGGGTAGAGAGCGGGAGTGCACGGCTCCTTGACCCATCCGAAGGGTTCTTCCTTCCCTTTCGGATCGGAGGCGGTGAATTTCGAGGTGTTGGGACACATCGGCGAGATACCGGGAAAATCTGCGTCCATCGCGTGGACGTGAACGTCGAGGACGGGTGGGAGTTTAGCAACGTCGGCGTTCTGGGCGGCGGCGAACAGCGAAGTGGCGAAGAATGCGACGGCTACAAAATTCAGACTGTGGCGCGGGCACGGGGACATTAGCGATCTCCTGAATGAAGACGTGGGGCACCTCATTCTATTCCTCATGTCGCTTCACTGCCTTTCGAGTTCAGTGGGGCGAGGTGTTACGAGCCGCACAGGACGATCTTGGGATGGAAGAGCGTGCCGGCGACTCGGGTGGCGATGGCGATCAGGTCCCGTTGTCCGGAAAAGACCTTCACCTGGCGGGCGCGGGAAAGTTCGGGCAGATTCACGGGCCGTCCGCTGCGGATGTAAGCGACAGTCATTTCGTCGGCGGTGACTGATGGAAGGGATGGGAGCAGCTTGCGAGGATGGACGAAGAGTTCATCCAGCAGTGCAAGTGCCCCTATGGGACAATGGTCCGGTGGGGCTGTCGAACCCGCCAGTGGAACTTTCGCTCCAGCGACTTCTTCCAGAGTGTGAGCTTCGGCCAGGGTGAACTCGGCTACGCTGTTGCGACGGAGAGATTCGAGATGGGCTCCGCATCCCAGGAACTCTCCCATGTCGTGAGCGACGCAGCGCATATACGTGCCGGAGCCTACGCGGGCACGGAAGGTTAAGCGATCGGCATCAGTGGAGACAATCTCAAACTCCTTGATTTCGACCTGCACGGGTTCGAGACGGACTTCCTTTTGCCTGCGTGCGAGCTTGTAGGCGGGGATTCCTTTGATCTTCTTGGCCGAGAAGGGCGGCGGGGTTTGCGAGATGATTCCCCGGAAGCGGCCGGCAATGTTCTCCAACTCTTCCCTGCTCAGTGCGACCTTTTTCGGCTCACTGGTCGGTTCGCCCTCGGCGTCGTAGGTGTCGGTCGAAAAGCCGAAGCGGACTGTGCCTTCGTAGGTTTTTTCTGAACTGAGATAAAACTGCGCCAACCGCGTGAAGCTGCCGACCACGAGCGGTAGAACGCCGGTGGCCATCGGGTCGAGAGTTCCGAGGTGGCCGACCGATCGCTGATTGAGGATGCGGCGCGCACGGTGGACTACGTCGTGCGAGGTCAGGCCAGGAGATTTGTCGATAATGAGTACGCCGTTCACCGGGATTTGGTAATTTTGTAGTTGAGTAATTTGGTCATTGAACCTGGGAAGCCCTCTTCCGGCTATCCTCAGATCTGAGGCTTTTCAATTTCCCGATTACAAACTTACCAAATTACTGACTCTCCGCCATGTTTCCGATCAAAGACGATCAGCCAACCTACAGCACGCCTTTCGTGAACACGTTCTTGATCGTGCTGAATATCCTCATTTATTTCTATCAATGGACGCTGGGGCCGCGGGGGGAATTAGCGTTTGCCAAGGTCTATGGCGAAGTGCCAGCCCATTTGGCGGCATTTTTGGCGGGTTCGCCCAGATATACGCTGCCGGAGGTCATACTTCCCTTCTTCACATCCATGTTTCTGCACGGGGGCTGGATGCACGTGCTGGGCAATATGTGGTTTCTCTACATCTTCGGTGACAATGTTGAAGACTACCTCGGACATTTCAAGTATCTCGTCTTTTACGTCCTCGGTGGACTTATCGCGATGGCGACGCAGGTAATCATCAATCCGCATTCGAACGTTCCAACGGTCGGAGCCAGCGGAGCCATTGCTGGAGTGTTAGGCGCTTACTTTCTGCTGTATCCACGAGCCCGTGTCTTGACCTGGTTCTTTGTTTTTGTCCTCTACCTTCCGGCGTGGATCGTGCTCGGAGAGTGGATCGTGATCCAGTTTCTGAATGGGACGGCCAGCTTGTCGATGAATGCGGGACGCGATGTTGGAGGCGTGGCATTTTGGGCTCACGTAGGAGGGTTCCTCGCAGGAATGGCGATGATAAAGATATTCCCGGAGCGCAGGCAGAGGTCTCCGTACGCTTACCGGTGAGGGCGGGTCAAGTTTTCTATGGTTTGACCTGCTGCAGTCGTCCGTCCTTGTTCGTCAGGGACAACGAGGGATCCCCGCCATCAGCGTTTATCACGATGTAGGTGGGGTCGATCCCTCCTCCGAGAGTAAGTCCCGAGCCCTGCTCTGACGTCGTAATTTTTACCGACGGGCGTCCATCCGGACGAATCAATCTGAAGATCACGGTTTCCGGATAGATCTTTCCCTCTTTCGCTATCGAGCCATCGGCTTTGCGGGCTGGGCCTTCCGGTAAGACTTGAATCGATGCACGGACCTTTCCCTGAGCATCCACGATCTCCAGACCGCTGCCTCGAAGGACGTTCACAGAGTTGCCAGCATGAACCGGGTGAATCTGGCTTACGATCAGACCCACCATCGTGCCGAGATTGAGAACCGTTAGGAGAGTGAGGGTACAGTGATTCTTCATATCGCCTCCTGCGCCGGATTCAGTAAGGCGCGGGCGAGGGCCCGCGCCGCATCATTACGACTATTTCTTTGGTCGCGATTCGGGTGGAACTAGTCCTGCCACGCGATAGTAGACTGCGAGCTGGCCGTAGTGTTCGCCGCAGTGTTCGATGAACCCGTAGGCGTAATCGATGACCCGCACCTGCTGATGCGCGAACGGATCCACGATCGTGTCACGCATTCCTTTGTCGCCCCTGGATTTGATTGCGGCGGCACCGTCCGCAAAAGACTTCTTCACGAAAGCGACGACGTCGGCCTTGGTTTTGTATTGGTCTCGCTTGGGATCTTCTTCGGCGGGAGGTTTCTGACCGATCACAAGATTGATGAAGTAGTAGTTCGCACCGGCTGCGTGGAGTAACTGTTCGGCGAAACTGCGCTGGGCGGGAGTCGGTTTGAAATCATATTTGTCTTCGGGGAAATCCTCGGCCATGGCGATGAGCTTGCGCCCTACATCGTTCCAGCTATCAAGCACGACCTTCGATTCGGGGTCGGCGGGTTTGACAGCGGTGTTCTTTGCGGCTTCCTGCGTGTGAGCGGGAAGCGCCAACGTAACGGCGAACAGGGCTGCCGCGAGAAACGGGAGTTTTCGCATGGATTCTTCCTCCAGGGAATGGATTGCGGGGACATTGTAGTTCGACTGCTGAGGCGGGGAAAGGCGAGCAGGGGGGTGTTGGGCAGACCTCGGCTGATGGTTCGCTCCTAGCGCGGCACACGCGCCCCTTCACTTCGCTCAGGGGTGCGGGGCGGACGAGGCGTCCGCCCCTACATAAGAAGCTACTCGGCTTTTGTGACGAAAGCTTCCAGCCAGCCCAGGACGCGCTTCCAGCCCTCGCCATGGGCCTTGGCCTGGTCGAGGTTGCCGGCGAAGCCTTCCTGGGTGACACGCACGCGCGTTCCCGTGCCTGATTTTCTGGGACCGCTGGGGTGCAGTGCATTCACGGTTTCTGGTTCCAGTTCCCAGCGCACTACTGTTTTCTGCGTGCCGGTATAGCTGCCGATCCAGGTGTGAACAAGTTTCCGGGGAGGATCGACCTCGAGGTACTCGCCCTCCACATAAAATTCCTTGCCGTCGGCGCCCACGCCGTCGCTGCGCCATTTGCCGCCGGGACGAACGTCCATCGTCGACTTCTTAACGCGGTACAAACCTTCCTGGCCCCACCAGCGGGGGAGTTGGCTGGGATCGCTAATCGCCTGAAATACACGAGCGGGAGGCGCGGCGATGAAGACTTCTGCAATGACGGCGTTTTGATCGGGCGTGATGGTGGCGGTAGCCATTTCTTTTTCTCTCCTGTATGCAGTGGCCGGTGACCAGGGGCAGCAAGGCCTTCTTTCATTCGACCTTTCGTTCCGACGCTATGATTTGCGGTGCAGGTCGAATACTTCCCTGTGCTCTTTTCCGTGGTCGACAAATGTCCACTCTTCCGTGTGGTGATTGTTGTCGATCAATGTAAGAACCATCTTTTGCATGTGGCCGGCGTCGGGCGTTGCCAGATTCGTTGCGTCCACAAAGTTGAAGGTGATGACTTTCCCATCAGGCGCAACGGAAGCTTCCATGCGTGGCTCGTTTCCTGCGGCACAGTAATGCGTCATTAGAAGACGAGTTGGCCCATCCAGATTGAACATCGTGACCATGTCTTCCTTGCCGAGGATCTCGCTCATGACGGCAGAGCCTCCTGCAGTCGACTTGAAAGTCACCTTTACCGGCCCCATATTAGTGTCCCCTTCCCAGGTTCCAGGAAGAGTCTTGATGGTTGCGAAGGCTTTCTGCGCGTCCGTTTGCGCCAGGGCAGCAAGGCTCGTTAGCACGATGGCAGCAATCACGATGCGGGTTGTGATACGACTCTGGTTCGTCATAGGAGTTTTCCTTTCTTTGGACGGAGATTTCCGTCGCGATTCATCTGTTCTTGCGGGCGTCTTCTTCCATCTCCCGGGCATACTCGGCTTCTACAAAGGATTTCAGGTTATTCAGGCTTGCAGCCCAGAAGACACGGTATTGCTCGATCCAGGAATCGACAGCCCGGAGCGGCTGGGGATTCAGCTGATAAATGCGATTGCGGCCTTCCCTGTGCTCTCGCACCAGATGAGCCCGGCGAAGCAGACGCAAGTGTTTCGAGATTGCCGGGCGCGAGACCGGAAAAGCGTTGGCGATCTGGCCTGCAGGCTGAGCCCCACGGCGCAAGAGATCGAGAACGGCGCGACGGGTCGGATCGGCGAGGGCCTGGAAAGTGGCCTCGTGGTTGCGGGCTCTCGAATAT
>Ga0335084_10003323_pt1 | contig 15652 bp, 10 predicted proteins | sample Lox_Sample_44_FD_206721 | JGI IMG/M metagenome (GOLD analysis project Ga0335084, IMG submission 206721) | Soil microbial communities from Loxahatchee National Wildlife Refuge, Florida, United States - Lox_Sample_4.4 | ecosystem: Environmental > Terrestrial > Soil > Wetlands | place: USA... | reverse complement strand
GCGCTCGCCGGCGAGCCGACGATCGGCAGCATCACCGCCGGGTGCGTGCTCGGCTGGCTCGACTTCCGCTACGGCGACGACGACTGGCGAGCGTCCCGTCCCGCGCTGGCGCGCTGGTACGAAGCGTTCTCGGCGCGCGAGTCGATGCGCGCCACGGCCCCGGTCGCCTGAGCCGACGGCGCGGGCGCGGCGGCGCGCGCAATCGGCGGCAGCAGCCGCTCGAACACGAGCCGCTCGAGCCGCGCGACCTCCGCGCCGCTCGCCCGGACGCGCTGCGGCGATTCGTTCACGAACGCCACCGCCCCGAGCCGCGCCTCGGGTACGAGCGCGACGTGCGCGGTGAAGCCCGGCAGGCCACCGTCCTTCCTGACCACCGTGTACGGGCCGTAGGGCAGGACGAGCCACCCGATCGCGGCCGAGGCGCCGAGCGACCCGATCGCGGCGACCGGCCGCCACATCTCGCGGATCGATGCGGGGCTCAGCACCTGCGCCTCGCCCGGCGCGGGCCGCCGGAACTGGAGCGCGATGAACCGGCTGAGATCGTTCACGCTCGAGAGGAGCGTGCCCGACGGCGGAAACGGATTGCGCTCGCTCGCCGCATAACCCGACCAGCCGTCGTCGGTCGGCTCGATCCGCAGATAGCCCGCGGCGAGCCGGTCGCCGGGGACGGTTTCGGCGTCGAACGTGCTCGAGGTCATCCCGAGCGGCTGGAGGATGTGACGGCGGACGTAGGCGTGGTAGCGCTCGCCGGCGACTTCGGCGATCGAAACCCCGAGCACGACGAACCCGAGGTTCGAATACGCGTAGCGCGCTCCGGGCGCGGTCAGGGCCCGCTCGCGCTCGAGGTACTGGAACAGGTTGGGCACGGTGCCGAGGACGGGCGGAACGTTGCGCGGCAAGCCCGAGGTGTGCGAGGCGAGCTGGCGCCAGGTCGGCAGGGCCCGCTCGCCGTTCGGCCCGAGAAACCGCACCTCGGGCACCGATTTCGCGACCGGGTCGTCGAGCTTGAGCCGCCCGGCGTCGCGCAGCTGCATCAGCGCCGTAGCCTCGAACAGCTTGGTCACCGAGCCGGTGCGATAGACGGTGTCCGGCGTCGCCGGGGTGCCGCGCGCGACGTTCGCGCAACCGTAGCCGGCGGCGAGCAGCACGGTCTCGCCGTGGACGACCGCGATCGCGACGCTCGCGAGCCCGGCCCGCTGCCGATCGCGCTCGATCTCCGTCGCCAGGTCCCGGACCGCCGCGGCAACGTCCGCGTGGCGCATGATCCCGTCCGCCGCGATCGCCGGCGGCGGGTTCGGGCAGACTGGCGCTTCGGCGTGCGCGAACGTCGCGGCGAACCCGAGCGCGAGCACGCAGAACCGGAGTCGTGGCGGGCGTGGCCTCATCGTGGCCTCAGGATAGCTTCGCGACCGGCTGCCGCTTCCTCCCGACACAAAATTTGACGACTCGGTTTGACGACTCGGCGGGACGCGGTATCGTCCGGCCCGGGACGATCGGGAGGAAGCATGATCCGACATCTGTCGCGCGCGCTCGCACTGGCGTTCGCCCTCGGGACAACAGGCGCCGCCGCGCAGGAATTCCCCAGCCGCGCGGTCCGCATCGTCGTGCCGTGGCCGCCGAGCGGAAATGTCGACATCACGGCACGCACGATCGCCCCGGCGCTCGCCGATGCGCTCGGACAGCAGGTGATCGTGGAGAACCGGCCGGGTGCGGGCGGGACGATCGGCAGTACCGCTGTCGTGAAATCGCCAGCCGACGGTTACACGCTACTCCTCGGCTCCAGCGGCACGGTCACGGTGGCGCCGGCCGTCTTCAAGACGATCGCCTACGACCCGCTAAGGGACCTGACGACCGTCGGCGCGATCCAGTTCGTGCCGCTCGTACTCAGCGCCGCCACGAAAACGCCGGTCGCGAGCTTCGCGGAGTTCGTCGCCTATTCGCGCGCGAAGCCCGGCCAGGTGAGCATCGCCTCCGCCGGCAACGGCTCGTCGAACCATCTCGCGATCGAGCTCCTGATGCGGCAGGCCAACCTCCAGCTCGTCCACGTCCCGTACAAGGGCAGCGGGCCCGCGATCACCGATCTCCTCGGCAACCAGGTCGAGACGATGATGGATCAGCTGAACGCCTCGATCGGACACATCCGCGAAGGCCGCATGAAGGCGCTCGCAGTCACCTCGCGCGGTCGGTCGCCGTCGCTCCCGGGCGTGCCGACCCTCGACGAGCTCGGCGTCACCGGCTACGAGGCGAGCACCTTCACCGGGCTCTTCGGGCCGGCCGGCATCCCGCCGGCGGTCGTGGACAAGCTGTACGGCGCGCTGCGCAAGGCGCTCGCCAACGACGGCGTCCGCGAGCGCTTCCGGTCGATGGGCGTCGACATCGCGGACATGAGCCAGGCCGAGTTCGCCGCCTACGTGCGCACCGACTTCGAGAAGTGGCGCACGGTCGCGCGCGAAGCCAACATCGTCGTCGAGTGAACGCCACCCTGCCCCCGGACCCGGCGCCGCGCGCGCCGAAGCGCGCACTGCCGCCGGGCACGGTCGACTGCCACGCGCACATCTTCGACCGCTTCGAGCGCTACCCGCTCGCCGCCGCGCGCAGGTACTCGCCCCCGCTCTGCACCCGTGAAGCCTGGCTTGCGCTGCATGCGCGTCTCGGCGTCGCCCGCGGCGTGCAGGTGCACGGCAGCCCCTATGGGCTCGACAACTCGATCACCTACGATTTTCTGCAGGAGCAGCGCGGCCGCTTCGTCGCCGTCGCGGCGATCGGACCGGAGACGAGCGATGCCGAGCTGAAACGCCTCGCCGCCGGCGGGTTCCGCGCCGCGCGGCTGATGGACCAGTTCGCGACCGGCGCGACGACCGCGATGCTCGAGGACATCGCCGCCCGAGTCGCGCCGCTCGGCTGGCACATCGAGATCAACATCGCGAAATCCGCCGACTGGGTCGAGCTCGAGCCGCGGTTGCGGCGCTGCCCGGTGCCGCTCGTGTTCGACCACATGGGCAGGGTCCGCGGACACGAGGGCGTGAGCTCGCCGGGGTTCGCAGTGATCCGGCGGCTGTTGACCGAACGCGACGACTGCTGGACGAAGATCTCGAGCTTCTACCGGCTCTCCGACAGCGGACCGCCGGACTACGACGACATGCGGCCGTTCGCGCAGACGCTCCTCGCCGAGCGCCCGGACCGCTGCGTGTGGGGCACCAACTGGCCGCACCCCGGGCTCACCGCGTTCATGCCCAACGACACCGATCTCCTCGACCTGCTGGAGACCTGGCTGCCGAGCGATGCCGTGCGGGAAGCGCTCTTCGCCACCAACGCGGCGAAGCTCTACCGCCTCGACGGTTAAGTTCGGTCGCCGGCGCGCGCGGGCCGGCGCGCGCGGAAAACTCAGCGGTAGCGATAGACGACGAGCTTGTCGGCCGCCGACTCGGGGGTCCAGACCTCGCCCTTGCGACCGTGGATCTGGCGCACGTTCGCGTACGTGGTCGAGGACTTGAACGACTCGAACTTCTGCGTCGCCGGGTCGAACCGCAGCATCGTCTGCGACGACCACTCCGACACCCAGATGCGGTCGGTCTCGTCGACGTACACCGCGTAGACGCGCGGGCTCTCGCCGGGCGCCTTCCACTGCGCCCACTGGCCGCTTTTCGGGTCGTAGCGGCTGAGCTGGCCCGAGTTCCATTCGCTCACCCAGATGCTGCCGTGCGAGTCCGACCACACGCGCCGCGCACCCTGGCGCGGCGTGGGCGGCTCGATCACCACGGCGGCGGCGGTCTTCGCGTCGATGCGCGCGATGTGCGAACCGGCGAGCGAGGCGTAATAGACGACGCCGTCCGGCGTGACGTGGATGCCGTAGGGCCCGCGGCCCTGCGGGGCGTCGAAGACTTTCATGGCACCGGTGCGCGGATCAAGCCGCCCATAGACTCCGCTCTGCCCGGTGAACCAGTGGATGCCCTCGCGATCGAAGATCGCGGTGTTGAGGTTGGCGTAGCCGCGGTCCGCGGGCAGCGGCCACTTCGTCACCGCGTGCGTCTTCGGGTCGACGCGCACGATCGCGTTCTGGCCGCCGTCGGTGAGCCAGGGCGCGCCGTCGGCACCGGCGATCACGCCGTGCGGCGACGAGCCGGACCCGAGCGGAATGAGGTCGACTTTCCCGATCTTCGGATCGAGGCGCCCGAGATGGCCGCTCCGCTGCGCCGAGAACCAGACCGGGCCATCGGGCGATGCATCGGCCCAGACGTCGTGTGCGCCGACGTTCGGCGGCAGGGGATACTCCTGCACGGTGACCTGCGCTGCGGCGGAGCCCGCGGCGAGTGCGCTGCACACGAGCGCCAAGGCAAACGCGAATCTCGGCATGACGGTCCCCGGTCGACGCGACCGCGGAATCGTAGCACCCGCGCCGGGGCCGGCGCTGCACACTGCGCGGTGGCCGGCGCTAAACCGCGTGCCGGGCGATGCGGAGCCGCGTCGCGCGCATGTCGTCGCCGCGGAGCTCGCGCAGGGCGTAACCGACGAAGCTTGCGACGACTTCCTTTCGCCAGTAGATGTCGAGGTCGGTGTTGTCGAGCGGCTTCGCGCGCGAGGCGACCTTCGTCCCCGCCTCGGCGATGACGTCGTCCGTCAACCGCTTGCCGACGAGCACTTCGCCGCCCTTGGTGACGACCGGACGCGACGCCACCGCGCCGAGCACGATCCGTGCGTCCTGGACAGTACCGTCGGCCGCCGTGCGCACCGCCGCCGCGACGCCGAGCACCGGGAAATCGAACGCGCCACGCCGCCGCAGCTTCCAGTAGCAAGACTTCCAGCCCGCCGCGTCGGGCAACCGGACCTCGGTGAGGATCTCGTCGGGCTTCCGCGCGAGATAGTCGATGCCGTCGTTGAGATAGAGATCGGCGGCGGCGACCTCGCGCTCGCCCGCGGCCGAAACGAGCTTCACCTTCGCGTCGAGCGCGATCAGCGCCGGCGCGCAATCGGTCGAGGACACCGCGACGCAGCGCTTGCTCGCGGTCGCGACCCAGCAGACCCCACCGTCCTTCTTCAGGCAGAAGTCGATCGCCTTCCGCCACTCGTGGTTCTGGTTGTAGTAGTTGCACCGCGTATCGAGGCAGAGGTTGCCGCCGAGCGTGCCCATGTTCCGGAGCTGCGGCGTGGCGACCTGCCCGGCGGCTTGCGCGAGCGCCGCGTAGTGCGCGCGCACCGGCGCCGCGGCCACGACCTCGGCGAGCGTGAGTCCCGCGCCGAGCGTCATGCCGCTCCCGTTCGCGAGCGCCGTCAGGCCTTCGACCTGCCGCAGCGACACGAGCGCCGCGGGGACCTGCTGCCGGCGCTTCATGTTCGGCAGCAGGTCGGTGCCGCCCGCGATCACCATCGCGTTCGGTCCTTCCGCGGCGAGGATGCGCGCCGCCTCCGCCAGCGTGCGCGGCGCGTGATACGCGAACCACGGCAGTCGCATCATGACGCAGCCGCCGCCTCGGGCTTGCGCGCGCGTTCCTTGACCGCGTTGCCGTCGCCGCCTTCCCACGGCGGCGGCACGAACATCGCCTCGGGGTAAGGCACCGCCGGGAAATGGTCCGGCCCGACGCGCGCGGGCTTGCCCTCGCGCTTGAGCTCGAGCGCCTTCAGCACCTTGTCCGGCGTGATCGGCAGCTCGTCGATCCGCACGCCAACCGCGTCGTAGACCGCGTTCGCGAGCGCCGGCATCACCGGCAGCAGCGGCCCCTGCCCGACCTCCTTCGCGCCGAACGGGCAGTTCGGATCCGGATCCTCGACCAGCTCGGTGATCACCTCCGGCATGTCGAGCGCGGTGAGGCTCTTGTACTCGAGCATCGACGGGATCTTGTGCACCAGCGCGTTCGAGAGCTTCGGCGGCAGACGCCGGAAGACCTGCTCCTCCATGAGCGCCTCGCCGAGCCCCATGTAGACGCTGCCCTCCACCTGCCCGCGCGCGAGCACCGGATTGATCGTGCGGCCGATGTCGTGCGCGATCCAGATCTTCGGCACGGTGATCCAGCCGGTGGCCTCGTCGACCTCCGCTTCGACGACGCACGCGGTGTACGAGTAGGCCGGCGACGGCCCGACGCCGCCGCCCTTGTAGCGCGCGGGCGGCCGCGGCGGCGTGTACGACCCCACCGCGCCGAGCGTGCCGAACTTCGCCTCGGCGAGCTCGACCGCTTCGCGGAACTGGATGCCCTTCGACGGATCGTCGGCGAGGAAGACGCGGCCTTGCGCGAGCACGATCCGCTCCGGCGAGACCTCGAGCTGCTCCGCGGCAGCGTCCGCGACGAGTTCGCGCATGCGCTCCGCGGCCTGGATCGCGGCGTGCCCCATCATGACGGTGACCCGGCTCGAGTAGGAGCCGAGGTCGACGGGCGTGACCCCGGTGTCGCCGGTGACGAGGCGAACTTCGAACGGGTCGATCCCGAGCACCTCGGCGACGATCGCCGCGAGCACGTCGTCCGAGCCCTGCCCGATCTCGGTCGCCCCGCAGAAAACGGTCACCTGGCCGCTGCGGTCGAGGAGGAGTTGCACGCCCGACTGCGGCATCTTGTTCCAGTAGATCGGCAGCCCGGCGCCGCAAAGATAGGCGCCGCAGGCGATGCCGACGCCGCGTCCGGCCGGCAGCTGCCGGTGTTTCGTCCTCCACTCGGACCGGTCGACGACCCGGCGGATGCATTCCGCGAGCCCGATCGTGCCGATGCGGAACCAGTTGGCGGTCAGGGAGTCCGGCTTGGCGACGATCTTCAGACGCAGCTCGGCGGGATCCAGTCCGAGCTTCTCCGCGATCTTGTCGAGCTGTACCTCCTGGCCGAACCGCGGCTGCGGCGTGCCGTGGCCGCGCTTCGGGCCGCACGGCGGCTTGTTGGTGAAGACGCGCGCGCCTTCGAACTTGTACCGGGGCAGCTCGTAGGTGACCGTCTGCAGCGCGCCGGTGTAGAAGGTGCTCGCGACGCCGTACGAGCCGTACCCGCCGCCGTCGACGAGCGTCTGCAAATGCATGCCGGTCAGCCGGCCGTCCTTCGTCACGCCGGTCCGGAACTTCATCAGCACCGGATGCCGGCCGCGGTGCATGTAGAACACCTCTTCGCGGGTGAGGCAGACCTTCACCGGGCGGCCGAGCATCAGCGCCGCCTTCGCGACCACCGCCTCGTGGTTGCACACGTCGCACTTGCCGCCGAAGCCGCCGCCATTCGGCGCGGCGACGACACGCACGTGCGACGCCGGCACGCGCAGCACGCGCGCGAGCATCCGGTGCACGTAGTGCGGCACCTGCGTGCTCGACCAGAGGGTGAGCTTGCCGTCGGCGTCGACCGCAGCGACCGCCGCGTGCTGCTCGATCGGGAGGTGCGTGTTGCCCTCGAAGAAGAACGTGTCCTCGAAGACGTGATCGGCCTGCGCCAGCGCCTCGCCCACGTCGCCGAACTCGAACGCCTGCAGGCGGTGGATGTTGCCGCGCTCGCCGTAGTCGTGGATGCGCGGCGTCTCCGTGGCGAGCGCCTCTTCCGGCGTCGCGATCGTCGCGAGCGGCCGGTACTTCACGTCGATCAGGTCGAGCGCCTCGAACGCGGTGAGCTCGTCTTTCGCGATCACCGCCGCGACCGGGTCGCCGACGTAGCGCACGCGCTGAGGGGCGAGCGGAAACTCGTCCTGCGTCACCGGCAGGATCCCGAACGGGATCGGAAATTCCTTCCCGGTAAGGATCAGGTACACGCCCGGCGCCGCCGCGGCGCGCGAGACGTCGATCGACTCGATCTCGGCGTGCGGCATCGGCGAGCGCAGGAGCTTGCAGTGGAGCATCCGCGGCAGGACGATGTCGTCGGCGAAGCGCGTCTGCCCGGTCACCTTCGCCCGGCCGTCGACGCGGCGGCGCGGCTTGCCGATGACGTCGAATCGCTTGCGCGGGCCGCTCATCGCTCTTCCTTCAGGCGGCGCGCCGCTTCTTCGACCGCTTCGAAGATCTGCTGGTACCCGGTGCACCGGCAGAGGTTGCCGGAGAGCGCCTCCTTGATCCGCTCACGGCCCGCGTCCGGCTCGCTGTCGAGGAGCGCCTTCGCGGTCATCAGGATGCCCGGCGTGCAGTAGCCGCACTGCGCGGCGCCGAGATCGGCGAACGCCGACTGGAGCGGGTGGAGCTCCGGCCCGCGCGCGAGGCCTTCGACGGTCTCGATCGCGCGGCCTTCGCACTCGAGCGCGAGCTCGAGGCACGAGAGCACCGGCCGGCCGTCGACGAGCACCGCACAGGCGCCGCACTCCCCGAGCTCGCACCCGTGCTTGGTGCCGGTGAGCGCGAGGTCCTCGCGCAGCACCTCGAGCAGGGTCTTGTACGGCGCGACGAGCGCGTCGAACTCCTCGCCGTTCACGCGCAGCCGCAGGCGGACGTTGGGCCGGGGGGCCGCGATGCGGCTCGCGATTGCGCTCATGGTCGCTCCGGGGCGGGGACCGCGGAAGGCCCCAATTGTTTGGTCCCCAAACTATACGCCTGCGGCGCGGCAGGGAAAACCCCTCGGCGGCAGCGCAAACAAGAAGGGCCAGCCTTCCGGCTGGCCCTGCGGGTGACGATTTCGACCGGGTTCCCGGCTACGCCGTCCCGCCCACCGTCAGCCCGTCGATGCGGAGGGTCGGCTGGCCGACCCCGACCGGCACCGACTGGCCGTCCTTGCCGCAGGTGCCGACGCCGGTGTCGAGCTGGAGGTCGTTGCCGATCATCGATACCCGGGTGAGCGCGTCGGGGCCGTTTCCGATCAGGGTCGCGCCCTTGAGCGGGTAGGTGACCTTGCCGTTCTCGATCATGTACGCCTCGGACATCGAGAACACGAACTTGCCGTTCGTGATGTCGACCTGCCCGCCGCCGAAGTTGACCGCGTAGATCCCGTGCTTCACGGAGGCGAGGATCTCCCGCGGATCGCGGCTGCCGGCGAGCATGTAGGTGTTCGTCATCCGCGGCATCACCACGTGCTGATAGCTTTCGCGGCGGCCGTTGCCGGTGAGCGGCATCTTCATCAGCCGGGCATTGAGGCTGTCCTGGATGTAACCGCGCAGCACGCCGTTCTCGATCAGCGTCGTGCACTGGGTCGGGTTCCCTTCGTCGTCGACGTTGAGCGAGCCGCGGCGCGATGGGAGCGTCCCGTCGTCGACCACGGTGACCCCCGGCGCGGCGACCCGCTCGCCGATGCGGCCGGTGAAGGCCGAGGAACCCTTGCGGTTGAAGTCGCCTTCCAGCCCATGCCCGATCGCTTCGTGGAGGAGCACTCCCGGCCAGCCCGGACCGAGCACGACGGTCATCGTCCCGGCCGGGGTCGGCCGCGAATCGAGATTCACGATCGCCTGGTCCACTGCTTTCGCCGCGTAGTCCTCGAGCACGGCGTCGGTGAAGTAGGCGTAGTCGAACCGCCCGCCGCCGCCGCCCGAGCCCTGCTCCCGGCGGCCGTCCCGCTCGGCGATCACCTGGAGCGAAAGCCGCACCAGCGGCCGCACGTCGGCCGCCATCACGCCGTCGGCGCGCGCGACCAGCATCACCTCGTAGACGCTCGCGAGCGTCGCCATCACCTGCACGACGCGCGAATCGCGGCCGCGGCAGATGCGCTCGAGCCGCTCGAGGAGCCGCACCTTGTCGGTGTCGACGAGCGAGCCGAGCGGGTCGAGCGCCGGGTAGAGCTTGCGCCGCTCGCCCGCACGCGCGACCGGCAGGTTGTTCCGTCCGCCGAGTCGCGCGATCGCGCGCGTCGCACCGGCGGCGTCCTTGAGCGCCGCGAGGCTAATCTCGTCGGAGTAGGCGAACGCGGTCTTCTCGCCGGCGATCGCGCGCACGCCCACGCCCTGGTCGATGTTGAAGCTGCCCGACTTGACGATCCCCTCTTCCAGGCTCCAGGCCTCGGACCGCAGGTACTGGAAGTAGAGGTCGGCGTAGTCGACCTCGTGGGTCATGATCGCGCCGAACACCTGCTCGAGCTGCGGCGCCTCGAGCGCGTAGGGCGCAAGGAGGGTCTGGCTGGCGGTCTTGAAGAGCTGGTCCTGGGTCTGCATGGTCACCTTCTATAGCACGCGGTGCCCGAGGGCGGGCAGGCTCGAACGCACCTTGTCCGTAACGTTGGGGTCGACGTCGGCGACCACAACCCCTGGGCCGCGGGGGAGGCTTGCGACCACCCTGCCCCACGGATCCACGATCATCGAATGGCCGTGGGTCGTGCGGCCGTTCGAGTGCTGACCGCCCTGCGCGGGCGCGACCACCCAGGCGAGATTCTCGACCGCGCGCGCGCGGAGCAGAATCTCCCAGTGCGCCGCTCCGGTCGTGGCGGTGAAGGCCGAGGGCACGGTGATCAGGTCCATCGGCGCGAGCCCGCGGTACAGCTCCGGGAACCGCACGTCGTAGCAGATCGACAGGGCGATCCGGCCGAACGGCGAGTCGACTGCGAGCGGCGCTGCGCCCGCTTCGATCGTGTTCGACTCCCGGTACTTCTCGCCCTCGCCGGTGAAATCGAAGAGGTGGATCTTGTCGTAACGCGCGACGCGCCGGCCCGACGCGTCGTAGACGAGCGAGCTGTTCCGCACCTTCTCCGGATCGCGGGCGTTGAGCGGAACGGTGCCGGCGATCACCCACAGGCCGTGCTTCGCCGCCGCGCCCGCCAGGAACGACTGGATCGGCCCGTCGCCGTCGCGCTCCCGGGCCGCGAGCTTGTCACGATCCGCAAGTCCCATGAGGCAGAACCATTCGGGCAGGACCGCGAGGCGCGCGCCTTTCGCTGCCGCCTCGCTGACGAGCGCGCCGGCGGCGTCGAGGTTCGCCGCGACCGACGGCTCGGACACCATCTGGATCGCGGCGACTTTGAACGGTTCCTTCATGATCTCCATGCTGCGCTGCCTACTGCGGCGGCTTCTCGCCGCTCTCGGGCGCCGCCGAAGCGGCGCCCGCCCCGGGACTCGCAATTTCCGGCGCGCGGACCCGCAGCACCCTCGGATCCTCCCAGCTGCCGGTCACCTGGTACTCGTACGCGAACATCTGTCCGAGCGGGTCCCTGAACAGGCGCTGCGCAATCAGCGCGCCCGCGCCGATGAGGGGGTTGAGCAGCGCCACCCCCGCCGCGATCGCGACGCTGTCGCCGAGCACCGGCACCACGCGCACGGTGAGGTTCTGCGTCTCTTTCGCGAGGTCGGCCTTACCGGCGATCGCCACGCTCGCCGCCGGTCCGACCATCGCCAGGTTGTCGGTGCTCGCGACGCCCTGGGCGATCTTCGCCGAGCCGTTGATCGAGTCGAATGCGAACCCTTCGCTGAAGACGTCGCCGAAGTCGAGCGACATCCGCCGGGGCAGCGATTGCAGTGAGAGCACCCCGAGCAGCCTGCCGACGCCCGGCTTCACCTTCACGAACTGCCCCTTCTCCGCCTTGACATCCAGGTTCCCGGTGAGCGTGCCGTAGTCGATGCGGTAGACCGGGCCCGCCCACTCCACCGTGCCGCCCAGGGTCGCCGTCCCTTTTGCGACGGTCTCGGGATGACCGAAGCGTTCGAGGTACTTGCCGATGTCCCTGACGTCCGCTTTCACGTCGAGCCGGGTGCGACCCTTCCCCTGCTCCGACGGGTCCCACAGGCCGCTCGCGGAGAGGGTGCCTTCGGTCGAGGCGAGCTCGAGCTTCTCGAGCCGCCAGGCCTTCGCCTCGTTCACCGCGCGTAGCTCGAGCCGCCCGAGGTCGTTGCCGTTGAACGTATAGCTGTCGGCGGTGATCGCGAGCGCCGGCAGCTCCTTCGCGATTTCGTCGTTCGACGCGCCACCCGGCGCACGCTCGGGCTGGATCAGATGCTTCAGCCGCGCGCGGACGAGACCCGGTCCCTCCGGCCGCCACGCGATCTCGCCGGCGAGCTCGCGCGCCGTGACGTCCGCACGCCAGGTGCGCCGCCCGTCGAACTGCGCGCGCACCGATACGTCGTGGAACTCCCGGCCGATGGCGACGAGCGTCCCCGCGCGCAGGTTGAGCGCGGTCACGTCGAACTCCGCGGCACCGGTCTTCTCGCCCGCGTCGGTCACCGCCGCGAGCAGGCGGTCAAGATCGAGCGCCTTCAGGTTCCCGGCGATGAACACGCCCGGACGCTCCGGGACCGGAACGCCGACGTCGCCGACGCCGACTCCCGCGCGCTCGATGATCATCTTGCCGCCCTCGTAGCGCACGTAGGCCTGCGCGTTCAGGATGCTGCCGACCGCGAGGGCGATGGTCTCGCGCCGCGGCTGTGGTGCGGTCACGGTCCGCTCCAGCCGGAACGGCCAGCTTTCGGCCGCCGGCTTCGCGAAGGGCGACGGGAGGTCGATCGCCACCCCGGCGAGCGTCGACTCGAACACGTTCGTCCCGGCGCGCGCGCGCGAGGCCGTACTCGTGTACTTGAACGGCAGCGACCCGCGGAGGCGGTCGGCGATCGGCAGCTCGACGCTGCGCGCTAGCTCGCGGCTGTCCACGGTGCCCTGGATCACCGCGGTCGTGATCGCGTCGTGCGTCGAGATCTGCAGGTTGATGTTCCCGCCGAGCGTCTGCGCGGTGATGCCGCGCGCCGACGCGCCGGCGTCGGTGAAGTCGACCCGGCCGTTCACCTGGGCGAGCGTCGGCTCGCCCGGCCCGAGCGCGATCGAGTTGTTCGCGAACTGGAAGCTGCCCGCGGCCTTCGATTGCTCGAGCGCGTAGAGCGGCAGCTCGAGGTGGATCTTCAGGCTCCCGCGGCCGTCGCCGCTCCACTTGTCGGTCAGCCCGTCCATGAATCCGCGCACCGGGCTCTGCGCGATGAACTTGAGGAACTCGCCGAGCGGGCCGTTCGCCTCCCCGTCGACGATGACGTCGGTGTGGTTGCGGAACATGTCGGGCAGCGTGACGACAGTGTTCGAGATCTGGGTGCCGAGCGCGTTCGCGCGCTGGCCCGTGACCTTCAGCTTCGGACCGTCGAACACGAGGTCGGCGGTGACGTTCGTGAGCTTGGGCCAGCCATCGCCGTATTCCAGCGTGCCGCCGGTCACCCGCCCGCTGATCTTGAACTCGCCGTTACCGTCGCGGAACGGGAAGTCGACCGGGTCGCCGCGGAAGCGAAGCTTCGTCTCGCCCCCGGTGCCCGCCTGGATCCGGGCCTTCAGCCAGGTCGAGACCTCCGGATCGAGTCTGGGGATGTACTTGTACACGTGGCGGCCCTCGACGCGCGCGAGCCGGCCGGTCAGGTCCACCACGCGCGCGCCCCTCGCGCCGTGCCGGTAGGTGCCGGAGACCGAGCCCGCGATGTCGGCGTTCGCGAACGCGACGTCGTCGAGCTTCGCCGCGAGCGTACCCTGCGGGAAGGTCCAGCTCACCCGCGCCGCAAGCGTATCGAACTTGACCGTGACGTCGGCGAGGTACTTCGCGGATTCGATGGTCGTCGCGCTCGACTGGAGCGTCACCGTGCCCCCCCTGTCGTTGACGTCGAACCCGCCGGTGAGCCGCTCGAACCCCGGCACGTCGCCATACGCCTTCATGCCGAGGTCCGAGAACTTGCCGCGGGCGGTGTACGTCGCGGGGCGCTCGATCTCGCCGGTCCAGGCGAAGGCCACGTCGCTGACCCGGCCGGTCGGCGCCGCAGTGACGAGCGCCTTGCGCGCCTCTGCGGGCAGTGGCACGTACTCGCCGACGTGAGCGAGCGGCCCGAGCTCGATCGAGCGCGCGGTGAACTCGCCGCGCGCGGGCTCCTTCGCCTGCGCGGGCCGCCATTTCGCAGTGAAGTCGGCCGGCGCGAACGCGACGCCGTCCTTCGCGACGAGCGAAAGCTGGCGCGCGAACGCCTCGTACAGAATGTCGGGCTGGCCGTCGAGGTCGATCAGCTCGAACTCGGTGGTCTTCTTCATGCCGAACTGGCCGCGCATCGACCGCATCTCGAGCAGCGGCAGGTCGGGGGCGAAGCGTCCGGCGACGTCGTCGAGCCCGACACTCGCGGTGAGCTCGGTGAGCGTCCGGTCCGCGAACCCGAGCCACAGCCGCAGCGCGCCCCGGCCGCTCCGCACTTCGAACGGGTAATCGACCCACGCCTGCCACACCGCGAGGTCGACGTGGTCGAAGGCGGCGTAGAGCTTGCCGTTCCAGCTCTCCAGCTCGGCGAGGTTGCGACCGGTGAGGTCGCCGCGCAGCTCGAGCGGCGAGCCGAGCTCGCGCGGCGGCTGGGCCCGGAGCGCGAAGCGGTGGTGCCGGCCGTCGTTCTGCAGCAGGAAATCGACGCTCTCGAGCTTGAGCGGCACCGCGCGGCGGAGATCGTCCTGCCACTCGACGGTCGCGTCGCGGATGACGATCTCGCCCTGCTTGAGCGGCCAGTCGGTGAGGCCGACGCCGTCGGACGGCTCGTCGGGCTTCATCTCGATCCCGGCGATGAAGAGCGTGCCCTGCGCATCGCGCCGTATGACGAGCTCCGGCCGCTCGAGCACCACCGAGTCGAAGCGCAGCTCGCCGGCGAGGATCGACGCCCAGGCGACCGTGACGCCGACGTACTGGAGCGCGAGACCCTCGGTGCCGCGCGCGTCGAAGATCTTCACCGCCGAGAACTCGAGCCGCGGATGGAGGCCGAACCACTCCGCGGTGATGCCGCCGATCTCGACCCGCCGGCCGAGCGCGCGCGAGATCGCGGCCTCGATGTCCGGTTTGTAATCGGCGACCGCCGGCAGCACCCAGAAGCGCAGCGCGAGCATCCCGGTCGCGAAGACGAAGTAGAGCGCGACCAGGGCCCAGCCGGTCCGCCGGAGCCACTTCAGCCAGCGGCGTTCGACCGGGGGGAGTTGCGCCTCGATGGCCTCGTCGGTGGCGTCTGGGAGGAGGCTCATTTCGGCGGTGCGTCGTCTCGGCGGCGGTCGGTGGCGATCCGGTCGGTTCACTCGCGTCGGGCACCCGGTTCGCGCGCGCGCACCGGGGCGGAAAGGGGCGCCCGATACAATACGCACAGTACGCTGACAGTACGCGGACGTGACACCGGCGGCGCTGGGTCGGCAGCTACCGGCATCAACGCGCGCAGCGCACGCGCCGACGACACGGATTGTACTTCACCCTCCCCCGACGCCGCACTTTGCCTTGAGGAGTCAGGAGCTTATGTCGGGCGCCGACGACCGGTCCCCGGTTCTCGCGTGGTCGCGCTACGCGGCGCGCCTCCTCGCGGCACGTCCCGCGCTCGCGACGGAGGTCGAGCAGGCCGTCAGCGCGGGCTGGACCGCCGCGGCGATGCGCGAATTCCTGGCCGGACACGACCTCGCCGCGGATGCTGCGCTCGCCGCCGCGCTGCGCGAGCTGCGCGCGCGCGTGCTCCTGCGCGTCGCCGCGCGCGATCTCGCCGGCCTCGCCCCGCTCGCGGAGGTCGTCGGCACGATGAGCGACCTTGCCGAGGTCGCGCTCGAAGCGGCGCACCGGCACCACCGCGCGCGGCTCGAGGCGGAGCACGGATCGGCCGCCGGCGGAAGCGACCTCCTGATCGTCGGCATGGGCAAGCTCGGCGGGCGCGAGCTCAACGTCTCCTCCGACATCGACCTCGTGTTCGTATATCCGGAAGAGGGCGACACCGCCGGGCCGCGCGCGCTCTCGAACCACGAGTTCTTCGTGCGGCTCGGACAGCGGATCATCCGCACGCTCGCCGACGTCACGCCCGACGGCCAGGTGTTCCGGGTCGACATGCGCCTGCGCCCGTG
>Ga0335084_10003322_pt1 | contig 15655 bp, 11 predicted proteins | sample Lox_Sample_44_FD_206721 | JGI IMG/M metagenome (GOLD analysis project Ga0335084, IMG submission 206721) | Soil microbial communities from Loxahatchee National Wildlife Refuge, Florida, United States - Lox_Sample_4.4 | ecosystem: Environmental > Terrestrial > Soil > Wetlands | place: USA... | reverse complement strand
CGCACGATTGCGATGGGTACGTCGGACGGTCTTTCGCGTGGCCTCGAAGTCTCGAACACCGGCAACCCGATCATGGTTCCCGTCGGCGAAGAGACGCTCGGCCGCATCATGGACGTGCTCGGCAATCCGATCGACGAGAAGGGTCCCGTGAATGCGCGCGAGCGAATGTCGATCCACCGCAAGGCGCCCAAGTACGAGGACCAAAAGGGCGGCAACGAGATTCTCGAGACCGGCATCAAGGTCATCGACTTGATCTGCCCGTTCGCGCGCGGCGGCAAGGTAGGCCTGTTCGGCGGCGCCGGCGTCGGCAAGACGGTGACAATGCTCGAATTGATCCGCAACATCGCGACCGAACACTCGGGTTTGTCGGTATTCGCCGGCGTCGGCGAGCGGACGCGCGAAGGCAACGACTTCTACCACGAGATGCAGGAGTCGAAGGTTCTCGACAAGATTTCGCTCGTGTTCGGGCAGATGAACGAGCCGCCGGGTAACCGGTTGCGCGTCGCCCTGACGGGCCTGACTCTCGCAGAGAAATTTCGCGACGACGGCCGCGACGTATTGCTCTTCATCGACAACATCTACCGCTACACGTTGGCCGGTACCGAGGTGTCGGCGTTGCTCGGACGTATGCCGTCGGCGGTGGGTTACCAACCGACCCTCGCCGAAGAGATGGGCGTCTTGCAGGAACGCATTACGACGACGAAGACCGGTTCGATCACGTCGGTGCAAGCGGTGTACGTACCGGCCGACGACTTGACCGATCCGTCGCCTGCGACGACGTTCGCGCACCTCGACTCGACGGTGACCTTGTCGCGCGCGATCACGGACCTCGGCATTTATCCGGCGGTCGATCCGCTCGACTCGACGAGCCGCCAGCTCGATCCGCTGGTCGTCGGCGAAGATCACTACCGCACCGCGCGCGCCGTGCAGCAGGTGCTACAGCGCTACAAGGAACTGAAGGACATCATCGCGATTCTCGGCATGGACGAGCTGTCGGAAGACGACAAGAAGCTCGTGTATCGCGCGCGCAAGATTCAGCAGTTCTTCTCGCAGCCGATGTTCGTCGCCGAAGCCTTCACGGGTCAGAGCGGTGTGTACTGCTCGCGCGACGACACGGTTCGTAGCTTCAAAGCAATCCTCGAAGGCGAGTACGACCACTTGCCGGAGCAAGCGTTCTTCATGGTCGGCACGATCGAAGGCGCCGTCGAAAAGGCGAAGAAGCTCGAGGCGAAGCAATAGCCATGGCAATGACGATGCACTGCGACATTGTCAGCGCCGAGAAGGAGATCTTCTCGGGTCGGGTGACGATGGTCATCGCGACTGGCGCGCTCGGTGAGCTCGGCGTCATGCCGGGCCACGCGCCGTTGTTGACAGGCATCAAACCAGGCCCGATACGGCTCAAGTTCGACAACGGCGACGAGCAAGTCTTCTTCGCGTCCGGCGGCTTCCTCGAGGTGCAGCCGAGCACGGTAACGGTCCTCGCCGACACCGCGCTGCGCGCTGACGACCTCGATGAGGCGGCGGCCCAACAAGCGAAGGAGGCCGCCGAACGCAGCCTCCAGGACCAAGCGGCCGACTTCGATTTCTCGGTCGCTGCAGCGCAACTCGCGGAGGCTTCCGCAAGGCTCCGAACAGTCGAAGAGCTGAAGCGGCGACGCCGGTAACCACGCGCGGATTACATTGTGAGGATGAAAAGGGGGTGATTAGGGTCACCCCTTTTTGCACATGCACCCCTATAATCCAGCGACTTCCGGAACGGATTCCCACGCATGAGCCTCGAAGTCGTCGTGCTCGCCGCGGGTCAGGGCACGCGGATGCGATCGAAGCTGCCCAAAGTCCTCCATGATCTGGCCGGCCGTCCTCTGCTCGCGCACGCGCTCGACGCGGCGCGCGGACTGAAACCCAACTCGATCAAGGTCGTCGTCGGACACGCGGCATCGCAAGTGCGCGCGGCATTTGCCGACGCACGCGACCTCACGTGGATCGAGCAGCGCCAACAGCTCGGCACTGGGCATGCGCTCGCCCAAGCGCTGCCCTCGGTGGCGCCGGACGCGATCGTCCTCAATCTCTACGGCGACGTGCCGCTCGTACGGGGCGAGACGCTGGCTGCCTGCGCTGCGCAGGCCAAGGCGGGCAAGCTCGTGGTAGTCACCGCGGACGTGCCGAATCCGACCGGGTTGGGTCGGATCGTTCGCGATTCGCGCGGTCGCATGATCGCGATCGTCGAAGAGCGCGACGCTTCGCCGGAACAGCGTGCGATCACCGAGATCAACTCGGGCATTCTCGCAGCGCCGGCCGAAATGCTGCGGGCGTTGATCGGGCAACTGAACCGCAACAACGACCAGGGCGAGTTCTATCTGACCGACATCGTCGGCGTCGCGGTTGGACGCAGCCTCGAGGTCGTTGCGCACAAAGTTGCGTGCGCGGACGACGTCGCGGGTGTGAACGATCGCATCGAGCTCGCGCGCCTCGAGCGCATCTACCAGCGACGTCAGGCCGAGCGGTTGATGGCCGACGGTGCGACGCTGCGCGATCCGGAGCGGTTCGACGCACGCGGTGACGTGCAGACCGGCGTGGATTGCGTCATCGACGTCGACGTGGTGCTCGAGGGGGTCGTTCGCCTCGGCGACGGCGTCCGGATCGGCCCCGGCTGCGTCATTCGCGATGCGCAGATCGGCGACGGCGCGGTGATCCACGCGCATACCGTGATCGACGGGGCAGTCATCGGAGCCGGTTGCGAGCTGGGGCCGTTCGCGCGAATGCGCCCGGGCACTATCCTCGGGGAGCGGGTCAAGATCGGCAACTTCGTCGAGACGAAAAAGACACGGCTTGGCGCCGGCACGAAATCGAATCACTTCGCGTATCTCGGCGACACGACCACCGGCGAAGACTGCAACATCGGCGCCGGCACGATCATGTGCAACTTCGATGGCATCGCGAAGCACGAGACGCATCTCGGTCGCGACGTGTTCATCGGGTCGAACTCGACGCTCGTCGCTCCGATCCAGATCGGTGACGGCGGCTACGTCGCAGCTGGTTCGACGGTGACGACGAAAGTCGAGGCTGGCGAGTTGGCCGTCGGACGCGCGCGTCAGCGCAACATCGGCGGCTGGGTGCCGCCGGCGAAGCGCGGGGGCACCAAGGGTAAGCACTAGTCGTCGTCGCGTCTCACCAGAGGAATCACTGACGTATGTGCGGCATCGTGGGCGCGATCGCGCGCCGTGACGTTCCAGGAATCCTGCTCGAAGGATTGAAGCGGCTCGAGTATCGCGGCTACGACTCGGCGGGGCTCGCGGTCATTCCGCAAGGGTGCGCGCGGATCGATCGTCGCCGCCGCGTCGGCAAGGTGAAGGAACTCTCGGATAGCCTCGACGCGGCGCCACTCAACGGCACCGTCGGAATCGCACATACGCGATGGGCGACCCATGGCGCGCCGCTCGAGCGCAATGCCCATCCGCACATGTCGCGGGACCGAATCTGCGTTGTGCACAACGGCATCATCGAAAACTTCGAACAGATCCGTCAGTCGCTGCAGGCCAAGGGCTATCGATTCGACTCGGAGACCGACTCCGAAGTCATCGCGCACTTGATCGAGTCACTGCTCGTCGACGGGCGCACGCTCGTCGAGGCGGTCCGCCTCGCCACCAAGCAACTCGACGGAGCCTATGCGATCGGAGTGATCTCGCGCGATGAGCCCGACCGTTTGGTCGGGGCGCGCGTCGGCAGCCCGCTGGTAGTCGGCATCGGCATCGGTGAAAACTTCCTTGCATCGGACGTGCTGGCGCTGCGCCCCGTCACGGACCGATTCGTCTTTCTCGAAGAAGGCGATTTGGTCGAGATCACCACGAAAGGTTTCACGGTTTGGAGCGTGGAGGACGAGAGCGTCGTTCGCACGAGCGTTCGTGTGAAGCTCGACAGCGACGATGTCGACAAGGGCAACTATCGGCATCACATGCTGAAGGAGATCCACGAGCAACCGAAAGTGATCCGGGACACGCTTGAAGGTCGGCTGACGAAAACCCGCGTTCTCGAACCGGCTTTCGGCCGGAAAGCGTCGGCGATCTTCGACCGCATCAAGTCGGTCACGATCGTCGCGTGCGGATCCAGCTTCTATACCGGATCGATCGCGAAGTACTGGATCGAAGGCTTGTCTGGGTTGCCGTGCCACGTCGAGATCGCGAGCGAGTATCGGTATCGACGCGTCGCCGTGCCGCCGGACGGGCTGTTCGTCACGATCTCTCAATCCGGCGAGACCGCCGACACGCTCGCCGCGCTGCGTATGGCCAAAACCGCCGGCTACGCCGCGACACTCACGTTGTGCAACGTTGCGACGAGTTCGATCGTGCGCGAGTCGGACCTCGCGTTGATGCTCGAAGCGGGCGCAGAGATCGGCGTCGCGTCCACGAAGGCGTTCATCGCGCAGCTGGTCGACCTCATGTTGCTCGCGATCCTGCTCGGGCGGCGCCACGGTCTGACCGCCGAGCGCGAGGCGGAGTTGGTCGGTGCGCTGCACGGTCTCTCCGGCGTCGTCGACGAGTCGCTGAAACTCGACGCGGTGATCGCCAAGCTCGCGGAACAGTTCATGGATCGTCGTCACGCGTTGTTCCTGGGACGCGGTCCGCTGTATCCGGTCGCGCTCGAAGGGGCGCTGAAGCTGAAGGAAATTTCGTATATCCATGCCGAAGGCTATCCGGCCGGCGAACTGAAACACGGCCCGCTCGCGCTCGTCGACGAGGACATGCCAGTCGTCGCGGTGGCACCGAACGACGAATTACTCGGCAAATTGCAGTCGAATCTGCAGGTCGTGCGCGCGCGCGGCGGCAAGTTGTACGTGTTCGCCGACCGCAGCGCTGGCTTCGTCGACGAACCGGGTGTGACCGTGATTCCGGTGCCGTCGGTGCACGAGTTGTTGGCGCCGATCGTCTACACGGTCCCCCTTCAGCTGCTCGCGTATCATGCGGCGGTGCTCAAGGGTACCGACGTCGATCAGCCGCGCAACCTCGCCAAATCGGTCACGGTCGAATAGCGGCGAATTTCGTCGCACGCGAGCGCACTTCGCACCCGCGTGATGTATAAAGCCAGCCGCATCCGAATGAGTCGGATGCGACGAAGGTTGGTATCCGTTGGACGTCTCTCACATCCTCGATGGACTCAACGATCGGCAGCGCGAAGCGGTCACCGCGCCGATCGGCAATTTGCTGATCGTCGCGGGTGCAGGCAGCGGCAAGACCCGCGTGCTCGTCCATCGCATCGCGTGGTTGATCGAAGCCGAAGGCATTTCGCCGAACGGCGTGCTTGCCGTCACGTTCACGAACAAAGCGGCCGCCGAGATGCGCAGTCGCTCCGAGGCATTGCTCAAGATGTCTGGGCGCGCGCTGTGGGTCGGCACGTTCCACGGCATCGCGCATCGATTGCTGCGCATGCACTGGCGCGACGCGAAGCTGCCCGAGAATTTCCAGATCCTCGATTCGGACGATCAGGTCCGCCTCATCAAACGGGTCATGCGCGCGCTCGACATCGACGAGACGCGGTGGCCGCCGCGACAGGCGCAGTGGTTCATCAACGCGCAGAAGGACGAGGGCAAGCGCGCGAAGGAGATCGTCGCCGGCGAGGACCTGTTCCTCGTCACGCACCGGCGCATCTACGAAGCGTACGAGGATCTCTGCTTCGACGGCGGCCTCGTCGACTTCGCGGAGCTGCTGTTGCGCAGCCATCAACTGTGGCTCGAATCGCCGGATTTGCTCGGCCACTATCGGAATCGCTTCCAACATCTGCTCGTCGACGAGTTCCAAGACACGAACACGATTCAATACGCGTGGCTGAGGGTGCTCGCGGGTACCACGGGGCACGTGATGGCGGTCGGCGACGACGATCAATCGATCTACGGTTGGCGCGGCGCGCGCATCGAGAATATCCATCGCTTTCGCCAGGACTTTCGCGACGTATCGGTGATTCGGCTCGAGCAGAACTATCGCTCTACCGGCACGATTCTGAAGGCGGCCAATGCGCTGATCGATCACAACACCGATCGGCTCGGCAAGGAACTGTGGACCAACGGCGCCGACGGCGAGCCGCTCTCGCTGTACTCGGCGTACAACGAACTCGATGAGGCGCGCTTCATCGCGGACCGGATCGAAAACTGGATCTCGCACGGCGGTAATCCGCGCGACGTTGCGGTGTTGTATCGATCGAACGCACAGAGTCGGGTGCTCGAGGAAGCGCTGTTGCGCGCGCAGATCTCGTATCGAATCTACGGCGGGTTGCGATTCTTCGAACGTCTCGAGGTCAAGAACGCGCTCGCGTACATGCGGATGACGACGCAGCCGCAATCGGACACCGCGTTCGAACGCGTCGTGAACACGCCGACGCGCGGCATCGGCGACAAGACGCTCGAAGCGATTCGCGCCCGCGCGCGCGACGCCGGCGTGTCGATGTGGCAAGCGGCGAAGGAAGGCGTCGCGGACGGTTCGTTCGGTCGCTCCGGCAAAGCGATCTCGTCGTTCATCAATTTGATCGAACAACTCGCCAATGCCGTCGAAGGCCTACCGTTGCACGAACTCGCCGAACACTGCATTCACGCCAGCGGCTTGTTCGAGTTCCACACCCGCGAGAAAGGCGAACGCGGCCTCGCGCGCAAGGAAAACCTCGAGGAATTGATCACCGCGTGCCGGCAGTTCAGCGGGGAAGTCGTGTTGCCGCTCGACGATACCGGGGCGGTGCGCGACGGCCCGGTGTCGCTGCTCGACGAGTTCCTCGATCACGCGGCGCTCGAAGCGGGCGAGCAAGGTCCGGATGACGACGGCAACAGCGTGCAGCTGATGACGCTGCATTCGGCGAAGGGTCTCGAGTTCCCGCTGGTGTTCATGTCGGGCATGGAAGAGGGTCTGTTTCCGAATCGGATGTCGGCCGACGAACCTGGGCGCATGGAGGAGGAACGACGGCTGTGCTACGTCGGCATCACGCGCGCGATGCAGAAGCTGACGTTCACGTTCGCGGAGACGCGCCGGCTACACGGCACGGACTCGTACAATCGACCATCCCGTTTCATCGGCGAAGTACCGCACGAGCTGGTGCAGGAAGTGCGCATGCGCGGGGCAGTGGTGCGGCCGTACGACGGGCGCGGCGAGGTCCGCCACGTCGCCAATGCGACCTCGTCGGTCACGCGCATTCCGGCCGACGACGGCGCGTTGCGGATCGGTCAACGCGTGTTGCACGGAAAGTTCGGCGAAGGCGTCGTGCTGCAGGCGGAAGGCCACGGCGAGCGCGCACGGGTGCAAGTGAACTTCGCGCGCGACGGCGCGAAATGGCTGATGCTCGGCTTCGCGAAATTGCAGCCGCTCGATTGAGCGACCTCGCCAACAACACGATCGAGGTGCAGCGATGGAATTGAAGGCAACGCGTTACGCGGTCGGTGAACGGATCGCCACGATCACGTTGCATCGTCCGGAGCGGATGAATGCGTGGACCGGACGCATGCACGCGGAATATCGCCACTGTCTCGACCTCGCCGACCGCGACGCGAACGTCGGCGTCATCGTGGTCACCGGTGCGGGCCGCGGCTTTTGCGTCGGCGGCGATTCGGAGGCGTTGCAGGGGCACGTTGCGAAGGGCGGTTACGACCCGGGAACGCCCGCGCAGTTGGCCCAGCCCGGATACGGTACCTCGCCGGAGTTCGACGCAAGCTTCGCCTGCCACTTCGGTCTCTCGAAGCCCGTCGTCGCGGCGATCAACGGTCCGGCGGCAGGCGTCGGACTCGCGCTGGCGTGTTTCGCAGACATTCGCTTTGCGGCAGCGGGCATCAAGATGACGACCGCCCACGGCAAACTGAATTTACCGGCCGAATACGGCTTGTCGTGGTTGTTGCCGCGAATGGTCGGGCTCGCGCGCGCGAACGAGTTATTGCTGACGAGCCGGCCGTTTCTCGCCGAAGAAGCGCTCGCGTTCGGGCTCGTCAACGCGGTGTATCCCGCGGACGTGCTGCTCGAGCGAACGTACGAATTTGCGGCGAATCTGATCGCGACGGTGTCGCCGAATTCGCTCAGGCAAACGCGTTGGCAGATCTATCGTGACCTGCATCGTGATGTCGGTGAATCGGTGCGCGATTCAGAGGCGTTGCTGACGAACATGATGAAGGAGCGGGATTACGCCGAAGGCGTTGCCGCATTCGTCGGCAAGCGTAAGCCGCGCTGGGGCAACGACGCCAACGATTGAGACGAGGCGCGATCAGGCAGGCCGGAAGCTGTCGACGCTTGCGAGATGCCACTGCGACTGCCACTCGGGACCCGAGCGATCCTCGACCAACTGACCCGGCGCCAACCACTCGAAGGCGCGATCGAGCGTCGCAACCGCGCGCGACGACGTGCGGCGATTGATGTGCTGCGGCCGAAGATCGGACGGATGATCGAGGCCAGCCGCGGCGACCAACTCCATCAACGCGCCGACGGTGTGACGATGGAAATTGGCGACGCGTGTCGCTTTGTCGCCGACGTCGAGCGCGTGCTGGCGCAGTTTGTCTTGCGTCGCGATCCCCACGGGGCATTCGTTGGTGTGGCACTTTTGCGATTGCAGGCAGCCGAGCGCGAACATGAAACCGCGCGCGGAGTTGCACCAATCGGCACCCATCGCCATCGCAACCGCGATGTCGAAACCGGTGATGATCTTGCCGCTGACGCCGATCTTGAGGTGCTCGCGCAATCCGGCGCCGACGAGCGCGTTCTGTGCGAACCACAGCGCGTCTCGTCGCGGCATGCCGACGTGATCGGAAAATTCCACGGGTGCCGCGCCGGTACCGCCTTCCTTGCCGTCGATTACGATGAAGTCGGGATGAATGCCGGTCGCGAGCATCGCTTTGCAGACACCGAGGAATTCCCACTTGTGGCCGATACACAGTTTGAAGCCGACCGGCTTGCCGCCGGAGAGCGCGCGCAGCTTCGCGACGAACTCGAGCAAGCCGCGCGGTGAATCGAATTCCTGGTGATATGGCGGCGACACGCAGTCCTCTCCCTGCGGAACGCCGCGAATGCGTGCGATCTCTTCGTTCACCTTGGCGCCCGGCAACAATCCGCCGTGGCCCGGCTTCGCGCCTTGCGACAGCTTGATCTCGATCATTTTGACCGCGTCGTTCGACGCCCTTTCGACGAAACGCGACGGATCGAAGCGCCCCGCACCGTTGCGACAACCGAAGTAGCCGGTGCCGATTTCCCAAATGATGTCACCGCCGCCCTCGAGGTGATAGTCGGATAATCCGCCCTCACCGGTGTCGTGCGCGAAATTGCCGATCTTGGCGCCTTTGTTCAGCGCGCGAATCGCCGCGGCCGACAGCGCGCCGAAGCTCATGGCCGAAATGTTCAACACCGACGACGAATACGGGTGCGCGCACGCCGCATTGCCGATCGAGATGCGAAACGGCTCGGTCGCTTTCGGACGCGGTGCGATCGAATGGTTGATCCATTCGTAGCCGACGTTGTTGACGTGACGTTCGGTGCCGAACGGCATCGTGTCGACGACGTTCTTCGCGCGCTGATATACGAGCGATCGCTGCTCGCGATCAAACGGCGTTCCGTCGGTATCGCTTTCGATGAAGTACTGGCGGATCTGCGCGCGGACGTCTTCAGCGATGCTGCGGAAGTGGCCGGTCAACGGATAGTTGCGAAACAAGCTGTGCTTGCGCTGCAGCAGATCCCAACTGCCGAGCAGCACGAGCGCCAACAACACGATCGAGGGCCACCACGGCATCCCTGCGACGACCGCCGACGTCGTCGATAGCCACAACAGAATCACGATCGCGAACGGGAAATAGCGTTCCATCACGGCCCTCCGAACGATTTGAGCAACATCGGCAGCTCGAGCTCGACGACCGTCGCAACAAACAACGCGAAGCCGACCCAGACGTTGTTGCGAAATGCGTCGAAGCAGCGCGCGGGGTCGCGACGACGGATCAATCGCTGCTGGTGCACGAATAGCGCAGCGACGACGACGAGTCCGACGAAGTACGCGATTCCGTAGTGAAGTTGCAGCCCGAGAAGGGCGAGCGTGACGACGGTCGAAATTTGCAGCGCGGCGACCATCGCGCGATCCGCGTTGCCGAACAAGATCGCCGTCGACTTGATCCCGACGCGCAGGTCGTCGTCGCGATCGACCATCGCGTACAGCGTGTCGTACGCGACGATCCACAAAACGCTCGCAATGAACATCAGCCACGCTGCGTCCGAGAGTCCCGCGCCGGTCGCGCTGAATGCCATCACGATGCCCCAGCTGAACGCCGCGCCGAGGACGACTTGCGGCAAATAGGTCCAGCGCTTCATGAACGGATACAGCGTCGCAATCGCCACACCGCCGATCGCAAGCCGCCGCGTCGTCGCGTTGAGAAAGAACAGCAGCAGCAGCGCGACTGCGAGCAACAGAGCGAACAATGCGAGCGCTTCGAGTTCGCTTATTTGCTTCGTTGCGAGCGGTCGATCGCGCGTGCGTGCGACGCGTGCATCGTAGTCGCGATCGGCGTAGTCGTTGATCACGCAGCCGGCGGCGCGCATCACGATCGTGCCGATCGCGAACACGACGACGAGCGCCAACGGCGGACGTCCGGACGTTGCGATCCACAGCGCCGCCATCGTCGGCCACAGCAACAGCAACGTCCCAACGGGGCGATCGAAGCGCATTAGGCGTAGATAGAGCGGCAGCCGCCGCGCGAGCGAAGCCACGCTGATAACCCGAATACCGGCGCGGCGAGTGTAACGGTTCGGCGTTGCGCCGGCATCGCGCGGGAGATCGAACGGTTCGCTGTACGCGGCGCGACTCGTTGCAATTTCACGGGGACGCAAGTAGCGTACGCGGCTCGCAGTCGAGGACGAAGAGAGCGCACGCAGATGCGAAAGTGGCAATGCATCGTTTGCGGCTGGATCTACGACGAGGCCGAAGGATACGCCGACGAAGGTATTGCGCCGGGCACTGCTTGGGAGAACGTGCCGGATGATTTCGTGTGTCCGGAGTGCGGTGTCAGCAAAGAAGACTTCGAGATGATCGAAGTCGGCTGATCGCTCAACACGTCGCTGCGCGCGCCATTCCATCCAACTGTTCCGCCGATTCGGTAATCACCGCCAACACCTTGTCGATGGCACTTGCGTCGAGCGACAGCTTCGCGAGCAAGCGCTCGTCGATCGGCCCGCGCGGCGAATCGGAGAGATCTCGGTTTGCGAGCAATCGATGCGTCAACCTCAACAGATTCACGTACGTCGCGTGCGGCCCGACGTGGTCCTCGACGTACTGAAAGCGCACGGCGTCGGTGACGGGTTTCGGCACCGACCAACTTTCGAGTAGCTCCGCAGCAAAGAGTTCACGGGGTACGCCGAGCACGTGTTGATCGACGTACGTGTGCGGCAGATGTCGATTGGCCTCCTGTTCGCGGCAGATCGCCGCATAGAACGGCGGAAAGACGTGGCCGATTACCAACGCGCCGAAGTTTGCGAGCAGCCCGGCGAGATAGCAGTAACCGGATAGCGGTCGCTTCGGCGTGTCGACGAGCGTCGCGAGCGCTTCCATCGTCGCAGCCGCATACAGCGCTTGCAGCCAGTACGGCGACAGCCCGCGCACATGCGCCTTCGGCACTTTGAGGTCCTGTTGCATCGCGATCGCGAGCGCCATGTTGAGCGTCGCTTGCGGTCCCATGACGCGCATGATCGCGTCGGCGATCGAACGAACCGGCTCGCGCAATCCGTAGTACGCCGAGTTGGCCCAGCCGATGATGCGCGCCGACAAGCTGGGATCCGCTTCGACGATTCGCGTCAGATCGCGCACATCGAAGTCCGGATCGGCTTTCAGTTCGAGGATGCGTCGCGTCGCTTCTGGCAACGGCGGAATCGTCAACGTCTGATCGAGGCGTTGGCGGATGCGCAGTTCGGTGAATGCACGGACCCTCGCAATGACCTGTGCGTGATCGTTTGTCGTCGTCGAGGGCGTCGGGTCGGCGTCGATGTCGACGCAGAAGTCGATCACCGCTGCCGATCCCGCGTCGCGGTCGAACTCGGCGCGCGTCCGCAACACGTATTCGTCCGGATGCTCGGTCGCGAGCGCGAGACGGTCCCATTCGCACACGCGGCGATCGACCACGAGCGGATGTTCGTAGTAGCCGGGGATGGCGGCGATCGGCTCGAAGCTCTCGGTGCGCAGCTGGCAACCGGACCATTGATTCAACACGTCGAGGTCGACGAGCGCCGCGTCGGGCGCGATCAAGTGCAGCTTCTTGGCGTCGTGACCGACGATCAACGCGCGCGCGCGCGGCTGATCGATCGCGGCCTGTCCGTCCTTGGAGGGCTCCATCGCGCGCCTCACTCGTGTGTGGCCGAATCCACGAAGTATAGAAGGCGTGCCCGGGCGCGCCGGATGCGACGCTAGACCTGCGTATAGTCGGCCTCTCGCGGCGACCACGTGGCGACCAGCGCGCTCGCGACCTCCGGTCGAGTCGCGACGATGCGGGTCGCGATGTCGGCGGCAATCGGCACGAGGTGTGCGTCGACGACGAGGTCGACCGCGCGAAACTGCTGCTCGCCGGTTTGCCGCGTACCGAGCACGTCACCGGGCCCGCGCAGCTTCAGGTCCTCTTCGGCAATCCGAAAGCCGTCGGTCGTTGCGCGCATGACCTTCAGCCGGGCGCGGCCCTGCGCCGACAACGGCGGCTTATATAGAAGAATGCAGTGGCTACGTTCGGTGCCGCGGCCGACGCGACCGCGCAACTGGTGCAATTGCGCGAGGCCGAGGCGCTCCGGGTTCTCGATCACCATCAACGTCGCGTTCGGCACATCCACCCCGACCTCGACGACGGTTGTCGCGACCAACAAATCGATCGCGCCGGACTTGAAGCGTTCCATCACGGCTGCTTTGTCGCGGCTCGACAATCGTCCATGCAAGAGTCCCACCGACAGCTTCGGTAAGGCGCGCGCGAGATCGGCGGCGGCGGTCTCCGCGGCCCGAAAATCCAGCGAATCGGATTCTTCGATCAACGTGCAAACCCAATACGTTTGGTGGCCGCGCGAGCAAGCTTCCGCGATGCGCGCGATGATGTCGTCGCGGCGCGCGTCGCCGACGACGTGGGTGTCGATCGGTTGTCGCCCCGGCGGAAGTTCGTCGATGACGGAGACGTCCATGTCCGCGTACAACGTCATCGACAGCGTCCGGGGAATCGGCGTCGCCGTCATCACGATTTGATGCGGGAGAATGCCCTTCGAGCGAAGCGCCATCCGCTGATGCACACCGAAGCGATGTTGTTCGTCGATGATGATGAGCGCGAGCTTGGCGAACTCGACGTCGTTCTGGAACAGCGCGTGCGTACCGACGACGACGAGCGTCTCGCCACTCGCGATTGCGGCGCGTGCTCGGGTTCGCTCGGCGGCGGACATTTGCCCAGTCAACAGTCGGACCGAAATCCCGAGCGGCTCGAGCCACGCAGAGAAATTGAGGAAGTGCTGTTCCGCGAGGATTTCGGTCGGTGCCATGATGGCGGCCTGACAACTCTGTTCGGCCGCACGGATCGCCGCGAATGCGGCGACGACAGTCTTGCCGCTGCCGACGTCGCCTTGGATCAAGCGTAACGTCGGGACGTCGCGTTCGAGATCGAGCAACACGTCGCGTAAGACGCGCCGCTGTGCGCCCGTGAGTTCGAAACCTAGACGCTTCAGCAGTTGGCGGCCGAGTTGTTGCGAGCGCGGCAGCGCGGTCGTGCGTTCCGCTTCGCGGTCGCGCTTGTGGCGCTTCAGCACGATGAGGTTGCTGACCAATTCGTCGAGCGCGACGCGCGCACGGGCAGCCTCGAGGGCGTTCGCGTCGATCCCGACCGTCGGCTGGTGCAGCAACCGCAAAGCGGCGCGTAGATCGATGCGCCGGTCGGCCGGCAACCATTCGGACAGATCGGGCGGTGTCCACGCATCGAGCGCCGCGAGCGCGTGTGCGACGAGTCCGGAGATGCGTGCTTGTGTGAGACCTTCGGTCGTCGGGTAGACCGGCGTGAGGCGCGGCTCCGGCGCGTCCGGCACGCTCGGGAATGCCTTGTATTCCGGGTGCACCATTTCAAGGCCGTTGGGGCCGGCACGGACTTCGCCGAAGCAGCGCACGTACATGCCGGCCGCGAGCGCGGCACGCTGGCGTTCGTTGAAATGAAAGAAGCGAAGGTTGACGAAGCCGCGGTCGTCGCCGAGCGTCACGAGCCAGCCGCGACGGCGGCCGTACGTGATGCGGCTATCGAGCACCTGGCCGACGATGAGTGCCTCGACGCCGCTCTGCAGTGCGTCGAGCGGCGAGACGCGGGTGCGGTCTTGATAGCGATGAGGCAGGTTCAGCAGTAGATCGAGCAGCGTGTGGATGCGCAGCTTCGCGAGCTTGTCTTTGAGCGCAGGTCCAACCCCGCGCAACGTATCGATCCGCGCGTTCGGCAGGAGCGTGTTCGTGGTCGCGCGCGTTGCGGCGGCGTTCGGGCGCGAACGAGTGCGGACGCCGGTCACCGTCCGTCGGGCAACACCAAGATGGCGTCGATTTCGATGAGCGCGCCGCGCGGCAATTCGTTGACCCCGACCGCGGCGCGTGCCGGATACGGCCTTGTGACGTACTCGGCCATGATTTCGTTGACGCGCGCGAAGTTCGCCATCGTCGTCAAATAAACGGTGAGCTTCACGCAATGTTCGAAGCCGCCACCCGCGGCAGTCACGACAGCGCGCAGGTTCTGGAACACTCGATGGATCTGCGCGTCGATGTCGCCTGTCACCAACTGCCCCGTCGCCGGATCGAGCGCGATTTGGCCGGACAGATACACCGTCTGTCCGACGCGCACGGCTTGCGAATACGTGCCGATCGCGGCGGGCGCGTCTGTCGTCGCAATCGTCGTGCGCGCGCTCATTCGATGATCCTCGAGATGCGATGTACGTTCGTCAGCACGCGCACCCGGCGTACGACGCGGGCGAGGTGAGTCCGATTGCGGACGAACACGCCGACCATGAGGATCGACAGTTCCGCGTCGCGCTCGTCGACCTTGATGTTGTCGATGCCGGCGTCGGCTTCGTTGATCGTCGCCGCGATCTCTGCGATCACGCCCTTCTGCCGGTCGACTTGAATGCGGAGCGCCGTGAGGAAGTCGCCCTCGACGTCGGCGGACCAGCGCGCCGGAATGATCTCGTTGGGGCTGCGGCGACGGATCTCCGCCATGTTCTTGCACGTCTCGATGTGCACGACGAAGCCCTTTCCCGACGACATGTGCCCGGCGATCGGATCGCCGGGCACCGGGTAGCAACAGCGGCCGTAGCTGATGACCAGACCTTCGGTGCCGCGGATCGCGACCGGCCCACCGGTCTGAATCGAGATTGCATTGGTCGCCGCGTGATCGGGCGCGAGCAACCGCTGCGCCACGACGTACGCCATGTAGTTGCCGAGCCCGATCGCTTCGAGCAAATCGTTCAGCCGGCGCACGTTGAATTCCTTGAGGACTTTGCGCAGCCGACGGAAATCGAGATCGTTGATCGACGTGTCGGCATTCGCAAGGGAACGGTTGAGCAGCCGGCGCCCGAGCGCGATCGACTGCGAGCGTTTCTGATCTTTCAGCGCCTGCCGAATCGCCGTGCGCGCCTTGCCGGACACGGCGAACGTCAACCAATCGGGATTCGGCCGCGCGTCCTTC
>Ga0335084_10003321_pt1 | contig 15656 bp, 17 predicted proteins | sample Lox_Sample_44_FD_206721 | JGI IMG/M metagenome (GOLD analysis project Ga0335084, IMG submission 206721) | Soil microbial communities from Loxahatchee National Wildlife Refuge, Florida, United States - Lox_Sample_4.4 | ecosystem: Environmental > Terrestrial > Soil > Wetlands | place: USA... | reverse complement strand
CATGCTGCTTTCTGGCGCGCACCAGGAGGGCGACGGTCATGCCCTGCATCAACCCGTATTGGTGCTGAATGCCAGCTATGAGCCGATCAACGTGTGTGCGGCGCGACGCGCCATTGTGCTGGTGCTGAAAGGCATCGCCATGACGGAAGAAGAGAACGGGCACTTTCTGCACGCGGCTCGGCTCGCCGTGCGTGTACCTTCTGTGATCCGTCTTCTGGAGTATCGGCGGATACCACATCAGTCGCGGGCGTTGTCGCGGAAGAACATCCTGCTTCGGGATCGGAACACCTGCCAGTATTGCGGCACCACGTTGCCCTCCGGTGAACTCACACTCGACCACGTGATTCCACGTTCCCGCGGCGGCCTCTCGACCTGGGAGAACCTGGTTGCGTGTTGCCATCCGTGCAATCGGCGGAAGGGGAATCAACTGGCCCACGAGGCCAATATGAAGCCCATGCGCGAGCCTCGCTCGTTCAACCTCCACACTTCCCGCCACATCATGCGATTGATGGGGCACTCGGACGATAAGTGGAGGAAGTATTTGTTCTATTGAGCAGAGAGCAGTCTTGGCAGTCGACTCGGACCTTCGAACTGATCAAGCCCACCTATCCCGTTCTTGGCGCCAATACGTGGACGCTAGTACCGAACGAAGCCCCTAACTGAATCTTGTCGATAGTCGGCAACGTTGAATTCCTTCAACTCCAAGTCGATTCGAGTAGTCTGCAGCAGTTCCGGATTGCTGAGAATCAGTGGCGTGCCTGGACATATTCCCCCAGCGGTCAGCTTGTTTGAGGGAAGCGACGTCCGCAAGTAAAAGTTGACGGTCTTGATCGGGCTGACCCCAAATTCGGCGGGGTCTGAATCGGAGTTTTGGTGCCAATCACGGGCGATCGTGCCAGGGCCCGCACGAGATTCTTCTTCTCCAGTCGAGCACGTGGTCTGAGACAAGTCGGAAGTCACGAGCAGAGAGGACGGAGTCCGCATTGGCGCGCGACAACTGATGTTGCGGCTGTACCCTGCTCCTGCATTACAGAGCCCTACACCCGTCATCAAGAACTCTCCCTGCGGGGCGATGAACTTTCTTCGGTTTTGATCACGATAGACAGAAAGTGCCAGCGAGATGTTGGTCCTGACAGGCTGTGCTTTGATTCGCTCGAAAAGACCTTTCTTCAAAGTGAAATCAAACCATGTGCTCCTTTCCTCGGGGAAAAGTGAGGTGCCGTGAGACTTCCAACCGGAGTTCCAGCGTAAGCCATTGGGCGATTGAATTGCGATCATGACACCGCTAATGACTACGATCGAATCGTCAGCCACTCCGGTAACGCTCACGGGTATGCGGATTTGCACCTCTTTCAGTTCGTCGCGGGTGCCGCCGTCGGCGGGTTTTTCGGCGGGGAGCAGCGCGAACCCCACCGGAGGTCTTTGACCGTCCTGAAGCAGCGGGTATGCATGGGCCACAACGAGTCGATACGGCGTTGCCACAAGAATTAGAAAGAGTACGACAGCAAAGCCAACGATTAGCAGTCGGGAGGTGGTTGTTTTTCGTCGTGAATATTGCGACAGAATCACTGCGAAGGCCGTAAAGACCAGCAGTCCAGTCTGCACAGAGTCGGCAAGTGATGAAGAGAAATTGGAACTTGGTATTTGATCTGATAGAAACACCATACCGACCATGTACAGAGCAACCACCAGCAGTGCTAACCCGAGGTGAGCGAGGTTCTTCGTCACCGTTGTCAAAGCCCCAATCAATGAAAGAAGGAGCGCAATCATGGTCTGCATATAAAGCAGGCCAACTACGTAGACTCCGGGATTGAAGCCCGCTTTTGTCAGCAGAACCACGTCCGCAATGAGCAGAGGAAGGTTGATGAAGACGAGAGCGAACAGAGCCTTGGCGGCCAGTAGTTGCCTCCAGTCGTAAGGTCGGGTGACCCAGAACTGTCGATCCCCCACCAGTGACTCTCCCTGGATGACGCGCACAATAACAAACCCCCAGGAGACTGGCAGCAGAACACTTGCCAAACCCGATAGGAAAGTATCGTCTAGAAAGAAAAGGCCCCGTGCGTATCCGAAAGCGCGTTCATTAACTGCCCAACTTCGCATGTCATACCACGCGAATACTGCCATCAGTGCAATGGAGGCTGCGCCCTCACGCCAGTAGTGCCGGACATCTTTCTTGAAGACATGGAAGACTTGTTTCATTGCGGCCTCACGATGCTGTCTCTCGTCCAGCCTTAGCCATAGCCAAAAAAATTGCACGCAGCGACATGGGATTGAACGTCGCATCCCGCACTTCGCCAAGGCATCGCGAATATTTTCTGCAGTTTTCTCCGGATCGAAGCGGCTTTCAATGAAGCGCACGACTGCGGCCGATGTGTTGAGGTGCATCCAGTTTTCCGGCGTTTTCGCCGGAAGAGGAGGTGGTTCGCTGAACGTGAGAAGCACCTCGCGAAAGCGATTCACCAGTGTGGTTAGTTCTTCCGAAAACCGCAACCGTCCCTGCTCAAGGTAACCGACATGGGTGGCGAAGGTCTCGATCTCGGCCAGATCGTGCGAAGAGATGAAAATCGTCGCTTCCTCCGCGCGTTCGAGCAAGCTCTGAATCAACTCATCGCGCACAAGCGGGTCGAGTCCGGTAAAGGGTTCGTCGAGCACAATCAGTTTTGGGTGATAAGCAAGAGAACTCGCCAACGCTGCTTTCATGCGCATTCCGCGCGAAAGGTGCCGGAGCTTGCGATCCAATTGCAAATCGAACTGCTTGACCAATTCGTTCTCCAGACTCCGATCCCACGCCGGGTAAAAAGGCCTGAGATAAGCCAAGAACGTATCGACTCGCATCCACAGTGGAAGTTCCTGATTTTCCGATACGTAGCCAATCGACACGAATGCCTTCCCTCGGAGGCGTTTCGAGTCGAGCCCTAGCACATCAGCTCTGCCCCGGGTCGCTGCGAAAATGTTCATCAGGATCTTGATCGCGGTGGTTTTGCCCGCGCCGTTGGGGCCGACCAGTGCGTACACCGCGCCCTCAGGGACCTCGAGATTCAGATCATTCAGCGCCTCGACCCGCCTAAACTTTTTCGTCAAACTCTCTGTACGAATCGCGCTACTCATCGCTTGCCACGCCCTCCCCGGTCCGAATCTGTCTTCAATTCACTTCCTAGGCGCTTCCAGTGGGCCGTTATAGAAGCGGTCACATCGTCGAGCCCGATCCCGAGCTTCTTTGCTTCCACGACGAGTGCTTCGATTTCGTGCCCGAGCAACTGAGTTCGTTGGGCATTCCGAGCGTCGGGAGGCACAGCGACCACCGTGCCAATGCCCGGCCGAGTGTCCAACAATCCAACGGCGACTAACTGTGCAACGACCTTGTGAGCCGTATTGGGATTGATCTTAAGCTCCCTACTAAGTACGCGCACCGAAGGAAACGGGTCGCCGGGACGAATCTGCCCAGCGATCATCGCCTTCTTCGCGGCATACACGACCTGCTCGTAGAGTGAAAGGCCGGGCCGAAAATCGACTCGGAACGGAATCATTGACGTGTACTATAACACATAGTACACAACCGAAAAGGACTCCGGCGCCTGCAAACCACCGTTTCAGGGACATGAAGCGGCACAGCTCTGGACGGTTCACGACTTTATGTGGAAGACCTCAGCGTGCAGGAGGTCTATGCCCTGGACGTGGACTTCCCTTAAAACGATGTGGCGTCTTTGGCGTCGCGGGCCCCTCTCGGTACTTTACTAAGCAAAGTACTTGCCACCGTTGCATCCTTGCGCTAAATTCCTCAGTGTAGGACACGGGAAGCCCCGTCTATTGTTGGTTCCCTATGCTCGAACACCGTCCACGCAGATTTCGTGCTAACCCGCGCGACGCACGCGCGGGGAACATGTCCCTTGACTCGGGGGCGGTTGACGATCTTCGTTTCATACGCCAGACTATGGAGCGCTCGGCGGCCTTCACAGCCGTGCCGGGATGGGGAATGGTAGCGGTGGGCGCATCCGCGTTTCCAGTTGCCTGGCTCGCATCGCGCCATGCATTCGATCTGCGCTGGACGGAAATCTGGCTCACCGAAGCTGTGCTCGCGGTCGCGATCGCCATCGTTGCCATCCAGAACAAGGCGACTCACCATGGTTTGCCGTGGACGAGCGGCCCCGGACGCAAAGTTGCGCTAAGCTTTGCCCCGCCTGTAGCTGCGGCGGCACTGCTCACTTTGCCGTTGCTTCGTTCGGGCCTCGGAGATTCGCTGCCGGGCACGTGGCTGCTGTTGTATGGTTGCGGCGTGATTGCGGGTGGCGCGTTCTCCGTTTCAATTGTGCCTGTGATGGGCGTCTGTTTCATGCTGCTGGGCGCGGCCGCTCTGCTGTTGCCCGCTAACGTTCTGCCAATACTGGGAAATTCGGCCATGGCAGCGGGCTTTGGCGGACTGCACGTTTTGTTCGGAATCTTGATTGCGAGGAGACATGGTGGGTAGGCATCAGGTTGCACGAAGCACGGCGCGCGCGCAGACGCAGGCTTCCTTTGGTAAGGCTCGTGAACGGCGTACGGCCGGTGAGATTCCAGAACTCGATCGGCTCATTCACGAGCGAGCGCGATTGGGAATTGTCAGTGCTCTCGCGGTGAACGACTCACTTAGCTTCAACGACTTGAAGCGGCTGCTCAAGACGACAGATGGGAACCTCAGCGTCCACGCGCGAAAACTCGAGGACGGCGGCTACATTACGTGCAAGAAGTTCTTCGAAGGACGCGTACCGCGCACCGAATACCGTCTCACGGCCGCTGGACGCCGCGCGCTTGAGCTCTATTTGCGCGATATGGAAGAAGTGATCCGCCTGACTCGCGAGGAATAACTTGGGGCTTCCCAGCCCCTAAGACCGATTCTCGCGTCTTGGTTTACTGGTGCTTCGCCGGAGAGAGGAAGGATGGCATGCGCACTCAAATCAACCGGATCAGCAGCACAGTCATGCTAGTCCTGTCTCTTGTTGCCTTGCTTACCGTTCTCAGCGGATACTTCCAGCCGCCGCAGGTCGATGAGGGCACGGGAGCCCATATCTTTCAACTCTCCATCGTCGCCGTTGTGCCGACAATCCTGCTGTTCCTTGCCACTGCGGATTGGAAGCAGCCCTTGAGGAATGCTCGACGAGTGGTAATCCCAATTGCGGCTTTAGTTCTCGCTTTTGGAGCGTTGTACTACCTTGAGCACTACTGGTACGTCAGACACGCGGGCAGACGAGCTCACAACCATTCCAGCTGCCTCTTTAGGGCAAGATCTCCATCCTCTTCCCTACTCGTGCCAGCACTTCTAGCGCGCGCGTCAGCTCGTCCTTCGTGTGCGTTGCCGTCATGATCGTCCGCACACGCGCTTTGCCTTCTGGTACGGTCGGGAAAGCTATGCCGGTACCGAGCACACCTTCTTTGAAGAGCTCACGGGAGAACTCCATGGTCAGGCGGCCGTCGCCTATGATGATGGGCGTGATCGGGGTCTCGCTGGCGGGCGTAGATTTTCCGCCGATGTCGAATCCGAGCAGGCCGAGTTCCTTTTTCCAGAAGCGGGTGTTGGCCCAGAGCTGTTCCATGAGCTGTGGTTCGCTTTCCAACACATCGAAGGCCGCGATGCAGGTGGCGGCAACTGATGGCGGATGTGAAGTAGAGAACAAGAACGGACGCGCGCGATGGTAGAGAAAGTCAATCAGATCGCGTTTGCCGCAGACGTATCCGCCGAGCGCGCCAATCGCTTTGGATAGCGTGCCGACCTGAATGTCGACCCGTCCGTGCATACCAAAATGGTCGATCGTGCCGCGGCCGTTGCGGCCGAGCACGCCGGAGGAGTGCGCGTCGTCGACCATCATGATGGCGCCGTAATTTTCGGCGGCGGCGCACAGGCCGGGCAGCGGGCCGATGTCGCCGTCCATCGAGAAGACGCCGTCGGAGATGAGCAGCTTGCGGCCAGGCTGATCCTGCACGCTGGCGAGTTGCTCCTCGGCGTGGGCGACGTCTTTGTGGCGGAAGACGAGAATCCTGGCGCGCGAGAGGCGACAGCCGTCGATGATGGAGGCGTGGTTGAGTTCGTCGGAAATGATGTAGTCGTCTTTGCCGAGGATGGCTGAGACCGTGCCCGCGTTGGCAGTGAATCCGGACTGAAAGACAACGCAGGCTTCGACATTCTTGAAACGCGCGATCTTCTCTTCCAGATCCATGTGGATTTTCATGGTGCCGGCGATGGTGCGCACCGCTCCCGAGCCGACGCCGTATCTGCGCGTGGCTTCGAGCGCCGCCTCGCGCAGTTTGGGATGCGTGGTCAGGCCGAGGTAATTATTCGAGGCGAGGTTGATGACCTTCTTGCCATCGAACGTACACTCCGGCGCTTGCTCGTCTTCGAGCACGCGCAGCTTGAAGTGCGTGCCCTTGGCCTTCAGGTCGTCGAGTTGGTCGGTGAGGAAGGAGAGCGGATTGCTGCGGGTGGTGGTGGTCATGGGTGCCTCTGGAACTTCCCTACGGCGCGGATTACGTGACAAGCGCGGATCTAAAATTGACGCCGCCTATTCGAGCTTCCGGTCGCCCTCCTCGTATGCAGATTTCAATTCGCGGATACGATCCAAAGTTGTTTCTGCCATGCAGAATCCCCAAATCATCGGACTCATGCTGCCACCTTCATACTGATGCCTGGCTGCCTCGCAATGAAGATCGCGGTACTGAATCCAGGCGTTCTCTGCGGCTCTCAGCTTCTCGATACCTTGTTCACTGTATTTGATCAGATCCGAGTCCTTGCGATCGCGTGCATCCGCAAGATCTTTCTGCATTGTCTCGAGTAGTCTACGGTATATCGTATTGAGCCTCGCATCGGCTTTGTGGTATTGCTCGCCCGCACACTGATTCAGTTCCATTTGCGTCATTGCATTGACGCAGGGGTGCTCCGGATCATCGGGCTTCCGGGTTTGCTGAGCCATAAGTGTTGTTGTAAGAAATACAACCGAGGTGGCCAACAGCGCACACCGCGTCGAGCGAAGAATCAGACGCCTCTGTCTCGGATCCGCATTCATCGGTCGGTGAAGATTGTTTTTCGCAGACGAGGCGCCTGCGCCACACAGATTCACCTCACTCCATTTGGGCTCGCACTTCACTATGCATCCAGCTTGGTGTTACAACGATACAGGAGCCTGCGGACCTTGACCATTCAGATCAATGTCAGCCTGTGTCCCTAGCAGTTTGCTGAAGAATGCAGATTCCTCGCTCTCCTCGCCGCGCAAGCGCGGCTACGGAAACTCGGAATGACAAAAATAGAAGATTTAATGGCGCCGCTGAAGCGGCGCCCCTTCAAAACCTATCCACGAATCGGAGTTTTTTGGCAAACTGCTGGGAGCTTGTCGAACGCTCGAAAGGACGTCCCGTATGAAGGCTTTAGTGAAGAGCCGATCTGAGCGCGGTATTTGGCTGGAAGACATCCCGGAACCGGAATTCGGCATCAACGATGTCAAGATTCGAGTGCTGCTCACCGGTATCTGCGGAACCGACCTCCATATCTATCAATGGGACGATTGGGCGAAGTCGACGATACCGGTGCCGCTGGTTATCGGGCACGAATTCGTTGGTGAAGTTGTCGCCGTCGGCTCGAATGTTGCCGACTATCACGTCGGAGAAATGATAAGCGGGGAGGGGCATGTCACCTGTGGACGCTGCCGCAATTGCCTGGCCGGTCGCAGGCATCTGTGCGCACACACAAAAGGAGTCGGGGTCAACCGGCCGGGATGCTTCGCGGAATACATCGTCCTCCCGATGAGCAATATCTGGAGGCACAATCCCAAGATCAATCCGGAGATTGCCGCGATCTTCGATCCCTTTGGCAATGCGGTTCACACGGCGTTGTCGTTCCCCGTTCTTGGTGAGGATGTGCTGATCACTGGGGCGGGGCCGATTGGACTGATGGCAGCACCGGTTGTGCGACACGCCGGGGCCCGGCATGTGGTGATCAGCGATCTGAATCCTTATCGCTTGGCACTGGCGGAAAAGATGGGCGTCACGATGGCGGTCGATCCGCGAAAGACGCCTCTCAAAGAGGTCCAAAAACAGCTTGGCATGCAAGAGGGATTCGACGTGGGCCTCGAAATGTCGGGTTCACCGACGGCGTTCCGCGAAATGCTCGCGAACATGAGCCACGGCGCGAAGATTGCCATGCTCGGGATCCCGGCGACTGAGATGTCGATCGACTGGCACAGCGTGATCTTCAACATGCTGACGATCAAGGGCATCTATGGGCGAGAGATGTTTGAGACCTGGTACAAAATGACGGTGATGCTGGAGTCCGGTCTCGACATTTCGCCGGTCATCACGCACCGGCTCTCGTGGCGAGACTATGAACAAGGGTTCGCCGCCATGGAAACGGGCAACGCTGCAAAAGTATTACTGGACTGGCGCGGTGCAGCTTAAGGCGGCGTTTTAGGATAAACGGCATGCCGCTACGAGCCAACGTACAACGAACTGCGATCGTTCTCTGGGTAGCGATTCTGTTTTGTGCCGGGATATCGGCTCAGCCAACAACGGATGCGAGTTCTCGCGCGCAGTTTTTGCGGCGGCTCGTCGCAGCGGCGGTCGAGCGGACACATCATGCGGTCCGCTATGACGGCGCTTATGTCGGAATTCCCTATCCCGGAGGCGATGTTCCCGCCGATACGGGAGTATGCACAGATGAGATCATCCGCGTGTACCGGGCGGTCGGCGTCGATCTGCAAAAGGAAGTGCACGAGGACATGGCAGCGAACTTCGCGGCATATCCACACAAGCCGAACCGGACGAAGCCTGACAGCAACATCGATCATCGGCGCGTGCCGAATCTGATGGTTTTTTTCAAGCGCAAAGGGGAATCGTTGCCTATTTCACAACGCCCGGAAGATTTCAGTCCCGGTGATTTGGTCACTTATGATCTCGGCGGGAATGTGACGCACATCGCGATCGTGGTTGATCGCAAGGATGGCAGCGGACATTACATGATCGTCCACAACATCGGCCAGGGGCCGAAGATGGAAGATGTTCTGTTTCACTGGAAGATTACAGGACACTACCGGTATTACGGGCCGGTTTGATTGCAGAAGTCAGATTGCAGACTGCAGAAGTACAAACCGAACATTGAGGTCACGCTTTCGGTTCATAAGTTCCCCGGCTCGCTCCCTTGGGATTTCCCACCTTGAAATTTTCTGATTGACCTCTCGGGATGCTCAGCGTTTTCCATTGCGATGAGCGCAGGTGCTTCGCGAGGAAGACGATCTGCCCGATGTGCTGGGCATAGTGAGCTAAGGCGCGATTCAGCGCTTGGACCACCGTATGGGGTTCCTGTCGGATCGTGATCGTGCGAGAGATGTCCTCGGGCTTCAACGCATCGAGAGTTGCGAGCACGATCGACCACCCCTGTTCCCACCACCCCATGACTTCTGCGCGGGTCGTCTTGTCGGACATCTCGAACTCGCGATCGCGGTAGCGGTCGGGCTTCTCGCCATCGCTAGTCAGGAAATCTGTGAAGCGCGAGCGGGCATTGCCAGCGATGTGCTTGGCGATGACGGCGACGGAATTTGATTCAGAATCAATGACGGTGAAGAAGGCTTTGTCATCGAGTTGGGCCAATGCGGATTCGGCCATTCGTTTGTGGCCACGGAGCTGGCGGTTGATTTCGTCGAGGTAGTGGGAAGCTAGATCGGGCATGGCGCATTTGATGCCGGGCCGAGATGCTCGATGCAGGATCGGGCCCGGCACCCGGTGTCGATATCGTGGTTTGCGCGACTAGATTCTAGCTCGGCGAAGGTGCCGAAACTGGGACGGCTGCCTTCAGCTCCATTTCAATACCTCCGATCCAGCCCGCCACCAAGTTGTAGATCCAGGCAGTAAGAGCCCCGAAAACAAATCCCATCGCCGCATAGAAAATCGGCGCAAGGATCGCCAGAACTAGTAGGCCAATGCCCGACATGGCCTCAGAACCTTTGCCCAACATCAGGCTGGCGAAGCCACCGAGCAGAAGGAAGGGAAGAATAATCAGGCCGATGCAACCATACAAAGCGCCCATCATCTTGGCGCAGGATAAAACACCTATTGAACGGAGTGAGTACATGGTGCTCCTTTCCGCGATGGCCACAATCTACACGATTGGGACACTGCATGCCACGCGGAATCCATAATCGGCATACTGGAACTCAAGCGGAATGCTCGATCTCGCGGCGCAGCGCGAGATCTTGATGTGGTGGCGCCAGGATCCGCCGCGGGAAGCGCGGCGCGTGCCGGTTTCGGGGCCGCGCGGATTCCGGTCCGGCGAGACCGCATAGTAATCGGCGGCAAACCAGTCACTGCACCATTCGTGGACGTTGTCGCACATGTTAAACAATCCGAATCCGTTGGGATCGCCGCTGCCCACAGGTTCAGGACCACTCTTCCAGCGAGCGGCATAGCCGGGCCGCGACTCTGGCGGTTCGTCGCCCCAGGGGAAGAGTTGGCTTTCTCGACCTCCGCGAGCGGCGCGTTCCCATTCGGCCTCGGTGGGCAACCGAAACGAGCGGCCACTGAAGCTGCTGAGCCATTCGCAATATCGGACCGCCTCGTGCCACGACACTCCGACCACGGGCTGCTGTGGATCATTGAAGTTGGGATCGCTCCAGAACGGTGGTGGCGCTGATGCCGTGCCGCGCAAGAAGCGAGAATACTCGGCGTTTGTGACTTGGCACGTGGCGAGTTCAAACGCGTCAATCCAGACGCGATGGACCGGCTTTTCGTTATCCTGCCCGGTCTTGCAGCCCATGAGAAACCATCCTGCCGCAATGGAACGGAGTGCCGGAGTAAGTTCGCCGATACGGGATGAAGAGGGCGTGCTCAATGGACAAGTTCTCGCCGTCGATCATATCCGTCGAAGCAAGCGGACGACATCTTCGACGTTGTTCTCCTGGAACAACCGTATCGCGGCGATTCCTGCGGCCCCGGCATCAAGGCAGGCGGCGGCATTTTCCAGGGTGATACCGCCCAGAGCAAGAACTGGAATTTTCACCCCGCACGCTTCGCGGAGAGCAGCGAGTCCGGCGGGCTGCACATCGGGTGCACCTTGCTTTCGGAAAACAGGGGCAAACACAGCGAAGTCCGCCCCTTCGGATTCGGCGCGCCCTACCTCGTCGACAGTGTGGCATGAGACAGCAACGTTGAAGTGGTCAGTGGTCAGTGGCCAGAGGCCAGTAGCTTTCTGAACTGCGCATCGAACTTCAGGAGGCGAGAGGTCGTCAGAGCGTAAATGAACGCCGTCAGCACCAACGGCGAATGCAACGTCAGTGCGGGAATTGACGAGAAGCCGAGTTCTCAGTCCCCGGTTCTCAGTTCTCAGTTTGTTAATCTCCTCGACAATTTTGCGAGCCAGTGTTTCCAGCTCACGAGTACTGAGATCTTTCTCCCGGAACTGGATGTAATCGACTCCAGCCCGCGTAGCCTCGATCAGCTTCGCAAGCAGGGTTCTGCGACGAGCTGATTCATCCCCCGGAAACTGCGAGCGGTCGGTGATGTAGTAGAGCAGACAGCGATCTGCCATCAGCTATCAGCGTACTACGGCGATATCGACGGAGAGAATGAAACAAGAAGAAAGGACACCCATCCAACTACCCTGTGAATCCTCGGACGCCGGCAAGATGCGCCTGGCTGATGCCCCGGCTACGGCCTTGTTTTGGCGATCTCCGGTACCACCTCGCCGACGCGCCGGGGTTGCGGCGCTCCTAGGTGGTACTTGGTCAATCCTTCTTTCAGGAATTCGAAGCTTTCTTCGGGCGAGTCCGACATCTTGAACAACTCGAGATCCTGCGGCGAGATCGTGCCTGCGTCAGCCATCGCTTCGAAGTTGACGATCTTCTTCCAGTACTCGCTGCCGTAGATGACAACCAGGATCTTCTTAGCGAGCTTCTCGGTTTGCGCGAGGGTGAGGATTTCGAATAGTTCGTCGAGCGTTCCGAAACCACCGGGGAAAATCACCAGGGCCTTGGCCAGATAGGCGAACCAGAACTTGCGCATGAAGAAGTAGTGGAACTCGAAGTTGAGCGACGGCGAGATGTGGGAATTGGGAAACTGCTCGAAGGGCAGATTGATGTTCAGTCCAATCGTTTTGCCCCCCGCTTCTTTTGCTCCAAGATTGGCAGCTTCCATGATGCCCGGGCCACCACCGGTCGTGACCACGAAACGATGACGTTTGGCAGGGATCTGAATCGACCACTCGGTAAGCAGGTAGGCAAGGCGGCGCGCGTCCTCGTAGTAGCGGGCCATGTCGACCGCGGCTTGGGCGCGTCTCATCTCCGCGGCCTGCTGTTCCGGTGTCATCCGGGAACCATTCCCTTTCAGATCGGTAAGATGATTCTGGGCAGCATCGCGGTTGTGGAAGCGCGCTGAGCCGAAGAACACGACCGTGTCCTGGATCTGCTCGCGCCGGAAGCGGGATAAGGGCTCGGCGTACTCGGACAATACCCGCAAAATGCGCCCGTCCGGGCTATTCAAGAATGGCTCGTTCTCATAGGCGAGTGGGGCGGGCTTGGCATGGGCTGGCTCCGGTTGCGGATCGCTCGTCGCTCGTTTGTCACTCGTCATCTGTAGTCCTTTTGCAGGTCTGCCGCCTTACCCGTTGCCGCAATGAGAATATCGACAATTTGAAATCCAGCGTGAGCAACCAGCAACTGGTTATTCCTCTTCCTTATATTGAATCGCCTCCCAGAACCCGATCCAGACATTGAGCATCCCCAGGCCGGTGCAAACTCCGCGCACAAATCCGCTGGAGACAATCGAATGCAGGGCCGGGAACGGCAAGAGCAGGTGGTTGTCGGACCACTCCGGACGCCAGGGCAGAATCATCAGCATCACGCCGATTGTGGCGCACAAAAAGACGAACACCAGCACTCCAAGCCTCCGAAGCCACAGATGATGGATCGGGTGAGAGAGCGCTTGGCTCGATACCGGATGCGGAGGTGTTTCGGTCGCCGCATCCACTTCTGGAAGGCCGGCAGAATCGCTGGTCAAGGGGAGTTTGGGGTCGGACATCATGCGGTGCGTAGTAGTTGTGCGGGTTCGCGATCCCGGCGCACTTCGAACGCAAATCTGCGGCCCACCCTTGCATTCTACGACTTCAGGGCCTGAATGCGCTCGGCGACATCGCGATAGTCGATGTTGGCGCCGTAAACCTGCGTGAAATGATGAAGGGCCGCTGACTTATCGTTCGCCGTCTCACAGGCAGAACCGAGTTCATAGTTGATCGCCAGCCGCGCTTCGCCGTCCAGATTAGGAATTGCGAGCGCCTTTTCATACCAGCGAACCGCAGCCTCGGGGACACCTTTATCGAGGAAACACTGGGCTAGCCAGGTGTAGGTCTGGACGAGTTGCGGGAATGCATGTCCGCGCTCAACCGCTGAGCAGACCTTCTGCAACTCGGCGATAGCCTCATCGAGCAGCCCCATCTCGCGGAACGCGACGCCGAGGTTATAGTGCGTTTCGGGATCGTCGTCGCCGGCGACCGCTTCTTCTTCCAGTTCCTGTTTTAGCTCGCCGAACATCTGCGAGAGGTCGACGCTCTCCTGCGGGAGCATGGCCTGAGCTCCCGCGCCCAGAGGACGTACAGGAGCGGGGCTGTAGCTGAGAGCCGGAGCTGCGGCCGCGCTGGCAGAAGTCGCCCCCACTGGCGGGATGGCGCTGTGCGCGGGCATGCCGTGGTCCGTACGCGCGACTGCGGGCTCCGGCTGCGGCTTCGGTTTGGGCGGAAGTGTTTTCTTCGGCGCCGCGGCAGGAGCCGGCACCTTTTGTGCCAGCGCGGGTGCCGAAGCAGGCTTGGCCGGCGCTGCAGGCCACGCGGGCGAGAGCTTACTGGCAGCGGGCTCGGCTTGGGGAAATGAATCTCCTAAAGAGGACTCGAGGTCGGCGACCAGGGCAGCCAAGTCACCGGTATCAGCCGCAGCAGAAGCGGCATATGCCGGCTCGGGCTCGGGTTCGTTGCGAGACGGGACTGGCTCTTTGGCTGCAGGCCTGGGCTCGTGACGAACCGGAGGCGGAGCTGCTGCTACCTCTTCCTCTGGTTCTTCAACTTCTTTTTGCCTTTCAACCCTCTCGACCTTCTTAGCCGCGGGCGGGAGATGTTGCGCGACCGGCGGCGGAGCGGGAGCGGCTTCCACTTCGATTTCGAACTCTGCTGGTGTCTCGTCCACTTCCACCGAATCTTCGGATACCGCGACGGCTTCCGGTTCCGCCCCGGCAGCGGTATTCCCCGCGGCTTCAATCTGCGCGCGCAAAGGATCCAGGATGCTCGCTTCCTGGGTCAGCATTCTCAGCTTCTCGAAAGCGGTACGGGCCTGATCGGCCATGTAGTGTTCAAGATAGAACCGCGTTTCTTCGACGGTCTCGGCAATCTCTTCCTCGCTGCCGCCGGCATGGGACGCCTCCACCGGTGCGGGCGCTTCGATGGGAAGCTCGGGTGTAGCCGGAACGGGCTCAGCCGAGACAGAATCGTCGGAAAAGGAATGATCCCATTCGGCCGACAGATCTTTCGTTTCGTGAGATGGGGTCTCGTGGGCAGGGATTTCGTGCACCGGCATTTCAGCAGATTCGACGGCGAATTCCGGATGCGCGGCAGCGGCGGTCTCCTCGCCAGGCACGGCAGGCGCAGGAGCTACATCCACGGCAGCAGTTTCGATCGCAGGCGGAGCTGACGGCCATGCGGTAGCAACTTCTGGCTCAATCTTGGGGGCAGCGCCCGGCAGGGCGGCAGCACGCTCTTCATACCGACCAGCCAATTCTCCATAGCGTGCGGCCTCCTCTGGATGTCCGGATTCGGAATAGACGCTTTCCAGATTCCGGCAGCAGACCGCAGCTTCGGTGAAGCGACCGGCACGCGTGTGCAGGGCGGCGAGACGCTGGTTGAGGCGCACGTCGCGCGGAGCCTGCGGCAACGCGCCCAGCAATGGCACGATAGCTTTATCCGGAAGGTTATAGGAAAGATAGAGATCGGCGTCGGTGATCGCCGAACGTATGGCCGCAGCTTGACTCTCCGGATAGGGCTGATCGATGACGGGCGCAGTGGCCTCCAGTTCATCGACGATGACCGCGCCCTCTTCGGCGGAAATCATGTTGCTAGTGGCGGTTTCTTCGATGCGCGCCTGCACCTGCTGATAGTTCTGCATGTGCACCGCGTTTTGCGGCTCCATGGTCGCGAGCATCTGGTACAGGTCTCGGGCTCGAACCAGGTTTCCGCTCTGAACGGAAGCATGGGCCAGGAGTTCGGTGACTTCGCCGACGTGGGTGCTCTCGCCCGCTTTGCTCAGCAGTTGCAACAGTTGGTCCAGAGCGCCGCAATCGTCGCGCACATGGCCGATCATGGAATGCAGGTTGGCGAGCAGCTTGGTCGAGTCGGTGGCTAGAAGCCGGTCCGCATGCTGGCTGTAGACGTCCAGACTCTCATGAAACTGGCCGGCCTGAGAATAACCGTCCGCGAGCAGGAATAGCGCCTCGGGATCGTTGTGGACATTGAGAAGTTTCTCGGCGATGGGCGCCGCATCGCCGACGCGTCCTGTCTGGAGGTAGGCCTTGAGCAGATCGCGCAAGCCGTCAGGGTGAGAATCGAGGTCGGAAGTTTTCTCCAGATACTGAGCAGCCTTCTTGAAGTCGCCGTTATCGAGGGCGGCGCGTCC
>Ga0335084_10003320_pt1 | contig 15663 bp, 11 predicted proteins | sample Lox_Sample_44_FD_206721 | JGI IMG/M metagenome (GOLD analysis project Ga0335084, IMG submission 206721) | Soil microbial communities from Loxahatchee National Wildlife Refuge, Florida, United States - Lox_Sample_4.4 | ecosystem: Environmental > Terrestrial > Soil > Wetlands | place: USA... | reverse complement strand
CGATGGCGGTCTTGCCCACGCCGGGCTCCCCGACGAGGAGCGGGTTGTTGGCGCGGCGCTTCCCGAGGACGTCGATGGCCTCCTCGACCTCGCGTTCGCGCCCGACGAGCGGATCGAGCTTCCCCTCGGCGGCGAGCTCGGTGAGGTTGCGCCCGAGCTGGGAGAGCCACGGGAAGGCCTTGGGATCGAGCGCGTGGCGGGAGCGCCGCGCCACCGCGGTGGCGGGGCGCGGTGCGGGGGCCGGGCTCGCCGCCGCGGCGGGCGGGGCGGCCGGGGAGGGCGCCTGGAGATCGAGGTCCGCGAGGTCGAGCTCTCCCGCCGGGGCGGCGGCGCCGGAGGGGTCGGCGGGCGCACGGTCCACGAGCTCGTCCATGCCGCGGGACAGCTCGGCGTCGAGCTCGCGGCGGAGGTCGGCGGCGGCCTGGGAGCGGCGAGGCGGCGGCCCGGTCCGGGCCGGGACCGGCTGCAGCTCCTTCAGGCGCCTCGGCATGCGGGCGGTGAAGTAGGAGAGGGCCACGTTGCGCAGCGTGGTGAGCGGGAGGCCGCACGCGGTGAGGAGCTGGTGGGCGGCGCTGGCGCGCACCCGGCTCATGGCGATGAGGAGGTGCAGGCAGTCCACCTCGCTCGCGCCGACCGAGCCGGCCACGTCGCGCGCGCGGTCGCGCAGCTCGCGCTCGAGGCCCTCGGGCTCGCGCGGCTTGCCCGACATGGTGCCGAGGATGCGGTCCTCGTCCACGCCCCGCTCGCGGAGGAGGATCTCCGCGCGGTTCGGGACCGTGAAGAAGGCCAGGAGCTGGTGCGCGCTCGTGAGCTTCTGGTTGACGCTCGCCGCGATGTCCTCCGCCTCGGCGAGGACCTGGGCGAGCTCCATCGACTCGATCACCGGCTCGGGCATGCCCGATGAACGTCCGATATCGGGCTCAACCGGTCAATTTTTCGGCAGATCTCGGTCCGGCCCGGCGGCGGGAAGCCGCACCCGCAGGGCCTCCAGGGCGAGGCCGGCCTGGTCGCCCGGGGCCCCCACGCCGAACCTCACCGTGCGACCCCCGTGCTCGAAGGCGAACGCGGAGCGCCTGCCAGCGCCGCCCTCGAGCCGCAGATCGCGCACGCGGGCGAGCTCGTACCTCGAGCCGGGGCGGAGCGGCCCCGCCACGTGACGCACGGTGAGAGCGGAGCGATCCACCTCCACCACCTGCGTCGCGAGGACACCCCGGAAGAGCGCCCACAGGGCGAAGGCCAGCCCGGCGACCCAGACCACCGCGCCCATGCCGGCGAGCGTCGCGGCCCGCGGCTCCTCCTCGGCGGCGGCGAAGAGCGCCACCACGCCGCCGCCCGCGCCCGCCCAGCCGATCGCCCAGAACGCGAGGAAGGCGCCGAGCATCACCCTCGGCGCGCGCGGGCGCAGGAAGCGGAGCACGAGGCGGTCGCCCTCTTCGTGGAGGTCGATGTGCGCGCGGGAGGCGGTGGGAGACGCGTTCACGGGCCCTCTCTAGCACGCCCCGCCCGCCGGTATGATGCGTCCATGTTCCCGAGCCATGGCCGCCTCCGCGCGGCGGGCCTCACCGGCGTGCTCTGCGCCGCGTGCGCGAGCGCTCCGAGGTACGAGACCATCCAGCACCCGCCGCTCGTGGTCCAGCCGCCCGGACCGGCGGTGGCCGTCCCCGAGCCGCGCATCGCGCTCGTGCTGGGCGGTGGCGCCGCACGCGGCTTCGCGCACATCGGGGTCATCCGGGTGCTCGAGCAGGAGCAGGTCCCCATCCAGCAGATCGTGGGGACGAGCGTGGGCAGCCTCATCGGCGCGATCTACGCGGCCGAGCGCAACAGCTTCGACCTCGAGTGGACCGCCTTCCAGCTCCAGCAGGACGACCTCTTCGACTTCCGGCTGACGAACGCGGTCATGGGAATGGGCTACGCGCGGGGCGAGAAGCTGGAGGCCTTCGTGAGGGACCACGTGAAGGTGGAGTCCATCGAGCAGCTCGCGATCCCCTTCGCGGCCGTGGCGACCGATCTCAACTGGGGCGAGCGGGTCGTGCTCGACAGGGGCTCGGTGGCCCGGGCCGTGCGGGCGTCGTCCGCGATCCCGGGCGTTTTCGAGCCGGTGATGCACCAGGGGAAGCTGCTCGTCGACGGGGGCGTGGTGGACAACGTGCCGGTGGAGGTGGCGCTCGCCCGGGGGGCGGACGTGGTCCTCGCGGTGGACGTCGGCGAGAAGGTCGGGAACACCAACATCAAGGGGGTGGTGGACGTCATCCTCCAGTCCACCAACATCATCTTCGCCGTCAACACCGCGCTCCGGCGCCGGAGCAGCGAGGCGGTCTACGTGACGCCGGCCGTGGACGGGGTGGGGTTCCTCGACTTCACGCAGAAGAAGCGGTGCATGGAGGCGGGCATCGACGCCATGCGGAAGGCCATGCCCGCGGTGCGCGCCGCCGTCGAGGCGTGGAAGGCGAGGAAGCTCGCCGAGCTCTCGGCTCAGCCGGGGACCGCCGGGCGCCCGCCCAACCTGCCGAAGCCCTGATCCCGGAAACGTCCCGCTCGTCATCGGGGGTGGCGGGGCCCGATCGCGTCGGCTAACATCCGCGCCGGTTCGGGAGGACTCCATGGCGAGGCTCCGGGACTCACTCGGCGAGCTCTGGGGCCGGGGCGCGATCCGCGTGCTCCTCGGCGTGGCGATCGGCGCGGTCCTGACGGTGATCGTCTACCCGTTCGTCGCGCGCGGTCCGGCCCGCGGGCCGGCCGCGTCAACCGCCACCGCCCCGGCGTCTCCGCCCTCGGCGGACGCGGCGCTCGCCGGGAACGCGCCGTCCATCGCGGTGCTGCCCTTCGCGAACATGACCGAGGACAAGCAGCTCGAGTACTTCTCCGACGGCATCTCGGAGGAGATCCTGAACGCGCTCTCCCGCGTGGACGGGTTGCGGGTCATCGCCCGGGCGTCGTCCTTCGCCATGAAGGGTCGCAACGAGGACCCGCGGACGATCGGCCAGCGCCTGAACGTCGGGACGCTGCTCGAGGGCAGCGTGCGCAAGTCCGGGTCGCGCGTGCGCATCGGCGCCGAGCTCGTGGAGACCGCAGGAGGGACCCGCCTCTGGGCGCAGGAGTTCGAGCGGGAGACCGAGAACGCGTTCAAGGTCCAGGACGAGATCGCCCAGGCCGTGGTGGCCGCGCTCCAGCTGAAGCTGCTCACCCCGCCCGTCGTCCAGGCGGCGAACGTGGACCCGGCCGCGCACGATCTGTACCTGCGAGGCCTCGCCCAGCTGGCCCGCGGGTCGGCCGAGGGCTCCGAGCGCGCGGTGCAGGCGCTCCAGGCGGCGGTCGATCGGGACCCGGGCTTCGCACACGCCTGGGCGGCGCTCGCGACGGCGCGCTTCCGCGCGGCCGATCAGGGCACCGCCGACCCGGCGGTGGAGTGGCCGAAGGCCCTCGAGGCCGCGGAGCGCGCCGTCTCGATCGCCCCGGGCGACGCGGACGGCTGGCTCGCGCGCGGGTTCGTCAAGGTGAGCGCCTACCAGGACTGGGAGGCCGCTCGCGCCGATCTGGAGAAGGCCCGCAGCCTGAATCCGAACAGCGCCGAGACCCACTACCAGTACGGCCGCCTCCTCGCCGCACTGGGGCGGCTCGGCGAGGCGGGCTTCTCCGTGCAGCTCGCGCTGGCCCGCGATCCGCTGTCGGCGAACGCGCACGTCATGGAGGCGATGGTTCACCTGGGCGAGGGCCGCTACGAGCTGGCGCGCGTCTCGGCGGAGCGGGCCCTCGACCTCGCGCCCGAGCACGCCCGTGCGGCGCGAACCCTGGGACTCGCGTTGCTCCTGCAGAACAGGCTTCCCGAGGCGCGCGAGGCGTTCCACCGCTCCGGGCCGAGGCAGTTCGAGAAGATGGGCGACGCCATGGTCGAGCACTCCCTCGGCCACGAGACCGCCTCGAAGAAGGTCCTCGACCAGATCCTCGCCGACCCCGACACGCCCAAGCACGCCTGCTACCAGGCCGCCCAGATCCTCGCCTGGCGCGGCGAGAACGATCGCGCCTTCGAGTGGCTCGACCGGGCGGCCGAGGCGCACGACGCCGGGCTCATCTACCTCAAGTACGACCCCGTGCTCGCCAGGCTCCGCCCCGACCCGCGCTACCGGGCGCTGCTGGAGCGGCTGAAGCTGCCGGTGGGCTGACCGACATGGCCATCGAGAAGAAGCGGCTCGACGTCCGCAGGTTCGACGCGGCGAGGTTCCAGAAGCTGAACCTCTTCCAGACGCGCAGGTTCTTCTGCGACGTCTACTGCCTGGAGCCGGGCCAGGCGCAGGATCCCCACGTCCACGAGGACTCCGACAAGCTCTACGCCGTGCTGGAGGGCAGCGCCGTCGTGACCGTGGCGGGCGAGAAGGCGACGCTCGGGCCCGGCGAGGTCGTCCACGCCCCCGCCGGCGTCGAGCACGCGATCGTGAACCCGGGCCCGGCGCGCGCGGCGGTGCTCGTGTTCGCGGCGCCGCACACGCATCCGCCGAAGGCGTGAGGCGTCACCTTTTCGACGGAGTGGCGAGAATTCACCATCCGTGAACGGCCGTGCACCCAACCGGGAGCTTGACGCTCTCTCGGCGTGAATTGGCTCTCGCGACGAGGCCGCCCCGGGAACGCCTCCCAGGCGCGCTGTGGCGATCCAGGGGAAGTGTTCGCCGTCCTTGACGCGGCGGCGCGGTCCCCGACCTCGAACACGTGCTGGCGGCCTTCCCCGTGGTCGCCGCCGAGAGGAAAGCCCTCGTCACCTTCCTCCGGGTCCTCGACCGCTTCGACCGCGAGGACGGCCCCCTCCGGCTCCACTGCAAGGACCTCTGGCACTACCTCGAGAAGACCCTCCACCTGAGCGCGCCGTCCATCTACCGGCGCACCCGGGCGCTCCAGCTCTTCCGCACCTTCCCTCAGCTCGAGGCGCCGCTCGAGGACGGGCGGCTGAACCTCACCACCCTGGAGGTCCTGGGCCGGGTGGCCACGCCGGAGAACGTGGACGACCTCATCGTCCGGTTCGCCTGGAAGACGAAGCGCGAGGCCGAGGAGCTCGAGGTCTCCATCCGGCCCCGCCAGGCGCCGAAGGACGGGATACGGAAGTTCCCCGAGCGGCCCGCTCCGCTGCTTCGCGCCACCGACCCCGGCAACCGGCCCGGTGGAATTCTCGCCAGCGGACTCCCTTTCGGGTACATCCGCCAGACGCACTGACGGTGAAGCGAACCTCGCGGCGGCTACGGTGGAGGCGACAGCCCTCCCCGAGCCCCTCCTCCCCCCGCCTCCGCCCCGCTCGGACCGCCCCGAGCCGCGCGGCGCCGTCGAGCCGATGGCGAAGGAGCGTTGGTCCTTGCGCGTCACCCTCGACGCCAACCGCAAGAAGAAGCTCGACCAGCTCCGCGACCTCCTCTCCCACAAGATCGCCGACGGCGATCTCAATGCCATCTTCGAGGAGATGTTCGATTGCGCGATCGAGAAGCACGGGAAGCGTCGGGGCAGCGTCACGCCGGCCCGGGCCCGGAAGACCGAGCTCCCTCTCCCGACGCCCGGCAAGCGACAGCCGATCCGGGCCTGGGTGAGGCGCGAGGTCCTGGAGCGCGATGGCCACCGCTGCACGTACCTGTCGCCCGATGGAAAGCGGTGCGAGAGCACGCGGCAGCTCGAGCTGCATCATCGCGACGGCGCCCTCGTCACGGGCTCGTCGATCCCCGACGAGCTAGAGACCCACTGCAGGCCCCACAATCAGCTCGTCGCCAGGGACGTGTTCGGGAGGGCCCACATGGAGCGGCGCATCCGGGGAAACCAGGCGGCACGCAGAGCGACGGAGCCAGGACCCGACGAATGAACAGTGGCGCCGTGCGGCCTCACCCCAGTCCCCGCGCCCAGAGCTCCTCCTCGTCGAGGCCGAGGAAGTGGCCGACCTCGTGGACGAGGGTGATGCCGATCTCCTCGGCGAGGTCGTCGCGGTCGGTGGCGAAGCGCTCGAGGTTCTTCTGGTAGAGCACGATGGACGAGGGGAAGTGGCTCCAGGGGTCCATCGAGGCCTTCTGGCCGTAGGGCGCGCCGCGGAAGAGCCCGAGGATCGCGGGCGAGAGGGGAGGGTCGGCGTCGCGCAGGTCGTCGTCGGAGGGCAGGTCCTCTACGGTGATGGGCACGTTGGCGAGGTAGCGCCGCACCGACTCCGGGATCTCCTCGAGCGCCTCCTCCACGACGCGCTCGAACTCGGCGTGCGTCAGGCCGACCGGCCGGGGGAACGACTCCGGGTCGAGCGCATGCGCCCTCTCGATGCGGCGGCGAACCTCGGCCTCGTCCCCCCGGCGCTCCGCGAGGAGGCCGAGCAGGTGGTGGCCCCAGGCCGAGTCGGGGTCGAGCTCCAGCGCGCGCTCGGCCGCACCTCGCGATTCCTCGAAGCGAGAGAGCTCGAACAGGGCCGAGGCGCGCTCCAGCATCGCGTCGGGGGAGCCGGGCAGCGCGGCGTCCGCGGCGGCGAGACGCTCGAGCGCCTCCTGCGAGCGGCCGAGCTGGTTGAGCGCAGCGGCTTGCACGAGGGCGAGCTCTCCGGCGAGCGGGTCGTCGCCGGTCCTGCGCGCGAGCTTCCCGCCCCGGCCGGCCAGCTCCACCGCGCGCTCCAGGCGTTCCTCGTCCGGCCCGTCCTCGCCCTCCGGGGGGACCGAGGCGAAGAACTCGGCCGCGCCGAGCAGGAGCTCCGGATCGTCGCGGCCCGGGACGAGCGCCTTCTCGTAGGCGGCCTCCGCCTCCTCGATGCGCCCGAGCTCGGCGAGGGCCGCCGCCCGGTGGTGGAGGGCCGCCACCGAGGTCGGCTCGAGGGCGAGCGCGTCCTCGGCGCGGGCGAGCGCCTCCTCGATCTCGCCGGCGTCGAACGCCGCGGCGGAGGCCTCGAGCAGCTTCTCCACCTGGTCGGGACCCGACGGCATCGGCGCCGATCCGCGCACCGTTCCGGCGCGAGGTCAAGCCGCGCCCGGCGGCGCGTCCCGGGCGGGAGGCCGGCCCCGCGGGTTCACCCGCAGGCCGTGCGGTGGAGCGCGCTTGACCGGTCCGGAGACCTGGTTATCTTAGCGCTCGCCCGGGCCGACTGCCAGGCGCCATCGGCGGGCAAATTTCCGAAAACACGAAGTATTTACCTGCAAGGAGGGACGAGATGCCGGCCAAGGAGATCGCATTCCACCAGCCCGCCCGCGAGGCCATCCTGCGCGGCGTGCAGACGCTCGCAGAGGCGGTCGCGGTGACCCTCGGCCCGAAGGGCCGGAACGTCGTCATCGAGAAGAGCTACGGAGCGCCCACCGTCACGAAGGACGGCGTGACCGTGGCGAAGGAGATCGAGCTCGAGCCCCGGTTCGAGAACATGGGCGCCCAGATGGTGCGCGAGGTCGCCTCCCAGACCTCCGACAAGGCGGGAGACGGCACCACCACCGCCACCGTGCTCGCCCGCTCGATCTACGAGGAGGGGCTGAAGCTCGTCGCCGCGGGCCACAACCCGATGGACCTGAAGCGCGGCATCGACGCCGCCGTCGAGGTCGTGACCGCCGAGCTCAAGAAGCTCTCGAAGCCCACCCAGGGCAAGAAGGACATCGCCCAGGTCGGGACGATCTCCGCGAACGGCGACGCCACCATCGGCAACATCATCGCCGAGGCGATGGACAAGGTCGGCAAGGAGGGCGTCATCACCGTCGAGGAGGCGAAGGGCCTCGAGACGACGCTCGAGGTGGTCGAGGGCATGCAGTTCGACCGCGGCTACGTTTCGCCCTACTTCGTCACCAACGCGGAGCGCATGGAGGCGGCGCTCGAGGATCCGTACATCCTCATCACCGAGAGGAAGATCTCGGCGATGGCCGACCTCATCCCGGTGCTGGAGCAGGTGGCCCGCTCGGGCAAGCCGCTCCTCATCGTGGCCGAGGAGGTCGAGGGCGAGGCGCTCGCCACGCTGGTGGTGAACAAGCTCCGCGGCACGCTCAACGTCTGCGCGGTGAAGGCGCCCGGCTTCGGCGACCGCCGCAAGGAGATGCTGAAGGACATCGCCGTGCTCACGGGCGGCCAGGTGGTGGCCGAGGAGCTCGGCATCAAGCTCGACCAGCTGTCGCTCAAGGACCTGGGTCGCGCGAAGCGGATCACCATCGACAAGGACAACACCACCATCGTCGACGGCGAGGGCAAGAAGGCGGACATCGAGGGCCGCATCAAGCTCATCCGGACCCAGATCGAGGACACCACCTCCGACTACGACAAGGAGAAGCTCCAGGAGCGGCTCGCCAAGCTCGTCGGCGGCGTGGCCGTCATCAACGTGGGCGCCGCGACCGAGACCGAGATGAAGGAGAAGAAGGCGCGGGTGGAGGACGCCCTCCACGCCACGCGGGCGGCGGTGGAGGAGGGCATCGTGCCGGGCGGCGGGGTGGCCTACCTGCGCGCGCTCCCCGAGCTCCAGAAGCTGAAGGTGCCGGACGGCGACCAGCGGTTCGGCGTCCAGATCGTCCGGAAGGCGCTCGAGTGGCCTGCCCGCCGCATCGCCGAGAACGCCGGCTGGGACGGCGCGGTCGTCATCGCCCGGATCGTCGACGGGAAGGGGCCGTTCGGGTTCAACGCCCAGACGGAGGTGTTCGAGGACCTCGAGAAGGCGGGGGTCATCGACCCGACCAAGGTGTCGCGGACGGCGCTCCAGAACGCCGCCTCGGTCGCGAGCCTCCTCCTCACCACGGAGGCGATGGTGGCCGAGAAGCCGAAGAAGAAGGCTCCGGCCGGCCCCGGGCCGGGTGCCGGCGGCGGCATGGACGACATGGACTACTAGCCTGCGGGGGATACCGGGCTGCCAACCGGGCGATATCACGGCCTGACGCATCAAGTCATTGACCGTGTGACATCCCGGCGCTACCTCTAGACCCTCACGGAAGGTGGCTGTCCGGGCCACCTCCGATGACGAGGGCAACCGCTATTACGTGCTTGGAGGGGCGGAACCCGGGTGTCGTCGTCAGTGGGGCCAGGGCGCAAGTCCTGGCCCCACAGTCTTTTTCGGGCTGCTATGGCGGCTCCGTCCCGTCCCGCTCCCCGGGGGGCACGGGCGGGAGGTCCCGGGAGGCCATGTAGACGACGTTCCGGGTGGTCCGCTTGCCGCGGTACATGGCCCGGTCGGCGAGGTCCAGGATCTCCTCCTTGGACTGGGCGTGCTCGGGGAAGCTCGCGAGCCCGATCGACGCCGTCACCCGCACCCGGGCGCCCTCGCGCGACAGGTAACGGTGGTCCTCGATGGCCCGGCGGATGCGCTCCGCCACCTTGAGGCCGCCGCCCGAGTCGATGCCGGCGAGGACCACCACGTACTCGTCGCCGCCGTAGCGCACCACCACGTCCTCGTCGCGCACGCAGGAGCGGAGCACCCGCGCCACCTCGACGAGCAGCGTCGATCCCGATAGGTGCCCGTGGTGGTCGTTCACGAGCTTGAACCGGTCGAGGTCCATGAAGAGGACCGTGAACGGACGCCCGCCGCGCACCTCCCGCTCGAGGGCGAGGTCGAGGTAGCGCACGTTGTAGAGGTGGGTGAGGTCGTCGAGGTAGGCGAGGTTCTCGACCTGCTGGAGCCGGCCCAGGTTGGTGAGGGCGAGCCCCAGGTGCCGGCAGAGGAACGCGGCCCCCTCGGCGGCCTCGGGCCGCACGTCCCCGTCGACGAGCACCGCGACCGCCCCGAGGAGCTTCTCGTCCTCGGTGACGGTGAGCAGGGCCGCCTGGTGGACGCCGCGGTCGGAGTCGCCGGGCAGGCGGACGGTTGTGAGCGCCGCCCCGTAGGCGTCGAGCGACTCGAGCGCCCCGCCCACCTCGGCGAGCAGGTCGGCCGCCCGCTGCGCGTCGAGGCCGTGCGCGCCGCCCACCACGAACCCGCTGCCCGTCCTCCGCTCGAGGAGCGCCGCGGACGTCGCGCCGAGCTCGGTCGCCACGGCGGTGAGGGCCATGGGCACGAGCCGCTCGCGATCGATGGTGGAGGCGATGCGCTGGCCCGTCTCGAACAGCTTCAGATGGAACCTGAGCGCCTGGTTCTCGGCGAGGAGCGCCCGGGTGGCGAGGCAGCGCTGCACGGCGATCTGCAGGGCCTCGGGCGTCACGGGCTTCACGAGGTAGTCGCTCGCGCCCGAGCGCATGGCCCGGACGGCCGGGTCGACCTTGTCGAGGGCGGTGATGACGATGACGCCGATGTTCGGGTCGAGCTGCTTCGCGGCGTCGAGCAGCTCGAGGCCGTCGCGCGAGCCCGGCAGGATGACGTCGGTGAGGAGGACGTCGAAGCGGCGGTAGGCGAGCAGCACCAGGGCCGACTCGGCGCCGTCCGCGACCTCCACCTCGTACCCCGCTCCGCGCAGGTAGTCGGAGTAGACGGTGCGCGCGAACCGCTCGTCGTCGACGAGGAGGACGGCCGGTGCCATCGCGCTTCCCGTATATCATGCGGGGGTGCCCTCCCTGCCCGCCGAGCGCAAGGCGCTGCTCTTCACGGCGGGCGGCGTGCGACTGGCGCTCCGGCTCTCCCACCTGCGCGAGATCGTCGCGGTCGGCCCCGGAGAGGGCGAGGTGCGCTCGCGGGGCGAGTCGGTCCCCACCGCCTTCGTGTCGACGGTGCTCGGGCTGCCCGCCGGGTCGTCGGGCTTCGCGCTACTCACCGAGGGTGCGCCCGGGACGGCCCTTCGCGTCGACGCGGTGCACGGGATCGTGGACCTCGCCGACGCGGAGGTCTTCCAGCTGCCCGGACCCACGCCCCTTCCGCAGCCGCCGCCGTTCTCGGGCGCCGTGGTGGTGAAGGGGGAGGTGGCGCTCGAGCTCGCGGTGGGTACGCTCGGCTTCGCGCCGATCGAGCCCGCCGACGAGCAGGGCGAGCCCCCTCCCGACCTCGGGCTCGCGCCCGAGCGGGAGCTGCGCTTCGCGCGGGCGGGGAGGGTGTTCGGGGTCCCGCTCTCGCTCCTCGTCCAGGTGCTCGAGAACCCGAGGCTCGCGCCGGTGCCGCTCACGCCCCGGTCGCACCGGGGACTCCTCCACCACGCGCGCTCGCTCCACGCCGTCGTGGACGTCGCCGCGATGTACGGCGAGGCCCCCGCGGACCCCGGCCTCGTCGTCGAGCCGGGTCCGCCTCGCACCGTCCTCCTCATCGACGCCGGCGGCGCCGGCGTGGGGGTGGTGGCCGACCGCGTGCTCGGGCTGGCCGAGGGCGACGCCGAGGTGTTGCGGCCTCCCTGGGACGCGCTGTTCGGCGCCTAGAGAAAACGCTGGCGGTTCGCCGGGATGAGGCGCCCTGATTGTTGACACCGCGACGAGGGCGGCGGTACTTGGATACGTTCGTAAACCTCGCCGCGGACCGAGCCCATGCCCAAGAACCTCCTCCTCGCGGACGACTCCATCACCATCCAGAAGGTGGTGGGCATCACGTTCGCCAACGAGGACTACAAGGTCACTTCGGTCGACAACGGCGAGGACGCCATCGCGCGCGCGCGCGACCTGAAGCCGGACGTCATCCTCGCGGACGTGGTGATGCCGAAGAAGAACGGCTACGAGGTCTGCGAGGCGGTGAAGTCCGACCCGTCCTTGAAGCACATCCCGGTCCTCCTCCTCGCCGGCACCTTCGAGGCGTTCGACGAGTCCCGCGCTCGCGCCGCCCGCGCCGACGGCCACATCGGGAAGCCGTTCGAGAGCCAGGCCCTCATCAACAAGGTGAACGAGCTCGTGACCGGCAAGCCCGCCGCGCCCACCGCGGGCGCCCCCGCTCCCCGCCCGGCCGCTCCCCCCGCCCCGCGCCCCGCCATGCCCGGCGCGCCCGTCGCCGGCGGTCCGCCCCGTCCGGCGGCGCCTCCGCCCGGCGTCGCGCCTCGGCCCGGAGCGCCCATGCCGCCCGGCGCGGCCCCGCGTCCGCCCGGCGCCACATCCGCCGGCATGCCTCCCGGCGTCGCGCCTCGCCCCGGCGCCCCGATGCCTCCCGGCGCCCGGCCCCCCGGCGCGCCTCCGCAGGCCGGCGCACCTGGCGCTCCGCCTCGCGCGGGCGCCCCGATGCCTCCCGGCGCCCGCCCGCCGGGGACGCCTCCTCCCGGCGCTCGCCCGCCCGGCGCGCCTCCTCCTGGCGCTCGCCCTCCGGGCGCCCCGATGCCTCCCGCCCGGCCGCCCGGCGCGCCGCCGCATGCTGCGGCCCCGGGAGCGCCGCCGCGCCCGGGCGCGCCGATGCCTCCGGGGGCACGTCCGCCCGCGCCGGCCCCGGCGCCCGCCGCGCGCCCCGCGCCGGCCCCGGCACCCGCCGCCGCGCCGCGGCCGGCCGCGCCGCCGCAGGCCGCCGCGCCGCCGCAGGCCGCCCGCGGCAAGGATCCGTTCGGCTTCGGCGCCGAGGCAGCGCCAGCCGCGGCCGGTCACGAGGACGACTGGAGCGACGTCGCCGAGGCACCCGCCCGGCCGGCGCCCGCCGCGCCCCCGCCGTCCATCGAGCTGATGGACCTCGGCGGCGAGCCGGAGGCGGGCCCCGAGCTCGCGCCGATGCACGAGTTCGTCCCGCCGGCCGCGACGACCGGTCACGCTCCGGAGCCCCGGCCTGCCCCGGCCGCCGCGGGCGACGGCGGCGAGGCCGCGCTGCGCGCCGCCCTGACGGCGGCGTCGCGCGAGGTGATCGAGCGGATCGTATGGGAGGTGGTCCCGCAGCTGGCGGAGACCATCATCCGCGAGAACCTCGACCGCCTCGCGAAGAACCGGCAGGGCTGACGGCCGGGCCGGATCCCGCGCAGAGGTCGCTTCATCGAGCTTCAACCTTGGAAGGGCCCCACCGGGCCCCGGAGCACGTCCACATGGAGAACGAGGCCCGCACCGAGCTCGCCAAGGGATACGAGCACCGCGAGGTCGAGGCCCGCTGGTATCCCTTCTGGCTCTCCCGCGGCTACTTCCACGCCGACGAGAACGACCGCGCGCGGCCGCCCTTCTCGATCGTGCTGCCGCCGCCCAACGTCACGGGCTCGCTCCACCTCGGCCACGCCCTCACCGCGACCCTGCAGGACGTGCTCGTCCGCTGGAAGCGCATGAGCGGCTTCAACGCGATGTGGCTCCCCGGCACCGACCACGCCGGCATCGCCACGCAGATGGTCGTGGAGAAGGAGCTGCAGAGGACCGAGAAGAGGAGCCGGCACGACCTCGGGCGCGAGGAGTTCCTGAAGCGCATCTGGGAGTGGAAGGAGCGGTTCGGCTCGCGCATCGGCGAGCAGCACAAGGCGCTCGGGGCGTCGCTCGACTGGCAGCGCGAGCGCTTCACCATGGACGCCGGCCTCTCGCGCGCGGTGCGGGAGGTGTTCGTCCGCCTCCACGAGGAAGGGCTGATCTACCGCGAGAAGAAGCTCATCAACTGGTGCCCGGACTGCCGGACCGCGCTCTCCGACCTCGAGGTCCACCACGAGGAGTCGCACCCCGGCGAGCTGTGGAGCTTCGCCTACCCGCTCGCCGACGGCTCGGGCGAGATCGTGGTGGCGACCACCCGGCCCGAGACCATGCTGGGCGACACCGCGGTCGCCGTCCACCCGGACGACGACCGCTACCGCGCGCTCGTCGGCCGCAAGGTGCGCCACCCGCTCGTCGACCGGGAGATCCCGATCATCGCGGACGCCATCCTCGTCGACCCGACGTTCGGTACCGGGGCGGTGAAGGTCACCCCCGCGCACGACTTCAACGACTTCGAGACCGGGAAGCGCCACGGCCTCGAGCAGATCTCGGTCATCGGCCCGGACGGCAGGATGACCGAGGCGGCCGGCCCCGTGGCCGGCCAGGACCGCTTCGAGGCGCGGAAGTCGGTGAAGGCGCTCGTGGCCGCGAAGGGCCTCGACCGCGGCTCGCGCCCGCACCTGCTCTCGCTCGGCCGGTGCCAGCGCTCGGACACGATCGTCGAGCCGCTCCTCTCCGACCAGTGGTTCGTGCGCATCGCCCCGCTCGCGAGGCCGGCCATCGAGGCGGTCGAGCAGGGCCGCACCGTGTTCGTGCCGGAGAGCTGGACCAACACGTACATGGGCTGGATGCGCAACATCCACGACTGGTGCATCAGCCGCCAGCTGTGGTGGGGCCACCAGATCCCGGCCTGGTACTGCCCGGACGGCCACGTCACGGTGGCCCGCGAGACGCCGCAGGCGTGCGGGACGTGCGGGAAGGGCGCGCTCCGCCAGGACGAGGACGTGCTCGACACCTGGTTCAGCTCGGGCCTGTGGCCGTTCTCGACCATGGGCTGGCCGGAGCGCACGCCGACGCTCGCGCGGTTCTACCCGACGTCGGTCATGGAGACCGGACACGACATCGTCTTCTTCTGGGTGGCCCGCATGATGATGATGGGCCTCCACTTCATGGGGGAGGTGCCGTTCCGGACGGTGTACCTGCACCCGATGGTGCGGGACGAGAAGGGCCAGAAGATGTCGAAGACGAAGGGAAACGTCATCGATCCCCTCGTCATCACCGAGCAGTACGGCGCCGACGCGCTTCGCTTCACGCTCGCCGCCCTCACCGCCCAGGGCCGCGACATCAAGCTCGCGAAGGATCGCATCGAGGGCTACCGCGCCTTCGCCAACAAGCTCTGGAACGCCTCCCGGTTCGCGCTCATGAACCTCGAGGACCACGTCGACGACGACGGGGCGACCACGGTGACGGTGACGCCGGCCGACCGCTGGATCGTGGCGCGCACGCAGCGCGCTGTGAACGAGACCGTCGCCGCGCTCGAGGCCTTCAGGTTCAACGACGCGGCGAGCGCCGTCTACCAGTTCGTCTGGCACGAGCTCTGCGACTGGTACATCGAGCTCGCCAAGGAGGCGCTCTACGGCGACGATCGGATGAAGCGGCGCTCCGCCCAGTCCACGCTCACGCACGTGCTCTCGACGGCGCTGCGCCTCCTGCACCCGTTCATGCCGTTCATCACCGAGGAGCTGTGGCACGCCCTGCGCGCCCGGGTCCGGGCCGGCGCCTGGCCCGACTCGATCCTGGCCGCCGAGTACCCCGAGGCGGGCCCGGTGGACGAGGCGGCGGAGCGCCGCTTCGGCCCGATCATCGGGATCGTCGACGCGATCCGGAACGTGCGCGGCGAGATGAACGTTCCCTACAAGGTCGCGCTCGAGGACGTCGAGATCGGGTCGCTCGAGGCCGACGCCCGTGCCACCGTCCGTGAAGAGCAGCCCCGGATCGAGCGCATGGCGAACGTGAAGGTGGCCGTCCTGCACGAGCCCGGGCGGGCCCCGTCGAGGCGTCCGGCGTCGGCGGTCGCGGTCGGGACCGGCTTCGAGGTGCGCGTGGGCCTCGCGGGCGCGATCGACGTCGTCGCGGAGACCGCCAGAATATCGAAGGAAATCGACAAGTTGGAGGGAGAGCTCGGGGCGCTCCGGAAGAAGCTCCAGAACCCGGGATTCCTCGCCAAGGCGCCGCCCGAGGTCGTGGAGAAGGACAGGGCCCGAGCGGATGAACTGGTCGAAAAAAGAGGCAAGCTCGACACGCATCGTGCGATGCTTGCCGGCACCGCGGACGACACCGCCAGGAGGGATCCGATGGAGAACAACCAGCAGAACCCGACGACTCCGCCCACCCCCGCCCCGGCCCAGGAGAACCCGATCGTGCAGGCGGCCCAGTCGGCCGTCGCCGCCGGCACCGAGGTGGCGAAGAACGTCGTGAGCGCCGTCACCGACGCGATCGAGCGCGTCACCGCCG
>Ga0335084_10003319_pt1 | contig 15664 bp, 14 predicted proteins | sample Lox_Sample_44_FD_206721 | JGI IMG/M metagenome (GOLD analysis project Ga0335084, IMG submission 206721) | Soil microbial communities from Loxahatchee National Wildlife Refuge, Florida, United States - Lox_Sample_4.4 | ecosystem: Environmental > Terrestrial > Soil > Wetlands | place: USA... | reverse complement strand
ACACGAAGATGCGCACGCGCCAGTTGGCCGAGATGGGCTACGTGGCGTTCGCGGCGGACATGTACGGCGACGGCGCCAACACGTCCGACGTGAAGCAGGCGCAGGCGTGGTACGACCAGGTGACCGGGCAGAAGGGCCTGATGGCTTCGCGCTCCAGGGCCGGGCTGGACGTGCTGAGGAAGCAACCGGGCGTGGATGGCAAGCACCTCGCCGCGATCGGCTTCTGCTTCGGCGGATCGACCGTGCTGCAGCTCGCCTACAGCGGCGAGCCGCTCGACGCAGCCGTCACCTTCCATGGCGGGCTGATGGCGCCCACCGAGGAGCAGGCCAAGGCGATCAAGGCGCATATCCTCGTGCTTCACGGCGCCGAGGACACCTTCACGCCGGAAAAGGATATCGACGACATGAAGAAGGCGCTCGACGGCGCGAAGGTCGACTGGTACATGGTCACCTACGCGGGCGCCGTGCACGCCTTCAGCAACCCGAAGGCGGACGACTACAAGATCCCCGGCATCGGCTACAACAAGATGGCCGCGCAGCGCTCGTGGGAAGAGATGCAGTGGTTCTTCAAGGAGACGATGAAGTAGTCGTCCCGGGCTACCGCGAGGGCCCCGAGAGTCGCGTCGCCACCGCCGGCGGTATGGCCACCCGGGTCGTGCGGCGGCCCTGCCGGTCGACCAGGTAGTCGACCTGCAGGCTTCCGGGAGGCGCTGCGTGCCGGAAGGTCGCGCGGACCTCGATGCGCTTCGCATCCGCAATGCCGACCGGGAACTCGGTCTGCCGGCTGAATGCCGCCTGGAGGGGCGTCTTCCTGTATTCGAGGATCGCCGCGCCCAGCAGGCCCGGGGCCAACGCGAGGAGGGATCCAGGTCCACCGCCGGGAAGAAGGCTGATCGCTCCCGCGCCCAGGTCGGGCCCGCGCTCGCCCTGCGCCCGCTGCTGGGCTTCGCCCGTTGTCGCGAGCAGCGTCACGCCCGTGATGACCACGGCCGCGCCCGCCTCGTTGCGAATGGACAGCACATATTCGTCCCAGTCGCCGGCCCCGCCTCCCGGATCGTCGTGCACGCGATGCCCGTCGACCTCGATGTCGAGCGCCTCGGGCGGGTCCGCAGGCGCGCTGATGCAGCCGTGGAGCATCGCGGCGATCGCGAGGAACGCGGCCATGCGCGCACGGGTCACGGAAAGCCGCCGCCTCAGATCCCCAGCGCGATGAGGAACCTCGCCACCATGTTGTAGGTGGCGATGGAGGCGGTGAGCTCCACGAGCTGCGTGTTGTCGAAGCGCTCGCGCATCTCCTCGAAGAGCGCCTCGGGCACGTGGATGTCGCGCGTCATCGCCAGCGCGTAGCGCATCGCGAGGCGCTCGTCGGCGCTGAACTCCGGGTCGCGGATCGCCTCTTCGGGCTTGTCGAGCCGCGACCTGAGGCGCTCATTGCCCCCCGCCTTCACGTAGTCGGGCCAGTGCTGGTCGAACTCGAAGCCGGCGCCGGTGAGCCGCGCCACCGTGCAGATGGCGATCTCGCGGAGGCGCGGCGAGACGCCCATCTCGCTTCGCACCGCCTTGAGGTACGTATTCCAGCCCCGCGCGAGCGGCTCGCTCCAGAGCAGCGCCCGGTCGAGCGCGATGTACTTGCCGCCGCGGCGCTCGAGGATCGCCTTGGTGAGGTTCGGGTCGCGCGGTGCGTCCGCTTCGCTCCAGGGGGGAATTCGCACGGGGTCTCCATCAATGCGCCGGGAAGGTGGGTAATGCTAGCCTACGCAGACTCGTGAAGATCGCCGCCACCCTCATCGCCGCCTGCGTTGCCCTCGCCTTCGCGGCCTCCGCATGCGCACAGGGCTACGGCCGGCATGGCGGCGGCAGCCGCGACTCGCCATCGTCGCGCGAGCGCGACGCGGACAAGGACAAGCCCGCCCACGCCACGCCAGAGGATCCGTTCTCGTCGCTCGCGCGCGAGCTGCCTTCGTTGCGCATCGACCTGGGCCTCACCACGCCTCAGGTGGAGGCGTGGAACCCCTTCGAGCGCGATGTTCGCGACCTCGCGGAGATGGCCACGGCGCGGCGCCGCCACCTGATGGCGCTTCGCGAAAGCGGCGAGAATCCGCCGAGCGCGCTCACCGTCGTCTCCTCCATCGTGGAGGACGACCGCCTGCGCGCCGAAGCATCGCGCGACTTGAAGTCCCATCTCGCCGCGCTCTACGAGTCGCTCACCGACGGGCAGAAGCGCATGTTCGACAAGCGCGTGGTGCAGTCCCAGACGGAGCCGCTCGGGAAGTAACGGAGTATCCTTCGCCGGCAGTAGCGAGGGGAGGCTCGCCGTCATGAAGGACCCGGTCGTCCACGAGGCCCTGCGGCAGATCCAGGAGATCATCGCGCAGGAGTCGGGCTCGGCGCTCACGCGGGCCGCGCGGTCGCGCATCGAGAAAGTCCTGTCGAGCGCGATGGGCTCGCTCGCGGGCGCGCGCGGAAACGACCGCACCCTCACGCGGGAGGTCACCATCATGCTGGCCGACCTGCGCGGGTTCACCGCCATCACCTCGGCATACCCCGCCGTCATCGTGCTGGAGCTGCTCAACCGCTGCTTCGTGCGCATGAGCGAGATCATCTTCCGGCACCACGGCGCCATCGACAAGTTCATGGGCGACTCGATCCTCGTGATCTTCGAGTCGGGCCCGCATCCCGGCGAGGACAGCGTGCGCCGCGCGGTGGCGTGCGCCGTGGACATGCAGATCGCCATGGAGGAGATCAACAACACGCACCGCGACGAGGACCTGCCCGAGATCTACTTCGGCATCGGCGTGAACACCGGCCGCGTGATGGCCGCCCTCCTCGGCTCCGACCTCTACTCCGAGCACACGGTGATCGGCGACGAGGTGAACCTCACTTCGCGCATCGAATCGTTCAGCCTGCGCGGGCAGGTGCTCATCAGCGAGAGCACCTACGGGCGCTGCAAGGACTGGGTGAAGACGGGCGACCCCATGGACGTCTTCGTGAAGGGCAAGAGCGCCATGGTGGCGCTGCGCGAGGTCCTCTCGATTCCGGCGCTCGGCAAGGACGTGCCCCGCCAGGAAGCGCGCCGCAGCCCCCGCGTGCCCGTGTCCCTGCCGATGAGCTACCACCTCGTGTCCAACGACGTGGTGATGCCCGAGGAGCTCAAGGGGCGCGTCATCGACATCGGCTACTTCGGCGTGCTCGCGGAGCTCGCCGAGGCGGTGCCGCAATTCCAGGAAGTCTCGATCGAGTTCGACGTGCCGCTGGTGGGCAAGCGCGTGCGCGACCTCTACGGGCGCGTGGTGAAGATCGTGCCGCACGCGGCCGCGCCGCGCGCCGGCGTCGAGTTCTCCTCGATCAGCGTGGAGAACAAGAGCGCCATCCAGATGTTCGTGCAGCTGCTCATTCAAGGGGCCGAAGCGCACTGAGCGTCATTCCCGTGGCGACGGGAATCCAGCCGGAATCGCGCACGGGCTCCGCGGAGACGAGGACCCCGCCGCGCGCTTCCAGGTCGGGGCGCTCCCGCTGCACGGGCTCGATCCCCGCCTTCGAGGGAACGGCCGGTTCCGTGGAAGGGCCCAGCACCATCGCGACCGCGAAGGCGAAGAGCACCAGCACCGCGACGCGGCGAATGGCGGCGAAGGGCTCCACGGACATCCACGCGAGCTCTTCTTCGTTGGGCAGCGGCGCGTGGCCGCGGAATTCGTCGTTCATTTGGACCTCCTTTTCAGGCCAGGGCGAGGCGGATGGGGCGGTGCTGTGCGCTCGCCGACGAATCGGCGATCACGGTGCAGGCGCCGACCAGGCTCACCACGATCGCGAATACGACGGCGGCGATCGCGATGAAGTCGCGGGGCGAGTTGCGGTTCGTATCGTTCATGGGCTTCTCCGGGTGATGGCGTCGTGTCTGGGAAGCACTTTCGGCCGCCGGGGCGTGCCCCGTCTTTAAGGCGGCCTAAAATGTCCTGAAAGGAGGCTTTAATCCGTGGCCCAGTCCTACCGGTTCGGCCGGGTCGAGGTACGCCCCGCGGAACGCACGCTGCTGGTGGAGGGCAAGGCGGCCCATCTTGGTGCGCGGGCCTTCGATGTGCTGGTCGCCCTGCTCGACCGGCGCGACCGCGTGGTGTCCAAGGACGAGCTCTTCGACGTGGTCTGGCCCGGCCTCGTCGTCGAGGAGAACAACCTCCACGTGCAGATCTCGGCGCTGCGCAAGCTCCTGGGCGCCGAGGCGCTCGCCACGGTCGCCGGCCGGGGGTTCCGCTTCGTGGCGCCGGTGGAAACGGTGGACGCGCCGTCGTGCCCGCCGCCCGCGCGCAACCACAACCTGCCCGAGGCGCTCAACAGCTTCGTGGGCCGCGCGCCGGAGATCGCCAGGGTGAAGGAAATGCTCGCGGCCTCGCGCCTGGTGACCCTGAGCGGCACGGGCGGCACCGGAAAGACGCGCTTGTCGCTGCGCGTCGCGCAGGACGTGCTCGGCGACTATCCCGACGGCGTCTGGTTCGTGGAGCTCGCGCCGCTCACCGACGGCGTGCGCGTCGCGCAAGCCGTGGCCTCGGTGCTCGGCGTGAAGGAGGACGCGGGCCATCCGGTGCTCGAGGCGCTGCTGCGCTACGTGCGCGACCGCAGGCTCCTCTTGGTGCTCGACAACTGCGAGCACGTGCTCCAGCCCGCCGCGGAGCTCGTGAAGGCGATGCTGGTGGCCGCGCCGCACGTGCGCGCCCTCGCCTCCAGCCGCGAGGCGCTGCACGTCACGGGCGAGGCGGTGCTTCCCGTGCCCGCCCTGGAGGTCCCCGCCGCACGCGACGCGGTCGAGGCGCTCGCGCGCTGCGACTCCGTGCGCCTCTTCGTCGATCGCGCGGCCGGCGTGCTGCCCGCCTTCAAGCTCACCGCTGCCAACGCCCCGGCGGTCGCCTCCATCTGCCGGCGCCTGGACGGCATCGCGCTCGCGATCGAGCTCGCCGCGGCGCGCGTGGGCTCGCTCTCGGTCGAGCAGATCGCCTCCCGCCTGGACGATTCGCTGCGCCTGGTGAAGGGCGGCGACCGCACCGCGCAGTCGCGCCAGCAGACGCTGCGCGGTTCCATCGACTGGAGCTACGACCTGCTCGAGATCGCCGAGCGCGAGCTCTTCCGCCGGCTCGCGGTGTTCACGGGCGGGTGGACGCTGGAAGCGGCCGAGGCGGTCGGCGCGGGCGGCGACGTCCAGGCGGGCGACGTGGTGGACCTCCTCACGCGGCTCGTGGACAAGTCGCTGGTGGCCATGGACGCGAGCGGCGAGCGCTACCGCCTGCTGGACACCGTGCGCCAGTACGCACAGGAGCTCCTCGTCGCCTCGGGCGAAGACGACGCCGTGCGCGGCCGCCACCTGGATTTCTTCCTGCGCTGGTCCGAGCGGGCCCGCGAAGGATTCTTCGGCCCGGCCTCGGCCGCCTGGCTCGCGCGCGTGGACGACGAGCGCGAGAACATCCTCGTCGCGCACGCCTGGTGCGACCACGCCGTGAACGGCGCGCCCATGGGCCTGCGGATCGCGCGCGCCACCAAGGGCTACTGGATCAGCCGCGGGCTGCTCGGGCTGGGCTACCGCGTCGTGGTCGAGGCGCTCGCGCGTTGCCCGCCGGACCAGCGCGACGAGGCGCGCTGCCGGGGCCTCTTCGACGCGGGGCAGCTCGCCTTCTACATGGGCCGCTACGCCGAGGCGCAGCGCTACCTGGAGGAGAGCCTCGCGATCGCGCGCGCGCTCGGGGACAGGACCGGCACGGCCAACGCGCTGCAGCCGCTCGGAATGGCTTGCCTGGGCCAGGGCAACCTCGCCGCGGCGCGCGCGCACCTCGAGGAATCCGTGGCCCTCGCGCGCGAGCTGGGGGACAAGCGCAACCTTGCCGCGGCGATGAACGCCATGGCGCAGCTGCACCGCACCGAGGGAACGCTCGACATCGCCGAGCGCCTCTACCGCGACGTGGTCGCCACCTGCGCCGAGATGGGCGACGACGAGAGCCGCGCCATCGGCCTGCTCAACCTCGCGATGGTGGAGATCAACCGCGCCCGGCCGGCCGAGGCACGTGCGCTGCTTTCGGAAGCGATGGAGATCGCGCACGGCTCCGGGTTCCAGCGCGTGGGACTCGCGGCGCTCGAAGTGTGCGCGGGCCTGTGCGCCGCGCGCGCGGATTTCGAGAACGCGGCGCGCTTCTTCGGCGTGGCCGAGGCGCAGAACGAGGCCGCGGGCCTGCGGCGCGACGCGGCAGACGACGCCTTCCTCTCACCGCTCATGGACAAGGCGCGCACGGCGCTCGGCGCCCGCTACCGCGCCGCCGAGCATTCGGGCCGCGCGCTCGACTACGCGCAGGCCATCGCGCAGGCGCGCTCGCGCCTCGCGGAAAAGGCCTAGAGGCCGTTGACGATGGTCGGATCCTTGGTGGCGCAGGCCACGCCGCCTTTCTTCACCACCGTCACGCTGTATTGGTATTCCTGCAGGGTGGCGCGGCTGTTCTTGTCCTTCGTCATCCACTTGTGCGCGTTGCCCGTGGGCGGGCTGAATTCGTTCTGCCAGCCGTCGGTCTTGAACTTGATCGCGTCGACGGGCGCGAACTCGTAGCCGTCGGTGACCAGGTACCAGGTGACCTGGGGCGCGGCGCCGATCTCGACCCCGGTGAGGTCCGGCACGCTGATGCCCGAACCCGACGGATCGCACGACGACACGGCGACCACGAGGTCACAGGTGCCGTTCTTCTTGCACAGGACGTCCGGCTTGTAGGAAGCCTTGCCGCCCATCGGCCGCTCACCCGTGAGGCAAGCGCAGCCGGCCAGGAGCAACACGAGGGCCAGGACGTGCAGGGGGGCGCTTTTGTTCATTCTGTTTCTCCCTGGGATGGATCGCGGTGAATCTTACTCCGCCTTGATGTCGGCCTGCTTCGCGACCTTGCGCCACATCCCGATATCGCCGGCGATGTTCGCCGCGAAGGCCGAAGGCGTGAGCGGCGAAGGATCCGCGCCCTCCTTCGCGAGCATGGCCTTCATCTCCGCCGTGGCGAGGATCGCGCCCACCGCCGCGTTCACCTTCTCCACCACCGCTTGCGGGGTTGCGGACGGTGCGAGGATTCCCCACCAGACCTCGAAGCGGTAGCCGGGCACGCCCATCTGCGCGATGGGCGGCAGGTCGGGCAGCAGCGGCGAGGAGCCCAGGCTCGTCACGCCCAGCGCGCGGACATGGCCCGACTTCACCTGCTCGTACACGCTGGGCGCGCTCGCGATGAGCACGTCCACGCGACCCGCGATGAGGTCCGTCACGGCGGGAGCCACGCCCGGGTAGGCCATGTGCCTCATGCGGATGCCTGCGGCATCCATGAGCAGCTGCATGGCGAAACGGCCCGAGCTCCCCGGGCCGGGCGAAGCATAGGAAAGGCCGTTCGGCTCGCGCCGCGCGAGCGCGAAGAGCTCGAGCATCGAGCGCGCCGGCACGGCGTTGGAAACGGTGAGGATCATCGGACCGCGCGCCACCATCGCCACCGGCGTGAACGAGCGGATCGGGTCGAACGGCAGGCTCGGCTGCACCGCCGCGTTGGTCGCGAACGACGAGGAGAGGAAGCACAGCGTGTAGCCGTCCGGCCTGGCTTTCGCCACGACATCGGCGCCCAGGGTGCCGCCCGAGCCCGCCTGGTTCTCGACGGTCACCGGGACCTTCCACGCCTCGGAGAGCCTGCGGCCCAGCTCGCGCGCGATGCGGTCGTTGGATCCGCCGATGGGATAGCCCACCACGAGCTTCACCGGCCGCGAGGGCCACGGCAGCTCGGCCCAGGCGGGGCACCCCGCGGCCGCGAGAGCCGCGGCGGCAAGGAACGCTCGCCTCGAGGACATCACGCGTTCAGGACACACGCTTCACGACGGCAGCCGTGAACTCCTTCGTGCCCGCCTTGCCGCCCAGGTCGCCGGTGCGCACGTTGTCTTCGCGCAGCACCTGGTCCACCGCCTTGCGGATGCGCGTGGCCTTGTCCCGGTGGCCGACGTGGTCAAGCATCATCGCCGCCGAGAGCAGGAGGGCGAGCGGATTGGCCATGTCCTTGCCCGCGATGTCGGGCGCGCTGCCGTGCACCGCCTCGAAGATCGCGGCATTCACGCCGATGTTGCCCGCGGGCGCCATGCCCAGGCCGCCCACCAGGCCCGCGTTCAGGTCGGAGAGGATGTCGCCGAACAGGTTCGTGGTGACGATCACGTCGAACTGCCACGGGTTCATCACGAGCTGCATCGCGCAGGCGTCGATGATGCGGTCGTCGCACTGCACCCGGCCCTCGTAGCGCCTGGCCACTTCGCGGCCCGCCTCGAGGAAGAGGCCCGTGAGCGCCTTCAGCACGTTGGCCTTGTGCACGAGCGTGACCTTCTTGCGGCCGTTCTTCACCGCGTAGTCGAAGGCGAACTCGCACACGCGCTGGGCGCCGGCGCGCGTGTTCACGCCGGAGGCCACGGCGACCGCGTGCGGATCGTCGCCGATCGGGATGTAGTGCTCGAAGCCCACGTAGAGGCCCTCGAGGTTCTCGCGCACGAGGACGAGGTCGATGTCCTCGTAGCGGCCGCCGGGCACCAGCGTGCGCGCCGGGCGCAGGTTCGCATACAGGTTGAACTCTTCGCGCAGGCGCACGTTGGACGAGCGGTAGCCGCCGCCCACCGGCGTGGTGAGCGGGCCCTTCAACGCGAGGTGCGTGCGGCGGATGCTGTCGAGCGTCTCTTTCGGCAGCGGGTCGTTGCACTTGTCCACGCCCGCCATGCCGGCGATCTGGCGATCCCATTCGAACGGGGCGCCCACGGCCTCGAGGATGCGCAACGTGGCTTCGGTGACTTCGGGCCCGATGCCGTCGCCGGGAATCAGCGTGGCGGGGATCTTGTTGGGGGTCATGCAAGCTCCGGGAGAGGCCGCAATTGTATGATGTTTTCCATGAAGGAGAAGAAAGGCCAGGGCCTGGAGAAGGGCCTCACCAGCTACGGCGACCGCGATTTCTCGCTTTTCCTGCGCAAGGCGTTCATCAAGGGCGCCGGATACACGGACGATGCGCTCGACCGCCCCGTCGTGGGCATCGTGAACACCGGCAGCGCCTACAACCCGTGCCACGGCAACGCGCCGCAGCTCGTCGAGGCGGTGAAGCGCGGCGTGATGCTCGCCGGGGGGCTTCCCTTCGAGTTCCCCACCATCTCGATCCACGAGAGCTTCGCGCATCCCACGTCCATGTACCTGCGCAACCTCATGTCCATGGACACCGAGGAGATGATCCGCGCGCAGCCCATGGACGCGGTGGTGATGATCGGCGGCTGCGACAAGACGGTGCCCGCGCAGCTCATGGGCGCGGCTTCGGCCAACGTGCCGTGCGTGCAGCTCGTCACCGGCTCCATGCTCACGGGTTCCTACGCCGGCGAGCGCGTCGGCGCCTGCACCGATTGCCGGCGCTATTGGGGCCGCTACCGCGCCGAGGAGATCGACGCCGTGCAGATCGCGGAGGTGAACGACGATCTCGTGGCGAGCGTGGGCACCTGCTCCGTGATGGGCACCGCGAGCACCATGGCGTGCATCGCGGAGGCGCTCGGCATCGCGCTGCCCGGGAGCGCCTCGGCGCCCGCCGTGACGGCCGATCGCATCCGCATCGCGGAGCGCAGCGGCACGGCCGCGGTCGCCATCGCCCGCGCGAAGCTCACCCCGGATCGCATCCTCACGCCGAGGGCCTTCGAGAACGCGCTGCGCGTGCTGCTCGCCATCGGCGGCTCGACCAACGGCGTGATCCACGCCACCGCGATCGCCGGTCGCCTGGGCATTGCCGTCGACCTCGCGCGCCTCGACGCTCTCGGCCGCGAGACACCGGTGCTGGTGGACCTGAAGCCCTCCGGCCGCCACTACATGGAGGACCTGCACCATGCGGGAGGATTGCCGGCCGTGCTGCACGAGCTGAAGCCCCTGCTCCACCTCGATGCGCTCACGGTGACGGGCCGCACGCTCGGCGAGGAGATGGAGGCTTTCAAGCCCTTCGCGCAGGATGTCGTGCGGCCTCGCGCCAAGCCGCTCTATCCGCAGGGCGGCATCGCCGTGCTGCGCGGCAACCTCGCCCCGGGCGGCGCCCTCATCAAGCAATCGGCGGCCGATGCGCGGCTCATGAAGCACGAGGGGCGCGCGGTCGTCTTCGAGGACGCGGGGGACCTCGCGCGCCGCATCGACTCGGATTCGCTCGACGTGACGGCCGGCGACATCCTCGTGCTGAGGAACATCGGCCCGAAAGGCGCGCCGGGGATGCCCGAGGCCGGGTACCTGCCGATCCCGAAGAAGCTCGCCCGCGCGGGCGTGAAGGACATGGTGCGCATCTCCGACGGGCGCATGAGCGGCACGGCGGCGGGCACCATCGTGCTGCACGTGACCCCCGAATCCGCGGTGGGCGGGCCGCTCGCCTGGGTGCGCACGGGCGATCGCATCCGCCTCGACGTGGCGAAGCGCGAGCTCACGCTTTTGGTGCCCGAGGAACAGATGGCGGCGCGGCGCGCAAGCGCGCCGGTCAACCCGCCGCAGGCGCCGCGGGGCTACCTTAAGCTCTTCCTGGACCACGTCACCCAGGCCGACCAGGGCGTGGACTTCGACTTCCTGCGCAGGAATTCCTGATCGGCGAGCCCTGACGCGCTATATTTCTCCCCGCGATGGCCGGCACGCCCTTTGACGCAATCCTCGACAAGAGCCGCGACCTCATGGACGAGCGGGTGGGGGAAGCCGTGTCCGCGATGCTCGAGCGCGCCGAGGCGGCGCTGAACGACCTGATCGACAAGACCGACGATTCCGAAACCCGCGGCGTGCTCACCGCCGGGCGCGACACCGCCCTGCGCGCCCGCGAGGCCATCGAGCGGGAATTCGGCGAGCGCTACATGAAGCTCTTCGCCAAGCGGGTGCGCAAGGTGAAGCGCGGCCTGAACCGCCCCGTGGCCGGCGACCAGACCGGCGCCTTCGAGATCGAGCTGGAGCTCGTGGACGACCAGGACCTCGAGGAGACGCTGCGCTACAACAAGCTGGCCGCCACCATCCGCAAGCACTGCGACGAGGGGCTGGGCGCCCTCGACCAGCGGGCCGCCGTGATGCTGGGCGACGGGAACCTGCAGTCCGAGGACAACCCCTTCGGCCCGCAGGTCTTCTGCGACGCGTTCAAGAACGCGCTGCGCGAGGTCGAAAAGGACGTGCAGGTGCGCGCGACCTTCATGCACCTCTTCGACGAATCGATGCTCGACGACCTGCGCTCGGGCATCGACGACGTGAACGAGCTGCTGGTGGAGAACTCGATCCTGCCCAAGATCCGCTACACCGTCGTGAAGAAGGACCGCGCGGCGAAGAAGGGCGGCGACGACGTGGAATCCGCCGAGGAGGCGGGCCCCGCCGAGCCCGCCCTGCCCAACGACGTGTTCGGCGCCCTGCAGAAGATGATGGGCGGCGCGCCCCTGCAGCCCGCGTCGGGCGGCATGGGCGTGGGCGGCGTGCCCATGGTCCAGGGCGCGGAGCTCCTCTCCTCGCTCTCGCGCCTGCAGGTGGGCAACCTCGAGGGCGTGACCGGCGTGGACCTCGCGGCGCTGACCGCCGCGGGCGGGCTCACCAACGTCCTCGCCCAGCTCAAGCAGTCGAGCGTCGGCCAGAGCATGGGGCAGGTGGACGCGATGACGTTGAACGTCGTGTCCCTGCTGTTCGACAAGCTCTTCGACGATCCGAAGGTGCCGGCGGGAATCAAGGCGCTCGCCGCGCGCCTGCAGATCCCGATGCTCAAGGTGGCGATCTCCGACAAGGCCCTCTTCTCGGACAAGGGCCACCCCGCACGCGTGCACCTGGACCTGCTGGGCGAGCTGGGCGCGCGGCTGCCCGCGGAGTTCGACGAGAAGCACCCGGTCTACCCGAAGCTCGAGGCCATCGAGCGGGAGATCGTCGACAAGTTCGAGGACAAGGTCGAGATCTTCACCGGGGCCAACGAGAAGCTCCAGGCCTTCGTCGCCGAGGAGGACCAGCGCGCCGCGGAGACCTCGAAGGTCGAGACCAAGCGCCTCGAGCAGCTGGAGAACCTCGCCGCCGGCCGGACGTTCGCGCAGGAGGAGATCCGCGCGCGGCTGCGCGAGCGTCATCCGGCCAAGCCGGTGCGCGACTTCCTCGCGCAGCAGTGGATCAAGGTGCTGCTCGTCGTGTACGCGCAGACCGGCAAGGAGGGCGATCCGTGGAAGAACGCGCTCGCCACGATGGACCAGTTGATCTGGAGCGTCGAGCCCAAGCCCAGGACGGAAGAGCGCCGCAAGCTTGCCGCCACCGTGCCGGCGCTGTTGCGCGCGATGACCACGGGATTGAACAGCGTGGGCGTCGAGGATTCGGTGCGCACCACGTTCTACGCCGACCTCATGAAGCTGCACACCACCGTGATGGCGATGGACGCCAAGCCGCGCGCGATGGAAACGGACCCGGTGCCGGCGCGTCCCGCGAGCGCCGTGACGACCGCGACCAGGTCGCCGATGCCCGCGGGCGCTCGCCCGGGCGTGCCCGCGGCCGGGGCGCCTGCCGCCAAGCCCGTGGACGAAGAGCTGGACTTCACGGCGGAAATCACCGTGCAGAACCCGTTCGGCGGCGGCGCCGTGCAGGTGGAGGAGCTGGATTTCACCGCGGACGCGCCGCCGGCGCTTGCGGCCGCGCCGAAGGCGGAGCCGGCGAAGCCGCTCCCCAAGGGCGCGAAGCCCGAACCCGAGAAGAAGCCGGCGAAGGACCTCGCGCTGCCCTCCAAGCTCAAGGAGGGCGTGTGGGTCGGCATCCGCGTTCAATCGTCCGATCCCGACGCGCCGCGCCAGCCCGCGAAGCTCCTCTACATGAGCCCGCTCAAGTCGCGCTTCCTCTTCTGCGACCGCGCCGGCAGGAAGGTGCTCGAATGCGGCCGCGCGGAGCTCGCGAAGAGCTTCAAGCTGCGCGAGATCGTGATCATCAGGGGAGATCCCGATGCCTCCCTCTTCGAGCGCATCCTGCGCAACGTGATGAGCAGCCTCGGCGGCACGACGGCCTAGCCGATGCCCCACATCCCCGCTTCGCAGGCCCTCGCCCGCTTCCGCGTCATCGACATGACGCAGGTGCGCGCCGGCCCCACCGCCGCGCGCCAGCTCGCCGACTGGGGCGCCGACGTGATCCAGGTGCAGATGCCCGAGACGATGCGCGGCGACGACACGCTGGGCGGCCAGGAAGGCAGCGACTACCAATACACGCACAGGAACAAGCGCTCCATCACGCTCAACCTCAAGGATCCCGAGGGCATCGAGGTGTTGAAGCGCCTCGTCGCGAAGTCCGACGTGCTGCTGGAGAACTTCCGCCCCGACGTGAAGCATCGGCTCGGCATCGACTACGAGGCGCTCTCGAAGGTGAATCCGCGGCTCGTGTACGCAAGCATCTCCGGCTTCGGCCAGACGGGGCCGCTCGCCACGCGCCCGGGCTTCGACCAGATCGCGCAGGGCATGGGCGGCCTCATGTCGGTGACCGGCTTGCCCGGGCAGGGCCCCGTGCGCGTCGGGGTGGCGATCGCCGATTCTTCCGCGGGCATCTTCGCGGCGTACGGCGTGACGGTGGCGCTGCTCGAGCGCGAGGTCTCGGGCAGGGGCCAATGGCTGCACACGTCGCTGCTCGAGGCGCAGATCTACATGATGGATTTCCAGGCGGCGCGCTGGACGCTCGACCACGAGATCCCGGGGCAGGCCGGCAACTTCCACCCCACCAGCATTCCTACGGGCGTGTACAGGACGAAGGACGGCCACATCAACATCGCCGTCTTCGGCGGCAAGATCTGGGAGCGCTTCTGCGAGGCGCTCGACGCGCCGGACTGGATGACCGACGAGCGCTCGCACGACAAGGCGGCCCGCTCGAAGAATCGCGACTGGCTGAACGCCGAGATCGAGAAGCGTCTCACGCAGCAGACAAGCGAATTCTGGATCGAGAAGTTCAACGCCATGGGCGTCGCGTGCGGCCGCATCAACAATTTGAAGGAAGTCTTCGAGGAGCCGCAGGTGCAGCACCTCGGCATACTGAAGAAGGTGCGTTCGCCGCGCCTGGGCGAACAGGCGCTGGTGGGCCAACCCGTCACGCTCACCCGCACGCCCTCCACCATCGCGCGTTCCGCGCCGCGGCGCGGCGAACATGCCGAGGAAGTCCTCTCCGAGCTCGGCTACTCGGGTGAAGAGCTCGCGCGCATGAAGGCCGCAGGAGTCTTCTGATGAACGACATGGCCTACGTGAGCGGCACCGGGCGCGTGAAGACGTGGCTCGACGGCGCCGCCCTGCACATCCGCTTCAACAACCCCGAGAAGCACAACGCGCTCTCGGTGGACATGTGGAGCGCCGTGCCGCCGCTGCTGGAGAAGGCCGCGAAGGACGACAACGTGCGCCTCGTCGTTTTCTCGGGCGAGGGCGAGAAGGCCTTCGTCTCGGGCGCCGACATCTCGCAGTTCGAGGACATGCGCGCGGCGAAGGAGGCGGTCGGCAAGTACGAGACCATGGCGGAGGCGGCGCTCGAGGGCATCCACGTCTTCGAGAAGCCCACCATCGCGTGCATCCGCGGCTATTGCCTGGGCGGCGGCGTGAACGTGGCGATCGCGTGCGACATCCGGCTTGCCGCGACGAACTCCGTGTTCAGCATACCGGCCACGCGCCTGGGCCTCGGCTACCGCTTCTCCGCGATGAAGAACCTCACCGAGCTCATCGGGCCCGGCTGCGCGAAGGACCTCTTCTTCACCGCGCGCCGCATCGCCGCCGACGAGGCACACCGCATCGGCCTCGTGAACCGCATCGCCGAGCCCGAGTCCCTCGAGGCGCTGCTGGGCGAGTACGTGGCCGCGATCTCCACCGGCGCGCCGCTCACCATCAAGGCCGGCAAGCGCATCATCCGCGAAGTGCTTCGCCAGGACGACGCCGACATGGAGCTCGCCCGCCGCATGATCCTCGACTGCTTCGAGAGCGAGGACTACATCGAGGGCCGGCGCGCGTTCATGGAGAAGCGCAAGCCGCAGTTCAGGGGCAAGTGATGCGGGCGCTCCTCGCGTCGATGGCCCTCGTCGCCTCGTCGGCCCTCGCGGCGTATCCCGAGAAACCCATCAAGGTCTACGTCGGCTACGCCCCCGGCGGCTCCACGGACGTCGTCGCGCGATTGATCGCGCCCAAGCTCGGCGAGAAGCTCGGGCAGCCCATCGTGATCGAGAACAAGCCCGGGGGCGCGGGCGATTTCGCGGCCGAGCTCATGCTGCAAACGCCCGCCGACGGCTACACGCTGATGATGTCCACGGTCGCGTTGCACGCCATCAACCCGGGGCTCCTCAAGCAGAAGTTCGATCCGCTGGACGACTTCTCCGCGATCGCGATGGTGTGCTCGTACCCGATGATCATGATCGCGTCGCCCCAATCCACGTTCAGGACGCCGGCCGAGCTCAAGGAGCAGTCGGTGAAGTCGCCGATGTTCTATTCGTCGTCCGGCGTGGGCTCCCCGGGCCACCTCGCCGCCGAGCTGCTCTTGAAGAGCACCGGCGCCAACCTCACGCACGTTCCCTACAAGGGCGGTTCGCCTTCGGTGATGGCGATCATCACGAACGACGCACAAGTGAACTTCGCGACGTTGCCTGCCGTCGTGCCGCAGATCCGCGCCGGCAAGGTGCGCGCGATCGCGCTCGCTTCCCAC
>Ga0335084_10003318_pt1 | contig 15664 bp, 9 predicted proteins | sample Lox_Sample_44_FD_206721 | JGI IMG/M metagenome (GOLD analysis project Ga0335084, IMG submission 206721) | Soil microbial communities from Loxahatchee National Wildlife Refuge, Florida, United States - Lox_Sample_4.4 | ecosystem: Environmental > Terrestrial > Soil > Wetlands | place: USA: Florida... | reverse complement strand
TCGAGGAGCCGGACGGCCTCGTGATCGAGATCGTGGACGTGCCGGGTCACGAGCGCTTCGTCAAGAACATGCTCGCCGGCGCCGGCGGGATCGATCTCGCGCTGCTCGTGGTCGCGGCCGACGAGGGCGTGATGCCCCAGACCCGCGAGCATCTGGCCATCTGCCAGCTCCTCCAGATCAAGGCCGGCCTGGTGGTCCTCACCAAGGCGGATCTGGCCGAGCCGGACTGGATCGAGCTCGTCCGCGACGACGTGCGCCGCGCGGTCGAGCCCACGTTCCTGGCCGGCAGCCCGATCGTGGCGGTGTCGGCGAAGACGGGCACCGGCCTGTCTGAGCTGCGCGCGACGCTCGCGCAGCTGGCGCGCGCGGTGCCGGTCAAGGATCCCGATCGCACCGCCCGCCTGCCGATCGATCGCGTCTTCACCGTGAAGGGCTTCGGTACCGTAGTGACCGGGACGCTCGTGTCCGGGCGCTTCGCGGTCGACGAGAAGGTCGAGGTGTACCCGCGCGGCGTGCAGTCCAAGATCCGGGGGCTGCAAGTGCACGGCCACGCGGTCGAGCAAGCGGCCGCGGGCCAGCGCACCGCGGTGAACCTGCAGGGCGTGGAGCGCGCCGCCCTCGAGCGCGGCGACGTCGTGGCCCCGGCGGGAACGCTGGTGCCGACGCTGCTGCTCGACGGCACCCTCGAGCTGCTGGAGGATGCGCCGCGCCCCGTGAAGACCCGCGATCGCGTGCGATTCCACGCGGGCACGCAGGAGGTGATGGCGCGGGTGCTGCCGGTCGACCGCCCCGAGCTCGAGCCCGGGGGCACCTGTCATGCCCGCTTCCGTCTGGAGGCCCCGGTGGTCGCCCTGCCGGGCGACCGCTTCGTGGTGCGCTCGTACTCGCCGATCGTCACGATCGGCGGCGGTACCGTCCTCGACATCGCTCCGCCTCGCTTCAAGCGCAAGGGGCCGGCGCTCGCCGCTCACCTGGCACTGCTCGCCTCCGGCAGCTCTGCGGAGGTGCTGGAGGAGCATCTCAAGCAGGCGGGCCCCGCGGGCGCGCGCGCGGCCGACCTGCGGGCGCGGACGCCCTTCGGCCCCGAGCAGCTCCGACGGCTGCTAGACGATCTCCAGGCGGCCGGGCGTATCTTGGCGGTGGACCGGGAATGGTACCTCCATCGCGAGGCGAGCGATCGCCTCCGCACGCTGACGCTCGGTGTGCTCGAGGCGTTCCACCGGGAGAATCCATTGCGGGGCGGTATCTCCCGCGAGGAGCTGAGGAGCCGGGTGGGGCAGGCGCAGGAGCGGGTCTTCGCCCAGCTCCTGACCACGCTCGAGAGCGAGGGCGTGGTCCGGAGCGAGCGTGACCAGGTCCGCCTGGCCGCCCACACGATCCGTCTGAGCGCGGACCAGGATCGGGTCGTCAAGGGGATCGAGGCCGATTTCCGTGGGGCCGGCGCCGCACCTCCGAGCCCGGAGGAGACACTGGCGAAGTACGGGGTCAAGGGCAGCGAGAAGAACGAGCTCTTCCAGATCCTGGTGGCGGACCGGACCCTGGTGCGCGTGAAGGAGTCGCTCTTCTTCCACGCCGAGGCTCTACGGACAGTCCAGGAACAGCTGGTCGCGCTGCTCCGTCGGAAGAAGGAGATCGGCCCCGCCGACTTCAAGGACCTCTTCGGGGTGAGCCGCAAGTACGCCATCCCGCTGATGGAGTACTTCGACGCGCAGCGAGTGACCGTGAGGGTCGGTGAGCGCCGGGTGCTGCGAGAGGGGTACGGGCGCGAGGAGCCGAGCCGGGGCGGCTGAAGCGCCCGGTGTCGTTGACATCCTCGGATGGCGCGCGTACTGTAAGGGGGCGTCAGGTAAAGGAAAGGAGTCCCGCCATGTTTGGTCTGGGATATCAAGAGCTGCTGTTGATCCTGGTGATCGTACTGATCCTCTTCGGCGCCCAGCGTCTGCCCGATCTGGCTCGCTCGCTCGGGAGCAGCGTGAAGGAGTTCAAGAAGGGCGTGAACGAGTTGAAGGACGACTCGACCGCGGCCGTGAAGAAGGACGACGAGAAGAAGGCGTAGCCCAGTCTCTCCCGCCAGAACTCCGCCCGCCTTCGTGATCCAGACCGTCTGATTTCCTCGTGACCATACCGGCGCGCGCATCGGCGATGCAGTCGTGCCGGCGCGCGGCCGCTCGGCTGGCCTCGCACGGCGATCCGGCCCTGGCCCTCGGCCTCGCGATCGTCACCCTGCTCTCCCGGTGGCCCTACCGGGCGCGCATCCTCTACAACTGGGACGCGGTGCAGTTCGCGCTGGCCCTGCACGAGTTCGACGTCACCAAGCACCAGCCGCATCCGCCCGGCTACCTGCTCTACGTCGGCCTCGGCCGCCTCCTCAATGCTTCGCTCGGCGATCCCACCCTGGCCTACGTCGCGCTCGCGATGCTGTTCAGCGCGGGCACGACGTTCGTGCTGTACGGGCTGGCGCGTCGTCTCTACGATCGCGCGACCGCGGTGGTCGCGGCCTCGTTGCTGGCGGTCAGCCCGCTCTTCTGGTTCTACGGGTCGGTCGGGCTCACCTACGCGGGCGAGGCCTTCGCGGCCTCGGTGATCGCCTGGTTCGCCTACGGCACGCTCACCGGCAGCACGCGTCACCTCTACTGGGGTGCGCTGGCCCTCGGCCTGACCGGCGGCATACGGCAATCCGTGCTGCTGCTCTTACTGCCGCTCTGGCTCGGGGCCGCGGTCATCGGGATCCGCTCGCGCCGCCGCCTCGTCATCGCCGGCTCCATCCTGACGACGTCCGTCCTGGCCTGGCTGCTCCCGATGATGTGGCTGACCGGCGGTCTGGGCGCGTATGTTGCGGCCTCGACCCAGCTCTACGGCTCCGTGCTGCTCCCTACCTCGGTGCTGGGCGGCTCGCTCGAGATCACGCTGGCCCAGGTGCGATATCTGCTCGAGTCCACTCTGGTGGGGCTCGGGCCCCTCGGGCTGGTGGCGCTGGCGGTGCCCGCGTATGCCCGCCGGGAAGGCTGGCGCGGGGCGGAGTGGTTCCTGCTCGCGTGGATCGTCCCGCCCGCCATCTTCTACACCCTGGTGCACTTCGGGCAGGCGGGGTACGTGCTCACCTTCCTCCCCGCCCTGGTGATCCTGCTGAGCCGCATCCTGGTCTGGGTCGTGGCCGCGGGCTCGGAGCGGCTGCGGCGCCCGAACTGGCGCTGGGCGCTCACCACCGCGGTGGTGCTGCCGCTGGTGCTCATCAACACCGGTTTCTTCGTGAGCGCCCGACCCCTGCCGCGCGAGTTCAACAATCGCGCGGGGGACAGCTGGGTGTGGCGGGCCCGCGACGAGTTCCACGATTGGATCATGAGCCGTACCGCCGCCGCCCTGCGCGAGCACGAGGCGGTCATCCGGACCTACGTGGAGACCATCCGCGCGGTGTACGATCCGTCGGACACCGCGCTCGTGACCGAGCTCGGCAATCCGCGCTCGTACCCGTGGCTGCGCCACGCGATGTTCTACATGCCGGAGTATCCGATCTACCAGGTCCAGCTCGGCGCGATGCCGCTCGGCTTCTACGCGCCGCAATCCGCCGCGACCATGATCCTGACACCGGGTGCCCGGATCACGCTGCCCGCCGAGATCCGCCAGCTCGTGTGGTTCGTTGACCACTGGGATCCGGCCACGCCCGCGCCCGAGGGTCTGCGGGAGATCCAGCTGCCGTACGGCCGCTATCTCTACGTCCTGCCGCTCACCCGCACGCCCGTCGAGTACGCCGGCTACACCTTCGAGCGCGCCGGGCGGTGAGGGGACGGGCCCTCGCCCTCGCCGCGCCCGCCGCGGGGCTCGCGGTGGCCGTCGCGCTCTTTCTCGTCAGGACTGGCCAGCTCGCGGGTCCCGTCGGCTTCGGCGCATTTCCCCTCGACGATTCGTGGATCCACCTCCAGTTCGCCAGGAATCTCGCCGAGGGCCGCGGCTTCGTCTACAACCCAGGTGTGCCGGTGTCGGGCTCGACGGCTCCGCTCTGGACCCTCGTACTCGGCGGCGTCTTCGCAGTGTTCGGCAGTCATCCCGCGCTCGTGAAGGGCCTGGGCCTCCTCGGGGCAGTCGGCACCGCGTGGCTGGCCGGGCGCCTTGCCGAGATCTGGACCGAGCGGCGCGCCCTCGGGCTTCTGGCCTCAGTGCTGACCGCGCTCGCCGGGCCGATGGCCTGGGGGGCCCTGTCGGGGATGGAGGTGACGCTGGCCGCGCTGCTGGTGACGGCCGCCTTCGTCCTGCATGCGCAGGGGCACCCCCTGCCGGCCGCGGCCGGCCTTGGGCTGGGTGCGCTGGCGCGGCCGGAGACCGTGGTCCTGCTGCCCCTGTTCTGGCTCGCGGGGCCGCTGAGTGGGCGCCGCGCGCTGGCCTGGCTCGGTCCCGCTGCGGTCTGTCTCGGTCCCTGGGTCGCCTTCAACCTGGCGACGATCGGGAGCCCCTTGCCGGCGACCGCAGCCGCGAAGATCGAAGGCGGGCTCGTCGGCTGGCTCTCGGGCGTCCGCGAGCCCCTCGCCACCATGCTGCTGACGCGTCCAGGGCAGTTCGAGTCGGAGTGGGCCCGATGGCTGTGGAGGGTGGACGCGCTCCTGCCGGTCCTGCTACTCCCCGGGCTCTGGTGGCTCGGCATCCGCTGGGGACGCTCGGCGCTGGCGCCGGCATCCATCCTGCTCGTGCACCCGGTAGCGATGGCGCTGCTCGCACCGTACCGCGGCCCGGGCTTCCAGGAAGGCCGCTATTCCATCCACCTCTTGCCCCTGGCCATCGTCGTCGCGGTCGCCTCGATCCGGATCCTCTCCCCGCTCGAGGGCAGGCTGACCAGGCGATGGCGGTTTGCCACAGGGCTGCCGCTGCTCGCCTTCGCGGCCGGAATGCTCGTGGCGCTTCCGCCGGCGGCGACCCGGTACGCCTGGGCGGTGCAGAACATCGAGGCCATGCAGGTGCATCTCGGCCACTGGGTGGTAGAGCACATCCCGCCTGGAGCGAGGCTTGCGCTGAACGACGTCGGAGCGATTCCCTACATCTCCCGCCGGGAGGTCATCGACGTCATGGGCCTCGTGACGCCGGCCATCATTCCGTTCCGACGGGAGGGGGAGGCGGGCATTCTCCGCTTCCTCGAACGGGCCTGTCCCGACTACCTCATCGTGTTCCCCGAGTGGTTCCCCGCGCTCTCGGCCAGGACCGATCGCTTCCGGCCGATCTATCGGGTCCGGCTGGACCACAACACGGTGGCGGGCGCCGATGAGCTGGTAGTCTACGAGACCGTTTGGAGCCGCTGGCGGGCCGACCGGCAACTCTGCCCGGGGGCGGCGGCCCGGGCGGGCCCCCGATTGGATGGGCTTCCCGGGAAAATCGCGACGGATCGTATAATCGTCTCGTGGCGTCCCTGAAGGCTCTCCGTACCGTTCTCGCGGCCGGCGTCGCCCTCGGCAGCCTCCTGTCGGGCGTGACCGCCCCGGCGTCCGCCCAGATCTATCGGTGGACCGACGAGCGGGGCGATACTCGCTACTCGCAGGGCATCAACAGCATCCCGCCCCAGTTCCGCGGTAGCGCGGTGATGGTGAACGCGCCGAGCCAGCCGTCGGCGCCCGACCCGGGTCCTCAGGCGCCGCCGAGCGCCGCCTCGTCCGCGGGCGCCGCGCGAATCCCGTTCACCCCCGGGCAGCCGATCGTGGTGAACGCCCGGATCAACGGGGGCGGGACCACCCAGCTTATCCTCGACACCGGTGCCCAGGGTACCGTCATCAGCCCCACGGCCCTCGCCGCGCTCGGGGTCAGCTACCGCAACGCCGTGCGGGGCTCGATCAAGGGAGTCACCGGCGACGCCAACATCCTCGCGGTGCGCGTCGAGAGCATCGAGGTCGACGGGGCGCGGTTCGGTCCGCTGATGGTCGTCTCTCACGATGCCGGCCTCGGCTCGGGGCGCGACGGTCTCCTCGGCCGCGACTTCCTGGACAACTTCATCGTCACCATCGATAGCGCCAGCCGCGTCGTCGTCCTGACCCCGAAGTAGCCCGCCGCGCAGTCGCCCCGCTTCGCCCGCTCCCGGGGGCCCTGTTCTTGCCGGAAGCGGGGATGAGTGTTAGCGTGGGCGCTCTATGGACTACAAGGCCACGCTGAACCTGCCGAAAACGGCCTTTCCCATGAAGGCCAACCTGCCCAAGCTGGAGCCGGAATGGCTCGACCGCTGGGCTGCGATGGACATCTATGGGCGCATCCGGCAGGCCTCGGCGAACCGGCCCCTGTGGATTCTCCACGACGGGCCGCCGTACGCGAACGGCCACATTCACATGGGCACGGCACTCAACAAGATCCTGAAGGATCTCGTCGTGAAGTCGCGCTCGATGCTGGGGCACAACGCGGTCTACGTGCCCGGCTGGGACTGCCACGGGCTCCCGATCGAGCACCAGGTCGACAAGGAGCTGGGCCTCGACCAGGCGTCGATCGACGTCCGTGCCGCGATGGATCCGATGGAGAAGCGCCGTCGCTGTCGCGAGTACGCGAGCAAGTTCATCGACATCCAGCGCGAGGAGTTCCGCCGCCTCGGGGTCTTCGGCGACTGGAAGGATCCGTACCGCACGATGGCGCCGGCCTACCAGGCCATCATCGTGCGCGAGTTCGGGCGCTTCGTGGGTCGCGACCTCGTGCACAAGGGCCTGAAGCCGGTGCACTGGTGCATGCACTGCAAGACGGCGCTGGCGCAGGCCGAGGTGGAGTACGAGGAGCAGACCACGCCCTCGGTCTATGTGAAGTTCCCGCTGAAGTCCGCGGGGCCCGCGCTGACCGCCGCCCTCGCGGGCCGACCGGCGTCGTTCGTGATCTGGACCACGACCCCGTGGACGCTGCCCGCCAATCTCGCGATCGCGGTCCATCCCGACGCCACCTACACCGCGGTGGAGCTCGAGGGCCATGTGCTGATCGTGGCGCAGCCGCTGGCCGAAGCCTTCATGCGGCTGCCCGGCGTGAAGGGGCGAGCGACCGGGCTCCCGGTCTCGGTGCCCGGGGGCGCGCTCGAGGGGGCACTGGCCCGGCATCCGTGGATCGACCGTGACGTGCCGGTGCTGACCGCGGACTTCGTGGCCATGGACGCGGGCACCGGTCTCGTCCACATCGCGCCCGGCCACGGCGAGGAAGACTACGAGCTCGGGCGTCGGGCCGGTCTCAAGATCTACAACCCGGTGGACGACGACGGACGATTCATCGCGGAGGTGGCCCATTTCGCGGGCCTCACCGTCTGGGAGGCCAACCCGCGTATCATCGAGCACCTCCGATCGGTCGGCGCGCTCGTGTCCGAGGTGCCCCTCCAGCACACGTACCCGCACTGCTGGCGCTGCAAGAACCCCACGCTGTTCCGCGCCACCGAGCAGTGGTTCATCGCGCTCGACCGCCACGGTCTGCGCCAGAAGGCGCTCGACGCGATCCGCCACGAGGTGACCTGGCTCCCCGCTTGGGGTGAGGAACGCATCTACAACATGGTCGCGCACCGCCCCGAGTGGGTCATCTCGCGCCAGCGTGTGTGGGGCGTGCCGATCGTCGCCTTCTACTGCAATGCGTGCGACGCGCTCCTGCTCGACGAGGCCCTCGTCGCCCACGTGGCCGGGATCATGCACAACGGCGCCGGCGCCGACGAGTGGTACGCGCGCGAGGCCGCCGATCTCCTGCCCGGCGGGACCCGGTGCCCCAAGTGCGGCGGCACCGAGTTCCGCAAGGAGACCGACATCCTCGACGTGTGGTTCGACTCCGGCTGCAGTCACGCGGCCGTGCTCGAGCAACGCCCCGAGCTGCACTGGCCGGCCGAGATGTACCTCGAGGGCTCCGACCAGCACCGCGGCTGGTTCCACTCCTCGCTGCTGGAGGCGGTGGGCACGCGCGATCGAGCGCCCTACCGGTCCGTCCTCACCCACGGATTCGTGGTCGACGGCGAGGGCCGGAAGATGTCGAAGTCGGGCGGCAACAACGTGACGCCGGACGAGCTGATCCCCAAGTACGGCGCGGAGGTCCTGCGCCTGTGGGTCGCCTCCGAGGACTACGCCGAGGACATCCGGCTCTCCAACGAGATCCTCAACCGGCTCGCCGACGCCTATCGGCGCATGCGCAACACGTGCCGCTTCCTGCTCGGCACCCTGGCCGACTTCGACCCGGAGCGCGATCGGCGCTCCTACGGCGAGATGGACGAGCTGGACCGCTGGGCGCTGCTGCGACTGGGCGGGCTCATCGCGCGGGTGCGCCGAGCCTACGACGACTACCAGTTCCACGTTGCGTTCCATTCGCTCCACAACTTCTGCGCGGTGGACCTCTCCGCGCTGTACCTCGACATCATCAAGGACCGCCTCTACATCTCGGCGCCCGACGACCCGCGGCGGCGCGCGTCGCAGACGGTCTGCTTCGAGCTGCTGACCGCGCTGACCCGGCTGATGGCGCCGGTGCTCTCGTTCACCGCGGACGAGGTGTGGTCCTACATCCCCGGGCGGGGCAAGCCGGAGAGCGTGCACCTCGTGCTGTTCCCGGAGGAGCGGGGAGAGTGGATGAATGAGCGGCTCGCCGCCGACTGGGAGCGGCTGCTCGAGGTGCGCGGGGAGGTCTCCCGCGCCCTCGAGGTCGCGCGGCAACAGGGCAAGATCGGGAAGGGCATCGACGCGGTGCTGTTCATCCCGAGCGCGCCCGAGGAGCAGTGGCGGCCGCTGCTCGAGACCAAGGGCGAGACCCTGCTCACCACCCTGTTCAACGTCTCGGGTACTCGGGTCGGGCCGAGCGGGTCGCGGGAGGCGGTGCGCTACGAGGGCCAGGACATCCCGGGCCTCGTGCTGGAAGTCGTGCCCGCCCAGGCGCTCGGCTGGAAGAAGTGCGAGCGCTGCTGGACCTGGAGCGCCCGGGTCGGTGAGGATGCCACGCATCCGACGCTCTGCGAGCGCTGCACGCCGGTCGTGACGGCGCTCCCCCGGTGACCCCGGCCGCCGCCACGGCGCTGGCCATCCTGATCCTCGACCAGGTCACCAAGTACTGGGCGCTCCAGCGTCTGCCCCCCGGTCTCCCCGTGTCGGTGATCGACAGGGTCTTCGCCCTCACCCTGGTGATGAACCCGGGGCTCGCGTTCGGGATGCTCGGAGGCATGCCGGCGGGCTGGCGCTGGCTCGTGGCGCTCCTGTCCATCGGGGCGCTCGCGGTGCTGGCGATGGTCGGCCTGCGGATGCTGCCGGGCGGCGGACGTCTCACCCCGCTCGCGCTCGGCCTGATCTTCGGCGGCGCGGTCGGCAACCTGATCGACCGCGCTCGCTTCGGCGCGGTGATCGACTTCCTCGATTTCTACTGGCGCGCCTATCACTGGCCCGCGTTCAACGTGGCCGATTCCGCCATCACCGTCGGCGTGGCGCTGCTCGCGCTGCGGATGCTCACGGCCCCCTCGTCTCCGCGCTGAGCCTGCCGGTGTCACCGCATGGAAGCGACCCCACCGGATCGTCCGTGGGCTGAGATCGTCGCCGCGGGCGATGGCGGTGGCCGGCTCGACGCCTGGCTGGCGGAGCGGCTGAGCGGGCTCTCCCGGATGCGCGTGAAGGGACTGATCGAGGCCGGTCGGGTGCTGGTGGGTGGGCGCGTCGTGAAGGCCGGGCACCGGGTGCGGGAGGGCGAGCGGGTGGAGGTGGCCATTCCCCCCGCTCCCCGGGAAGGGCTCGTCCCCGAGGATGTGGCGCTGACCATCGTCTTCGAGGACGACGACGTGCTGGTGGTCGACAAGCCCGCGGGGATGGTGACGCACCCCGGGGCGGGACGGCTCGTCGGGACCCTGGCCGCGGCGGCGCTGGCGCACGCCCCCGGGATGGCCGGGATCGGGAGCCCCCGCCGGCCCGGCATCGTCCACCGCCTGGACAAGGGGACCTCCGGGCTCATCGTCCTGGCCAAGACCCAGGCAGCTTACGACGGGCTCACCGCGCAGCTCGCGCGGCGCACCGTGAGCCGACGTTATCTCTGTCTCGCGCAGGGGGCGGTGGGCCGTGCCGAGGGCGTTGTCGACGCGGCCATCGGTCGGGATCCGCGCTCCCGTGTCCGCATGGCCGTGGTGCGGGACAGCAAGGGGAAGCGGGCGGTGACCCGGTTCCGCGTCCTGGAGCGTTTCGGCCGGGGCCCCAACGCGGTCACGTTTCTCGAGTGCAGCCTCGAGACCGGGCGAACGCATCAGATCCGGGTCCATCTGGCGTCGCTCGGCCACCCTTTGCTCGGGGACGAGACCTATCGGGGGCGCGGTGGCGGGCCGATCGGAGACGCGACGCTCACGGCGCTGATCGACGGGCTCGATGGCGTCGCCCTCCACGCCGCCGCGCTGGCCTTCCTCCACCCGGTGACGGGCACGCCCATGCACTTTTCGTGTCCTCTGCCCGACAGGATTGCTCGCGTCCTGTCTCATCTCCGCAACACGTCGCGCTGACCCCCACCTACTCGAGGAGCCTCGTGGACGACAAGGCCGTGTCGTGGCTGGGGTTTGGCGCTCTCTGACCACCCTCCGGCGCGTGGCACGGCGCGTGCTAACATTGCCGGTATCATGGCTCAGCTCACCGCCGTCATTCTCGCTGCGGGTGAGGCCAAGCGCATGCGCTCGGCGCGCCCCAAGGTTCTCCATTCCCTCTGTGGTCGCCCCCTCATCGCGTATCCGGTGAACACCGCCCGCGCGGTCGGCGCACGGGTCGTGATCGTCGTCGGGCGGGCCGCCGACGAGGTGCGCGCCGCGGTCGCGGCCGGCGCGGGCGCCGGCTTCGTGGAGCAGAAGGAGCGTCTCGGCACCGGTCACGCGGTGCTGCAGGCCCACGTGGCCTGTGGCGATGGTCCCGGGACCATCCTGGTCCTGCCCGGCGACGTGCCGCTCCTGACCGAGGCTACCCTGAGGCGCCTGGTCGATCACCACGTGCAGACCGGCGCGGCGGCGACGCTGCTCACTGCCGAGGTTGCGGACGCCACCGGCTACGGCCGGGTGGTGCGGGAGCAGGGCCGGCCGGTAGGCATCGTGGAGCATCGCGACGCGACCGCGGCCCAGCGCCAGGTCCGCGAGATCGGAACCAGCGTGTACTGCTTCGACGCCCCGCGCTTCTGGCCCGCCCTGGCCCAGGTGACACCGGAGAACGAGCAGCACGAGTACTACCTCACCGACGTGATCGGCATCCTGCACCGTCAGGGCCAGCGGCTCGAGGCCGTGCTCGCCGAGGATCCGAGCGAGTGCCTGGGTGTGAACGATCGCAAGCAGATGGCCGAGCTCGGCGCGATCATGCGCCGTCGCATCCTGGATCGGTTGATGGTGGCCGGGGTCAGCGTGATCGATCCCGCCAACACGTACGTGGACGACACCGTGACGGTGGGGCCCGACACGGTGCTGCAGCCGGGGGTGATCCTGGAGGGCCGCACGACGGTCGGCGCCGAGTGCGTGGTGAGCACGGGCTGCCACGTGTCGGACACCACGCTCGGTGACCGGGTGCTGCTCAAGCCGTACTGCGTGCTCAGCGAGTCGACGGTGGAGGAGGGCGCGCAACTCGGCCCCTTCTGCCACCTGCGCCCCGCCAGCCACGTGGGGGCCAAGGCCAAGATCGGCAACTTCGTCGAGCTGAAGAAGTCCCGGATTGGCCGCGGCTCCAAGGTGCCCCATCTGTCCTACGTGGGCGACACCCAGATGGGCGACGGCGTGAACATCGGGGCCGGCACCATCACGTGCAACTACGATGGGGTCGCCAAGCACGAGACGGTCATCGGCGACGGTGTGTTCGTCGGCACGAACTCGAGTCTGGTCGCGCCGCTCACCATCGGCGAGGGGGCCTACGTGGCCGCCGGCTCGGTGATCACCAAGAATGTCCCGCCCGGAGCCCTCGCGGTGGCGCGGGGCCGGCAGGAGACCCGGGAAGGCTGGGTCGCGCGGAAGCAGAAGACCAAGAAGCCCAAGCACCAGGAGTAGGCCCATGTGCGGGATCGTCGGCTACGTCGGGGACAAGAGCGCGATCGACGTCGTGCTCGAGGGGCTGAAGCGGCTCGAGTATCGCGGCTACGACTCGGCGGGCGCGGCGGTGATCGGTCCCGGCGGTCTGCAGATCCGCCGCGCGGCGGGCCGGATCAAGGTGCTGGAGGGGCTGCTGCGTGAGAAGCCGATCGAGGGCCGCATCGGACTCGGTCACACCCGCTGGGCCACCCATGGCCGTCCTACCGACGAGAACGCGCACCCGCACACCGACGGCTCCGGCGATCTGGTGGTGGTGCACAACGGCATCATCGAGAACTACCTCCCGATCAAGGAGCGCCTGCAGGCCGAAGGGCACGTCTTCAAGTCCGAGACGGACACCGAGGTCATCGCGCACCTCATCGAGCGCCACCTCAAGGACACCCCGCGCCTCGACGAGGCGGTGCGCCGCGCTCTCCGGGAGCTGCGGGGCTCGTACGCGATCGTGGTGCTCCATCGCCGCATGCCCGATCGGCTGGTGGCGGCCAAGCTCGGCGCGGGCAGCGTGGTCGTCGGCCTGGGCGAGAACGAGACCTACCTCGCCTCCGACATCCCGGCCATCCTCTCCCACACGCGCGACGTGGTGGTGCTGGAGGACGAGGACGTGGCGGTGGTGACGAGGCGCGGAGTCGAGATCACCCAGCTCGACGGCGCGCCGGTGCAGCGGGCGCCTTCGCGGATCCTGTGGGATCCGATCCTCGCCGAGAAGGGCGGTTACCGCCATTTCATGCTGAAGGAAATCTACGAGCAGCCGCGCGCGGCCGCCGACACCATGCGCGGGCGCGTGCAGCCCGAAGGCGGCACGGTGGTGCTGCCGGACGTGCAGCTCGATCCCGACGTGGTCGCTGGCATCCAGAGGATCGTCTTGGTGGCCTGCGGCACGTCCTACCACGCCGCGATCGTGGGGCGCTTCATGCTGGAGCGCCTGACCGGCATCGCCTGTGAGGTGGACCTGGGCTCCGAGTTCCGCTACCGCGATTCGGTCCTCGGTCCCGAGACGCTCGTGATCGCGCTCTCACAATCAGGGGAGACCGCGGACACGCTCGGCGCGGTCAAGGCCGCCCGCGCCAAGGGCGCCCCCATCGTCGGCATCACCAACGTGGTGGGCTCGGCGCTCTCGCGCGAGGCCACCGGTACCCTGTACACCCACGCGGGGCCCGAGATCGGGGTCGCGTCGTCCAAGACTTTCACCGCGACCCTGATCGCCTGCTATCTCCTGGCCCTCTGGCTGGGGCGGCGGCGCGGCGTGCTGAACGCCGAGGACGGGCGTAAGCACATCCAGGGGCTGCTCGAGCTGCCGCGGCTCATGGAGCAGACCCTCGAGATGGAGAACGCGGTGGCCGAGCTGGCCCGCGAGGTGTCGCGCCACAAGAACTTCCTCTTTCTCGGCCGCGGGATCAGCTATCCAATCGCGCTCGAGGGCGCGCTCAAGCTCAAGGAGCTGTCCTACGTGCACGCCGAGGGCTACCCGGCCGGGGAGATGAAGCACGGCCCCATCGCGCTGCTCGAGGACGGCTTCCCGGTGGTCGCGCTGGCCCCGCGGGATGCGTCGTACGACCGCATGATGGGCAACATCGAGGAGGTGCGCGCCCGCGACGGGCGGGTGATCGCGGTCGGCCACGCGGGCGACCGCGAGCTCGCCGCCAAGGCGGAGGTGATGCTGTCGGTCCCGCCCGCGGGCGACCTGCTCACCCCGATCCTGTTATCAATCCCCATGCAGCTCCTGGCCTATCACGTGGCGGTCCGCCTCGGACGCGACGTCGACCAGCCCCGCAATCTCGCCAAGTCCGTCACCGTCGAGTAGGGCGAGGCGCAGTGGCTGGGCGAGGCGCAGCCGAAGGCGAGCCGAGCGGATCCCCAAAGAGAAGCTCCGGTAGGGATCACGCCAAGGCCTAGATCTAGACGAGCCCGGGTAGCCCTCGCCCCGCCGCAGCTCTACCACCTGTGGTATCGTTTGTTCCCATGCCGCACCCTGCAGTGACCGCCGAGAGTCTCCTCGCGCCCCTGAACCCACCGCAGCGCGACGCGGTCACGACGACGAAGGGCCCCGTGCTCGTCCTGGCCGGCGCGGGGAGCGGCAAGACCCGCGTGATCGCCCACCGCATCGCCTACCTGCTCGCGGTCGAGGGCGTCAACCCGCGGCACGTGCTCGCGGTCACCTTCACCAACAAGGCGGCGGCGGAGATGCGGCACCGGGTGGAGGATCTCCTGCTCCCCGCCGGGATCCGTCCGCCGATCATCGCCACGTTCCACGCGGCCTGCGTGCGCATCCTCCGGGATCGTGCGGCCCTGGCCGGGCTCAAGCCGTCCTTCGTGATCTACGACGAGGACGACCGGCAGAGCCTGATCAAGGAGGCGCTGCGCGAGCTGGACTTCGACGAGCGGACGCTGACTCCGAGCCAGGTCGTGCACCGGATCAGCCACTGCAAGAACCAGATGCTGGCGCCCGAGGACGTCGAGCAGCTCGCCCGCACCCCGCGGGAGGAGCGCATCGCCTCGCTCTACCGGCTCTACGAGGAGAAGCTGCGGGCGGCGGGCGCGCTCGACTTCGACGACCTGCTGCTGCGGGTGGTGCGGCTGCTCGAGACGGTTCCGGAGGTCCTCCGCTGGTACCGGTCGGTGTGGACGCACGTGCTGGTCGACGAGTACCAGGACACCAACCGCGCGCAGTACCGCATCGTGCAGCTCCTGACCGAAGAGCACCGGAACCTCTGCGTGGTGGGTGATCCCGATCAGTCGGTCTACCGCTGGCGCGGCGCCGATCTGCGCAACATCCTCGACTTCGAGAAGGACTATCCCGACTGCCGGGTGGTGGCGCTCGAGCAGAACTACCGCTCGACCAAGCGGATTCTCGACATCGCCTCCGCGGTGATCGTCAACAACACCGCGCGCAAGGACAAGCGGCTCTGGACCGAGAACCGCGAGGGCGAGCGCGCGGAGGTGTACCGGGCCTGGGACGAGAACGAGGAGTCGGCCTTCGTGGCTCAGAAGGTCCGGGGCCTCCACGGGGAAGGCCGGGACTACCGGGACATCGCGGTCTTCTACCGCACCAACGCGCAGTCCCGCGTGCTCGAGGACGCGCTGCGCCGGGCCGGAATCCCGTACCTGATCGTGGGCGGCGTCCGGTTCTACGAGCGTCGCGAGATCAAGGACGTGGTGGCCTACCTGCGGCTGATCTCGAACCCGTTCGACGACGTGGCGTTCCGGCGCGCGGTGGCCGCGCCGGCCCGCGGCATCGGCAAGGCCACGCTGGATCGCCTGGCCGACGGAGCCCGCGCCCCGGGGGCCTCGCTGCTCGCCCTCTGCGCGACGACGCCGGCCGACGTCACGGGCAAGCCGCGCCGCGCGCTGGAGGAGTTCGCGCACCTGATCGCGCGGCTGGCCGAGCGGCGGGGCTCCCTGACCGTACCCGCGCTCATCGACGAGGTGTGCGCAGCCTCGGGCTACCGCGACGCCCTGAAGGCGGAGCGCACCGCCGAGGCCGAGGCCCGTCTCGAGAACCTGGAGGAGCTGGTGGCGGCCTCCGAGGAGTTCATCGCCGACCAGCAGGCGCAGGGGATCCAGCCGGTGACGCTCGAGGCCTTCCTCGACTCGGTCGCGCTGGTCGCGGACACCGACGAGCTCGACGCGGAGTCGGGCGGGGTGACCCTGATGACCCTGCACTCGGCGAAGGGGCTCGAGTTCCCGGTG
>Ga0335084_10003317_pt1 | contig 15666 bp, 15 predicted proteins | sample Lox_Sample_44_FD_206721 | JGI IMG/M metagenome (GOLD analysis project Ga0335084, IMG submission 206721) | Soil microbial communities from Loxahatchee National Wildlife Refuge, Florida, United States - Lox_Sample_4.4 | ecosystem: Environmental > Terrestrial > Soil > Wetlands | place: USA... | reverse complement strand
AGCCGAAGGGCTCGTCCATGAGCAGGATGGACGGGTCCGTGGCGAGAACGCGCGCCACCTCCACCATCTTGGACATGCCCGCGGACAGCTCGCCCGGATAGGCGCGCTCGAATCCCTGGAGACCGATCAGCCGGATGAGCTCCGCGGCGATCGCCCGGCGCTCCTCGGGCGCCGCGCCCTTGGCCCGAAGCCCGAACTCCAGGTTGTCCTGTACCGTCATCCACGGAAAGACCGCGTCTTCCTGAAAAACGTAACCGCGCTCGGCCCCCGGCGCGCGCACCGGGCTTCCATCGCAGAGCACGGTCCCTCGTGTCGGTGTGAGAAACCCGGCCGCGACGCGGAGGAAGGTGGTCTTGCCGCAGCCAACGGGTCCGACGATGGCGACAAACTCGTTGTCGTGCACGGCCAGCGTGAGCCCCTCGAGCGCGTGGGTGCGCCTGCCCCCCTCGTACACGTAGGCGACGTCTTCGACCTGGAGTCGGACCTTACGGAGCTGGTGCTTAAGCATGCCGCCTCCTCATCCAGCGGGTCGCCTGGAAGTAGACGGCCAGCGTGAGCCCATCGGAGACCAGGACGAGCAGGGCGATGGCGGCGAGTGCGATCATGATGGTCGGTACGCGCGGGTAGGCGCCGGCGAGCGCCAGCAGATAGCCGAGGCTCGGCATGGAGGGCTGGATCAGCTCCGCTGCGATGACCGTGACCCAGCCGAGTGCGATGGCGATGCGCAGGCTCGCCAGGATCTGTGGCAGCGCGGCGGGGAGGACGATGCGCCGGAGCACGAGGCTCGGCGCCGCCGCCAGCGCTGAGGCCGCGTCCCAGTACACGCGCGGGATGCCGCGCACGCCCTGGTAGGCGCCCTGCAGCGTCACGACGGCGACCGCCGTGGCGATCAGCCCGATCTTGGCGGCCTCTCCCAGGCCGAGCCACAGGACGTAGAGCGGCAGGAGCGCGAGGGCAGGGGTGAACCGGAGGAGGACGACCCACGGGTCGAGCACATACTCGAGCCCTTCAGCCCACCCCATCGCCAGGCCCAGGGTGATGCCGACGACCGATCCAAGCAGGAAGCCGGCGAGGACCCGTCCCGTGCTGACGGCGGCACCTTGAAGAAGAATGCCCGCCTGCACCAGAAACAGGCCCTCCTCGGCGAGCGAAGCGTAGGTGGGCAGGAGCTCCACGCCCTCGATGTCGTGCTGCGGCAGAGATACTGTCGTCGGCAGACGGCCGCTGGCGATCTGTGCGGCCGCGCCGTAGAGCCCTGCCAGAGCCAGGAGCCCCACGAGCCCCCGCCTCACGCGAATCGAGCAGAGCGCGATTACCACGCCCGCCGCCTCCTGGCCCAGAACGTCACGCGATCGTTCACGATCCGGGCTGCGGCGTCCATCACGTATCCCGTTGCCGCGAGCGCGAGGATGCCGACGATGATCACGGCGGGGTCCACTCCGATCTGCAGGCGCGAGGACCAGAGTCCGCCACCCACGAGGAGGTGGCCGATGCCGTCGTCCCCCATGAGCATCTCGACGCCGACCGTGGTCATCCACGCGATGATGATCGAGTAGCGCAGGGCGGAGAGCACGGCGGGGCTGGCGGCCGGCAAGACCACCCGGGCGAAGAGCAGCCGGCCGCCGGCGCCGAGCGAGCGCGCCGCGCGCACGTACACGGCGGCCAGGTCGCGGACGCCGTGGTACGTGGGGATGACCACCGTCGTGAAGACGGCGTATACGATGGGGATGAGCACGTGCGCCTCGCCGTGCCCGAGCCACAGCATGACGTAGGTGATGAGCGCGAGCGAAGGGATGGACCGCAGGAGCACGTAGATCGGATGGAGGTACTCGTCCGCCGCCTGGTTCCAGCCCAGGACAATGCCCGTCAGGATGCCGAGCGGTCCTCCGACAGCCACGCCGAACAGCACCCGCAGGACGCTCGCCCGGAGCGCGCCCTGCAGCGTCACGTGCTTCTCCACGAGCTGGCTGACGTGGCCGCTCGGATGATCGTGGTGGCCTTCCATGGGCGGGAGCTGGCCGGTCACGAGGCTCACCAGGGCCCGGAAGATCGCCTGCGTCGGCGGCAGGATGTCGGGCCTCGACAGGCGGGCGAGCGGCTCGGGAAGGAGAGCGGGGTCGACCAGCCGGCCGACGTTCGATACAAGGGTGTAGACTCCCACCAGCACAGCAACCGACAGGCACCCCAGGACCAGCCGCCGCGTGCCCAGACTTCTCATGCGTCGCCCTCACGGTCCCGCCCACCGGCCTCGTGGCCTTCCAGGAGGGGGAACCTGCGTCAAGGATACCCGTGCGCTCGTCCCTCTGGGCATGGGCCGTTTGACTCATTCTTCTGGCCGATCGCGAGCCTCGCCCGGTTTGACCTCTTCCCCGCGCTCTGGCACGATCGGCTGCCATGAGCGCATCTCCCCTCGACGCGGCGCGGAAGCTGGCGCCCCAGATCAGATCCGCCGCCGATGAGATCGACGCCGCGCGCGAGCTGCCGCGCCCGCTCTTCGAGGCCCTGGCCGACGCCGGCCTCTTCCATCTCGCGGTGCCGCGCGCCATCGGCGGCGGCGAGATCGACTTCCCGACCTACGTCGAGGTGATCGAGGAGATCGGCAGGGCCGACGCCAGCACCGGCTGGGCCGTCAACCAGGGCGCGATCTTCGGCACCTACGCGGCCCGGATGCCGCGCGGGATCGCTCGCGCGATCTGGATCGATGCGCCACGCAGCGTTGTCGCCAACACTCCCGCCCCGACAGCGACGGCCGTCGTGGCGCCGGGCGGCTATCGGGTCTCCGGCCGCCAGGGCTTCAGCACGGGATGCCGTCACGCCTCGTGGGTGGCGGCGCACGCTCAGGTCGTCGAGAACGGCCAGTCCGTCGCGCGCTACTTCTTCGTGCCGGTCTCGGAGGCCGAGCTCCTCGACACCTGGCACGTGCGTGGCATGCGCGGCACGGGCACGCACCACTTCGCCGTCAGCGACGTCTTCGTTCCCGCCGAGCGCACGGTGCTGTCCGCGACGGCCAAGCTGCTGGAAGACGGGCCGCTCTACAAGATCCCGCGCACGCTCGCGTTCGCGTCGGGCGACGCCGCCGTCGCTCTCGGGATGGCGCGGTCGTGCCTCGACGTCTTCATCGAGCTGGCGGGAGCGAAAACGCCGCGGGCCATGCAGGGCCTCCTGCGGGACCAGTCCATGACCCAGGTCAGCGTCGGCCAGGCCGAGGCCGCGCTACGCACAGGACGCGCCTTCCTCATGGAGACGGTCCGCGACATCTGGGGCGAGGCGCTGGCCGGCGCGGTCAGTCTCGAGCGGCGCGCGGTCCTGCGCCTCGCGACCACCCACGGCATCCGGCTGGCGGCGCAGGTCATCGATACCGTCTACAGCGCAGCCGGCGCGACGGCCGCCTACGAGGGCAACCTCATCCAGCGCCACTTCCAGGACATTCACGTGATCACCCAGCACCTGCAGGGGCGCATGGCGCACTACGAGCTGGTCGGCCGTCACTGGCTGGGCCTTCCAATCGACCAGGAGCGGCTCTAGGCGAAGGCGGGCATCACCTCGCGGGCGAACAGCTCCATCGAGCTCAGCACGCGCGCCTGCTCGAGATCGCCGAACCAGAAGCTGCAGTTGAAGTGGGTGATGCCCACCATCTCCCGGATGCGCGTGATCTGACGGATGCACGTGTCCGGCGTGCCGATGACCAGGAAGCGGTCCAGCAGGTCGTCGATGTCGGGCTCCTTCGCCGCAGGCACCGGGATCGCGCGCCCGCGCTCCACGCGCTCGCAGTGGTTGCGCAGGCTGAGCGTGACCCGCATGTTCCAGCGGGCTTCCTCCGCGGCCGCCCGCGCGTCGGCCAGGCTGTCCGTCACGTAGACGGCGCGCTGGACGCCGACCTCCAGCGGGCGCTTCGGGCGGACCTCCGCCACCATGCGGTCGAAGAGGCGGCGGAACTCCGCCATCCGCTCGATGGGCACGCCGAAGCCGCCGGTGAGCACGTTGAAGCCGCGGCGCACGGCGGCCTCGATCGACTCCGGGCTCTGAGCCGTCACCCAGATGGGCGGGTGCGGCTTCTGGAGCGGCTGTGGGAAGATCGACGTCTCGGGAAACCTGAAGAACTTTCCGTCGTAGCTGAACGGCTCGCCGCGGAACGCGTTGAGAATGACGTCGACGGATTCTTCCCAGCGCCGGCGGGCGCTGTCGAGCTCGAGCCCGAGCCGCTCGAACTCGTAGTGCTGGTAGCCGCGGCCGAGCCCGATATCGACTCGCCCGCCGGCCAGCTGGTCCAGGGTCGCGATCTCCTCGGCGATCACGAGCGGGTGGTGGAGGGGAACCACGATGACGGCCGTGCCGACCCGCAGCCGCGTGGTCTTTGCCGCGATGTAGGTCGCGAACTGAGCCGGCCGCGAGAGATAGCCATAGGTCGAGAAGTGATGCTCCGCGAGCCACACGCTGTTGAATCGGAGCGCCTCGGCCGCCTGGGCGATGTCGATCGCCCGCGCGTACATCTCCTGCGAGGAGCGCGCGGAGGGCGACTGCATCAGCAGGAAGGTTCCGAACTTGATGGTCATGCTCCCGTTACCTCGGCCTGACTCGGTAAAATGGTTGTGGATGCCCCGGCACCTTGACGCGCAGCGTGTACACGGAGGTGCGCGCCGTGAAGAAGAGCGTCCTGAGATCCGGGCCTCCGAAGGCGAGATTGGCGGGCACCTCCGGGGTCCGGATGATCCCGAGCCGCGCGCCATCGGGCGCGAAGACCCAGGTGCCGCCGGGGCCGGTGCAGTAGACGCGGCCCTCCACGTCGACCTTCATGCCGTCGGGGACGCCGTCCGTCTCGTCGGACGACATGTCGGCGAAGATGCGCCGCCGCACCATCTTGCCGCCCGCATCGAGCTCGAGGACGTGGATGTACTGCGCCCAGCGCGTGTTCGCCACGTAGAGCAGGCGCTCGTCGGGCGAGAACGCGAGACCGTTCGGGTACTCGAAGTCCGCGACGAGGGTCTGCGCCCCGTCTGGAGCGACCCGGTAGACGCCGGCGTAGGTCAGCTCGCGCTCCGCCAGGGGCACCCGCAATCCCGGATCGGTGAAGTAGATGCTCCCGTCGGACTTGCACACGACGTCGTTGGGGCGGTTCAGCCGCTTGCCCTCAAACCGGTCCATGAGCACCTCGATGCGGCCGTCGGACGATGTGCGCGTGACGCGCCGGTTCTCCCCCTCGCAGAGGACGAGCCTCCCCTGGAGGTCGAAGGTGGTGCCGTTGCCGCCGCCCGTCCGGTCCCGCACGACCTCGTGCTGGCGCCCGGGAGTCAGCCGGTACAGCACGCTCGAGCGAACGTCGACGAAATAGTAGAAGCCGCCCGGATGCCAGAGCGGACCTTCGGTGAAGACGAACCCCGTCGCGAGACGTTCCGCCTCCCGGGTCTCGAGGATCGCAGCGAGCGCATCAGCCATGCTGTGGCATCTCCTTCACTGCTCCTTGAGCCGCACGTCTTCGAGCGGCGCCGACCACGGATAGGGGTTGATCAGCATCAGCGCGGGCTCGGCCACTCGCGGCCCGATGCCGCTGGGCCACATGTACTCGAAGATAGGGCCGTACCCGACCCGCTCGTACACGAGCCGCTGAATCTGGTGCAGCATCGGCTCCCGCTTCTTCTTGTCAAGCTCCACGTACTGCTGCTTGAAGAGGGCGTCGATGTCGGGATAGCCCCCGTAGGCCCACGTGCCGTCGCGCGGGATCACCTCGGACAGGCGCGAGGCGGCATTGCCGTAGAGCGAGCTCGTGCAGACGCAGAGGCCCTTGGCCGTCTTGGACGAGATCAAAGACATGTAAGCTCCGCGCTCCATCGGCCGCATCTTGAGCCGGATCCCGACCGCCTGCATTGCATGTACTGGACGATCGCCTCACCCATGGAGAAATACGGTGGCAGCTGGTGCAGCTCGCCGGCGTCGAAGCCGTTGGGGTAACCCGCCTCCGCGAGGAGCTGCTTTGCCTTCGCGGGATCGTACGGGTACGGCTCGATGGGCAGGGCGAACTCGAATGTCCGCGGGACGTGGCTTCCTGCGGGCTTGGACGCGCCCAACGTCTCCGCGTCGCTCAGTGCCTGGCGGTCGATCGCGTAGTTGGCGGCGAGACGCACGCGCCGGTCATGCCAAGGAGACTTCGGATCCCACTGGTCGAGGAAGTCGAGGAACCATATGGCGATGCCGCCCGAGAACACCAGTTTGAGATTGGGATCGCGCTTGACCGACGAGACCTTTCGCCAGTAGCCCTCGTTCGCTTCCATCACCAGCTCGATGCCGGGGTTATTGCTCACGAGCTTGTAGGGCCCGAGCCCGACGGGCGCGCGCCTGAAGCCGTCGTCGCCCACGCGCTCGACGTACTTCTTCGGGACGATCCAGCCCGCCACCTCGCCCGGATCGAACCAGAGCGGGGACAGCGTCACGTAGAGGGCCCAGCGCATCTCGCCTTCCGGCTTTGCCTGGGCCGAGGCGCCTTCGAGCGTTCCCGCGAGCAGCAGGCGGAACAGAATCGGGCGGCCCAGCGTTCTCCCGCGCCTGCCACTCACGCTCTGTCCCCCCGTTGGTTGTCCCCCGACCGGGCCGCATCCCCTGCCGGCGTTCCCGGAAGAATGACACAAGTCGGGCCGGGGGACGACCGGCCTTTCGCCTTGATCCGGCAGCGCCTATCCGGGGACGGGGTCAGGTTGAGATTGCCCGGCTCGCTTTGGACCGCGTGCGCCTTGACAGCGCGCGGTGGATCGGCGACCATGCGCCTCTCTTACACACGACAACCCGACATCGAGGTCGGGTCATACCAGGGGGGAAAGCGATGAAATTCGCAATGAAGCGACTTGGAGTCGCGGCTGTCGCCGCCGCCGTGCTGACGCTGGCGCTGTCGAGCGATGCCTCGGCGCAGCGCAAGCTCAGCTTCGCCTACGACCAGCCGGTGACGACAGCCTACGGGCACGCCGCGAACATCTTCGACGAGAAGCTGAAGGCCTTGAGCGGCGGCAAGCTCAGCATCAACCAGTTCCCCGGCGCGCAGCTGGGGACCGAGCCGCAGACGCTCCAGAAGCTGCGCGCCGGTGACATCGACTTCGTCATCACGGCCACCGCGAACGCCGCCAGTGTGGCGCCGCAAGCGGGCGTGTTCTCCATGCACTTCATCTTCCGAGACGAGAATCACCTGGCCAAGGCGCTGGCCGACAAGCAAGTGTCCGATGCCTTCCGCGCCATGATCAAGGACTCGGTGCAGGGCGCCCAGGTGCTCGGCCTGATGACGATGGGCTTCCGTAACATGTATAGCAAGAAGGAAATCAACAAGGTCGAGGACATCAAGGGTCTCAAGGTGCGCGTGCAGGCGACCAAGACCGAGGACACGTACTTCCCGGCCTACGGCGCGCAAACCGTGCACATGCCCTTCGGCGAGGTCTATACCTCGCTGCAGACCGGCGTGGTGAACGTGGCCGAGAACGGCGTCAACGTGTACGAGCAGAACAAGCACTACGAAGTCGCCCCGATATTGAACATGACTCAGCACGAAGCCAACAACAACTGCCTCTGGGTCAGCGACAAAGCCTGGAACAGCTTCAGCCCCGAAGAGAAGAAATGGGTCCAGGAGGCGGCCGACGAGGTGGCCCGGCGCGAGCCCGGCATTGCATTCAAGCTCGAGGCCGATTCCGCCGTGAAGCTTCAGAAGATCGGCGTGAAGGTCAACACCAAGGTGGACAAGAGCGGCTTCGTCAAGGATGCCGCGCCTGTCACGGACGAGCTGGCCAAGGAGCTCGGGCCGCATGCGGTCAAGATCTTGGGTCTCGTCCGTCAGGTGAAGTAGCCCGGCAGTCCGACCCTCGTGGCGTCCGTTACCGATTTCGCCGCAAGCCGGGCGCTGATCCTCCAGCGGCACCGTCACTTGAAGTGGAAGTGGCTGGATCCGCTGGAGGTCGCCCTGATGGTGCTCTGCGGCGTATGCATCGGTGGCTTCAGCTTCTGTGTCTTCCTCGACGTCCTCACGCGCACCATCGGCCACCCGTGGCTCTGGCTTCAGCAGGCGACCACGGCGTTCTTCGCCTGGGGCGTGTTCATTGGCATCGCCGCCGCCACGCGGCGCAACGACCACATCTACCTGGCCGAGATCACCAAGCGCATGACCGGCAATAGGCGCTGGGCTATCGAGACCTTCAACAGGCTCGTCGTGCTGATCGTGGCGGGATTCATCGCTTGGTTCGGCTACAAGAACGCGATGCTGGATCTGGGCAGCTTCCGCATGCCCTGGCTCATTCCCTTGACTGTCTACACCGCCATCGTGCCGATCTCGGGTTTGCTGGTGATGCTGTTCTGCGTCGAGCAGATGGTCAACGGGTGGCGCCACGGCTTCGAGGGTCCCGAGGATGATGAATTGCTGCGCGAGCCGGTGGAATGACTCCCGGCGTGATCCTGGCCTTGATGGGCGGCTTGTTCCTCCTGCTGGGCTACATGGGCGTGCCGGTGGCGTTCGCGATCATCGCGGGCGTGCTGGCGGCGACGGCATTCACCCCGGTCAGCTTCCAGTCGATGATCGGCCAGCTCTTCCACGGGATCGACTCCGAGGCGCTCCTGGCGGTGCCGTTCTTCCTCCTTGTCGGCGAGCTGATGTCGTCCGCGAACGTGGTCTACCGCATGATCGCCCTTGCCCAGGTGCTGGTGGGTCACCTGCGTGGAGGCCTGGCCCAGGTCGTCACGCTGTTCAGCATGTTCTTCGCCGGCATCTCAGGCTCGTCCGCCGCGGACGTCGCGGTGCTGAGCCGCACGATCGCGCCCGAGATGGACAAGGAGCGCTACGATCGTGCCTTCACCGCGGCGCTGATCGCGTCGGCCTCGACCATGGCCAACCTGATCCCGCCGTCGATCATGGCGGTGGTCTACGGCGCCACCGGCTTTGTGTCGATCGGCGGGTTGTTCCTGGCCGGCGTGGTGCCGGGCGTGATGATCGGCATCGGGCTCATGATCTACAGCTACTTTTTCGGCCCGATCGGCACCATGAAGAAGCGCGCCAAGATGGTCGACATGTTCGTGGCAGCGCGCGGCTCGGCCCTGCCGATGGTGATCCCGGTCATCATCATGGGCGGCATCCTGACCGGGTGGTTCACGCCGACCGAGGCCGGCATGGTCGCGGCATCCTACATCCTGCTCGTGCTCATCCCGGTGTTGAACCCGCGACACATCCGCCGCCTGCCGGGCGACTTCATGTACACGGGCCTCTTGTACTCGCTGCCGCTGGCGGCGGTGGCCGGCGCCTCCGCCTTCGGCTGGATGCTGGCCTACCTCCGCGGCCCCGACACGGTGTCCGAGTACATCAGCTACTACGCGGGCACGGACCCGAGGATGATCATGCTATTGCTGGTCATCCTGTTCGTGATCCTCGGCGACTTCATCGACGCGATCCCGGCGATCATCATCTTCATGCCCATCATCAACAAGCTGACCCAGGTGGGCCACATCAACCCCGTGCACATGGGCGTCGTCATCATCACCACGCTGGTCTTCGGCCTGATCACGCCGCCCTACGGGCTGTCGCTGCTGATCGCGTCGAAGTTCATCGGCGTGCCGTTCTACCGCGCGATGTTCCGGTCTCTCCCTCTCTACGTCGTCTTCTTCATCACGATCGCCTTCACCGTGCTGTTCCCTGATGCAGTCCTGTGGCTGCCGAAGTGGCTGCTGCCGCAGTCCGTCGGCTGCTTTCCCAGCCCCAGCGGGGCCGGCTGGATCTGTCCCAAGTAGCGAGGGCGCGGGCGAGCGTGTCTCCCCAGAAAGGGTGTCAGTCCATGTCGCGAGCTCGATCGTCTCGTCACTGGGCGCCGCTCCTCGGCGCCGCGCTGCTGCTCCTCGTGCCCTCGGGCGCCGGGGCGACGCCCGAGGGCACGCTCACCTTCGCGATGCACTTCAGCCCGGTCACGCGCTGGCTCGATCCCGCGGAGGGCGAGAGCACCATCACGCCCTTTCTCCTCCTCTACGCGCTCCACGACGGCCTGCTCAAGCCCATGCCCGGGAACGGGTCGGCCCCGAGCCTGGCCGAGTCGTGGGCGATGGCGAAGGACGGGCTCAGCGCCGAATTCATCCTGAGGCGGGGCGCCAAGTTCCATAACGGCGATGCGGTGACCGCGGACGACGTGAAGTTCTCCTTCGAGCGTTACCGGGGCGGGGGAGCGAAGGTTCTCAAGGACACGGTGAAAGAGATCCAGACGCCGGCGCCCAATCGCGTGCGGTTCGTCTTCAAGGAGCCGTGGCCGGACTTCCCGGCCTTCTACGGCACCTTCGTCTCCAGCGCCGGCTGGGTCGTGCCCAAGAAGTACGTCGAGCGGGTGGGTGAAGAGGGCTTTCGCAAGGCGCCCGTCGGCGCGGGTCCGTACAAGTTCGTCAGCTTCAACCCCGGCGTGGAGCTGGTGCTCGAAGCTTTCGAGGGCTACTGGCGCAAAACGCCCTCGATCAAACGGCTCGTGTTCCGGAGCCTGCCCGATGAGACGACGCGGGCGGCTGCGCTCAAGAGCGGGGAAGTCGATGTCGCCTTTCTCCTGAGCGGGCCCACGGCCGAGGACGTCAAGCGTGCGCCGGGACTGCGCCTGGTGGCGCCTCTACTCGGCATCTTCTGGCTCGACTTCCCGGACCAGTGGGACCCCAAGTCGCCCTGGGCCGACCGGCGCGTGCGGCTGGCGGCCAGCCTCGCCATCGACCGCCAGGCCCTCAACCAGGCCGAGACGCTCGGCCTCTCGCGGCCCACCGGCAGCATCGTGCCGCGGGACTTCGACTTCGCCCTGGCGATTGACGCGCCTCCCTTCGACCCGAAGCGCTCCCGCCAGCTTCTCGCCGAGGCCGGGTACCCCAGCGGCTTCGACGCGGGAGAGCTGACGCCCTTCCCACCGTACAACTCAATGGGAGAGGCCATCGCGGGATGGCTGCAGGCCGTCGGGATCCGCACGCGCATGCGCACGATGGAGCGCGGGGCCTTCATGACATCGTGGCGGGAGAAGAAGCTGCACGGTGTGGTCCTGACCATCAGCGGGGTCTCGGGCAACGCGGCCACTCGGCTCGAGTCCTTCGTGACGAAAAACGGCGCCTTCGCCTTCGGCTCACTGCCCGAGGTTGACGATCTCTTCCGGCGTCAGGGCAAGGAGCTGGACAGGAAGAAGCGCGAGGCGATCTTGTTCCAGATCCAGCGGATCTTGCAGGAGCAGGTGACCCAGGCGCCCGTGTACCACCTGGGCTTTCCCACCGGGATCGGGCCGCGCGTGGAAGACATCCTCGCCACCCCGATCTCCGGCTTCTACATGTCGCCCTACGAGGACCTCAAGCTGAAGAAGCCCTGAAGCCGGTCAGCGCTGTCTCTGCCACGACTCGAGACACTCGAGCGCGTCGGCGCGCCCGAGGGCGATCAGCCGAGCGATCGCGTCGGGGTCGAAGTCGAGCGGCCGGAGCAGGAGCGGCGACGAGGGCGTTAGCAGCTGAATGTCGACCGCGGGGTGGCGGAATCGCGCGAGCTCCGTGTCGCGCCGGATCTGCTGGATCATGACCAGCTCGAAGCTCTCCTCGAGCGCCCGCCGCATGCTGGTGGGCGGTGCGCCGCGCTCGGCCGCCGCGTAGCTCATCACCACCACGGCGCGCCCGAGGGAGGCGTCGGCCTCGAGCGCTTCCAGGACCGGCGCGCGGCCGGTCAGGCCGCCGTCCACCAGGAGCGTGCCGTCCACCTCCACCGGGGGGAACAGGCCGGGCACAGCCGCGGCGGCCATGAGCACGTCGACCGTTACCGTGCGGTTGTCGAAGACACGCCTCTGGCGGGCCGCGAGATCGGTGGCCGTCACCAGCAAGCGTACCGGTGAGGCGCGGATGCGCTCGAAGTCGAGCGAGGCGGTGATCAAATCGCGAAGCGGCGACGGATCGAAGAGCGAGCTGGACTCGTTGAGGACCAGGAGGGTGAGCCAGCCGGGCAAGAAGCCCGCGAAGAACACGGAGGCACGCAGCATGTACACCTGCTCGCGCGTGACCGCGCGCCACATCGCCTCGAGCCGGTCGGCCCGGCCGCTGGCGACCATGGCGGCGTTGAGCGCCCCGGCCGAGGAGCCCGCCACGAGCCGGATGGGCAGCCCGCGCTCCACGAAGACCGCCGCCACGCCAGCCTCGTAGGCTCCCTTGGCGCCGCCACCGGAGAGCACCAGGGCCATGGGCGCGTCGAGGCTGATGCTCGAGGGCGCGCACGCGGCGCCTGCGAGTGCGGGCGTGGCCAGGGCGGCGAACGCCGCGACGCCCACGGCTCGGCAGAAGAAGCGGACACGGCGCGAGATCCGTGTGCGGGCGGAGGCGTGCAACGACCGCGCGTCCTTACTCGCGGTAGTCCAGCCCGGCTGCGGCGAGCTTCGCCTTGAACGAGGGCCGGGCGACGAACGCGATGAAGGCCTGCGCCACGTCGCGCGTTGCCGCCCGCGTCGACAGCGCGGCGGAATACGTCGTGATCTTCTGAAGCTCGCGAGGCAGGGGTCCCACGAGCGTGACGCCCTTGACCGGCAGGATCTCGCTGATCTGGTGCACGCAGAGATCGGCCTGGCCTTTCACCAGGGCCTCCGCCGCGTACCCGCCGGGCCAGAGCAGCGTCTTGTCCCTGACCGCGTCCGCGATGCCCAGGCGCTGGAGCACGCCGGCGAAATGGATTCCGCTGGTGGCGCCTCGCGCCGGATCCAGGTACACGAGGGACCTGGCCGCCAGCACTGTCTGCTTGAAGGCCTCCGGAGTCGAGATGTCGGGCCGGGGCGCGCCCTCTCGCACCGCGACCCCGATGCCCACCCGGGCAATGTCGGCCCGGCTGTCGGCGACGACCAGCTTCGCCGCCCCGAGCTGCTCGATCACGGTATCGGTTACGAACACGACGTCCACCGGGTCACCGGCCGTCACCTTCTGACGGATCTCCCCCGCCGATCCGGTGCCGATGACCACCGTGTGACCCGTCTCCTGACGGAACGCCTCCGCAAGCTCCGTGACGATGTTCTTCATGGCGCCCGCGCTCAGCACCTTGATCTCCGCCGCCTGGATGGAAGCCACGCCGGCCAACACGCCCAGCACGCCGGCGAGGACCGAAATCCGTCGGGCGAAACGCGGGGATGCCGATCTCATCTCATTGCCCTGCGTTTCATCCAATGATGCGGCCACCCATCACGCGGATCTCGTCGCCGGTGATGTAGGCCGAGGCATCGGAGGCAAGGAAAAGGCACGCGTCGGCGATCTCCTCGGGCCGGCCCAGGCGGCCGAGCGGGATCTGCTTGAGCTGCTCCGGCGCTCCCGGCGGCGCCTGGCGGAACTCCGGATACCACTCCGCGTAACGCCGCTCCGTGTCCATCGTCCCCGGGATGACCATGTTCGCGCGGATGCCGAAGGGGCCGAGCTCGGCGGCCAGCGCGCGCACGAAGCCGAGCAGGCCCGTCTTCGCCGCGGTCACTGCGGCGGTGTTGGGCCGCCCGGTCAGGCTCGACTGCCCGCCGATGGCGATGATGCTGCCCCGCTTTCGCTCCTTCATGCCGGGCACGACGGCGCGCGCCAGGTAGAAGGCGGAGTGGAGATTGACGCCGATGACGCGGTGCCAGTCCTCGAGCGACGTGGCGGTGACGGCCGTGTGCGGCCTGATGGCCGCGTTGCAGACGAGCACGTCGATGGCCCCCAGCTCGGTGAGTCCCTGCTTGACCATGACCTCGACAGTCGCAGCGTCGGCGATGTCGCCGAGCACGGGAACGGCCCGCACGCCGGCCTTGCGGCAGTCGGCGGCCACCGCCTCCAGCTCATCTCGGTTGGCGCGCGTGTTCAGCACGAGATCCGCGCCCTCGGAGGCGAAGGCCAGCGCGATGGCGCGGCCGATGTTGCGGCTGGCGCCCGTGATGAAGGCTGTCTTGCCCGTGAGCCTCATGCGCGAAGGGTAGGGGAGGCTCGGGAGCTTGTCAATCTGCGCTGGAATGGCAGCCGTCTTGACATGGCGAGGGCCTGTTGCTATCGATGCCGCCATGAAAACCCTCATCGAAGGCGGCTGGGTGGTGGCGTTCAACGGCACGAGCCATGAAGTCCACGAGCGGGGACATGTGGTCTTCGAGGGCGACCGCATCGTGCACGCCGGGGGCGCGTACTCGGGTGCGGTCGACACGCGCCTGTCGGCGAACGGCAAGCTCGTCTCGCCGGGTTTCATCAACACGCACGTGCACACCTCCGGCAACGGCGGCGACTACCTCCTGCTCGACATGGCCAACAACGACTACCGCACATCGAACTACATGAGCTTCGCGGCGCCGCTCAAGGGCAAGATGTCGCCGCCGCCTCCCGAGGCTGCCGCGGCGCTCCGCACCTTCGTCTTCCTCCACGCCCTGAAGCAGGGTGCGACCACGATCATCGACGTGGGCGGCCAGCGCGGGGACTGGGAGGGTTACGTGCGCCTGGTCGACGAGCTGGGCGTGCGCGTGTACGGCAGCCCGTCCTTCCGCGACCGCAATACCTTCCACGACGTCCAGGGGCGGCTGTACTACGACCACGACGCGGCGGTCGGCACGCAGGGGCTGAAGGACGCGGTGGGCTTCATCCGGTCCTACGACGGCGCGGCCGGCGGGCGCCTGCGCGGCATGCTGAACCCGTCGCAGGTCGAGACGTGCAGCGAGCCCCTGCTGCGCGCCTGCAAGGACGCCGCGCGGGAGCTGAACGTGCCCGTACACACGCACGCGGGCGGCAACCTCATCGAGTTCCAGCGGATCATGGACGAGTATCGCAGGACACCCATCCAGTTCCTGGCCGATATCGGCTTCCTCGACGATCGCGCGCTGATCGGCCACGGCGTCTTCACCACCGCGCATCCCTGGACCCACTATCCGTTCGGCGACGATCTGCGGGTGCTCGCCGAGCGTGGCGCCACCGTCGGGCACTGCCCGTACAAGTACGCCAAGATGGCGATGACGCTCAACTCGTTCCAGCGCTACCTCGACGCCGGAGTGAACGTGGCCATCGGCACCGATACCTTCCCCATGGACATGGTGGCCGAGCTCCGCTGGGCTTCGATCCTGGCCAAGGTCGCCGACGCGAACTACCAGGCCGGCCAGCACCGCGACGTCTTCAACGCCGCCACGCTCGCCGCCTGCAAGTTCCTGCGCCGTGACGACCTCGGCCGGCTGGCGCCGGGCGCCAAGGCCGACATCGTGCTGATCAACCTCGACCACCTCGGCGCGGGTGTCTACGCGGATCCCATCAAGGCGCTGGTGGACGCGGGCTGCGGACGCGACGTGGACACGGTGATCGTGGACGGCAAGATCCTGGTGCAGGGGGGCCGGACCGCCCGGATCGACGAGGACGAGGTCTACGCGAAGGCGCGGCAGGTGACCCAGAGCTTCTGGAGCCACGTGCCAGGCTGGCGCTGGGACGGCGCAGGCGTCGACCGCATCATTCCCCCGGCCTTCCCCATCCGCAAAGCGTCCGCCGGCTAGCGCGCCGGGTCGCCCATGCGAGACACGAGATCTTGGCTGCGGCTGGCGGCCTTACTAGCCCTGCTCGTCTTCGCCGGCGCCTGCGCGCGGCCGGCCGAAGGCCCGCCGCCGACACTCGCCGGGCTCATCCGCTCGTACGAGCGCGAGATCGAGCCCTACAATCCGTTCACCGCGAGCGAGCTCGGCAAGCACGAGTATGACCGCGTGCTGG
>Ga0335084_10003316_pt1 | contig 15668 bp, 13 predicted proteins | sample Lox_Sample_44_FD_206721 | JGI IMG/M metagenome (GOLD analysis project Ga0335084, IMG submission 206721) | Soil microbial communities from Loxahatchee National Wildlife Refuge, Florida, United States - Lox_Sample_4.4 | ecosystem: Environmental > Terrestrial > Soil > Wetlands | place: USA... | reverse complement strand
ACAGGTTGAGCTGCCCGTAGACGAGGTCCCGGCCCAGCACCGACGACAGCCGTGCCATCCGCACGAGCAGCCCCCTCCAGCGCGGCATCGAATCCGGCTGACCGGTCCAGATCGCGTGCTGGATGGCCTCGAGGAGCGCTCTTGGGTCGCGATTCACAAGCGTGGCTGGTGGGACTGCGCTGGGGTAACGGCTATGCTGTATTCCTTCGCTCATGGGATCTACGAGCGGCGGCCGTGGTGATCGGAGCAATCGCTTTCCGCCGCGCCCTCCCCAGCGCGCGGTGAATTGCCCCCTCGCCGCGACAGCTGGCGCAAAGGAAAAACTGTAGCGCCGTGCAATGCCGTGATACCCGCCCAGCGCGACGTGTTCGGCGATCAGCGCTGCGGAGTTGTCAGCTCCTGCTCATCGCGCCATTCCAGCGGTTTGTATGTGCCGAAGACTCGGTCCCAGATGTCGAGCGCCATGCCGAAATTGTGGTGCCACTGGTTGAGTGCGTGATGCACGAAGTGGATCGGCATGGGCATCCAAAAGCACTTCTCCGGGCGTTCGTGCTGCAACTGATGCGAGAACGCCGAGAACAGGGCGAATGCGTTCGCTCCCAGCACCCAGCCGAACCCCGCTGGAAGCGACACCAGGAGCGGCAGCAGCATCAGCCACCACGTGCCCTTGACGTAGTCGAGGTATTCCAGCCATACGCCTTGGCCGGCCCCCCGAGCATGATGCTCCCAGTGCACCTTGCCCAACCACCGCACCGAGTGCATCAGGCGATGCCCCCAGTACTCGACGAGACTGCCGAAGACGAATCCTCCGGCGAACCACGCTGCCCCTACTCGAACCGCATCCCAGTTCATTGGCGACTCCGCGAGAGCGGACCGGTGGCCAGCACCCGATCTTGGCGCTCGACTGAATTAGTGTAGCCCCTCTTCGCTCGATTGACAGCCGGGGCACCCGCCGCGGCGCGTACGCCCACGGCGCCCTGCGCTTGTTTTGGTTCTGCGGTTGCTCCGCTCGGGCCGCATGGCGTGGGATCAAGCTATAGATACCCGTGCCCCAACCCGCTGTCGCGGCCCGGCGACTATCTCACGCGGACCACCGGAGGCGGGTTCCAGCTGCCGTTCAGTACGGTAGGTGAGACGTCCGGGTTCCAATACAGCCGCAGCATCAGGATGAAGTCACCGCCGGGGGCCGGAAGCCAATTCGACTGCTTGGCGCCGCCGGGATCGTCTGCCTGGATATACAGGTCGAGCGAGCCGTCTGCGTTGTACTTCAGCGGATCGCGTGGACTCAACGTATAGCGGTTCAACGGGTTCGCCACGAAGAAGAACTGACCGTCGTACATCGTCAGCGACCAGAAGCCCTTCACCGGCGGCGTCTGCCCCTTGGGGACGCGCATGACATACCGGTACGCACCCGACAGCTTGTTGCCTTCGGTGTCCGACCGCGTGAAGGGATACACCGCATCCTGCGGTCGGTTGGCTCCCAGACCGATGGCGGTGACCAGAGCGCGCTGGCGGTAGTCCGTCCCGTAGTCTCCGGTCTTCGTGTCGATGCGCCAGCCGTTCGAGATCCTGCCTGCGTCTTTGGCGTGGCCGACGATTTCCTCCCAGCCGGCCCGCGGTGCGAGCACCAGCGCATTTGCCACCATCGGATTGACCCGCTTGATGTCGAAGTCCTGACCCGGAACGATGCCGATCGTCCTCAGCTTGGCGAGCATCGGCGCGTCCGCGGCTGCCGGCGGGTTCTCCTTCAGCAGCGCGGCCATCAGCTGGAAGAATTGCTCGCCGCTCATGCGGTTCACCTGCGCACGCACCGCAGTATGCATGTCGATGCTCGGATCGACGGCGCCGGGCGGCGGCGAGTACGCCCTGCCGTAGGAGCTCAGCGGCACGAGAGAGTACTGACCCTGGATCGCGTGCACGGCCGCATAGTCCTCCGGCGTGCCGGTGCAGTACGTGCGGCCGATCAGCCACACCAGGTTGGTGGGCGATTTGATCTGCCGCACGCCTTCGGGCAGCGGCGTGCTTTTCCAACCGGGACCGGTGATCGCGTACTTCTGCGCCTCTGTCCCCGTCGTACGCGTGCCCGGAACGGCGATGACGTTGGTCCAGGCGCTGTAGATGGGGAACAGGTAATAGCGCCCATGCTCATCCGGCAGGCTCAGGAGATAGGGCTCCTTCGCGACATCGATCCAGGCAGTGCTGTATAGCGTGTCCGCGTTCGGAGCGGTGATGTCACGGAATGCTGCCGTCGGATACTGCCTTGCGTTGGCGAATCGGCCCATGGGCGCGCGGGTGCCCTCAGGGGCCACCACGTTGGTCATCACGCGCCTTGTCATCTCCATGGTGACCAGCGGATAGCCATAGATGTACGCGTCGACGGCGGCGTCGAAGGCCTGTTGCTCGGCCGGATTCGCTGGCGCTTGCTCGTTGCGTTCCTGCTCCGACGCACATCCGCCCAGTAAGCTGACAACGACGGCGCCGGCGACCATCGCGCGCCAGAACTTCCCCTCCTCGATCGATCGCACGCGTGGTCTCCTCTGCCGGTGAACGCTCGGTGGTTCGATCTCGCCGGCTTCTCGCTACAGGCTGCTTGGGGATCTGTTACGAGTGTGTCATGAATCTGCTAACCTATCAACATCGCCTACAAGCGCTCGCGCTCCGCTTGCGCTGCCCACCCTCGAATGACAAGTCGCATGAGAACGATGATCCGTCGCGCCGCGCTGTTGGCGCTCGCCGTGCCTGTCCTCGCTTCTTGTGGATCGAAGAGCGCGAAGCAGGAGCAAGCGCCCCCGCCCGAGCAGATGCATTCTCTGTTTTCGCAGCAGGCCGCCACCCCGCCGGCCCCGCCAGCGCAAGCGGGCGCAGCCAAGCAGGCCAGCACTGCGGTGCCTGCGCCCGCTGCCGCTCCCACCGCGTGGCCGCTGATGCTGACCTCAGAGGATGTCAGGTTCCAGGTCCACGAGCCGCTGCTCGATTCCTGGAATGACGGCGTGCTCGCGGCCGGCTCGCTTGTGGTCGCGGAACCCACGGCCCAGAAGTCGGTGAACGGGTGGGTGGCCATCAAGGCGGTCACGCAGGTGGACTCGGCCTCCGGTGTGGTCGTGCTACAGGATCTGGAAGTGACCGGTACGAGCTTCTCGGGCCCCGCGGAGGCGACACAAGGGTGGCAGGAGTTCCTGCGCTGGACCTTGCCCGACAAGATCAAGACGGTCGCGCTCTCACGCCTGGAGTCGGGCCAAGCCGTGTCTCGCGCGCGCCAGCAGGGCGCGGCAGTCAACGTCGAAGCGCCCGACATCCTCATCTCCGAGCAACCCGCCGTACTCGTCTACATCGACGGCGAGCCGCGCTACGTGCCGATCAAGGGCACGCAGCTCATGGGAGTGCTCAACACTCGCGTGCTGCTCGTCAGGGATGCCGCGGGGATGAACTACCTGCACCTGTACAACGGGTGGGTGAGATCTGCGTCGTTGCAGGGGCCGTGGGAGGTCGCATCTCCGACGTTCGGCGCTGCCGAGTTGGAGCGAGCAGCGCGTGCCTCCGGCCACGTGAATCTGCTGCCCGGCAAACCGGATGCGCAAGGCAAGAGCCCAACGCTGTCGGACGGGCGCCTGCCGAAGATCATCGTCAGCACGCAGCCCACGGCGCTGATCGTGCTCGACGGCCCTCCGCGTTTCGCCCGCGTCCCGGGAACCAGCCTGGAATATGCAACGAACACCACAGCGCACCTGTTCCGCGACAATGCGAAGAGGATGTACGTGCGCGTCGGCGGCAGTTGGTTCCGGGCGAGCGCGTTGACTGGGCCGTGGGAATATCTGCTGGCTCCGAGTCTGCCTGCCGACTTCTGGGCCATTCCGGACAACAGCCCCAAGAGCAGCGTGAAGCGCTCGATCGCGAGCGCACGAACGGGTGCACCGACGATGACGGGTGGCTCAAAGGTCGTCGCTGCCGACCGGCGCACCGCCACGTTGTCGGTGATCCTCAGCGGTGACCCCGTGTTGAAGCCCATCCCCGGTACCCAGCTCAACTATGTGGCAAACGCGTCGGTTCCGATCATACAGGTCGACATCAATGACTGGTACGCGGTGCAGGAGGGGGTGTGGTTTCACGCAACGGAGGCGACCGGTCCGTGGACGGTGACCAGCTCTGTGCCTCCGCAGATCTACTCCATTCCTCCGACCGTTCCGATCTACAACGCGATCCAGTCGCGCGCCATCTCCTCCAGCACCGACGTGGTGTATTACGGCTATCCCACCGCCACCTCCACGGCCGCCGAGGGCGGCGCTGTAGGCGTCGAAGACCAGGGAGCGGACTATCAGTACACCCCGCCTTCGGGCCTGTATTGGAACTGGTCGTGGCACTAGACAGTGGATCGGCACGCCGCCGAGACGCGGCAATGCCCCGACCGGCGGCGCAATCGGAGTGAGAACATGCAGCGGACGAAGGAGCTGTGGCGACTGCTGGCGCTCGCTGTGTGCCTCCTGCCGGGCACGGGCGTCTGGGCGCAAACGGATGCGCGCGGGAGGGATTGCGACGATTGTCCCGAAATCGTGGTGCTCCCGGCGGGCAGCTTTACGATGGGCTCGCCCGCTTCCGAAGCGGGGCGCTGGCCGAGAGAGGGTCCCCGACACACGGTCACGATCGCACACCCGTTCGCCGTAGGCAGGTTCGAGGTCACGCGCGGCGAGTTCGCGCGGTTCGTGCGCGAAACAGGGTACCCGGCGGGCGGAGGATGCTATTTCTGGAGTGGCAGCAGCGCCGAGAGCCAGCCGTCCAAGGACTGGCGCGCCCCGGGATTCTGGCAGACCGAGCGCGATCCGGTCGTGTGCGTGAGCTGGCTCGATGCCAAGGCCTACACGCAATGGCTTGCGGCCAAGACCGGGAAGCCCTATCGCCTGCTGACTGAAGCCGAATGGGAATACGCCGCTCGCGCCGGGACCCAGACCTCGCGTCCGTGGGGCGATGACCCCGACGAGGCCTGCGTTTATGCCAACGTTGCCGATTTCGCAGCCAGGAGCATCCCGGGCTCCGAACCGTGGAAGCTCCACAACTGCGACGACCGGAACACCTATACGGCGCCGGCCGGCACATATAGGCCGAATGGCTTCGGGCTCTACGACATGATCGGCAACGCGTGGGAGTGGGTCCAGGACTGCCGGCACGACGACTACACCGGCGCACCCAACGACGGCAGCGCCTGGGTGAGCGGCGACTGCTCGCAACGGGTGATGCGCGGCGGAGGCTGGGTCAGCGTGCCGGATCTTGCGCGCTCGGCTTCGCGCGGCTGGGATGCGCCCGGGGACCGCGGTGACTTTCGCGGGTTCCGCGTCGCGCGGACGCAGTGAGACGAGGCCTGTACTTTGTAGCCCGCCAGACCAGCTATGAAGGATGGCCCTTGCCGCGGACGGCGGCGAGGGCCTCGTGCAGCGTGGCAAAGATTCGCGTTTCCCCGATGGCCGCGGTGATGCCATGCCGGTCCATGTCGGAGCGCAGATACCGGTTGACACGAGCGAACACCAACCCGACCCCACGCCGCTTGAGCTCCTCGAGCAGCTCGAGCACGGAGCGCGCCGCAGCGTAGTCGAGATCGGTGATCGCCCCGGCATCGACCACGAACCATCGCACCGGCGCGGGTGCACGCTCGACGAGCGCGCGCACTTCGTCGGCGAAGCGGTTCTCGTTGGCGTAGAACAAGTCCGCGCCGAAGCGATAGACGATCAGTCCCGGCTCGGTCTCACAGCCAGGCGCCGCCGGCGCGGGCATCCACCGGCCGCTCGCATCCGGCAACAAGACCATGGTGTGCGGTCGATAGCTGTGACGTACGTGCCGCAGCAGGGACAACGCCATGGCCAGCAGAATCCCCTGCTCGACGCCTATGACCGCTACCACGGCAGCCGTGACGGCGGCGAGGGTGAACTCACCTGGGCTTTCGCGTCGCATGGCGCGCAGGCCTCGCACATCGATGAGCCCGACGGCGATCGTGAAGACGATGCCGGCGAGCACGCAGCGGGGCAGGTATTGCAGCGGAGCGGTGAGAAACAGCAGCACGAGCAAAACCACGCCGGCGAACACTACTTGCGCGACCTGCGTGCGCGCGCCGGCGAGCTCGGCCATGGCGGTCTGCGTGGGACTGCCGTTGACCACGAATGCCCCCGTCATCGCTGCCGCGGCGTTCGCTGCCGACAGGCCCAGGATGTCGGCGTCCTCATCGACGCGCTCGCGATAACGCGCGGCGAACACGCGGGAGGCCGCGGCACTCTGGGCGATGATCATCACGAAGCACGAACCGGCGACGGGGAGCACCTTCATCAGATCGGACCAGCTTACGCCGGGCAAGCCGAAGGAAGGCAGCCCGCCGGGGACAGGCCCGACTACGGCGATGCCCCGGCCCGCGAACTCCCACGCAAAGCTCGCCGCGATGCCACCGATCACGGCAAACAAGGGGACGGGCAGGCGCGGCAGGTAATGCCGGAAGACCAGGATGCTGCTCACCACGGCCGCCGAGATCCCTAGCGTCGGGATGTGGACCTGTCCCAGGCGGTGCACGACTTGCCAGAGCTGTCCGACGGTCCGTGGCGAATGCACGGAGATCCCCAGCATATCGCCCAGCATGGCGATGCCGACTTGCAATCCCACGCCGGTGAGAAACCCCACCAGCACAGTGCGGGACAGGAAGTCGGCCAGAAACCCCAGTTTGAATAGTCGCGCGAGCAACAGGAGGCAGGCAGTCAACAGCGCGACCATGCCGACCAGCATCATGTAGCGGCCGCTGGCGGGTGGGGCCATCTCCGAGAGCGAGCTGGCGAAGATCGCGGCGGTCGCGGAGTCGGCTGCGACAACCAGGTGGCGCGAGGAGCCGAATATCGCGAACGCGACGAGCGGCAGGAGCACGGTGTACAGCCCGGTCACGACCGGTGTCGCGGCGATTCGCGTGTAGCCGAGCACCTGCGGGATGTTCATCGACGCAAGCGTCACGCCGGCCAACGCGTCGCGCACTGCGCCGCCGCGGGTCAGAGGACGAAGCCCTCCAAACAGCGTCAGCCGCATCGTTGCACCGCGACGGGTTTCAGCTGCGTCGTCTGCGGTGGACCAGACCCCCCCAGCCGGGGGTTCGAGAACGGACCCGAGCCCGGGTCGATCCCGAGACGAACCGAGCCGAAGGGCCGAGGGGCTGCGCGGTACACGATCCGAGCCGGAGAGATCCGGTTGTGGCGCGCTGCTGGGGCGCGTCGGTCCGTCTAGCGTGGCGTGGCGGGCGTGCCGGGCTTGCCGCCGCTGAAGCCGCCTGGAGGGCGGGAGCTTTGGAAGCTCGCTGCGCGCAAGTTGCCCAGATCTTGAGCCTGACGCTCACGATCGAGGCTTTGCGCACTGCTTGCGGTAAGCTGGGAGCCGGCGCCGCCCGGCACCTGGAGTGGCGCGGAGCGCTGCGCGCTGGCGCCGGTATATTGCGGCGGCATAGCGGCTTCGATGCTCGGCGCATGCAGGGTCGGCTTCCCCGGGCCGGAGAGCGGCGCGATCTGCTCCCACTGGCCGTTGTCTCCGCGACGATAGACGTTGCCGTCCCTGGTGCCGAACACCTGCTGGTCGCCCAGCCCCCCGACGGCGATCAGGCTCTCTCGCTCGGCTCGTACGCCCACCGCGGAGCGCGGCGGTTCGCCCGGTTTATCCACAGCAATCCGGCGCGCCATGGCAGCGTTGCCTGTGCTGGCGTCGCCCACGGTGAGCTTGCCGCCAGAGGCGGCCGCGCCTGTCCTCGTGGTCGTCGCGACCCCGCGTGCTCCATAGGCGTAATTGCCCGTATAGACGTTCTTCACCGCGCGGTTCTGCCCGGTGATGAGCTTGCCCGTGGTCGAGTTGTAAGCCGTGCCGTAGCGCGTCGCCCACTGGTTTGCGGTGAATGCGTTGTACGCTGCGGCTTCGCGCTGCACCGTGGAAAAGCCTGCGCGGTGAGCGTAGATGTTCCCCGTGGCGCTGGCCCAGCCGCCGGGGCCCCAAGCTGCCATGCCACCTCGAGCGTTGTATCCCCACGTGTAGTACGGGCCCCACCACGGCGCGGGCGGCCGCCACCACGCGGGGCCGTACGGCCAACCGAATCCGAACCCGAATGCCCAGCTTGTCCACGGCGTCCACGCCATGGCCGCACCCATGCCATAGGTCACCGGATACCCAATCCAATGGCGGCCGATCCATGGCGGGTAGGAGTAGCCGGTGCCGTAGACGACCACACCCCCGGGAGCAACCACGGCGCCGTAGTATCCCGGCGTGTAGCCCACATACACGTACGTCGGCGTCACGCGGTACACGCGCACGTAGGTCACGTAATGGACCGGCGAGGACGGCGGGATGGTATAGATCACCGCGGGTACCATGACGGCTGCCTGCCATGGGCCGGTCATCGAGCCTGCCGAGAACCACACGCCGTCCTGGCACGCGTACCAGCTCGTGTCGTCTACCCGGATGATCGGTGCGGGCGTGTTGAGCACATATTGCAGCGGAGTCCCACCGATCACGGCGAGCTTCGGCTCCCCGTCGATCTGCGGGGTGAAGGTCGCGGCCTTGCGCTCGACACGCGCAGTGGTCGGGATCCGATCGGCGATCAGCGCTTCCTGTGCTTGGCGCGTCCCCGGCACCGATGCCTTCACGTTCTCCTTCCGGCTGCTGTCCGGGATGCGCGAGAAGTCTTTGGGCAAGCTCTTCGCGGGAACGAACTCCCACGGGCCGTCGAACGACTTCGCTCGGAACCAGCGCCCGCCGAGCAGCACGTACGACAGTTGATCGGTCACCCGCTTGAACACGTCCGCGGTGGTGTTCTTCACGTACAGCAACGAGGTGCCGTGGATCGGGACGTAGGTCGGCTCGCCTTCGGTGACGATCAGCTCCGCGGGAGCGGTGGCGACGATGATGTTGGGTGCAAGCTCGGGACCGAGTGATGGCTTCTCCTTCGTCTTCGGATCCTCCGGTCCATCGAGCAGATCGATCTGGCGGGATTCGCGCGCCGCGGCCTCGGCCTTGGATGCGTCAGCGGGCGGAGCCTGCGCCACGCTCCACGGCCCGGACAGCGCGAGCGCCTGCATGTAACCGTCGAGCAGATGCAGATACACCCTGCCCGCGGGATCCTTGAGCAGCAGCACGCGCGTGTTCACGACGCGAGAGAGGTTCGTGCCCTCGACGGGGACGAATCGCGGCTCGCCGTCGATGTATACGAGCAGCGACGGGTGCTGCATGAAGACGATGCGCGGGGGCGTGTTCTCGAGCGGGACTGCCTTGCTCTTGATGCGCGCGTTCCGGATGGCCAGCTGCACCTCCAGCCGGTCGAGCGAGACCGATTTGATGCTCCTCGGAAGGGTCTCGCTCAGCACTTGTCCATACGCCTGGGCCTGCTCCGGGGCGGACGCAAAGCGAGCGTCCTTGATCTTGAGATCCTCCAGCGCGACCAGGCGCTCCTCCTTGTTCACCAGGGTGCGCGCAGACATGCCGACGACGCCGAAGGCAGGCGGCTGCTCACCGCCGGATTCCAACGCGACGGCTGCGTGCGCCTCCAGAATGAACCCGTCCCAGGAATCGAGCTGCGGCTGATAGATCGTGAAGGCCATTCCACCGGCCCACAGCGTCCTGGGCCAACCGGTATCCGGCTGGGTCTGGTCCGATGAGGGTTTCGCTCCGGTGGTCGGCCCCGTAGCCTGCACAGTGGCGTCTTGGCCCGACACGCTCGCCGCTGTCCCGGTCCGCGCGGCAGCTGGAGCAGCCGCATCCATCGGCTTGGCTCCGCTCGGGGGTGCGGTCGATCCGGAAGGCGGGAGCTCCGAGGGGGCGGCGGTCTCGCGCGCGGCTCCGGGCGCTGTCCCGGACTGTTTCTTCTCGGAGCCCGTACAGGCGGCGATGGCGATCCCGAACAGAGCCATGAACACGGCAGCCCGCGCCACTCGCAGCGACAGTTCGGGCTGAGCTGTAGGCTGCCCGCCGGGGATTGCGTGGCGCATATCGCTCGATCTACATCGCCGGGCCGAAAGCGCCTGGCCCTGCCGCCGCTGCCACGCCGAACCGGGAGAGTCGTGACCGGGCGCGCTTGCTTTGTTGTTCTATCCTCGTGATCCGCATGCACCCGTCCGAAGGGCTAACCCGCACGAGACACCGCAGCCAGTCGAGGTCCCGGAACCGGGACGACGTTTGCCGCTTCCTGCCTTCTATGATCTCACGTTCTGCCGCCGAGAGGTCCTACGCCCGGCAGGAGGCGGGAACGACTCGACGCGCGCCATCGGAAGCCATGCAATTGCGCACTGCCCCTGTTCTTCTCAATCGGCGGGATCCGACGCGCCAACGGCTGGACTGTGGTTGCTCGGGTCCGGGGACGAGCTGTCGCTGCCGTGTCACGCCAACCCTTGGCGACCTATGACGGCGGCGTTGTGGAAATCGGCTCGGCCTTGAACGGCACGTCCGCCCTTGGAAGGAAAGGATCCCAGGAGTCGACCACTCACTGGGAGATCTTGCTGATGCCCCCGAGCGTCATCGGTGCGAGGCCGGCCTTGCCCGACGGGAGGCGATGGGATGGGCTCCGGGGGCACGGCACGCGCCTTCCTCTTCGACGCGCGCCTGGTCAGCACGGCTGGTACGACCTGGATCAGAATTCCCTCGAGGCCGCCTTGGATCTCCGCGGTCGCTTCCGGTCCCGATCGCCTCGCGCGCGGCTAAGCGTTGGGGAGACTACGCTGCAGCAGTCTGCGGAAGCTACGGATCGCGATGCGTAACGCCCAGGTCACACCGGCGCGCGAGCGGTACGCCGAACATCGGCTTCATCCGAGCCGCGCCCTGCAGGTCACGCGGGGGGTGCGCCCGTCCCCCCGCGTTCCTGCAGGTCTTGTCGGACTACTGGCTGCTACGGCCCGGGGCGGTCTGCGGTGTCGTCGTGACCGCGCCGCCCGGAGCGGCGGTACCAGTGGGTGTGCCGCGCCCGGGCTGGGTGCCGCCTTGCTCAACGGCTCCCTTTCCGGCGCTGGGCGCCGTCGAGCCGCGCCCCGCCGAGGTAGTCTCACCGCCTGCCTCCACGGCCTGGCTCTGCGTTTTCTTGGCATGCTTCTGCTTCTTCTTCGATTGCTTGGCTGGCTTCTGCGGCTGGGCCTGCTCGCCCGAAGCAGGCTGGTCCGCGCCATAGGCCACGAAGGTCACGGCTGCGAATATCGCTGCGACAAGGGTTGCAAGTAGTTTGCGCATAGAATCTCCCGATATGTGGTTGGAATCGCTCGCCCAGAGGGCCCTGCGAGGTCTCGGCGGGTATCGCCTTCTTTATTCTACCGCTTACGCGATGATTCGTGCTACAAGCTCAGGGTGGTGTTCCACCTTGGTCGATCCGTTCGGGAACCCGAGCCGCGTTCTGCGGACACCTCCCCGGCGCTCGACGCAGATGTCATCGCACCGGAGGCGGGACGCCGAGACGCAGGCGTATCGAGGCGAAGATCGCGCGCTTTGACCTGGATCAAGCGCGCGAAGCTCGGATCGACTATCCTGCCGCACAGTGCAGTGGCGCGACGCTCCCTGCGTTAACGGGGGCCATGCAATGATGTCACAGGAGAGCAGCAAATGAAGCATCTTTCGTTGTTTCTTACGGTCGCGTGTCTGAGTTTTGCCGTGCCGAGCATCCATGCGCAGGACAAGCCTGGAGCTGTCGTGACCGACGAGTCGGAAGCGGTAGTGACGGTACGTGACATCGACTACGTGAACCGCACGGTGGTCTTGCAAGGGCAAGACGGCAAGCTGGTCACGATGAAGGTGCCGGCGGAAGCTCAGAACCTCGATCAGGTCTATGCCGGCGCGAAGTTCCGCGTGCGCTACCTGCAGTCGGTCGCCGTGTACATCAGCCCTCAAGGCGGCGTTCCGTCCGCGAACGTCGGCGCGGCAATGCAACTTGCACCCAAGGGCGCAACGCCGGGCGGGGTTATGGTCGAAGTGAAACGCATCCAGGCACGCGTGGATGCGATCGATTACGACAATCGCATCGTGGCGCTGACCGGTCCGCAGGGCAACACGTTCGAGTTCAAGGTCGACGACAGCGTCAAGCGGCTGAACGAGGTCAAGGTCGGCGACATCGTGGTAGTAGACTATACGCAAGCGTTGGCCATGAAGATGATCAAGGAATAACGCAAACGATTGGCGCGCCGATCACGGCTTCTCGAGTGAGAGAGGAGGTTCGAAGCATGCTCAGGTCGATGGTCCCTTGCATGGTCGCTGTGGTCATGCTTTGCACCTCTTGCGCGGCGAACACCTACTTCCAGGTCACCGATCCGGGCAGCGGAAAGGTGTTCTACACGCAGGAGATCAAGCGCAACGGCTCCGCGGTGGAGTTTCGGGACGCGAAGACCGCTGGTGTAGTGACGCTGCAGAACTCCGAAATCGTCCAGATCACGCAGCAGGCATACAATCAGGCGGTCCCTCCGCCTCAGAAGAACGAAAAGAAGTAGCCGGCGCGCCGAGGCGGACTCTCTCCGCTCGCTTTGAGCTGCACCTCGCTGCGAGCTCGGTGATTTGCTCGGTTACCCCAGCCCGCGCGAAACGCACAGAGCTCCGCGGGCGGGGAGTTCGAGCGGTGCCTCGTGCCCCAGCGCTCGATCGCGGGCTTGCGACACGAGACGCCGCCCGTCGGCTCCCTGTTGGGCGCCGCCCAGTCGCATGGTAACCTGTCCCCAGATGCACTAGAGCATGTCGCAGCCGTCGCGATGCGAGGCTCGACGGGGACCAGTTCAGCGATGACGAGTCGACCACGAGCAGTGCGGATGGAATCCCCGTACGGGGCTGCGGCCCGGTGCGCGGCCGCACTTTGGCTATGCGTGGCCGCGACCTTGGTCCACGCTCAGGACATCAGCATCGTCTCCCCGGCCTCCGAGGAGACGGTGCACAGCAACCCTGGCGAGGTGACGGTTGTCGTGAGCTACAAGGGCGCGCGCGCGTCTTCGATGGTCCGGATCCTGGTCGATGGACAGCCGGCCGGCCCCGCGCAGCCGGGCGACACATTCCTGCTCCAGGGCATCGAGCGCGGCGCACACACGCTGCAGGCGCAGCTCCTTACGGACGGCAAGGTCGTTGCGGCCTCTGCTCCCGTCACGTTCTATTTGTGGCATGCGTCGATCTTGCTGCCGCAGCCGCAGGTTGCGCCGCACAGGCAATAGGTCTCGAGTCGGTCTGTTGCCCGGCCGGCGGCGCCGCTGGTCGGGCTCTCTCCCGCGCGCGAAACCGCCTCCCGCGGGTTATGGAACGTAATCGAGGCCGCCGTACGGTATAGGATCGGCGGCTTCCGGGCCATACCAAGGGTCCGAATAGATGGCCACGGTTCGCGCTGGTGGCGCCGGCCAGAGCTTCACCGCCTGCACGGTTACGACGGGAACTTGCTGGTCGACGCTGTGCACCTTGATCGTTTGTGCCGGGGCTACCGTCCCTACGACCGTCATCGTGCGGCGCGGAGCATAGACGGCCGGGTCGTAGTATCCCTGCGCGCACGCCAGGAAGCGGCCCTGCGGCTGGTTCTGCAGGTGCGGGCTTCCATCGGAGCCCAGAAAATAACTGAGCATCTTGAAGCAGGTCTCGGTCTGCTTCGGCTCAACGCTCAGGATCGGTCCACCCCAGCGGACCTCGCCTCCTAGGTTGTCCTTCTCGAGCGCCTGCGGCGGGGTGATCTTCTTGACCGGAACCTTCGACGGCGGTTGAGCGGCACAGCCCGAAAGCGCTGCTACGAGCGCGCCGATGCCGAACGCACGGACCCACATGCCCCTTGCTCCTCCAAGACGCGGCGCACGCCGCCTCGCTCGCATTTGCAGACCCACCGGACAAACATTATAGTTCCTGTGGAATCCTCTGCCGCAGATCCGTCCCTCGCCATTGGGGTGGGACAGGCGTATCCGCCCGACTATAACGGCGCCGCGAGCAGGCTCGGCGCCCAGGCGAGCTGCGCTACTTGTCGAAGGCGAAGATGCGCTTCCAATCGCTTTTCATGCTGATGACGACCCAACCCTGCTTCAGCGCCTCGTCGTACAGCGCCTGGGGGAACGTACCGACCTTGGTCGCGGGCAGCCCCTGCGCAGGGCCGTAGGCGTACTCGCGCGTCGCGTCGTCGTGCATGACGAGCATCGCGAGCCGCGCGCCGCCGCCGGCTTTCGTGTATTCCAGCATCTGCCGATCGCCCACCGAGTTGCCGAATGCCGCGAAGGGCCGCCGCCCGATCATCAGGTGGATGCCCTCGGGCTTGCCGGCGTTGTCATCGTTCAACAGCAGCTTCGGTTCCTTGGTGAGAAGCGGCTTGCCGCTCTTGTCGTAGCCGTACTTCGTCGCCCCGGCGCTGCCGACCACCTGCTCCGGCGGGATGCCGTATACCTGCTCGGAGTACACCCGCACGAAGTCCTGACCGCCGCCGGTGACGATGTAGGTCTTGTAGCCGTTGGCGCGCAAATACTGCAGAACCTCCTGCATCGGCACGTAGGTAAGCTCGGTGTACGGCCGCTTCCAGCGCGAATCCTTCGCGGTGGCGAGCCAGCTCTTCACTTCGCCTTGGAACTGCTCGACGCTCATGCCGGTCAACGTTGCGGCCACGATCTTCAAGAGGTCACCCATCGAAAGCTTCGCCATCGCGTCTCGGTCGCCCGACAGCACGGTCTTGAAGGGCTCGATCTTCGCGAAGTCCGGCTTCAGCTTTACGACCGCGGGCACGCGGTCCAGGCAGTAGACCACTTGCGAGTAGATCGGATGCTCGACCCACAGCGTACCGTCCTGGTCGAAGGTGGCGATGCGCTCCGCGGGCGGCACGAACTGCGCGCTGCCTTGCGTCGTCGTGGTCTGCACGAACTCGACGATCGCCTTCTTCGCGGCACCGTCGTTCCACGACGGTAGCGGGTCGGGCGACTGGGCGCCCGCGGCGAAGGCCCACCCGAGTAGAGGCAGCGACAGCAATTGAAGCATCCGGCTGAAGCCGGCGATGGTCTTGCTCATGAGGCGCTCCTGCAAATGAAAAGGGCGGGCCGGCCCTCAGGCCGCCCGCCCCATCTCGCCCTACTGGCCTGCTCCGCTCTTCGCCGACTCCATCTTCTTCTGGAGTTCAGCCTTCAGGGCTTCGAGGTTGAACGTTGCGCCTTTTTGCATCGGCGGGAACTCGAGGAAGGTCTGCGCGGCCTTGGCGATCTCCTGCTGCACGAATACGAAGCGCCAGAACTCGTAGACGAACCAGTTGTAATAAGCGAGCGACCCGTTGTCCTTGCCGTTGTACATGCCGGTCCGCTCGAACGGGTCGAGACGCAGATTGACCAGGACCGGCCAGTCCACCTTCACCGTTGCACCGAGCCACCCGCTGGGCTGATCGGTAAAGCGGTACTTGTAGTCGCCGATGCGAACCGCGCTCAGCGTGGTCTCGGTGAAGTAGAAGATCTCGTGGCGCTTCGAGGGACCCTTTCCCGTGATCAGGTCCGTCTGGTCGTAGCCGTCCAGGTGCACTTTGTAGGTGGTGCCGCCGAGCTGCTTGCCCTTCTTGAGCTCCTCGACGATATTCGGATTGCCGGCGGCCGCGACGAAGGTCGGGAACCAGTCGAGCCCTGAGACGATGCCGTTCTCGACCTTGCCGGCCGGCACATGCCCTGGCCAACGAATGATGCACGGCACGCGGAACCCGCCCTCCAGTGCTGTTCCTTTGCCCCCCGCAA